>Ga0256406_1000343_pt1 | contig 87381 bp, 72 predicted proteins | sample RumenRJG_03DNA_FD_185986 | JGI IMG/M metagenome (GOLD analysis project Ga0256406, IMG submission 185986) | Bovine rumen microbial communities from Lethbridge, Alberta, Canada - RJG_03 | ecosystem: Host-associated > Mammals > Digestive system > Stomach > Rumen | place: Canada: Alberta | collected...
ACCTCTTCCCATTCCGAACAGAGAAGTTAAGCCCACTTACGCCGATGGTACTGCAATGCAATGCGGGAGAGTAGGAAGCCGCCTTTTTTCCAGGAAGCCCTGAGAGCAGCAATGCACTCGGGGCTTCTTTATTTTGTGGTTATAGGACGGGATAGGCAATCATAGCTTTTATAGGAAGCTATAGGAAACATTAGGAGCTATAGAAACTATAGAAACTATAGAAGCTATAGAAGCTATAGAAACTGCATTTTTGGCTACTGCGTCTTGTTCATCTGCTTGTGCCCGAGAATGTATTGTATGTGTTTTCACTATTGACGAGTACAGGAGCACTTCTTGTAGTCTATGGATGAATACTGAATGGAATTATATGTGCGCTTTGATTTTTAAGCCATCGTATGCAAAGTGTATGCCCTTGGGAAGTTTCTTCTCAGCCTCTACGTGGAGACCGATGTCATGAGTCAAATGGATCAAATAAGTATTCTTAGCTCCTATTCTTCTTGAGAACTCGATGGCATCCTTTACAAGTTGGTGAGAGTGATGTGGTTTTTCCCATCTGAGTGCATTAACGACAAGTGTATCAATACCTTCGAGGTACGGTATCTCATCATCGTTTATAGTCTTCATATCAGTAATATAAGCTAATAAGCCGAATCTATAACCAAGAATTGGTAGCTTGTCGTGCATTACTTCAACGGGAGTTACCTTAAAGTCGCCGATTTTGATATTCTCATGCTTTGTTATTGTATGGAGGGCTAATTTGGGTACTCCTGGATATAGATGGTCCTCAAAGCAATACGGGATTGTCCTGTGGAGTCCCTCCACAGTGTCCTTGTTTGCATATATATCGACATCTCCGAGTCGGCAGAATGGTCTAAGATCATCTATGCCACCTACATGGTCGTAGTGGATGTGCGTTAGAAGTACTCCGTTGATTTTGCGGAATGGTTGTCGCAGGATTTGCTGGCGGAAGTCGGGGCCACAATCTATGAGTATTCGTGTTGATTCCGATTCTATTAGGGCTGATGTGCGCATACGGTTATCCCGCGGGTCGTTGCTCTTGCACACAGGGCAGTTGCATCCGATTACCGGTACTCCCTGTGAGGTGCCGGTACCAAGAAACGTCAGTGTGACTTCCATTTCTCTTATCTCTTTATATTATTCACGAATTATGGCATTAGCCTTTATGGCCTGATGTTGACTTCGGGATGAAGCTCAAGACCGAACTTGTGCTTTACATCTTTTTGGATAGCATGCATGAGAGCGATGATGTCTTTGCCCTCAGCACCTCCAAGATTTACGAGCACGAGAGCTTGCTTGTCGTGCACTCCTACACATCCCACTTTTTTACCTTTCCATCCGCACTGCTCTATCATCCATCCTGCCGGTATCTTGTAGTGTTTTTCGCCATTCTCATCGACCTCAAAATAACGCAAATTCGGGAACTCAGTGCTTAGTCGGTCGAAAGTTCGTTGGTCAACGATAGGGTTGATGAAAAAACTTCCCGCGTTGCCCTGTACCTTAGGATCGGGCAGTTTTGAGTTGCGGATATTGATAACGGTTGCCCTAACGTCCTCAGCTGTAGGGGCATCGATTCCTTGTTCGGCGAGGGCAGCTCGTATGTTGCCATAGTCGAGCTCAGGTTTGAAGGTAGTGAAAAATTTATATGTGACGTGGGTAATAAGGTATTTGTCGCGCCAATCCCGTTTGAATCTGCTTTGGCGGTAGCTGTACTGACAGTCTTCGTTCGAGAAGTGGCAAAGTTTACCTGTTTCTATTTCCACGCATTCTACATCATAGATAAGATCCTTAACCTCAGCTCCATAAGCTCCAATATTCTGTACAGCACTGGCACCTACTTCTCCGGGTATAATACTAAGATTCTCAGCACCATAAAGATTATGACGGATGCTCCAATCGACTATATCATCCCATACTTCTCCTGAGCCGCATCTCACGAGGCCCTCTGCTTTGTCGAGAACCTCTATACCGCGAATGACCGAATGTATGACGGTGGCAGGATAGTCTTCTTTCAGGAGTAGGTTACTGCCACCGCCAATAATGAGCAATGGCTTGTCGGTATCGTCGAGTGAAGCAACCAGTTGTTGAGCTTCTTCAGTGCTGCTGTACTCGACAAAGCGCTTGCAGCTGACATTGAATCCAAATGTGTTGTGCCCCAATAGGCTGAAATTCTTTTTGTCGTTCATAATTTTAGTAGGCATTAATCTTTACGAGACGCCAGTCACCTTTCTGTTTTTTAAAGATAAGCTGGGTTTCGAGACCGTTGGCCAGACCTTTGAAGTCGAGAATCTTTGTTTTTCCCTCTCCATATTTTTGACCATACAGAATGTTGTAAATGACATCGCCGGGAACAGTTGGCAGATAAGTACTCCAGTCCGAGGCGGGTATTGTCGTTGTAATTATATTGGTTTCCTCCCCGTTAGGGTCGGCACCGTGATATGGCAGAGGATCCTTAATCATTCCACGTCCATCGGCAGTGAAGAACTTCTGAAGGAATGTAAGGAAAGAAGCGTTCTTGGAGTCTTGGAAACTGATGTTCCTGATTTGATTCATTTCCCATTTTCCGTTCTGATGGTCAAACCAATATTGAGTGACGCTACCTTCACGTAATTTTATCTTCTCAACGACGACAGTGTCAAGTTTAGTTGACTTTGCGGCACTCATCTGTTTCTCATTGTCGAAGATAAGCGTGTAATAGCCCTGCTTGCGGAAGAATTTATCCATCTTCCATTGATTCTTCTTCATGAGCACAGTGTGCTCTTGCTTGTCGGTATATGTCACTATCGGCAGTGGCCATTTGATTCTTGCCTTTTGGACTTTTGGACTTGCAATAAAGTTGAAGAAGAAATCGTCGAACAGCTGGTCGGCTGCTTTAGGCATAGGAGTCTCGGCGATAATCTCAGCCATAGTATCGCTGTCGGTAGTGTCGGTAACCTCTGTGTCGAGTACAGTGGAATCGGCATTCACTGCGGGCTTCTCATTTTTACACCCAGTGAACGTCATCATCCAAACAGACATCATGAAAACAATGTAAACAGTTTTTCTCATCTCTCTCTAAATTTTCGTTGCAAAGGTAGTGTAAAGGTGTGGAATAGCAAAGAAAAAAACAAGTTTATTTTGTAATTCCGCTCAATTGCATTACCTTTGCATTTCAGAAGAAAAAAATAAATTAAGATGTTAATAGAGAAGATAGATTCTCTCTTGAAGGAAATACAGCAGGCACATGCTGATAATCAAGAGCAAATAGAGCAATTGCGGCTCAAATACCTCAGCAAGAAAGGTGAGGTAAACGAATTGATGGGTGAATTCCGTAATGTTGCTAAAGAACAAAAGAAGGCTGTTGGAATAAAGATTAATGAACTTAAGACAACAGCCCAGAATAAGATTAATGAGCTCCGTGAGCAATTGGAAACCCAGGAGGCTCAGAGTGATGAGATTGACTTGACGCGTACTCCATATCCAGTGGAACTGGGAACACGCCATCCGCTGACTATTGTCAAGAACGAAATCATCGATATCTTCAGCCGCATGGGATTCACGCTCTTCCAGGGCCCGGAGGTTGACGATGACAAGCATGTCTTTACGATGCTTAACTTTGCTTCTGACCACCCAGCCCGTGACATGCAGGATACTTTCTTTATTGAGCAGAGCGATCCTGATGACGTGACGAAGAATGTTCTTCTCCGCAGTCACACTTCAGGTGATGAAGCCCACTATATGGAAACGCATGAGCCTCCAATTCGTGTTCTCTGCCCGGGACGAGTGTACCGCAATGAGGCTATCTCAGCGCGTGCTCACTGTTTCTTCCATCAGGTTGAAGGCCTTTATGTCGATAAGGGTGTGAGTTTTACCGATTTGAAGCAGGTGCTGCTGACTTTTGCAAGGGAGATGTTCGGACCCGACACGAAGATACGCCTCCGTCCAAGTTATTTCCCCTTTACTGAGCCAAGCGCAGAGATGGATATCTCGTGCAATATTTGCGGTGGTAAGGGCTGCAACTTCTGTAAGCACACGGGATGGGTTGAAATCTTGGGCTGTGGTATGGTTGATCCTCACGATCTTGCCGCCTGTGGCATTGATCCTGATGTATATACCGGTTACGCTTTCGGAATGGGTGTGGAACGAATAGCAAATCTTAAATACAGAGTCAGCGACTTGAGAATGTTCTCGGAGAACGACACTCGTTTCCTCCGGGAGTTTGAAAGTGCATATTAACATATCATCTAAAAAGATAAAAGGGTAGGGGATAAGCGTTCGTTCGAAAGGGCTTATCTCCTATCGTTGTTTGTATACTGCTCGAGATTATTTGCTTACGAGCTCTTGCAATGGAATCTTCTGATATGTAAAATACGGCTCTTTCATTTAAGCTCTTTAGCCGACACGGCATACCAATCACGCCACTCTCTTCAGATGAGTTCTACCTGTAGCAAAATTCTGATAACCAGTGTGACTCAAGTGCTACCCTAAAGCCAAATGTAGCTTAGGACCGTTAATATCTCCTAAGATTAAAGGTTTCTTGGTGAATTCTATGGGTGCAGAGATTAGTCAATAGCAGAGTACTTTCTCTATCATACTTACAGCCCGGAAAGGACAATACGACAACAAAATGATGTCGAAATATCTTTACACCAGTCCAAAACATATCGTTTCGGCTTCTCAAACGGTCCGTTTCAGCTTGCGAAACGGTCCGTTTTGCGTCCTAAAACGGGCCGTTTTAGAACGCAAAATGGCATGTGTCAGTAACCTGTTGATAATCAACGTCGTACAAAGACGACCCAATAGACGAAATAATATGAATTATTTTAACAACTTGTTGCCGGTATTCTCTTGTTGCTTTTTGACCCTACTAAATAATTTAGACACGAAAAAGGGGATGGTGATTGCCATCCCCTTTTATTTCAATCCTTTGCTGCTGAACCTAATCAACAGTTTTGTGGTTTCAAGAACTTTGCTTACTTTTTGAAGTAGCGGTTGTAAAGACCCATGAATCCTGCTGCATGGCGAGCCTCGTCGCGAGCCATCTCGTGGATGCTGTCATGGAGAGCGTCGAGATTGTGCTGCTTAGCGAGTTTTGCAGCCTCGAACTTCTCAGCTGTAGCTCCCTTTTCGGCTGCCATACGCACTTCAACGTTGGTCTTGGTGTCGTGTAGGATAGACTGGCCGAGGAACTCAGCATAGCGAGCAGCGTGTCCGGCTTCATCCATTGCATAGCGCTCGAAAGCACGTGCAATTTCTGGATAACCTTCGCGGTCGGCCTGCCGAGCCATAGCCAGGTACATACCCACCTCACTGCATTCACCGGCGAAAGTAGAGCGGCAGTGCTTGAGGAGCTCCTGAGGAACGTCCTCGTCAAAAGCGATACCGAGCTTGTGCTCAGCAGCAAACTCCGGTGTTGTATCTTCAGTCAGTTCAGTGAACTTACTTGCTGGTGCTCCACAGAGAGGGCACTTCTCTGGTGCTGTCTCGCCCTCATAGATGTAACCGCAAACGGTGCAAATGAATTTCTTTTTCATAATGTTTTTGTTAATGTGTATTAGTTATGTTTAAATATTATGTGTGTTAGTAAGCTATTGAAGAATCAATGCTTTGTTGCAACCTGCTGAATGCCGGCAGTCTTTGTTTCGGTCTTGAGCATCTTTGCTCTACAATCAGGGCAAATGCCGCGGTAATACAGCTGGCTGTCCTCAACGAGAAAACCATTAATGTCGCCACGATATTGTTTGGGGGCCTGCTCATCCATTAAGTCATAAACTTTGCCGCATTTATTGCAGAAAAAGTGGACATGTGGATGCAAATCTCCATCGTAGCATACACGGTGCTCGTCAATCGTTATCATTTGTGCTGCTCCATTGTCATAGAACATTCGCAATGTGTTGTAGACTGTCGTCTTACTCAACGTGGGAATCTTATTGCACAGACCCGTGTAGACATCATCCACTGTTGGGTGAGTTTTATGAGCCATTAAGTATCTCATAATCTCCAGTCGTTGCAATGATGGGCGGATTCCGCTGTTTATCAATCTCTGATATGCTTCGTCACTTCTCATTTTATTGTTTTACGAATTTATTTCGTCTGCAAAGGTAGTTCATAAAAATGAAACCACCAAATATTCATTGTATTTTTTACAGAAAAACTAAAATTTCCAATTCAATCCGTCAAATAGAACCCACGAAATCTTCTTTTTCCGAGGGACATCGGGTTTCTTGAAGTTGCCGTGGAGAACAAGGATTGTCGACTTTCCGTTTGGTGCAGCGTCAACAGCCTCTTGTGGCGTCAAATAATTGCCGCGTCCTTCATCAGAAACGACATAGTCGAAATGCCTCACATGGCTTTTCAATTCCGGCACTGTCTGACCTAAGGCGTCAGCGATGGCACCGGCAATGACATGTGCGCCATAGACGTTGTAGTGTGTATTATCTTGTCGGCCCTTAGGGGCCCACGCGAATTTCCCTGGCTCTATCCACATGTGCAACTTGCGGGAGCCTTCGACGCCGAGTCCTTGCTCTATATCGTGGGTTATCTTGTTTGCATCAATAAATATTGCTCCATATTGCTTGGCCACTTTCGCGGCTACTTTAGCGTATTCGCCGTGAGTGTCAACCAACGTATCTGAATTCACGTTCTCACCTTTATATATTGTCTCGCGCAACTTCTCATCATCATCCTGCCTTGCAGGCTTGAGATAGAAATTGCGGCGGACGACCGGACTCATCAGTATTGGCGTTGCACCCTTGGCCTTTGTCTCAACGACGTATTGGGCGAGGTGCGCATCAAATGTTGTTCCCACATCGGTGTGTCGGTCGGGGTGAGGTTTCTCATCATTGTGGCCAAACTGGATAATGACATAATCGCCAGGCTTAACCCTGCTAATGACATCTTTCCATAACCCTTCAGAATAGAAACTGCGTGACGACCGTCCATTCTTCGCGTGATTCTCTACACGTACGCCCTCGTCGAAGAATCCTTGTAGAACCATTCCCCATCCGCGCTCTGTAGATCCTTTGGATATGTCTTTCTCAGCAGCTGTCGAATCACCTATTATATATATAGTCGGTGTGTCGGGCTTAAACGACATTGCCATAACTGCCAAAACAACCATCAATGTGCAAACGAGCCAATGCTGAAATGAGTTTCTGTGTAAGTAGTTCATTTACTAATGCTATATTCGAGTCTCAGTTTATTAATCTTGATTCAACTTCCTTAGTGTCAACTAATTGTGAATTTATGATTTTAATCTGTTTATTAACTCTTCGGCCGAAATCAGACATTGCTCTCCGGTTGTCATATCCTTGAGAGTGAACTTTCCAGCATTGATTTCATTTTCACCCGCGAGAGCGACGAACGGAATGTTCTTGGCGTTGGCATAGTTCATCTGCTTCTTCATCTTGCAACTATCGGGGAACATCTCTGTTCTTATTCCGGCTTTACGAGCTTGGTTGACAACTGGCAGACAGTATTCTGTCTCCTTCTCACCGAAGTTGATGAATAGCAGTTGTGTTCCTGTAATCGTCTCTTTGGGATAGAGGTCGAGGGCATTAAGCACATCATAAATTCTATCGGCTCCGAAAGATATTCCTACGCCGCTGAGACCTGGCATTCCGAAGATTCCCGTAAGATTGTCGTAGCGGCCGCCGCCAGTGATACTGCCCATAGGAGTGTCGAGGGCCTTTACCTCGAATATGGCTCCAGTGTAGTAGTTCAGACCACGGGCAAGGGTCAGGTCAAGCTGAATCTCGTTGTTGAGACCAACTTTCTTGAGTTCGTTAAGTATGAATCTTGTTTCCTCCACACCCTTGAGTCCTATAGCTGACTCGTTGAGAACCTTAGAAATGACATCAAGCTTTTCATCGTTGGTGCCTTCGAGTTTGATTATCGGTTGCAGCTTCTCGATAGCTTCCTCCGGAATACCGTCATTGCGCAGTTCCTCATTGACATTGTCGAGTCCAATCTTATCAAGTTTATCGATGGCTACGGTGATATCGACGATTTTGTCTTTCTCGCCCATAACCTCAGCAATACCTGTGAGAATCTTTCGGTTGTTGATTTTTATCTGAACCCTGACACCAAATTTCGTGAATACGGTGTCGACAATCTCCATCAACTCTACCTCGTTCAGAAGAGAATCGGAGCCTACGACATCAGCGTCACACTGATAGAACTCGCGATAGCGTCCTTTCTGCGGTCGGTCGGCTCTCCATACAGGCTGAATTTGATACCGCTTGAACGGCAGCTGGAGCTCGTCACGATGCATCACAACGTAGCGAGCGAACGGAACGGTAAGATCGTAACGTAATCCTTTCTCACAGAGTTTAGTCTGTAGTTTCAGCGTGTTGCGCTCAGCAAGCTCGTCATCAGAAATCTTCTTCAGATAGTCGCCGGAGTTTAGCACTTTGAATAGCAGCTGGTCACCCTCCTCGCCATACTTTCCCATGAGCGTATGTAAGGTTTCCATTGCAGGAGTCTCTATCTGCTGAAAGCCGTAAAGGGCATATACCGACTTTATAGTGTCGAAGATATAGTTGCGCTTGGCCATTTCTACAGGGCCGAAGTCGCGGGTGCCTTTTGGAATATTTGGTTTATTGGCCATTAATAATTTTAATTATATGATTATTTTCTTACGATGGTCTGATCGCGGTCCGGACCAATGGAGATGATTCCGATGCGTGTTTCGAGGAAGTCCTCAAGGAACTTGATGTAATCGGCGAACTCTTTAGGGAACTGGTCCTCAGATGTGAATTTCGTCATATCTGTATGCCATCCTTTGAATTCTTTATAGACCGGCTCCACGTTGTCAATCTCATAAGGAAGTTCCTCAGTCACTGTGCCGTCAGGCAATTTATAGCCAATGCAAGCTTTGATGGTGTCGAAATCGTCAAGCACATCGCTCTTCATCATTATCAGCTCTGTCACACCGTTAACCATAATAGAATAGCGTAGCTGAATGAGGTCTATCCATCCACAACGCCGCTCACGTCCTGTGACAGCGCCATACTCATGTCCGAGGTCGCGAATCCGCTTACCGGTAGCATCGAAGAGCTCTGTGGGGAATGGACCTGCGCCCACACGTGTGCAGTAGGCCTTCATTATTCCATAAACGTTTCCAACCTTGTTTGGTCCTATGCCGAGTCCTGTGCATGCGCCGGCACAGATAGTGTTCGATGATGTGACAAAAGGATATGAACCGAAGTCAACATCGAGCATCGTGCCCTGTGCACCCTCACATAGAATGTTCTTGCCACTGCGGAGGATAGAGTTTATTTCGTGCTCAGAATCGACGAACTTGAACTTCTTCAGATATTCGACGCCTTCCATCCAGTGCTTTTCAGTCTCCTCGAGACCACTGAAGTCGTCCCATCCGAGGGCCTTGAGCATACGCATGTGGCGCTCCTTATGCTTGTTGTATTTCTCCTCAAAATTCTCGAGGATATCTCCCACTCGCAGTCCATTGCGGCTCACTTTGTCGGTATATGTAGGTCCGATGCCTTTTCCTGTCGTGCCTACCTTGTTCTTTCCCTTGGCAGCCTCAATGGCGCGGTCGAGGAGTCTGTGAGTAGGCATGATGAGATGAGCTTTCTTCGAGATGTGGAGACGCTCAGTGAGCGGATGGCCGCTTTTGGCCAAATCTTGTGCCTCCTCCATGAAGAGGTCGGGGGCAAGAACTACTCCATTGCCGATGATATTGATTTTTCCTCCTTGGAATATTCCCGATGGAATGCTACGCAAGACATACTTTTGCCCCTCAAACTCAAGGGTGTGCCCGGCGTTTGGTCCACCCTGGAATCGGGCTACCACATCATAACGCGGTGTAAGCACGTCTACGACCTTTCCTTTTCCCTCATCGCCCCACTGCAAACCGAGCAGGACATCAACTTTACCTGTTTTCATTGTTGGAATAATTATTTTGTTTTTTGTTCTTTCTTATCCTTATCGCTATTAGAATTCTTTGGCCTTGACAGACGCCGCTGGCATTTGGCGCAGACTCCATAAATATATAATGTGAATCCGTCCTTGTGGAAACGATGGAACCGCGTGGCTGAGATGGCACTCACTATTTCGGGCGAGAGGATCTCATCAACGCTTCCGCAAACGGTGCATACCTGATGGATGTGGTTCTCGTTCTTGTAGCAGCCCTCATACTTTGTCTGTCCTATGAAACGGTGTCTTACAACGAGCCTCAACTCAATGAACAATTTCATAGTGTTGTAGAGCGTAGCCCTCGATACGCGAAAGTTGCGCGATTCGAGCAGTTTACCGAGTTCCTCAAGGGTGAAATGTCCGTCGAAGCTATAAACGGCGTCAAGGATGGCGTATCGCTCCGGAGTCTTTCGGTGCTTGTTCCTCACGAGATAGTAATCGAGGATTCCCCGCACTTTCTTTTTTATTGCGTTGTTGGTCACAGTCTCATTGATTAAACTTCACGACAAAAGTACTAACATTTTCGGACAAACTTCAAGATAGGTATTGAAAAAACGTTAAACTACAAAATGCCAAGATGGGCTAAGGCTTTTGTGGCAATAGTTTCATAGTCGTCGCCAAGGTCGCAGAATCGCAGCACACTGTTGTAAGCCGCATGCTTTACTGCACTGTCGGCATCTTGGAGGTCGGAGTCGGCCTGGTCGAGATATTCGTTGATGCCCCGCTCGTCGGGGGTGTCGCCTCGCATGAAGATACGAGAGAGTAGGTGGTAGCCCCCAATCTTATACAGCTGACGGTCGTTAGCAATCCATTCGTACGCCAATGCGGGTGCATAATCGACATACTGCAAGACATTTAGCACCATCTGCTCAACTATTTCCTGAGAGTCGTTCTGCTCCATCCATACGTCGGTGACCTCTCGCGGCATACGCTCAGGAGGCATAATCATAGTTGCGAGAATTTTACACTCTCTTACATCCTCCTTATAGAGTGCTATGGCAAGGTCGTAATCCTTACCATAGTCGCGGGCTTTTACCTTCAATGCCGTCACCGGCACGCCCCAGTTCAACTTATAAGCCAATCCCTTGTTGCGCATCGACTGCGATGCGGGACCGTTCATCATCAGTCGGAACGACTGCTTTATCTCTTTAAGTTTTTCTTTAATATCGTCAGTCATAATGTTATACGATAGGGTCTACTGCGCAAGCACTAAATAAGAGTAGCATACTCGTTCGAGTAGCGCAGCATTTGATGCTCATAATCTTCTGTGTAATCGACGGCAATGTCAGTAATGTTGCCTTCCTCATCCTTTATTGGGGTTAGGACAGGATTGATGAATCCCTTGTAAGGCGCAATATTTAGACGATTATATCTCTCGAGCACTTCCTCGTGAATTGTCTTATCGACTTTCACTGCATATTTCTCTACGAGGTTGCGTGCTGCCATAAAGTCACCCTCACTTTTTATCCGTTGTATTTCGGCTAACTGCTTGGCAAAGACCCTGCGCAAAGCCTCATAATCGTTGATCCTGACGAAGTTCTTTCCTTCTTTCTTGACAATCTCGATAATTTCGGGATTAGTATCGCGGGCCCATTGTGCTATGAGTGCCCTATTGCGCATGTGAGCTTCCTCAATATTATGTCCGGGGCGGATACGTACGAGCTGCGTCATCAGTCCGTTCATGATATATTCGTAGTACTGAGCCTTAAAAGCATCGTGGCTATTGAGCAATCCGAGCTCAACGAGTTTAGGATCAGCGATATAGTAGAGCCCGAAGAGGTCGGCACGGGCCTCCTCAATAGTGTTGCCATAATTTTTAAGAGCGTCGGGGTCGGTACCGGGCAGGAACTGTCCACTTCCGTGACCAAGACATTCATGGAGGTCAGTATGGAGGTCATCGCATACGTCACCATATTTCTCTATAAGTCTGAGAGTTGGCTCATCGATAATAAACTCTTCCTTGAATCCATTGCCCTTAGCCGCCATGGAGTAAGCATGAGTTAGATTGCTTATCGTCACGCTCTTGCTGCCATATTCTGATCTTATCCATTCAGCATTCGGCAGATTGATGCCTATGGCTGACGACGGATATTCGTCGCCGCCGAGCATAGCAGCGCATATCACATTTGCCGATACACCCTTTACTACCGGCTTGCGGAATCTTGGATCGACTGGTGAATGGTCCTCAAACCACTGTGCGTTAGCGGCTATCGTTGCGGCGCGTGCTGTAGCCTTGTTGTCGCGGTATTCGACGATGCCCTCCCATGAGCCTTTGAATCCAAGTGGATCGCCGTAGACTTCGATGAATCCGTTGATGAAGTCGATGGAATCGCCCTTTTCTTTCACCCATTCGATGGAATACTTGTCGAAATCGGCCAAATCGCCGGTCCTGTAGTATTTTATCAATAGTTCGATGACATGTTTCTGTTCCTTGCTTTCAGCATATTGAAGAGCCTCCGTAAGCCAGTGGATGATCTTGTTTATGGCCTTGCCGTATTTGCCATTCTCTCTCCACACCTCCTCATGTATTCCTTTTTCGTCTTTCACCAGCGTAGAGTTGAGCCCCCATGACGGTTGCGGGCCGTCGCCGTTTTTCTTTGCGGCATAAAAGTCCTCGACCTCCCTCTGGCTCACCCCGCTGTAGTAGTTGCATGCTGAGGTGCGTATGAGGTCTTCTCCATCGGCCTTGTTTACCCGTTTGGGCAGGATTGTCGGGTCGAAGATTACTGGACATATCTCGTTGAGCAGGGCATCGACACTACCATCGTCTATGGGTAGCCGGCTGGCATCAACCGACTTCACTGCCTTGCGGAAGAATTCTTCGCTGAATCCAGGTTCAAACTTTTCGGTACCGTAATGATGGTAGATGCCGTTTGAAAACCAGACCCTCTTCATATAAACTGTAAGAGCCTCAAAGTCAGCGCAGTTGCGGTTACCTTTATACAAACAAAAAACAGCCTCAAGAGTTTTCCTAATCTTGAGGTTGTATTTTCCAAACTCATCGAAAGTTATATCTCTGCCGTAGAGAGTTGCCTTTGCCAGACAGTATATGAGACTCTTCTGCCTTAAGGTGAGTTTGTCGAAATCATCGAGACGATAGCGCAACATTTGCAGGTCGGCAAAGCGCTCGCCGACATAATTAAACGATTCCTCGCTCATGTCCATCAACAATTATATATTTTCCTCTTGTTGTCTTCTCTTTTATTTATAAATTCCTCCTTGTTGTTACATTGTTAATCTTTCTTTGCCGTCTGCTTGCGCGTTTTCTTCGCTTTCGTGTCCTGAACCGGGTGATTGGCCAGCGACCGAAGCTTATACTCGCGTGGCGTGATACCGTTGATGCGGTAGAAAGCGGCATAGAATGACTGCCGGTTAGCGAATCCCACCATATCGCTGATATCCTCCATGTTGAGATCCCGATAGCGCTTGTCGGTAAGGAGGGTCATCGCTTCCTCAATGCGGTATTTGTTGACGAAGGATGTGTAGTTCATGTGGAAACGGACGTTAACTACAGCGGATATATAGCGGGTGTTGGTGCCCAAATCCTCCGCGAGTCTCCTTGCCGAATAATCCTTATCTTTGTATTTCTTTTGGATAAGGATTATGTCGAGGATTTTCTCCTTCAGTTCATCCATCAGCTTCGGACTGACAAGGCTGCGGTAAGCGGCAGCTTTTTCCTTTTTCTCTGTAATATTATACTTCGTCATAAGCCATAGTGTTAAAAACTTTCTGATTCATTTCCTTAATCTATGCAAATATAGAAAAGTTCTTTGAATTATACAAGCAATATGGTATTTTTTTTGCTTTTATGCTAAAAAACATATTTTGGGGGGCAATTTTTGGTCTAAAATGTGTTGTATAACACCATTTTAGTTCTTATTTTACTTAAGAAAGCATGTACGAAGATTCTTTACCCAGTATATTGAAGTTAATTGATAAATATTTCGGTTGTTTTATCATATTTTTCTACAAAGCATTGTGTGATTGTAAATAATTTACAATGATATGAATCATTCTGATGTCTCGTTTTATCCTTTAGAAACTAAGGGATGATTTTGTGACCCTTAAAAGCAAGATAGGAATTAACAATGCTTCGGCTAAGCAAGCCGCGCATCCTTTATTTATGTTGTTTATGGCCGTTCTTTTGAGGAAGTTTAATCAATTGCCACGGAAAACTGCTTGCCCAACGATAAATTAATGATAGGGGAGTTTGTCGGTCATCTCAAAACTTTTCTGAGTGTAAAAATAATTCCATGTGTCATCAACTTTTTGGCATTCTTCCATCATGTTGATATTCAGCAAATTACAAAACCTGTCTTTTTGCGTTGCGAAACGGTTAATTTTAGAGCCTCAAACGGTACGTTTCGCAAGCTCAAATGAACCGTTTTGCAAGCCGAAATGATATGTATAGAAATTGTGTAAAGATATTTCGATTCTTTATGACGGTAAATTCAATGAGAGGAGAATCATTAAAAGCAAAGAATGAAGCATTCAATCACGCTATGGGAATAAGTGTGAGTTATGTGCTGAGCCCCCGCGAGAAGAAAAGCTTTTCTATGATTCCGACGGCGAATCATAATTTCCGGGAGCAGCTTGTCAATGGATTGAAATTCAGCGGAGGATCCTTCCACAGGTGCCGGAGGATGAGGTGCGGTGGGTGAGAAAACAGAAGGATGCAGTGACCGGCCCTTGTCCGACCACTGCAAATGAAGTAGAAAAATTCTATCTCACATCTTTTATTTCTTCGGTTTATTCTTGTGTTATGAGCATCTCTGCACGTTGCAGGTCGGCTGGAGTGTCTATTCCTACTGTTTCAAATTCGGTTTCAGCCACACGAATGCGGTAACCGTTCTCGAGCCATCGGAGCTGCTCCAGGCTCTCGGCTTTCTCTAACGGCGACTGGGGTAGGGCGGTGATAGCTTTGAGAACCTCGGAGCGGTAAGCATACAGTCCTAAATGCTTGAGGAACGGATATTTATCTATCCACTGACTCTTGTCAACACCACGAACAAAAGGAATGACGGAACGAGAGAAATACATTGCAAAGCCTCGACGGTCGACAACAATCTTGGGCGAATTGACATTGTTGACAGCCTCCATCGACTCAAAACGCTTGCCGAGAGTGGCTATCTCTGTTGACGGATCGTCGAAACATTTCATCACCGACTCTATCTGCTCGGGGTGGATAAATGGCTCATCGCCTTGAACATTTATAACAACGGGGAACTCACGGCCAATCTTAGAGTAAGCTTCTTCTATGCGGTCGGTACCACTGTGGTGGTCGCTGCGGGTCATGATAACATTACCTCCGAACGACTTGACCTCATTATATATGCGCTCGTCATCAGTAGCCACATATACGTTGACCAATACTTTAGCCACCTGCTCATATACTCTGTTAATCACTGTCTTACCACCTAATATGGCAAGCGGTTTGCCGGGAAAGCGAGACGAAGCATAACGGGCCGGGATTATGGCTACGAAAGATTCATTATTCATGTTTGAGAATGGATTTTATGAATTATAATATTTCGTGGAGCAAAGTTATATAAAAATTTTAAAAACCTTTGCTATTGTCAGAAATATTTTGTAATTTTGTGCTCAACATCAAAACCTTTAAATCGTGAGAAAGATTGTCATTTTCCTCTTTATAATACTGTCTGTGTCCGCTGTTAGGGCACAGGAGATTGTCGTTGGCACATGTAAAGTGGCCGGAGGAAGCTATACTGGCGAGATGTTCCGCGGTAAGCCCTGGGGCAAAGGTAAGGCCATTTATGCCAATGGTGATGTTTACGAGGGTCAGTTTGAGAAGGGAAGGCGACAGGGTGAGGGCACCTACACCTTCTCTGATGGAGAGAAATACGTCGGGCAGTGGTTTCAGGACCAGCAGCATGGCCGTGGCATCTACTACTTCAAGAACGGCAACCGCTATGACGGACTGTGGTATAAGGATTATCAACAGGGCCATGGTATAATGTATTACTCTAATGGTGACACGTATAATGGTGACTGGCAGCAGGACAAGAGGTGTGGCACCGGTAAGTACACTTTCGCCTCGGGAGCATACTACGATGGTCAGTGGGACAATGATAAGAAGAACGGAAAAGGCATCTTCGACTGGGGCGACGGCTCGAAATATAACGGAGACTTCATCGATAACATGCGGTCGGGCAACGGTACATATTTCTTTCCCACCGGCGACAAATACGAGGGACAGTGGAAAGACGATGCCGAGAACGGAAAAGGTATTTACACCTTTGCCAACGGTGACAGCTATGAGGGTGATTATCTCAACGGGCAACGGACTGGCGAGGGAATCTTCAGATACAGTAACGGCGACACCTACACCGGCCATTTCCTCGACGGAAAACGCAGTGGAATGGGGAAGATGATGTGGAAGAATGGTGACGAGTACACCGGACAATGGGAAAATAACGTTCAGAACGGACAAGGAAAGCTGACGAAGCACTCCGGTGATGTTTTTGAAGGACAGTTCCGTAAGGGGCGCATTGAGGGACTCGTTATTATCCACTATGCCGACGGCAGCAAGTTCCGCGGAACATATCACAACGGATTGCGCGACGGTGAGGCTATAGAGGAGACTAAGGACGGAAAACGGACAGAATGTATATATAGAAATAATGTCAGAGACGGAAAATTCACGGAGCGCGATGCCAATGGCGCTATTACTGCCCGCGGCTACTACGACAACGGGGTGCGACACGACTCTTAGTCTGCTGGTTACCGTAGGGTTGGGGTATACACCAGGAGCCCGATGGAATCGACGTTTTTATGGCATTGACAATTACAGCAATCAACTCAATAATAAATAATACAAATAAGAATTATGATAGTAGACACACTTGAAAACTTGAAGAATTACGTCTCGGTGAATCCTCTTTTCGCCGATGTCATCGACTTCCTGAGCAAAAACGACCTCAACAGCCTTGAAGCCGGCAAGCATTACATAAAGGACAAAGACCTCTTCGTCAACATAACAACGGCCACGGGTAAGACTCCGGATGAAGCCACGTATGAGACTCACAACCGCATGCTTGACATTCAGATACCGCTGTCGGCCCCCGAAACCTACGGCTATATGCCACGTGAGGATATGCCGGAGGCCGAATACAACGATGTGAAGGATGTGACTAAATATCCGGGGCTCAAAGGTGGTTCGCTCATTAAGTGCCGTCCGGGAGAGTTTGCCATCTTCTTCCCTCAGGATGGACATCAGCCGTGCATCGGCGAGGGCGAGATTCACAAGGCTATCTTCAAGGTCAGAGTCTGACAATAATAATTAAGAAATAACAATCCATTATCAATCAATGCCGAACACCATGCGAAAGACAACAACAAGAAAATCGGCGTCGAAGGCTCCAAAAGCTCAGCAGCATATAGGCATCGTCAAGAACGATCCCTATCTTCAGCCTTACGAGGACGCTATCCGCGGCCGCCATGATCATGCGCTGTGGAAATTAGGACAGCTCACACAAGGAGGAAAGCAGACTCTCGCTGAGTTTGCAAGTGGATACGAATACTACGGTCTGCACAAGACAGCGAAGGGATGGGCTTTCAGAGAGTGGGCGCCAAACGCCACTGACATTTATCTTGTCGGCGACTTCAACGGTTGGAAGGAGAAAGCCGCTTACCGGTGCAAACGTATTCAGGGAACGGGCAACTGGGAACTGCTGCTTGACGAGGATAAGATGAAGCACGGTGACCTCTATAAGATGCACGTACACTGGAATGGTGGTGAGGGCGAGAGAATACCGGCATGGTGCCAAAGAGTCGTTCAGGACGACGAGACGAAGATTTTCTCTGCGCAGGTGTGGAATCCGGCCAAGCCATATAAGTGGCGTCGCAAGAGATTCAAGGCCAACAAGAGCCCGCTGCTCATCTACGAATGCCACATAGGAATGGCTCAGGATGCCGAAAAAGTCGGTACCTATACTGAGTTTAAGGACAATGTCCTACCGAGGATAGTCAAGGATGGATACAATGCCATACAGATTATGGCTATTCAGGAACACCCTTATTATGGTAGTTTCGGCTATCACGTCAGTTCTTTCTTCGCTGCATCGTCAAGATTCGGTACGCCGGAGGAACTGAAGGCACTCATCGATGAGGCTCATCGCAACGGCATTGCAGTGATAATGGACATCGTCCACTCGCATGCAGTAAAAAACGAGATAGAGGGGCTCGGTAATCTTGCCGGCGATCCGAACCAATATTTCTATCCTGGTGACCGCCATGAGCATCCGGCATGGGACAGCCTCTGCTTCGATTACGGAAAGGATGATGTCATACACTTCCTCTTGAGCAACTGCAAGTTCTGGCTCAACGAGTATCATTTCGATGGATTCCGTTTCGACGGTGTCACCTCAATGCTTTACTACAGTCATGGGCTCGGCGAGGCTTTCACAAACTACGGTGATTACTTTAACGGCCACGAGGACGATAATGCCATTTGCTACCTCACGCTTGCCAATAAGCTCATTCACGAAGTCAATCCCAATGCTATAACCATTGCCGAGGAAGTTTCCGGTATGCCGGGGCTGGCAGCAAAGTTCGAGGACGGAGGTTATGGATTCGACTACCGTATGGCCATGAATATCCCCGATTTCTGGATTAAAACCATCAAGGAGAAGAGGGATGAGGACTGGAAACCGTCGAGCATATTCTGGGAGGTAAAGAACCGTAGGGTTGACGAAAAGACAATATCCTACTGTGAAAGCCACGACCAGGCTCTCGTCGGCGATAAAACCATCATTTTCCGGCTTATCGACGCCGATATGTACTGGCACTTCCGTAAGGGTGATGAGAATGAGAACGTTAGACGCGGTATAGCTCTGCACAAGATGATCCGACTCGTCACGGCATCGACAATCAACGGTGGATACCTCAACTTCATGGGCAACGAGTTCGGACATCCGGAGTGGATTGACTTCCCACGCGAAGGCAATGGCTGGAGCTATAAATACGCACGACGACAGTGGGATCTTGTCGACAACCATGACCTGTGTTATCACTACTTAGGCGATTTCGATAAAGCAATGCTCGAAGTCATTAAGAGTGAGAAGGACTTTAATAGTACTCCTGTCACTGAAATCTGGCATAACGACGGCGATCAGGTCCTCGCCTTCATGCGTGGCGAAATCATCTTTGTATTCAACTTCTCGCCGACACACTCATTCACCGATTACGGCTTCCTCGTTCCAAAGGGTGGCTACGAGGTAGTGCTCGACACCGATGCAAAGAGTTTCGGCGGCAACGGATTCAACGACGATTCCATGGTGCACTTCACCAACTTCGACCCGTTATACGCCAAGGATGGTAAGGAATGGCTGCAACTCTATCTTCCTGCGCGTACGGCTTTGGCTCTGAGGTTAAAGCATGAGGATGAAGAAAAACAGAACAACGAACAAAATAAGACAAAAAGCCATTAATCAGGATAATGGACATCAATAAACCCAAATACGGCACGAGCTCATACAGAGTGGCTTGTGCCGTAATCTTCGTTTCATTCAGCATCATTTATCTTTTCCATTACCAGACAAATGTGCTGGCTGCTGCACAGCATATAGCATCTGGTGGCAAGACACACTACGACCCCGTGATAGGTCCTCTGCTTATCATCGTGGCTACGGGTCTGCTCCAAAGAGGCGTCAGAGCTTTGTCGGGGCTCAGAGGCATCTTTCATGCTCTCACTTATTTCCCATCGTTTCTGATTATTACGATAATCACCGACCTGCCATCGAAAGCCGATAGAGAAATAAATTTCGGAGCATGGATATGGACGTTGCCATTGCTGCTGTTAATATGGGCAGCGGCAGTTTATCTTGCCAAACAGTACCAGTCAATTGAAACTGACACAAGGGGTGGGGGACTGTTGTCGCAAGAAACGGGAATAAACATGACAATGATGCTTGCTATGATGGTCATGACGTGTCTCATCGGAAATCATAACCGCGAATTTCATCGCTGTATGGAAACTGAGTTCCTTATCAGCGAGAAGGAGTATGACAGAGCTATCGGGGCGGTCGAAGAATATAACTCAGACACCCAAAACCTTACAATCCTACGGGCCTATGCTTTGGCAAAAAAGCATAAGATAGGTGATGAAATGTTTAAGTTTCCCATTAGAACTAACTCTATAATTCCTTCATCTAAAGGATTTTACGCTGTCATTATACCGATGGACAATATCATCGGGGAATATAAAAGGAATATCGACTGGCAACTTACTGAGATGCTTGTTAAGAAAAACATCGGAGAATTCTATGACAATCTCGCGTTCTTCTATGGACTTGACAATAATGCAGTGGCTCCTGACAGCACGAAACAGAAATCTGCAAAGCCGGTAACGGTCAAAAAACAAAACGAATATCAGGACAGTCTTACAAGGATTAAATTGATGGCTTTGCCACTGCATTATAAAGAAGCTCTTGTTTTATATAACGACAAAGTAAGAAAGATTCGCCAAGACTTCCTTGATCCACAATTATTAAACTCTTACAACCAGTTCCTTCGAGCTGATAACGAAACTAAACTAAAGCGTTTCAAAGGTACTTTCTGGGTTTATTTCTACTTTAAGAACGAATAAAGTTTATCACTTTCTAATCACTGTTATGATAAATAGAAGTTTCCAAATATTGATATTGACATCATTTCTGAGTTTCTCGACATACATTAGCAACGCCGAATCCGGTATAAAAAAAGTTGTTGATAGCGAAGTCAGAAACGTCGAATCCGGTATAAAGATATTTGCTGACGACGGAGTAAGTTATGCAGAATCAGACAAAAGGATGTCTGATGGCAATCAGATTACATTACACTTGATTGAGACATCAGATGTTCACGGATGTTTCTTTCCGTACGATTTCATCAGTGGCAAACCAAAAGCCGGCAGCTTGGCACGCATCACAACTTACATCAAACAGTTGCGTAAGGAATCCGACAATAATGTTGTATTGCTCGACAATGGCGACATCCTCCAAGGCCAGCCAGTCTGTTACTATTCCAACTATGTCCGTTCATCGGTACCTAATATCGCAGCCTCGGTCATCAATTTCATGGGCTATGACGCAGAGACCGTCGGCAACCACGACATTGAGACCGGCCACGCTGTTTATGATAAATGGGCCGGCGAAGTAAATTGTCCGATGCTTGGTGCAAATATCATCAACACAACTACGAATCGCCCGTATTTTAAGCCTTATACCATTATTGATCGCTCTGGGGTGCGCATCGCCGTCATTGGCATGCTGACACCTGCCATTCCCAACTGGCTCGAGGAAAGACTGTGGCAGGGGTTATATTTCGATGATATTGTCAAGTCGGCAGCTTACTGGACAAATTATGTGAAAGAACATGAACACCCCGACATGATTGTAGGACTGTTCCATTCTGGCTGGGAAGGTGGCATCAAAACAGATAAATACGTTGAAGACGAGGCGCAGATGGTGGCCGAAAAAGTTCCTGGATTCGACATTGTATTTTTCGGTCACGACCATAAGCCGCACAACAGTGTGGTGAAGGGTGCCGGCGGAAATGATGTCCTCTGTCTTGACCCTGCCAACAACGCCATACGTGTGGCTCAGGCAGACGTAAAACTGCAAAAGGATGAGAATGGAAAATACGAAATTGTGTCGAAAGCCGGGAAACTGGTTGATGTCATAGACTTTGAAGTTGATCCCGATTATATGTCTCATTTCAGCTCTGACATCGATTCTGTCAAAACTTGGGTCAACAGGAAGATCGGAGTTCTCAGCCACGCTATCTCCACACGCGACAGCTATTTCGGTAATTCAGCGTTCAACGATTTCATAATGAACATGCAGATGAAGATCACTGGTGCCGATATCACCTTCAATGCCCCGCTCTCGCTTGATGCGACCATTGATTCGGGTGCCGTAACTGTTGCCGATATGTTCAAATTATATAAATATGAGAATGGCATTTACGTCATGAGACTTACGGGAGAGGAAATCCAAAAATATCTCGAGATGAGCTACGACCAGTGGTGCAACACAATGAAAAGTCCCGATGATCATCTCCTGCTTTTCGCTACCGACACTCGCAATGACTCGCAGCGTATGGGATTTAAGAATCTATTCTTCAATTTCGATGCTGCTGCCGGTATCGACTATGTCGTCGACGTTACCAAGCCTGATGGGCAAAAGGTGAAAATCTTGCGCATGACGAACGGAAAGCTATTTGACAAACATAAATATTATAAAGTGGCAGTCAACAGTTATCGTGGAAATGGTGGCGGTGAACTGCTCACGAAAGGAGCTGGCATCCCGAAAGACAGTTTACAGAAACGGATAATATGGCGGAGCCAGTACGACCAGCGCCATTATCTCATGAAAGAAATAGAGAGCGAAGGCTATTGTAACCCTCAGCCAAACCACAACTGGAAATTCATTCCGGAGAAATGGACGAATGCTGCGGCTAAGCGCGACCGTCAACTTCTGTTCGGAATTAATGAGAAATAATTATTGCTCTCTCTATTAGTAACTTACACCAAAAAAGAATATGTATTTCTTTATATTTTGCAAGACCGATCTTGTTCTTCAAAAATTTGACGATGGAACCTATAGCATTCCCAATAGCGACCACTGCCCTATCCCGCTTAGCGAATGGCAGCACCTCCACAATATCACTCCAATGGAAGATGGTACCGAGGTTAGGACTGTGCAAATTGACGATCCGGAGCAGATCAAGCTTAGAACTGCCGGATTCACAGATGCCGAATTCGAATTCTGTCCATTAAGGAAATCATTCTATAAGCTGCCGAAGGAACTATACCTTAAAGCCGGTAAGTGTCAGGAGATTCTTTATTGGGACCAAAACACAAAATATTGTGGCGTTTGTGGTTCTCCGATGGTCATGCATACCGACATCTCAAAGCGCTGTCCAAATTGTGGGAAGGAAATATGGCCGGAGTTGGCCACTGCAATCATCGTGCTCATACATAAAGACGATGATGTACTCCTTGTCCACGCCCGCAACTTCAAAGGTGATTTCTATGGACTTGTGGCCGGTTTTGTCGAGACTGGGGAGACCCTTGAAGAGGCTGTTCACCGGGAAGTTATGGAAGAAACAGGAATTACAATCAAGAATCTTAAATATTTTGGCTCTCAGCCGTGGCCTTACCCTTGTGGACTTATGGTGGGATTCAATGCTGAATATGTCGATGGCTCGATACATTTGCAAAAGTCGGAGCTCTCAAAGGGGAGCTGGTTCAGATACGATAACCTGCCGACGATACCCGAGAAGTTATCGATAGCCCGCAAGCTTATCGACAATTGGTTGGCTGGTTATAATCATGAGAAATAATGTTATTCACAAACGAATTAGACAATTAACAAAAATACTTCAACGATGAAATTTATTGAGAAAGCATTTGGTTTCAATCCAAGTACAATGCAGCTTAAGACAGAGCTGATAGCTGGTGCCACTACCTTCCTGACGATGTCTTATGTCTTGGCAGTTAATCCGGCGGTCTTGTCAGCGACAGGCATGGATCGCGGGGCATTGTTCACTTCTACAGCAATTGTTTCGGCCATAGCCACTCTTCTGCTGGCTATCATGGCAAAACTTCCATTTGCTCAGGCTCCTTCAATGGGTCTCAACGCATTCTTTGCATACACTATGTGTCAGGCTATGGGATACACATGGCAGCAGAGTCTGGCTATAATGCTCGTCGAGGGTGTTGTATTCATTATTATTACCTTTTTTAATATCAGAGAAATGATCCTTAACAGTATTCCCGAGACCCTGCGCTACGCCATTTCGGCCGGAATTGGAATGTTCATAGCTTTTATCGGATTGAAGAATGCTGGAATCATCGTTGCAAAACAAGGCACATTCGTTGGTCTGGGACAGTTCACCCCCACGTGTCTTCTTGGTATCTTTGCTATCTTGACGAGTGGTATCCTTATGGCACGTAATGTAAAGGGATCGCTTTTCTGGAGTATAATATTGACGACTATAGTAGGAATCCCATTCGGAGTGACAAGTCTTCCTGGTAATTGGATTCCAGTTTCCATGCCACAGGATCTTTCTCCAATTTTCTGCAAGTTCACCTTCGACGGTATCATCAATCTTAAAACGTTTCTCGTAATCTTTTCTCTGCTCATTGTAAACATTTTCGACACCATCGGCACCCTTATGGGATTGGCCGAGAAAACCGGTATCGTTCGTCCCGACGGCTCCATTCCTCATGTCAAGGAAGCGATGATGAGCGATGCCATTGGCACCACTTGCGGTGCTTTCTTCGGTTCGAGTACCATCACCACCTATGTCGAAAGTGCGAGTGGTATTGCTGAAGGCGGTAAGAGCGGAGTGACATCGTTCACCGTCAGTATGTTCTTCCTTATAGCCCTTTTCCTCTCACCTGTATTCCTTCTCATTCCGAGTGCTGCCACCAGTGGAGCCCTTGTCATGGTTGGTGTCCTCATGCTCGACTCAATAAAGGAGATTGACCTCAAGGATCTTAGCGAGTCATTCCCCGCCTTCATAACAATGATAACAATGGTACTCACTTACAGTATTGCCGACGGAATCTGTCTCGGAATATTGTCGTATGTTTTCATTAAACTCTTTACCGGCAAATACAGTCAGCTTAACCCCACCCTTTGCGTCTTATCCGTACTGTTTATTATTAATTTCATATTCGGTTGAGAAAGTAAAGCTTAGGAGCTAAATATAGAATGCTATAGGAAAGCATAGGTATCGATAGAAAAAGAGCGAGGGGCGAACAGCCCCTTACTCTACCTATCCCCTTGCAAACGGATAATATTGAATCCTTTGATGTATAGGACTATGCTTTATGGGCTTCGGAAAACTGGCGGATGGCTCCTATGAGTTCGGCATTTTCGCTACGGGTGCCGATGGTTACTCTCAGACAGTTATTGCATAGCCTGACACGAGTGCGGTTGCGAACGATGATGCCTTTCTCGACGAGATAGTCGTAGACCGCTTGAGCGTCGTCCATCTTGGCCAGGAAGAAATTGGCATCGGTGGGATAAACCCGCTCACAGATAGGCAGGTCGCGGAAAGCTTTAATCATATGGGTCCGCTCCATTAGAATCAGCCGCAGCCATTCATGAACATCAGAATAATCGTCGATTATCTCCAGGGCTTTCTTCTGCGTGAGAGCATTGATGTTGTAAGGATATTTGACCTTATTGAACAAGTTGATAATCTCTTTGCCGGCGAAAGCCATTCCCAGTCGGATGGCAGCGCATCCCCACGCTTTGCTGAAAGTATTCAGTACGATGATGTTTGGATACTTTTTAAGTTCGGACCGGAAATTCTTCTCGCGTGAGAAATCGGAATAAGCCTCGTCAATGATAACTATACCATCGGAATTCGTTATGACCTTAACTATCTCCTCCCTGCTGATATTGTTGCCCGAAGGATTGTTCGGCGAGCAAATCCATACTAATTTTGTATGATCATCGCATGCGTCAAGAATCTTTGAAGCCGACATCTGGAAATTGTCGTCAAGCAGTACCGGTCTGTATTCAACATCGTTGAGGTCGGCACAAACCTTATACATTCCGTATGTTGGTTCTATGGCGACTACATTATCGATCCTCGGCTCGCAGAAGACACGATAGCACAGATCGATGGCCTCGTCGCTTCCGTTCCCAAGGAAGATGCACTCGGGATTGACATCCTTTATGTTGGCAATTTTCTCTTTAACCTCAATCTGTAATGGATCGGGATAGCGATTATATGGCTTGTTGTATGGGTTCTCATTAGCATCAAGAAATACATGCGCCGTGTGGCCGGCGTATTCGTTCCTCGCCGAACTGTAAGGTGCAAGTTTCCAAATGTTTGGTCTCACCAAATTCTGTAGTTCCTTCATTAGCCCAAAAGATTTATATTCAAAATACTGCTATTTCAGACTCTTCAAGCGTAGCCTCATTGCATTGGCATGGCCTTCGAGTTGCTCATTCTCAGCCATTGTGACAACGGCTTGTCCGATACTTCTTATTCCATCTTCGGTGAGATACTGGAAAGTTATCTTACGGTTATAGCTGTCGAGGTTCACACCGTTATAGGCCAGTGCATACCGGTGGGTCGGGAGCGTGTGGTTCGTTCCGCTGGCATAGTCACCTGCACTTTCGCAAGCATATTTCCCGAGGAATACGCTGCCCGCATTGACCACTTTTTCCGACAGTTGCTCATAGTCTTTTGTGGCAATGATAAGATGCTCTGGGGCATAGCTATTGCTCAGCTCGATTGCCTCGTCAGTGTCGTGGACGAGAACGAGCTTTGAATTCTCAAGAGTTTTTGCTGCTATCTCCCTACGTGGTAGTTTCTTTAGCTGAAGTTCAATCTCCTTGCTTACGGCATCGAGCATACTTTCCGACGTGGTTATCAAAATAACCTGCGAGTCTACTCCATGCTCAGCCTGGCTGAGCAAGTCGGCGGCAACGAACTCTACATTGCTGTCTTCATCAGCGATTACGCACACCTCGGATGGTCCGGCTGGCATGTCTATAGCAACATCATGCAGTGACACCTGCTGTTTGGCTGCCATAACATACTGGTTTCCGGGGCCAAAAATCTTATAGACTTTCGGTACTGATTCCGTGCCGTAGGCCATAGCGCCGATAGCCTGTACACCTCCAATTTTGAATATCCGTTCCACTCCTGCTATCTTTGCTGCTGCCAGGATTGCGGGGTTTACCCTACCCTCCTTGTCGGGTGGCGTACAGAGAACTATCTCGGGGCAACCGGCAATCTTTGCTGGGGTGGCCAGCATCAGAACTGTGGAAAACAGCGGTGCAGTTCCTCCGGGGATATAGAGTCCGACCTTCTGAATGGGAACGCTTTTCTGCCAACAGGTTACTCCGTTGACAGTGACGATTTTCTTTCCATCGAATTTTTGCGATTCATGGAACTTCGCTATGTTGTTGTGTGCGATGACCAATGAGTCGTAGAGCTCTTTCGAAATCAGGCTCATGGCCTCCTCTTTCTCTTCGGTTGTTACTTCGATTTCGTCTAAAGAGGCATGGTCGAACTTTTCCTCATACTTACGAACGGCTTTATCGCCATTCTCTTTTATATCTGAAAGCACACCATTCACGGTGGCGTTAAGTTGGCTCAAGTCGAGATGGGGCCGCCGGACGATTCCTTCCCAAGAGTCTTTTTGCGGATACTTGATTATCTTCATTTTTATAGTATCATTTTCTCAATAGGAGTGACAAGGATGCCCTGCGCTCCTAATTCCTTCAGTTTGTTGATGATTTCCCAAAAACGTTTCTCGTCCAAAACCGTGTGTATTGAGCACCATTCGGGGTCGGCGAGGGGAATGATAGTAGGACTCTTAATGCCGGGCAGCACTTCGGTAATGGCCTTCACCTTGTCCTTTGGGGCGTTCATCATCACATATTTCTTGTCGCGGGCCGACCTTACAGCTTCGAAACGGAAGAGCATCTCGTTGATTACGCTGTGCTTGTCCTCGTCCATGTTCCAGTTTCCGATGAGGAGAGCCTCACTGTGCATTACGACCTCGACTTCCTTAAGGTTGTTGCTTACAAGTGTGGAACCCGATGAGACGATGTCGAAGATACCGTCGGCGAGTCCTATGCCCGGACTAATCTCCACGGAGCCAGTAATGACGTGTATATCGGCATTGATGCCGTTGTCATTCATGAACTTCCGGAGGATATTAGGATATGACGTAGCTATTTTTTTGCCGTTGAACCACTGTAGTCCGTTGTAGTCAATCGACTTGGGTATAGCAAGACTAAGCCGGCATTTGCTGAATCCAAGACGGGATATGATTTGTGCATTTTCCTGATGCTCCACAAACTCGTTCTCACCTACGATGCCGATGTCGGCCACGCCGCTGGCTACTGTCTGTGGGATGTCGTCATCGCGAAGATAGAGCACCTCTATGGGGAAATTGCTTGACTGCACCAAAAGAGTTCTCTTGCTGGAAGGAACCTTGATGTCGGCTTCCGACAGAAGATTCATTGTGTCATCGAAAAGACGTCCTTTCGATTGTACTGCTATTCTTAACATTTATCGTATTTTTGTTCTTTTGCTATCAGTTTGCAAAATTAATAAATTGATAGCAAAGTTCCAAAAATATTTCAATGTTTTAATAAAGAACACAGTACCACAGCGTTATTGTGTTCAGTGTCCTTGGCTGCAAAAAGCAACGTTACAGCAGGCTTTGACTGCATCTCAGCTGAAAACTGCGAAAAGGCATCGTTGTTTTCCAGCTCATGCTTATACCTCTCGCAGAACTCGTCCCACTTGTTCACATCGTGGGCAAACCACTTGCGGAGTTCGTTGCTCGGGGCAATGTTTTTCTCCCAAAGATCGATTCTTGCTGCGTCCTTCTTTATGCCTCGCGGCCATAATCTGTCGACGAGCACGCGATAGCCATCAGCCTCGGATGGCTCATCATAGATTCTTTTAATAGATATTTTCATTTTATCAGATATTAATCCTCTTCTGCCAAAGTCGTCCACACCATTATATATCCTGGTGTCATACATGTGTTGATTGGTACCGACCGACGCCGGACAATATTCTCTACGCTGTCGCGTGCAGGACTGACTTTCATCTGCTGATATGTCAGGTCGTCGGAAGAAAAAAGTTTATACACAGCTTCCTTTGCGCACCAGCTGATGAGAGCATCGTCGACCGATGTCGTAGTCTCGTCATCTCGAAGAAATCGCTCAACGATCCTCATTATTCGGTTGCTGCGGTATTCGATGTCGATACCGACCTTATGATGCTTTGCGATGATTATGGCTATGTAACCGTCCTGCTTGTTCAGAGTGTGTGAGATGCTGATATTATAGCCGTCGATTTCTGGCTTTCCGTCAGAATTATGGCTTAACGCCACATCATCACCGAGAAGTTGCTGCAGCATGCTCTTTTCGGCCTTGTGCTCGTTCTCTCTCGCTGTCAGCTTTGGGTCTTTTTCAATTTTGTCTATAGCGATGATGATATCTTTATAATCCGTTATCCTCATCATTATTTATCGGCATCTTTTTTGTCGTTATTTGGATGAATCGTCACCTTCACCTTACTTATCCGGCGCTCTTCAATGCCAAGAACCTCAAATTCATAATTTTTATATTCCACCTTCTCGTGCAGACTGAGGAAGTCACCCTTAATCTCGAGTAGCAGTCCGGCCAACGTGTCGGCATCACCCTCAACATCGCTGAATTCATCGTCATCGATATTGAGAATCTTCGTGAAATCGCTCAGGAGAGTCTTACCTTCAAAGAGGTAAGTGTTATAGCTTAATTTAGAATATGTCGTTTCTTCCTCATCATACTCGTCATTAATCTCACCTACAATTTCTTCAAGTATATCCTCGAGCGTGACGAGTCCGCTTGTCCCTCCGAATTCGTCCACAACGATAGCGATATGGACCTTGTTCTCCTGGAACTCACGCAGCAAATCGTCAATCTTCTTCGTCTCAGGAACGAAATAAGGCGGACGGATGAGGCTCTGCCATCTGAAGTTGTCGGGTTTTGATAGGTGCGGCAACAAGTCCTTGATGTAGAGTATTCCCCTGATGTTGTCCTCATTGTCTTGATAAACCGGTATTCGGGAGTAATTATTGTCTACGATGCACTTCAGTACCTCTTTGTAGGAGCAATGAATGTCGAGGTCTACGATGTCTTGCCGTGACGTCATTACCTCTTTTGCCGTTTCGTCGCCGAATCTGATTATTCCTTTGAGCATACTCTGCTCGTCACGAATATCGGCGCTGTCGGTAAGCTCAAGAGCCTGCTCAAGATCGTCGACCGAGAGTTGGTGAGATTCCTTCTGAATGACTTTCTCTGCGAAGTTTCCGCTCTTGAGCAGAATATTCTCTATCGGCCAGAATATACGGCGCAGGAAGAGGATGCCCCTTACTGCCTTTCTACAGAACGACAACGGATTCTGCCGACTGTACACCTTCGGCATAATTTCGCCGAAAAGGAGCAGAAGGAATGTCAGCAGAACAGTAATGCAGACGAACTCCAACCATGCAGCATGGAATGTTATGACCCTGGCAAATGCATAGTTGAGCAACATAATTATCGTCACATTGACAAGATTGTTTGTGATGAGAATCGTTGCAAGCGTGCGCTCACTGTCCTCTCTGAGCATATTGATTTTCTTGTCAGTATCAGTCTTCTGTTGCTCAACTTCGTTGATGTCGCTTGGCGACAGACTGAAAAACGCTATTTCAGAGCCACTGGCAAATCCCGACAACACCAAGAGAACTGCTGCCAGAATGAAAGCAATTATTGCTCCTGCTGATATTGGCTCGGTAGTGACTAAAGAAGAAATATCGACTAAAGGAATCATTATCAAAATGGGAGTTTTTCCGGATTATCCAATGAAGGTTGCTGTGGTGCAGAAGAAGGCTCAGATTCGTCGGCCGTTGTACCCTGCTGCATGCGCTTTGGGGTGAGGAGCTCCATGTTCTCGGCATAGATCTCGGTTATGGTTCGTCTCTGCCCCCGCTTGTCGTCATAACTACGGTTTCTTAACCGTCCTTCGACATAAAGTTTATCGCCCTTATGGACATATTTGTCAACAATCTTGGCCAGACCGTGATAGAATATGACGTTATGCCAGTCGGTTCTGTCAGGAACCTTTGTTCCATTCTGTAGGGTGTATCCACGTTCTGTGGTAGCGAGACGCACTCTCGCTACACATTGTTCGTTGTCAAAATAATGAACTTCAGGATCCTGACCGACATTTCCTATGAGCATAGCCTTGTTCATTTCCACATACCGAGGTATTTGAAACTGAAACTCTTTCCTTTTGCCGATGGGAACTGGCTTCTGTGGTCGACGCGCGTTTGAAGATAATCGACAATCCTATTGTAGCAGTCGAGACCAGAAACAGCTTTGCAGCGTGCCACGAAATGAGTGTCGCGGTATTCGTGTTTTCCAGTAGTAGGAATCAAGACTACACGCTTGAAGTCGAGCGAGCCCTCATACCATCCCTCACGCTCATTCTTAAGCTGGAGGATGGTCTCGTTTGTCTCACGACGGTTGCCGTCGTTCGGACGCAGAGCCTTCTTCTCCTTGAAGTCCTGCATTGTCTGAGCCTCAGTCTTGATGATAATGAAATATACATGTGGACGGACTTTACAGCGTTTTGGGAATGTCACATCGCTGTCAACATAACTCCGTATTTCATCCTCCATATTCTTGTCGAGTGGAATTTCTGGAATAGAAGCTAAAAAATCAAGTGCTTCGTCTGCATTGTGAACCAATGCCTCAGTGTCGAAAAATCTTATGTATAAATTCATTAATCGATTGTTTAATTTCATTTTCTGAGCGGCAAACGGGACTCGGACCCGCGACCTCGACCTTGGCAAGGTCGCGCTCTACCAACTGAGCTATTGCCGCAAAATTGAAATTATGTTTATGTAATTAAAAATGTGAAGAGGAGGAGACTCGAACTCCCACGATACAATTATCACTACCCCCTCAAAGTAGCGCGTCTACCAATTCCGCCACCTCTCCAACATATTGTTGAATCTTAAATAAGCTTGTGCCCAGAACAGGACTCGAACCTGCACGTTGTGAAACACACGCACCTGAAACGTGCGCGTCTACCAATTCCGCCACCTGGGCATTACACAATTGCTTATGTAAAAGATGTCATATTCAAGATTCCAAAGAGCGGCAAACGGGACTCGGACCCGCGACCTCGACCTTGGCAAGGTCGCGCTCTACCAACTGAGCTATTGCCGCGTTTCTTGTTTTCACAAGTGCATTTCTCTAAATGCGGTTGCAAAGGTACAGCTTTTTTTCGAACCTGCAATAGTTTTCATAAGAAAATTTTTGTATTTAACGTTAGTTAACGATTACTTCTTTAGAACTGTAGATAGATAAATGGCTGTATGTCGCTGGATTTCACTTGCATAGCAAGATATATGACAAAAGTGATGGCTAAAGCGCAAACAACCACCCCACCCTTTTCAAAGAGCTTAATTATCTTTTCCTGCCATGCGTCGGGAATCCAGTGAGTGATGAGCGCAAAGACTATTAAAGCAATCACAAACTTGTATGCGGCGATGATCGCAGGGAACAATGTTATGTCGAATTTCGTAAAAAGTTGCTTTATCAGTAGTGCTGCGGCATTAAAATCCTGCGAGCGGAAGAAAATCCACAGGAATGTCACTAAGTGAAACGTGATGATAACGGAGAAAAATCTGCGGAGGCCGGAGGGGTGATAATGCCGGTCGTGATGCATGATGGTCTGGGAGAAGAATTTGTGTATGCACACTCCAAGTCCATGGAGCGTTCCCCACAACACGAAATTCAATGATGCTCCATGCCACAGTCCGCAGAGCGTCATGGCAATCATCTGATTCATGTACATGCGCACTTTTCCTTTTCTGTTTCCCCCTAAAGATATATATATGTAGTCGCGAATCCACGACGACAGTGAAATATGCCATCTCCGCCAGAAATCGCTGAGCGAGTCGGCTTTGTATGGCGCATTGAAGTTGGCAGGGATATTGAATCCCAACAGTGCTGATATTCCAATGGCCATGTCGCTATAGCCGGAAAAATCGCAATAGAGCTGAATACTGTAGCCATAGAGAGCCATCAGAATCTCCCCACCCGAGAAGAGCGTAGGATTGTCGAACACTCGGCTGACGAAGTTTACGCTGATATAATCGCTTATGACCATTTTCTTGAATAAGCCTATTACTATCAGATAGGCTCCGAAGGCCAGCATGTGCTTCGAAATACTGAGCGGCTTTCTTATTTGTGGAATGAAATCTGTGGCTCTGACGATAGGGCCGGCCAAGAGTACTGGGAAGAAACTGACGTAGAATGCATAATCGAGCAGACTGTCCACGGGTTTCATCTTGCCGCGGTATACATCGACAGTATATGATATGCTCTTAAAGGTAAAGAACGAGATTCCTGCCGGTAAGAAAATGTCCCAAGGCTGGAAATTCTCACCAATCATCTGTGCAATCATTCCCGCGAAGAAGTTGGTGTACTTAAAGAATGCCAGAAGTCCGAGATCTATGACGATACTCAGAATAAGCCATAGCCTCGCTTGGCGGCTCCGTCCGTTCTGCGGCTCTCCGCCATCGGTTTCTTCCGGTTCGTGGGTCTGCGCTATCCTCTTGCCTATGATCCAGTCGCTGACTGTAACTATTGCCAAAAGGCAGAAATACAGCCCTGAGCTCTTATAATAGAAATAATAAGAGAAGAGCGTGACGAATATCAGCCGTGCCGTCAACTTGTTTTTCAAGGCACAATAAATCAGTGTCAGGAAAAGAAAGAGGAAGAGGAACAGTCCTGTATTAAACAGAAGAGGCTCCTTTGGGTTATATTGAAGTAAGTCGAGTATTTTCTGAAGTATTTCCATGTCTTATTTCTCGTTTTCCAGCTTCTTCCGCCGGATATAGTTTTTTTCTGCTGCTACAAAAGAGTTGAACATCTGTCGGGCTATAATCTTTCCTCCGCCATGGCTTACATGCACATAGTCGGATGAACTCATTCCCTTGTCGTGAAGTTTGGCCATAGAGCCTTCGCCGCCCATGGCATGGAACAGACTGTAGAATCCCACTCTCTCCTCGGCGGCGAGTTCTTTCTGATAGCCTTCCAAGGCTTTGATATTCGGCATCGTAGCCCCACCCTCCTTACTGCCTCTGTCGGGTGTGCTCACAACGAGGATGCTTGCTTGCGGATAGCAGCGACGGAATTTACGTATAACATTCCTCATCTGAGCGAGATAGTCGCGCATATCCTTTGTCGTCGAATTATCTTTGACGGCATTTACGCCAAATTGCAGTATAATAAGGTCGTACGGCCTTATGGCATTGAATTCACGGAGCGTGTTATCGGGGATATTTGCAAGCGTAGTGCCCGTTGAGCCTCGCATACTGAAATTGTCGATAGTGATGCCATCGTTGCCTTCAAGGGCTGCACCGAAGAGTATTGCCGGACCGTTGACGGTGAATTTCGCCATCGCCGCCCGCCCTGGGATCTCGGTCTTTTGTAGACTTCCCGATTCATTGAAAGTCCAAGACAGCCAAGGATTTGCATCCGTTTTACCCTTTACTGTCGTCTGCCTGAGCGGACGGAAATAGAATGTCGAATTGGTCCAATGAGCCGCATGAGGGAATGTCTTGGTAGCTTTGAGGGTCACCGAAGCCGAGCCTCCGGTAGTGTAGTAGCGCTCAGCTATTCCGGCCTCAGCGACATTATAGTTCTGCGCTTTCATGACCATATGCTCATCCATCCCGCTGAATTCGGTTTGTATAGACCGCTTATATTGTTCAAGGTCGTTGCCGGCGTCGATCCATCCCACTCCGCATCCACCGTATGTGGCTTGCATATTCTCACGCAAGTCGGCAACAAGGATGTCGGCCTCAATGAAGCTGTCGCCGTAGTAGGCCACCCTCACGGGGCGGCCCTTCAGCTTGTGCCTTGCCGTTGAGTCGACCATAGCGTAGAAGTGGTCCATGCCACCGGCATTTTCCTCACTATAGTCCAATATCGGCTGAACCCCTTTGGGCCAAACCTCCTTAAAATCAATGAGTTTCCCGTTCTTGCCGTGAGCATAAATCTGCTTGGGGTCTTTCGGCTTTGGTATCACGTCTATCGACTCATTGTCGCCGGGAAGGTTAATCAGCTGACTGAGGATATTGATCTTTCTTGGCTGCAAGCCGAAGATAGAGTACTGTGGAAGAAAATGAAGCGCCATCAGAAAAATGACGACGAGGGCTACTAATATAAAGGTTCTGAATGAATTTCCTTTCATTTCTTTTCTGTCAAGTTTTGCATTAAGCTATCCAATTGCTTGAGTCCGTGCGGAGTACAGACACCTCGCAGGAGAATCATTACGGAACTACGGAACATGTCCTTTACGTCGTTTTTGGTGTAGAGTTTCTCACTCATAATATATTGCATGGCACCATCAATAATGGTGTTAAGTAGCTTATAGTCAACACCTGCGATGAAATATCCTTGACCTACGCCTTTCTCGAAGAAATCTATCCTTTCAAAGAGTCCCTTCTCCTTTTTCTCTCGTAGGAAATTCTTTACGCTCTCGTAGGTGTTGATATCCTCGAAAAACTGCGGGTTAATACTGCTGAATTGCTTTAACCGCTGGCGGTAGCCCTCAAAAATCACCTCTATTGGGTTGGCGCCGTTGGTCAGTAATGTTGATATTCTATTTCTGTCCCTCTCTATTCCCGTTTTTACGACATCCATCAACAACTCTTCCTTGTTATCATAAATTTCGTATAGAGTGCGCTTGGATATTGAGAGCGATCGCGCTATATCGTCCATTCTCACCATGCGGATTCCCTGTTCTACAAACATACTTGTAGCAGCCTCGAGAATCCTGGCTTTCAGCTTTTGACGATGAGAAATATTTTGCATATTATACACATTTAATTTTGACGTTGCAAAATTACAATTTTCCCTATTAATTGCAAAATAATAATATGTATTTCGTCTAATGTATGATAAAATACGGCTGCAAATGTAGTATCGACAAAATAAAATTGCTTAATTATTAATGTGTGTACGCTTTTTTGCGTAACTTTGCCATTGAATGTATTAAAACAAAGAATAGAATATCCAATAACAAAACAGAATATAGCTATTATGGTAAAAATCACAAAAGAGGCAGCTCTTGCCTACCATCACGATGGTCGTCCGGGCAAGATAGAGGTAAAGCCTACGAAACCGTACCAAACTCAAACAGATCTTAGCTTGGCTTATTCGCCGGGTGTAGCATATCCATGTCTTGAGATTCAGAAGAATCCTAACGACGTATATAAATATACCGACAAGGGGAACCTCGTGGCAGTGATAAGCAATGGCACAGCTGTCCTCGGCCTCGGCGACATCGGTGCCATGAGCGGCAAGCCGGTTATGGAGGGTAAAGGCCTGCTGTTCAAGATCTATGGAGGCATCGATGTCTTTGATATTGAGATAGATGAGAAGGACCCGGAGAAGTTCTGTGAGGCTGTTGAGAAGATTGCACCAACCTTCGGCGGCATAAACCTTGAGGACATCAAGGCTCCTGAGTGCTTCGCCATTGAGGAGCGTCTGAAGAAAACTCTCGACATTCCCGTTATGCACGACGACCAGCACGGCACCGCTATCATTTCTGCTGCCGGACTGATGAATGCCCTTGAGGTGGCCGGCAAGAAAATTGACGAGGTGAAAATCGTCGTCAACGGTGCCGGAGCAGCAGCAATAAGCTGTACGAAGCTGTACTGCTCTTTCGGTGCAAAGAAGGAAAATATCGTCATGCTCGACTCCAGAGGCGTTATCACCAGCGACAGACCAAACCTTACACCGCAGAAGAAGCTTTTCGCCACTGACCGCCGCGACGTGCATACGCTCGAAGAGGCTGTCAAGGGTGCCGACGTCTTCGTGGGACTCTCGAAGGGTAATGTCCTCACCCAGGACATGGTACGGTCGATGGCCGACAAGCCGATTGTTTTCGCCCTGGCCAACCCGGTTCCCGAAATTAGCTACGAGGACGCTATGGCCGCACGCCCTGATGTCCTCATGTCGACAGGCCGTTCCGACAAGCCGAACCAGATAAATAATGTCATCGGTTTCCCGTATATCTTCCGCGGAGCCCTTGATGTCCACGCTAAGGCTATAAACGAAGAGATGAAGATGGCTGCTGCCAAGGCCATTGCCCAATTAGCCAAGGAGCCGGTACCTGACATCGTCAACGAAGTTTATCACGTCAACGACCTCACTTTCGGCCCCAAATACTTCATCCCGAAGCCCGTCGACCCACGTCTTATCACCGAGGTCAGCTCGGCTGTGGCTAAGGCCGCTATCGAAAGTGGTGTGGCCCGCCACATCATTACCGACTGGGACGAGTATAAAGAGCACCTGCGGCAGCTCCTCGGACAGGAGACAAAACTCACGCGCACCCTCCATGCCACTGCAGCTCAGCACCCGCAGCGCGTGGTGTTTGCCGAGGGCGGCCATCAAACTATGATGAAAGCTGCCGTTCAGGCTAAGCAGGAAGGAATTTGCGAGCCTATCCTCCTCGGCAATCCCGACCGTCTGAACCGTATTGCCAACCGCCTGAAACTCGACATCTCGGGAATAACAATCATCGACATGCGCGCCGACCAGGAGCAAGGACGACGGGCTACCTACGCCAAGCACCTCGCCGAGAAGCGGGCTCGAATGGGATATACCTTCGAGGAAGCCTACGACAAGATGTATGAGCGCAACTACTTCGGAATGTCGATGGTGGAAAACGGTGATGCCGATGCGTTCATCACTGGACTGTATACTAAGTACAGCAACACCATAAAAGTGGCTAAGGAGGTTGTCGGCATCCAGCCGGAATTCAACCACTTCGCCACAATGCACATCCTGAACACTAAGAAGGGTGTGTTCTATCTTGCCGATACCCTTATCAACCGCCATCCCGATGAGGATACGCTCTATGACATTGCCAAGCTGACAGCCCATGGAGTACGCTTCTTCAACGAGGAGCCAAACATCGCCATGATCAGCTACTCGAACTTCGGAACCGACCAGGTGGGCTCTCCTGTAAAGGTGCATGCGGCTGTGGAGCGGATGCAAAAGGAAGATCCGAGCCTCGCCATTGACGGCGAGATGCAGGTGAACTTTGCTCTCAACGATGAACTGCGTGACGATAAGTATCCTTTCACCAAGCTTAAAGGCAAGAAGGTCAATACTCTTATCTTCCCTAACCTCACGAGTGCAAACGCAAGCTACAAGCTCCTGCAGGCCCTGAATCCCGATGCTGAGATTATCGGCCCTATACAGATGGGACTTAACAAGCCTATCCACTTCACCGACTTCGAATGCTCTGTTCGCGATGTCGTGAACATTACTGCCGTTGCCGTTATCGATGCTTACGTGGAGAAAATCAAGAACAGCAACAGCTGTCTGCTGCTGAAGAAGAAATAAGCTTCTTTGCAGCGTCATTTATTGAGAGCCGGTTAAAGCTCATCATTACATTTTTGGGCAACTGCCAATTAGCTCGTTGGCAGTTGCCCAAATTGTTTTAATTTTGCGAAAAATATTAACACGAATGGAATATGTATCGTTTGGCGTTCTGAAACGGTCCGTTTCGCATCCTAAAACGGCCTCTTTTAGACTCTGAAATGGACCGTTTCTGAACGCGAAAAGGGCCGTTTTTCTATCTGTCTGACTATGTGGTAGTTGCGCGATTGAATCGGATAGATGCGCAATGTGAAATATTCTTACATTTTCGTCGGCCTCTCCCAATTGTCAAATTCCGAAATTTCATGGTTTGATGCCGTGGCTTCGGCATGATGAGAAGAATGAACATATAGTCCGATGGAACATATTTGCAATTGTGACCTCGATTGATTATGTATAGGATGGGATTGATACTACGCACATTAATGGCAATAAGCATATGAATTCTGCGTTATTACGACATGAAGATTCTGATTATAGAAGACGAGTACAGACTCTCGAACAGCATTCGGGACTATCTTGAAAGGGATGGTTATTTGTGTGAGCAGGCTTTCACCTTCAACGAAGGCAGGATGAAGGCTGGTTCGTATGATTACGACTGTGTGCTTCTCGACCTTATGCTTCCGGGCGGCGACGGTCTGGACATCCTACGGGCAATAAGAAAGAAAGAGAATCCGGCTGGAGTCATTATCATCTCGGCCAAAGACTCGCTCGACGATCGCCTGAAAGGATTGGAGATTGGTGCCGACGACTATATTGGTAAGCCCTTCGCACTGCCCGAACTGCAAATGCGCATATACGCTCTCATTCGCCGTAAGGAGTTTAAGGCCAACAACATATTAAAAGTTGGCAGTGTGATGGTAAACCTCCTTGAAAAGACCGTTGAGGTGAATGGAGAGAATGTCGAGTTGACGCGTTCGGAATATGAGCTGTTGCTGTTCTTTCTGAGCAACCGCGATCGTGTGCTTTCAAAACTTGCCATCGCCGAGCACCTGAGCGGTGAGATGGCCGACATGATGGACTCTTTCGACTTCATTTACAGCCACATAAAGAATCTGAAAGCGAAACTCGCCAAGGCCGGATTGCGTGATTGCATTCATACCGTTTACGGCACGGGTTACAGATGGAAAGAATGAAGAACAAAGAGAAAACGGTTGATAACAGTGAGTATCAGCAGATTTATTGGAGATGAATTTCCACAACGGAGCAAAATGAAGATGAAAGAACGTTCGCTGACGAGCAGGCTGATGAGGCGGTTCGTGCTGTTTATGGTGGTTCTGACCATTATGGCAATACCGGTTCTTTATTACATTACTACTGCATACTATGCCGAGGACCTTACCGACCTCGTGGAGAACTATGGTATCAAGAACCCCGATATCGACCTCGAGGAAGATACGCTCATGGGACTTTTCATCCAGTTTATGTCGATAATCGTCATCCTCTTTGCTGCCGTTCTCTTGGTTATGAGGTATGTTCCGCAAAGACTTTGGGCACCATTCAACGACACTCTCGCAAAGATTAAGGGTTTCAGGGTGGAAAAAGGTAATGTTCCGGTGCTAAAGAAATCAGGCACAAGGGAGTTTGACGAGCTCAACGCGACCCTGGAGATGATAATGAGCAACAGCGTGAACAGCTACAGGGTGCAGAAGGAGTTTACCGAGAATGCATCCCACGAGCTACAGACTCCATTAGCCATTGTACAGGGAAAACTCGACAATCTCTTGCAGGACAGGCTCACGGAGCATCAGGCCAGAGAGTTGCAGGATATTTATATGGAAATCAGGCACATGTCACGACTGAGCCGTAACCTCCTCTTACTCTCGAAGATAGAGAACAACCAATATCATAATTTCGTGAGTATCAACGTGTGTGAGAAGATTGAGCAGCTGCTCCCGAAACTTGAGGGCATCGCCGATGGGCTGAACATAGATACTGATTTTCAGGATACTTCGCTGACCGTTGAGGCCAATGAAGTTCTCATGGAGAGTATGCTCAATAATCTTGTCGTCAATGCTGTACGGCACAATAAGGCCGGTGGAACAATTATTATCAGTGTCAGCAATGGGCACTTGTCCATTGCCAATCCCTCCGATGAACCGCCTCTTGATGCCGACAGGGTCTTTTCGCGCTTCTACCGCATGAAGTCAAGTCAGAAAGGCAATGGCCTCGGTCTGGCTATCGTCAAGAGTATCTGCGACTACCATCACTGGATGGTGAGCTACAAATACCGCGATGGACTCCATATATTTACGGTAGTCTTTTAGACAGCGGGTCTTATAATAGTGTAATATCCTAAGTGCCAGACCGTTATTTGCTGAGTCGCTTAAAGTAATCGGACAGATTAGCGCGCGGAATACCTAATCTGATAAGTAGTTCCAGGTCCCTGCGGGCCTCTGCCTTCTTGCCGAGGGTGATAAGGATATTGGCCCTGTTAAGGATATAATCCGTGTTTGTGGGGTCGCGCATGATAGCCTCGCTGTAGTCATATTCAGCAAGATAGAGCATCTGGCGCTCTTCTTCCATACCGGCACGTGCCGCATAAGCCGAGGCACTGTCGGGAAAGGCCTGCACAAGAAGGTTTATCTCGTCGAAAGCCTTAGTCTTTTTCTTGTCCTTATCATCGAGCAACGCCAGTCCGAGTTTGGCCTCGTAGTTGTTCGGCACCTGCCGCAGCACATTCATATAGTCCTGACGTGCAAAGCCATAGCGACCTAACTTCGTGTTGACAAAAGCGCGGAAATAGAGAGCAGACAGATTGTCGGGGTCGTGAAGAAGGATAAGATCATACTCATTTTTGGCATAATCCCACTCGCCGAGCTCCACGTTCCATCTGGCTTTTTTAAGTCTGAGATTGATACTGTCGGGACGTAATTCCAGTTCTTTTTCAGCGGCATTGAGTGAATCGCGCAGTGATACGGCAGACTGAGCATATCCTGATGCTGTTGTCAACAGTACTATCAGAGAGATAATAATTCGCTTCATTAAAAGAGATTATCGTTTGTCGGATTAATAATTATTGGCCTTAGCCCACAAAAAACATAGGGTGAGCACCCGGAACCGTAGCCTCAGCCACGATGTTTCCGGGTGCTGCACTATCTGGCATTATTAGTGTTGCTTGATATAATCGACAATCCACTGTCCTACCTCGTCGGTACCGTAGTGGTTGCCGCCTTCGACCTGAATCTCCGGTGTGCGCACATTGGCATCGAGACTTGCCGAAACGGCCTCGCGAATCTTTGCGCCTTCATCGTTGAGGCCGAAGTGCTCGAGGAGCATTGCAGCCGATAGAATCTGCGCCAGAGGGTTAGCGATATTCTTGCCGGCGGCTTGTGGCCACGAACCGTGCACTGGCTCGAAGAGCGGTGTGTGCTCGCCGAGCGATGCTGACGGCTGAAGGCCCATGGAACCGGTTATGCAGCTTGTCTCGTCGGTGAGGATATCGCCGAAAGTGTTCTCCGTGACAATGACATCGAAGAAACGCGGCTCGGTGAGAACGCGCATCGAGGCATTGTCGATGAACATATAATCGGTGGTGACATCAGGATATTGCGATTCCATCTCCTTGGCAACCTGGCGCCATAACCGTGAGCTGGCCAGGACGTTAGCCTTGTCGACAACGGTGAGATGTTTCTTGCGGCGCTCGGCAAAGTCGAATGCAACCTTCAGAATGCGTTCTATCTCATTGCGGTGGTAAATGTCGGTATCCCAGGCCACATCGTTGTCCTGATGCTTCTCGCCGAAGTACATTCCACCTGTCAGTTCACGGATAACGACGAAGTCGGCTCCGCGAAGAAGTTCATCCTTTAGTGGCGATTTATGTATGAGGCAGTCGAATGTGGCTACCGGCCGAACGTTGGCGAAGAGGCCGAGTTTCTTCCGCATGGCAAGGAGCCCCTGCTCTGGGCGCACTTTAGCTGTCGGGTCGTTGTCGAAACGCGGGTCACCGACGGCTGCGAAGAGCACGGCATCGGCATCCATGCAGGTCTTGAAAGTTGAATCGGGGAACGGATCGCCGACAGCGTCGATAGCATGAGCACCGGTAATGGCCTCATGATAGACGAACTCGTGGTTGTACTTCTCGGCTATGGCGTTGAGAACGGCCACACCCTGTTTCATGATCTCAGGTCCTATACCGTCGCCTGAGAGAACGGCTATATTCAATTTCATAATGTGTTAAATTGTTTTGTATGGTTTCTTATATGGCATGGCACGCTCATCTTCGATGATGTTCAGCATCTTTATCGTGGCCTTGATGGCAGCCTCAGTCTGGTCGGCATCGACGGCATGCGTGCGAATGACGTTACCGTTATTATCCCATGTGATGACTGTCTGGACAAGGGCATCGGTGCGGCCGCCAGGAGGAATGGTCACCTGATAGTCTTTAAGAAGAGGAAATGTGCTCTTCAGCGAATCACGGTATATCTTCCTAAGGGCCTTAACGAAGGCGTCGTACTGTCCGTCACCGGTTGAATCGGCTGCATAGGCCTCACCGTTGATCTCCACTTTAATGCTTGCTATAGGTTTGAGACCATAACTCGTTGTCACCATGTAGCTTACGAGCTTAACGCGATTCTCAGGAGCACTGTGCTTTAGAACGTCGGAGACGATGAATGGCAGGTCGTCCTGAGTCACTATTTCCTTACGGTCGCCGAGTTCTGTTATCCTTTTCGTAACAGCCCTGGTCTGTTCGGCTGTAAGCTCCAATCCTAATTCCTTGAGGTTCTGGGCGATATTGGCCTTTCCAGAGTTCTTGCCGAGGGCATACTCCCGTTTACGGCCAAAGCGTTCGGGGACGAGAGCGTTGCTGTAGAGATGGTCCTTGCGGTCGCCGTCGGCATGGACTCCGGCCACCTGCGTGAAGACATTCTCGCCGACGACAGGCTGGTTGGGGGCCACGGCTATACCGCTGTAGCCGGCTACGAGACGTGAAATCTCATTGAGTCTGTCCTCTTCGATATTTGTCTCTATATGCATCTGGTCTTTCAGCATAACCTCAACACTGGCCAACGGGGCATTGCCGCAGCGCTCGCCAAGACCGTTGACGGTGACGTGAAGGCCTTTAGCCCCACCCTTCACCGCTGCTAACGAATCGCCGACAGCCATGTCGTAGTCGTTGTGGGCGTGGAAGTCGAACCACTGGTCGGGATAGCGGGTGACCATCTGATGGATGTATTCAAGGGTCTCAAGCGGTGTAAGTATTCCGAGAGTGTCAGGAAGAAGGAAGCGCTTGATATTCATGTCCTTCAATGCGTCCATCATCTTCCATACGTAGTCGGGGCTGTCCTTCATGCCGGAACTCCAGTCCTCAAGATAAAGATTGACATCCATTCCGCGCTCACCGGCATAATTGAGAACTTTCTTTATATCCTCAATGTGTTCTTCTGGAGTCTTGTGGAGCTGGTGCTCGCAGTGGCGCAGTGAGCCCTTCGCAAGCAGATTGATGACCTTACAGCCACAATCGGCAATCCAATCAACAGACAGGTGTCCGTCGACGAAGCCTAAGACTTCAACCTTATTGAGCATGCCAATGGTCCGTGCGTAACGGCATATCATGCTCACCGACTCCTTTTCGCCCTCGGAGACGCGTGCTGATGCCACCTCAATGCGGTCGACGTTGACATCGCGCATCAGTGAGGCAGCTATCTGCAACTTCTCGTGAGGGAGGAACGAGACACCATTGGTCTGCTCTCCGTCGCGGAGTGTCGAGTCCATTATCTCAATTTTCTGCATACTGTAATCCTTTGAAAATTAACGAGGAATGAACGTAAAGGCATGATTATTTGCCCTGTTTCCTCTTGTTTTCATATTCCTCTACCTTGTCTTTATTCTCAACAAGGAAGTCGACATCATCGAGGCCGTTCTCAAGACAGTGCTTTTTATAGCCATTAATCTCGAAGTGCTCCTGACTTCCGGTAGCATTGTTGGTCACTGTCTGGTTAGGAAGATCAACGGTGACGGTCATGGCCGGGTTCTTGTCGATACTGTCGAAGAGCTCTTTCAGGAACGGTTCGGTCACGACAACAGGCAGCACAAAGTTGTTGAGCTCGTTGTTCTTGTGGATATCGGCAAAGAACGAGCTGATAACCACGCGGAAACCATATCCGGCGATTGCCCAGGCTGCATGTTCGCGGCTTGAACCGGAGCCGAAGTTCTTGCCGGCAACGAGGATTACGGCATCCTTAAATTCCGGCTTGTTGAGGACGAAATCGGGTTTCGGCGAACCGTCTTTATTATAGCGCCAGTCGCGGAAGAGATTGTCGCCAAATCCTTTCTTATCAGTGGCTTTAAGGAATCGTGCGGGAATTATCTGGTCGGTGTCGACATTCTCCAACGGCAGTGGAGCACATGTCGATGTTATAACATTGAATTTCTGTTTCATGATCTGTTCTTGGTCGAATTAAAGTTTACGTGGATCTGTTATGCGCCCTGTTATTGCAGCGGCAGCGGCTACAAGCGGCGAAGCGAGGATAGTACGTGCACCAGGCCCCTGACGGCCTTCGAAGTTACGGTTGCTCGTAGATACACTGTACTTGCCGGCCGGAATCTTGTCGTCGTTCATGGCGAGACAAGCTGAGCATCCCGGTTGTCGGATAACGAATCCTGCATCGGCAAGAATCTTGTCAAGGCCTTCATCCTCAATTTGTTGCTTCACATGCCAGCTGCCCGGAACAAGCCATGCCACTACGTTGTCGGCTTTATGTTTGCCCTTGACAATATTCGTGAAAGCACGGAAGTCCTCGATACGGCCGTTAGTGCAGGCTCCGAGGAATACGTAGTCGATAGGGTGCCCCTCGAGTTTCTCACCGGGCTCAAATCCCATATAGTTCAGAGCTTTCATGAAACTGGCTTGCTCATCTGCTGGAATCGTATCTATAGTCGGGATGCTCTCACTTATTCCTATGCCCATTCCCGGGTTAGTACCGTACGTGATGCGTGGCTCGATATCGGCACCGTCAAATGTCAGTTCCTTGTCGAAAACTGCATCAGAACCGCTCTTTAGAGTCCGCCAATAGGTCACAGCCTTATCCCAATCCTCTCCCTTCGGAGCATACTCACGACCTCTGAGGAATTCGAAAGTTTTTTCGTCAGGAGCCACAAATCCACCGCGCGCACCCATCTCAATACTCAGATTGCACAGTGTGAGACGGCCGTCCATACTCATATCGCGTACGACATCACCACTATATTCAACGAAATACCCTGTAGCACCGGATGTCGTTATTTTCGACATCAGATAGAGGGCCACATCCTTTGCCGTAACACCGTTTCCAAGTTTCCCATTGATGTTGATGCGCATCGACTTTGGTTTCTGCTGAAGGATACACTGCGATGCGAGAACCATCTCCACTTCCGATGTGCCGATACCAAAGGCCACAGCACCTACGGCACCATGTGTTGACGTGTGAGAGTCGCCGCAGACAATGGTCATTCCCGGCAGGGAAAGGCCTTTTTCAGGACCGATGACATGGATGATACCATTGTCCTTTGTGTTCATCTTGAACTCGGTAAGCCCGAATTCTGCGCAGTTGCGGTCAAGAGTGTCTATCTGCTTACGACCCACAGGGTCAGCTACGGGCTTGTCCTGATCATGTGTCTGAACGTTATGGTCGGGCATGCAGAACACCTGCTTGGGTCGGAATACTTTCATTCCACGCTGGCGCAGACCGTCGAAAGCCTGTGGCGAGGTAACCTCATGGCAGTAAAGCCGGTCGATGTATAACTGTGTTGGACCGTCGGGTACTATCTGAACCACATGTGAGTCCCAAATCTTGTCAAAAAGAGTATTCATGTTCTTCTTTTTATATCGTTTCTTTTCCTATAAAGGAAATTTTATTGTTAGTTCCTGAATTTATTTATACAGTCGATATAGGCCTCCACAGAGGCTGTCACGATGTCGGTGTCGGCACCAAAGCCGTAGTAGACGTGGCCATTATACTCAACTTGCATGTGCACTTTACCGACATCGTCAGACCCCTTATCTATAGCCTGAATCGTGAACTCCTTGAGAGTCATCTGCTTAGTGATAATCTTTTTGAGCGCTTTTATAGCTGCATCAACAGGACCATTGCCCGAAGCAGTGTCCTCAAACTTCTGTCCGGCAATATCGAGGCCTACAGATGCTACGCTGCGAACGCCCTTACCGGTAGTGACTTGGAGGTAATCGAGACTGACAGCGTGGTCGGATGCAGTATCGGCTCCTGCGAGCATGAGAATGTCATCATCGGTAACCTCCTTCTTTTTGTCGGCAAAGACAAGAAATTTCTGGTAAATTTTGTCGAGTTTATCCTCATCCTTAATCTCAACGCCGTTGATCTCGAGCCGGTATTTCAATGCTGCACGGCCGGAACGAGCTGTGAGAACAATAGAATTGTCGTCGATTCCTACATCCTTAGGATCCATAATCTCATACGTTTGGACATTCTTCAGAACACCATCCTGATGTATGCCTGACGAGTGTGCAAATGCATTTCGACCCACAATGGCCTTGTTTGGCTGTACCGGCATATTCATCAGCGACGACACCATACGCGATGTCTGATAAATCTTTGTAGTGTTGATGTTTGTGTCAATGCCGAGATATTTATGACATTTGAGGATCATGGCGATCTCTTCAAGGGCAGTGTTGCCGGCACGCTCGCCAATACCGTTGATGGTTACCTCAACTTGGCGTGCACCATTGATTATTCCTTCGAATGTGTTTGCTGTTGCCATACCTAAGTCGTTATGGCAGTGAGTGGAAATTTGAGCCTTCTCTATTCCGTCGACATGCTCCATGAGATATTTAATCTTGTTGCCGTAATCCTGAGGAAGGCAGTATCCTGTTGTGTCAGGGATATTTACTACGGTGGCACCGGCCTTAATAACAGCCTCGATGACTCGTGCAAGATACTCGTTATCAGTACGTCCGGCATCCTCGGCGTAGAACTCCACATCTTCCACATACTTCTTGGCGTATTTGACTGCTGACACAGCCCAATCGAGAATCTCGTTGCGGTTTGAGTTGAACTTGTACTTTATGTGGCTGTCGCTTGTGCCCAGACCTGTGTGTATGCGCTTGCGCTTGGCATATTTCAGACTCTCGAAGGCTACGTCAATATCTTTTTCTTTGGCACGTGTCAGTGCACAAATAGTTGGCCATGTCACTGCCTTGCTGATTTCAACAACCGAGTTAAAGTCGCCCGGACTCGATATTGGGAATCCAGCCTCAATCACGTCTACACCCAACTGTTCAAGCTGTTTTGCAACCTGAATCTTCTCCACAGTATTCAGCTGACAGCCTGGTACCTGTTCGCCGTCGCGGAGTGTCGTGTCGAAAATGTAAAGTCTCTCACTCATATACTATATCTTTTAACTGATTAATCTTGTCGATGGATATTAAAAAAGCCTTTCACACTGCGGAAGTGAGAAAGGCTTCATATATCTTATACGTTAGATTAAATGCATACCCTATCACTTCCGCCTACTCTATGAAGTCGGATGCTAATAATAATATGCAAGTTCGTCAGATTATACATTTACTTTAATTTCTTTTATTTACGGGCACAAAATTAAACAATTAATATGAAACTGCCAAATAATCTATTACTTTTTTAATGATTATTCTTATAAAACACTGATTTTAAATGAATATTTGTCTTAAATCAATAAAATACCCACCATTGATTGATGGCAAATGGGCCTATATGCAGGAAGCCTGCTCCCTTGGCAGGGAACAGGCTCCTATGTTTGTTTGGAATAGTTGTTTTTGTTGTTAAGCCTCAGGCGTTGTCTTTGCGGCGTAATCCTCAGGAGAAAGCACAGAGACCTTGCTCTTGTTGAACTTACCCTTGTGGAAGTAAACGATACCGTCGGTAAGAGCGTACAGAGTGTCGTCCTTGCCCTGAGCCACATTCTCGCCTGCGAAGTGCTTGTTACCGCGCTGACGGACGATAATGTTGCCTGCGGAAATCTTCTGACCGCCCCAGATCTTCACACCTAAACGCTTTGAAGCTGACTCACGACCGTTGCGTGAACTTGTCTGACCTTTCTTATGTGCCATTTCGTGTCCTCCTTTTTTAAGCGTTAATTGATTTTACCTCTACCTGAGTGAAGTGGGTACGGTGACCGTTCTTCTTGCGTGAATCCTTACGGCGCTTCATCTTGAAGACGACGACCTTGTCACCCTTGACAAGAGGATTTACGACCTCAGCTACTACTTTCGCACCATCAACAGTCGGTGCGCCTACTGTTACGGTTCCATCGTTGTCGACGAGCAGAACCTTGTCAAACTCAACAGTCTTGCCTTCCTCGGCATCCTTGATGTGGTTGACAAAGAGCTTCTTGCCCTCTTCAACCTTAAACTGTTGACCGTTAATTTCTACAATTGCGTACATTATTTATTTATTGTAAAACGGGTTTCACCGCCAGGCGTCAGGAGCATCACCTGCACTTTTACCAGCCTAAACGGCATAAATCGGATGCAAAGGTACTAATTTATATGGTAACGACAAAATAATAATCCGAATTTTTATCGCTTTAACATACGGTTCTTTCATTTAAATTTTGACTGACATGGCATGATTGTCGTTCTGTCTCCGCTTTATCGCAGAATCGCTTATTGCGGTAAAAATCTGATAGTCAAGGGTAAAGCATCCCCTACCCAAGCCGGATGTAGCTCAGAAGTTATTATATATCCCTCAAAATCAACCGCCAAGCTCTTAATCCCTTATAGGGAAGAAAAAGTTGCATCCGAGATGATAAAAGTGCGTAATTATTTGGTTGTTAGCGAATTATTTTGTACCTTTTTAGTGTAACTGCCGAAAGCCATCCAGGCTATCTCCGAGGCGCGCGACAAAGGCGACCTCAGCGAGAACTTTGAGTACCATGCCGCCAAGCGCGAACATGGACAAATACTATGGCGTATACATTTCCTTCAGAAAATACTGTCGAACGCGCGCATCATGCCAGCTTCACAGATGGAGACCGATACGGTGCAGTCGCTTACGAAGGTGGAACTCCTGAATGTTGCCAACAACAAGACCATGACTTACACTATTGTGAGTCCGCATGAGGCAAACACCAGGGAAAGGAAGATTTCCGTAAAGTCGCCTATCGCCAAGGCATTGTTGAACAGAAAGAAAGGCGAGGTCGTGGAGGTTCATGTCCCCGTGGGACTTATAAAGCTAAAGATAGTAAACATCAGTCGATAAAATACAAAAAAAAGAGCGGCGGTACCGATGCAAGGTGCCGCCGCCATTTTTTAATGTCTTATCTTATGATATATTTTTTGCCGTTGATGATGTAAACACCCGACTTCAGGATGAATGACGCGGCTTCAAGACTGCCCACACGAGCGGCGACACGGCCGTTGAGGTCGTAGACGGTCAGCACTCCCGTGGCCGATGACGTTACGTTGCTGAGGCCAGTGGCTATGCCCGTCTTGGTGTAGTAGCCTCCGTTGGTGAAGACAAACGTAGACGTCTGGTTGTCGCCATTGCCGTTGTTGTTCCAGATGATGTTCGCCGGCATGTCGGTGAGGGTACCGGTGTATATCCACTCCCAGATGTCATAGCCGTCAGAAGACTTCACGTCCAGCTTCGTGGCCTTGTCGCCAGGCCATGCGACGGTGTTGTAACTGTTCTTGTCGGTCCATACCCATGCGTGGATGTCGCTCCATCCACAGTTGTTCACGAAGTAAGCGTGGATTTTCTGGTTGTCGGATTTTGTGTAGGTGGCGGTCTTCACGTTCGACACCTTACCGTCTTTGAGGGCTCCGACCTTCAGTGTCGTGGTCTCGGTGAAGGTGAACGTCTTAGTATCGGCAAACGTGTTGCTGTTTGCTGTAGGCTCCGTGCCGTCGGTGGTGTACACTCCCGTGGCGTTCTTCACCGTGGCAGTGACGGAAATGTTGTCCTTGAATGATGTGGAGCCTTCAGAGAGAGCCACGCTGATAGCGTCTGGATTTGCTGACACCTCGTGGTCCCAAGTACCGTCTACATAGTATCCGTGGTTCTTGTATTCCAGGTCGGCACTCTGACTGCCGCCTGCCGGGATGAAGATGACCTTTGATGGCATCGACGACTCGGAACCGTCGTATGTCCATTTGTAGATCTTCTTTCCGCTGGCATTCACTCCCATAAATTCCATGTTAGGCTTCTTGTCCCAGGCACCACCGGTGAAGTTGGCCTTGTCGTTCCATACCCAGATGGCAACGGAGGAGGCGTCGGTCTCATAGAACACGCTCTTCTCGTCGGCGGTGACGGAAGGAGTGTACACGCCGACCTTCTTATAGGTCTGGCTTCCTGTCTTTTCCGCTGAGCCGTCCTTAGGAGTGGCACCCCAGGTGACGGTGTATGTGGTGCCGGTGGCGTCGCCCTTGCCGATAGTGAACGACGTGTTGCCGGTAACGTTGACCTTCTCTCCGCCGTTGATGCTGTACCATGCGCTGGTGCAGTTGACGAGGGAGACGTTGACGGTGAGGCTCTCGCTGGTGAACGATGTGCCTGCCGGTGAGAAACTAAGACCTGCCGAGCCTACTGCATCCTCCGGGCCAATCCACTTCTCTGCACCTCCATCAGTGGCGAGCCCGCTGTTGTCGGCAGAACCGGCGGTAGAGGTGTAGAGGAACGGACCGTCCTCGCCAATCTTTCCGGGGCCGTTGAGGACGTAGACACGTGCGTTGCCCTGGTTGGTAGGGCAGGAGACGATGAGCGTACCGTTGGTAACGGTCTTAGTGTCGCCCGTCACGCAGTCGGAATATGTGCCGTTGGGGATGTTTGAGAACGTAGCTGTGCCAGCCTGCTGTGCCACGCAGACGTAGCTGTTCTCGCCGTTGGCGTTATATGCCTTTGACCAAGCCCATCCTGAGGTGCTGGACTGTTTGGCGTACTGTCCCTTACGCAGTGCCGGCACAGCCTGGCGGATGCGGTTCAGACGCTCCAGATGTTTTGCCAAAGGATGGTTCAGGGTCTTCTCGACTTGTCCTGAGGCGGTGAACTGTCCGAAGTCGCTGGCGCTGACGTCGCCCTCTATGTTCTGTCCGAAGTAAGCACGACCGGTGTCGGAGAGAGGACCGTTAGGACCATTGTCGATTTTCTTTCCTGCCTGGAACTGTACCTCAGAGCCGTAGTAAAGACATGGGATACCGCGGAAGAGGAACATCCATGTGAGGTTCTCGGCCCACTGCTCCGTGCTGCCTGAGAAACGGATGCCGTCGTTGGGCTGTGGACCGTAGTCGTGGGAGTCGACATAAACGACATTCCATGTGGCATCGTTGTATTTATTGTCCTCGTCGGTCATTCCCCATACAGAGCCAACGTTAGAGAAGTTGTAGTGGACAGGGAAGTCGATTACGTTGAATCCTGACGACTGCGAGTAGTCAGGAGTGTGGTAGGCACCGTTGACGAGCCATGCGTTGTTGCTCGTGCCCTTCGATGCGTCATCATTAGTGCAAGTAACCATGTTGCCCAGTGGGGCTGCACCCTCCTTCACTGTCTGGCTTGCCCACCATGAGGCGTCATACTTCTTCCACTCGTCTTCGAGTGTGGAGCTGGACTTCCATGTGTAGTAATAAGGTGAGAGTATGGGCTGATCACGGTATGTCACACCACTGTAACGAGCGCAGACCTCACCGTACATATAGAAAGGTGATGGCTTGGTCTGACCTGCCAGAAGTCTTTTCGATGCGTATTTCTCACCGAGTTCCTTGAAACGTGGGATGAAGGCGGTGTTGAAAGTCAGCGGAGCAATATGCCCGGAGGTGTCGATACGGAAGCCGTCGACACCCATCTCGATGAACTTCTCATAGCACTCGATAAGGTATTCGTCGACAGCTGGGTTCTCGGTGTTGAGGTCCACGCAGTCGCCTGCTATCTGTCCCCACCACCGTGTGGGCTCATCCCAGTTCCATGCGGTTGCCACGTGGTGCCAATAGTTGTTTTTGTCGTGGTTCTGCCCGTCGGTATTCTTCATCAGTGCCAGCCGTGACTGGTACTGTGCACTACCGGCCATGCCGAGATAGTCGGAGGGAAGCACGTTGTAGTCGGGGAGCATGCAGTCGTTGATGGAGGCCTGGTTTCTGATGTCCTCGTCTCTTGTGAACTCATGCATGAGCTTTGCCTCACCGAAGTTGCCGGTGTGGTTGAGCACGATGTCGAGGATAATCTTTATGCCCTTGGCGTGTGCCGCCTTGATGAGCTCCTCAAACATTTGGTTGCCTGTCTTGTTGGCATCCTCACCGGTGACGCCCTGGTAGCGGCAGTCGACCTTCGAGAAGTCGGAGGCGTGATAGCCGTGGTAGTCGTAGCCGGAGGCATTTTGCACTACAGGGGTTATCCAGATTGCGGTGAAGCCCAACGCCTTTATATAGTCGAGCTTGTTGGTGAGGCCCCGGAAGTCACCGCGCCAGCACGGGTCCTTGGTGGAAATCTGCGCGGCCTGGTTGTCCCAGCATAGTACGTTGTTGCCTTCGTCGCCGTCGAAGAAGCGGGTGGTGATGACGAAATAGATACTCTCGTCGCGGAAGTCAGTGCGGTTCTGACTGAAGTTGCCGTTGTCGGCACTCACGTTCAGCGATGTGAACAATGCCAACAGAGTCAGTAAAAGAGCGTGAAAAGTTCGCTTCATAAGAATGAATGTTGAGTTAGTTAAATGGTTGTTATTGAATAATGGTCGTAAAGTTACGACAAAAAGAAAACTGATATAGGTCAATAATTGCAAATTTCTCTGTTTTCTTATGGCAAACGTTTGCATGTTAAAACCCCTTGCTATTGTCATGATAATTATCATTAAAAAGGTATTTCAGTATAAAAATCAGCAAAAATGGGTACGGTTCTTTCATTTAAATTTTGACTGACATGGCATGATTATTGCTCAGCTCCCGTTTCTCCGCATAGATGCTATTTACGATAAAGGTCTGATAGCCAATGGATAAAGCATCCCCTACCCAAACCGGATGTAGCTTAGGAGTTATTATATATCCCTCAAAATTAACGACATCTACAGACTAAGAAGAGAAATAGCATAGGCCAAGCTGTTCTTGGCGTAAGATGCAATGGCAGAGAACTTGACTTTCAAGAGTTCTTTCTTCTTTCTGATTGCCTCTGGCAGGTGCTTTTTGGAGGCTATGGTGTAAATGATATAAACTAGTTTCTGGATAGAGTCCAAGTTTTTAGCAGACTTGGTTTCTTTTCTCTTTGTGCTGTCTTGGCTCATTCTTGCATCCAGCGTCCAATGCAGATTGTTCTCGATTCCTCAATACATATCTCTGCTGTCAGCGAACATATCTTCAACGGCCTACGAACATATCTTCAACGGCTCACGAATAAATCTTCAACGGCCTACGAATATATCTTCAATGGCTCACGAATATATCTTCAATGGCTCACGAAGGTATCTTCAGCGGAATAAGGACATAATATCGGTTAATAAGTAAGTGCGAGGGCATGGAAGCGCATCCTCTTCTGAGAAAGAAACCGAAAGTGCCAACTTACTCAGACCTCGTAGGAACATGGCCGTTTGATAGTATCGACGTATCAGCTCTGTTTCGCAAAAATCTTAAATCGATTGGGAAAGTCATCTGAAGAGTGGAGGTGCAATTATTATGCTGTGTCTGCCAAAAAGCTTAAATGAAAGAGCCTTAATAGCTTTAACATGAATAAATGCTATATTAATAATGTATAGTGACGGATGTGACTCCAATCACTATGTCATTCGACAAAGTTCTGATAACTATCGACTTTAATTGCTTATGCTTGTCAGTGGGAATCGTTATATGAACCAACTTGTCATTAGGAAGCCAATTATCTGGATTGACAAGAGATACTATTGAGTTGGAACCGTCGGAATAAACGATAGATATGGTGCCATTGATAATGTGGCTTTGCATCCAGTTGGTTGTCCCGAACAGCGATAAATTCAGGTATTTGGCTTTAACGCCGATGGGAATTTCGACACTGTCGGGATAATTATCCCACAATGATGCGAATACTACGTTGGTAGTATCGGTTAAGGTCGGCTTGTAATCGGTTGAGCACCAGTCGCCTGCGCCTTGTACTGGAATTTCAAGAGTTGTCACATCAGGGCGCGGTGACATGTAGCGGTTGTTGTAAAGGTCACAAATACGTGCGTTGAATAATCCTCCCAAATTTACTTGTTTGGTAGGGTTCCGGCCGCAGGTATTCTTCTGTGGGACGACATTATGGGCAGTTTGATGCTCCACCTCATGGTTTTTCGCTACAAAAAGTTGCTGATAAGCCGTAGTATCGACAACTATTTGCAGATGCTGTGGGAAATGCTGCTCTATGTCGTACACCCCCCTACCCTTTTTATATTTGTACGAAATATACGGCAAACTTATTGATACTGAGTCCCAAGACGCGGGAAATCCAGGCCTAATGTAGCATTTTCCGTTTAGAGCATCGGGGATGATTCCGAACAATCCCTGAATGATGGCTCTTGAAGCAATTCCGATACAGTCGCCGAAGTCACGATAACACTCTCCTCGTTGCTCGTCCTCGGTAAGCAGTTGTCCGTAGTTTCCGGGGCTGTGACCGTAAACCATATTGTCGAGCATGGTGTTTCGGAGCAGCTCATAGCCACGTTCCTTGTCGCTGCACTCGAAGAAGGCGAGAGCCAAATGATAGTTTTCTGCTGCCACTACGTTGTTTATGCTCCATGCATAAGGCTGCCAGTCGGATGTCCGATAAACGTAACCGCCCCACGATGTAGGCACCTTTAGTCCGTCAATAGCGCTGAAATCGAGCGGAAAGCGCAGTCCCTCGTCTATAGGAGTGTAATACGACCACAGAGCGGCATCGGTATGAACACGCCGAAGTCCCATTTTATCCTTATACTCAGCCCAATGATTCAGACTGTCAACCCACAGCTCACGCTTCATGGCCTGCGCTATAGCATTGGCTTCTGCGTCGAAAAAGGAACCGTCCTCGCCAATCATCTTGGCAATTTTAGCCGCCAGCCGGTTGGCCCTGTAATTATAGGCAGATGAATGAGTTACGGCTCCTCCGTTATAGTATAATGCATCGGAGGCCCAAATGCACGCATAAGCATCATAGAGGTGGTCGCCATCGGGGTCGAAATTGCGCTTTTCCCATTCCAGCGATGATTTTATGACCGGCCACATCCTACGCATTAGAGCCGTGTCGGCATCATATTCGAAATGCCAAAGTAGTTCGTCGATGTAGACAAGGTTCATATCGTAATGATTCAACTTACGGTTTGAAGTAATATAGCCGTTCGAGTACATCTGTGTGCCCCACTTCTTTTCGGCCCTGGCAAGATTCTTCGATGAGTCCTGGGTGGGGTGAGGATATACCGGCGGAACATCCTTTATCTGTTCGTCGGCATAATATTGAAAATGGCTTTTAGCCCTGTCCGACCATCCGAGGACATCTCCAACATAAGCTCCGCGCCATCCTGGAAGTTCATTTCGCCACCCTACAGCACCATGAAGGAACGTACAGCCATTCCACAATCCGTTGGCAGCATAAGGAAGAGCATACAACGCTGCGTTGACAAGAGGGTCTGGAGTGGATACAGTGATATTTTGTATGAGCGAATTAGCTCGTAAAGCCTTCGAGAAGTCATTGAGAGATACCATTGCAAGTGAGTCAGTACCAATGAGTTTGATGGCAAAAGGCTTGCAAGGCATTTCTCCGAAGTCGACCGTCTTTAACGCTGTCGAAGGGTCGAAGGCATCAGCGGGGTCGACACCCATATCGCCATTGCGGCTCATCTTGGGAACTTTGACATTGCTGATGATGGCTTTCAATCTTGGAGCATCGTCGGTGAAAGACGGAAAGAAAGCAAAGTAAGCTCCTTCCGCAGTATCTTGAGATGGAACAACGGCAATCCGCGCAGGCCAGGAACTCTCGTAAGTGCGTAAGCCGCTGACGTAGCGCGACTTCCACACCATAGAGTCGGCAGGTATGTCTCTGCCATTTGCATTTATGAAGAAACGTATATTGCGTTTGACCTTTTTCGTGTATATACCGAAGATGGGGCGGTCGGAAGTCTCTATTCTATAGCCTGAAGTTCCGCAATATAGAGCCCTCGTATACTTATTGGTGCCTGCAACCGACGTAAAACCGTCATTCTCAGCACAATACTGCATCACTGGTGCCACCTGAGCCGATAGCCTCAGTGGCACAACAGCTAACAGTATGAATGCCGACAGCACACCTCTAAGTAGTTCCCTCATCGCTGATAATCAATGGATTAGGATGATTATTTGGCCTTCGCAGGAAGAATCTGATGAATGCCTTGCTCCCGATGAGTTATCTCCACCTCGATTCCATACTTGCGGTTTATATGCTCAGCAAGATGCTGGGCTGAATAAACCGAGCGGTGCTGTCCGCCGGTGCATCCGAAACAGAACATCAGCGACGTGAATCCACGCTGGATGTACCGTTCCACATGATGGTCGGCAAGTTGATAAACGGGCTTTAGGAACTCGATAATCTCACCGTCGTCCTCAAGGAAACGGACTACCGGCTCATCGAGGCCGGTGAGTTTCTTGTAAGGCTCATAGCGTCCTGGGTTGTGTGTGCTGCGACAATCGAAGACATATCCACCGCCATTGCCGCTCTTGTCCTCAGGAATTCCCTTGCGGTAAGAGAAGCTGTAGACATGTACAACGAGCGGACCCTTACCGTCGTATTTGGAGAATGTAGCAGGACCGTCGAGCGGATTACCTTTATATATATCGTTGACAGCCGTTTTCAGTCCGTCGGCACGCGATATGGCCGGTTCGTCGATGACCGTAAACTGCGGTAATTCGGTCAGACGGCGCAGGACATCCATGAGATAGGGATAAGGGAAAATCTTCGGGTCCATCTTGAGAATGTCGCGGAGGTTCTGAATGGCCGGTGGAATGGAGTCGAGAAAATGTTTCTTCCGCTCAAAATAACCGCGGAACCCGTAGGCACCAAGGACTTGCAGTGTGCGGAACAGCACAAACAGCGCCAGGCGTCCGGCAAAATGGCGTACACTTGGGACCTCAGTATAATGCGACAGACTCTGATAATACTCATAAACGAGTTCGCGGCGCAATTTGAACGAGTAGTGAGCACTTGCCTGCCATAGGAACGATGCCACGTCGTAATAATAGGGTCCCTTTCTTCCGCCCTGAAAATCAATGAAATACGGATTTCCATCCTTATTGACCATGATGTTACGAGCCTGAAAATCGCGATAGAGAAACGACTCGGTTGGCTCCGATGTGAGGTCACGCGCCAACATGCGGAAATTAGCCTCGAGTTTCAGCTCGTGAAAGTCGAGTTCAGTAGCCTTGAGAAAACAATATTTGAAGTAGTTGAGGTCGAAGAGCACACTGTCCATATCGAATTCTGGCTGTGGATAGCAGTTCGACCAGTCGAGTCCGCGTGCACCACGAATCTGGACGTTCGGCAGTTCGCGGATAGCCTTTTTCAGCAGCTCCTGCTCATGGAGATTATACCGACCTCCTGCCTCCCGTCCTCCGCGTATGGCATCGTAGAGCGATATCGTCCCGAGGTCGGTCTGCAGATATCGGGTCTCGTCGTCGCTGACAGCTATTATATGCGGTACGGGCAACTGGCGCTTGGCGAAGTGACGCGACAGATAGATGAACGCGTGGTTCTCGTCACGGCTTGTGCCGATGACACCGATGACGTGGCTGCCGTCCTCGCCCCAGAGTCGGAAGTATTTACGGTTACTGCCTTGGCCGGGAAGTTCCTCAACATCCTTGGGCTCGCAGCTGTAATGTCTTTTGTATAAGTCTATTAATTGTTTCATCGTTTACAAATAATGTTCATGGCAGCTCCTGAGTGTTATTTCCGGGCCGCTTTTTTATGGTCCAGGCCACTACGCCCCATATCACAAGAGGGTCGCTGACAAAGAGCTTTATTGGCTCGTAGTGCTTGTTGGCTGGGACAAGTAGTATGTATCCATCCTCCTTATGAGCAAGGTCAAGGTACTTGATGGTGAACTCACCGTCAATATAAGCCACGATAATGTCACCGTGGACGGCCTCTATGGAGCGGTCGACGACAACGATATCGCCATCGCATATCCCTGCGTCGATCATCGAGTCGCCTTTTACTCTGGCGTAGAAGGTGGATTCGGGATGCCGGATAATGTCATGATTGAAGTCGAGCGAATCGGACATATAGTCCTGGGCCGGACTCGGGAATCCTGCCTTTATGCCCCCGGTGATAAACGGAATGGCCAGTCGCGACTTAAAATCGCCGGTGATGATAACAAGGTTACTGCTCATCACGCATTTTCTTTTTCTCCTTTATCCTGTCGTCGAGGATACAGAGAAAGTAGTCGACGACAAACAGAAGAAGCATAATGCCAAGCGACATTAAGAACGAACCATCGGTGAGATAGTAAATCCCACCCATCAGAGCTAAGAAGAACAGCGTGTGCTTCCAGTCGAGTTTTATTTTCCTCATCACTTGAAATGATAAATTTTGGGTCCAAAGGCGTTCATTGAAAACCTTAATTCGGTACAAAAGTAATAAAAATAGCCATGACCTCAAAAAAAATATTGTTTAATTAATAATTTATAAATAAATTCATTATATTTGCATTCGTAAAAACTGTTCAATGCAATGATACCTCAAATAACAAACAACTAATAACGTTACTACTTATGGAGAATATCCCAATAGTTTTCTGGCTGGTACCCATTGCGTCGGTGTGCGCATTAGGTATGGCATGGTACTTCTTCAAGACCATGATGAAAGCCGATGAAGGAACACCGCGTATGATAGAGATTGCTGAGCACGTGCGCAAGGGTGCCATGGCATACTTGAAACAGCAGTATAAGGTAGTGCTCATCGTTTTCATTGTCCTCGCCGTGATATTTGCCATTATGGCTTACGGCTTCAACGCCCAGAATCCATGGGTGCCGTTTGCTTTTCTCACCGGTGGATTCTTCTCGGGGCTGGCCGGATTCTTCGGTATGAAAACGGCTACTTATGCCAGCGGGCGCACCGCCGAAGCTGCCCGCCACGGTCTTGACAAGGGTCTGAAGATAGCTTTCCGTTCCGGTTCCGTGATGGGACTTGTCGTTGTCGGACTGGGACTGCTCGATATAGCACTGTGGTTCCTTGTCCTCAATGCTTTCTACAGTGGGAAAATGCCTACAACAGAGATGCTTATCACCATCACGACGACAATGCTCACCTTCGGTATGGGTGCGTCGACGCAGGCCCTCTTTGCCCGTGTGGGCGGCGGTATTTATACCAAGGCAGCCGATGTGGGTGCCGACCTCGTAGGTAAGGTTGAGGAAAACATCCCTGAGGACGACCCTCGCAACCCCGCAACTATCGCGGATAATGTCGGTGATAACGTCGGTGACGTGGCCGGAATGGGTGCCGACCTCTACGAGAGCTACTGCGGAAGTATCCTCAGTACAGCCGCTTTGGGCGCTACAGCCTTCGCTTCATCGACTGCAGAGGGTATGCAGCTCAAGGCCGTCATTGCTCCAATGATAATAGCTGCGGTCGGTGTGTTCCTCAGTCTGTTGGGAATATTCCTCGTCAGAACCAAGGACGGAGCGTCGATGAAAGACCTTCTCCTCTCGCTCGGATTGGGCACAAACACGGCTGCCATCCTTATAGCTATCGTTACATTCCCTATACTGTACGCTCTCGGTATTGAGAATTGGGTGGGTGTGAGTTTCTCGGTGTTGTCTGGACTTGCCGCCGGTGTTATCATCGGTCAGGCAACGGAATACTATACATCGCAGAGCTATAAGCCGACACGCGAGATATCGGCTGCATCGAAGACAGGTGCTGCCACGGTAATAATAAAAGGTATAGGCACAGGAATGATTTCAACATGTATTCCGGTGCTGACTATCTCGGTGGCTATCATGCTCAGCTACCTCTGCGCCAACGGTTTCGACATGTCGATGAGTGCAGTGTCAATTCAGCATGGCCTCTATGGCATCGGTATTGCGGCCGTGGGAATGCTGTCGACACTTGGTATCACCCTCGCTACCGACGCTTACGGTCCGATAGCCGACAATGCCGGTGGCAACGCAGAGATGAGTGAGCTCGGTGAGGAGGTGCGCAACCGCACCGATGCCCTTGACGCTCTGGGCAATACCACTGCTGCCACGGGAAAGGGATTTGCCATTGGCTCAGCGGCTCTCACTGCTTTGGCTCTGCTCGCATCGTATATTGAGGAGATAAAGATTGCCATGCACCGTGTGGGCGAGACCATGACCAACGTAGCCGGCGATACTATCGACGCAGCTCAGGCCACCATACCCGACTTCATGAACTACTTCCAGGTGAACCTTATGAACCCGAAAGTGCTCGTCGGAGCATTCATCGGAGCCATGGCTGCATTCCTCTTCTGCGGCCTGACAATGGGAGCCGTGGGACGCGCAGCCGGGAAAATGGTTGAGGAAGTCCGTCGTCAGTTCCATGAGATAAAGGGAATTCTCGAAGGCAAGGCCACTCCCGACTATGGCCGTTGCGTGGAGATATCGACTCAGAGCGCACAGCACGAGATGATTATTCCGTCGCTTCTTGCTATCATTATCCCTATTCTCGTGGGTGTGATCCTTGGTGTCAGCGGTGTCCTCGGGCTCCTTGCCGGTGGTCTTGCAGCCGGGTTTACCCTTGCTGTCTTCATGGCAAACGCCGGTGGAGCATGGGATAACGCGAAGAAATATGTCGAGGAAGGCAACTTCGGCGGAAAGGGCTCTGAATGCCATAAGGCAACTATCGTCGGCGATACTGTCGGCGATCCCTTCAAGGATACCTCCGGGCCTTCGCTCAATATACTTATCAAACTGATGTCGATGGTCAGTATTGTAATGGCTGGCTTGACAGTCGCATTTATGTAGAACAGGTAAAACTCTTAAACAACCACCGGGGACAGCACACGAAACTGGCTGTCCCCGGGTTAACATTAGGAAAACAAATAATTATGTCAGAAACAGGACAAACAGGAAATCAGAATTTGACTAATCAGCAGAATCCACAAGCCAATGCCGGCAGCGGCATGGGACAAGGCTATGGTGACGGGCAGGTGCACCATCACCACCATCATCATGACGGCTCGGCCGACGGTCATCACCACCATCATCATTCGTCGGGCTATTATGGCACGAGGGGTCACCGGCGGCGGATAATTATGAAGAATATACTATTGTTGATCGCAATTATCCTCGCAGCATTAGTTGTCTGCGTAGCGTTATTCGTAAGAGCCAACACATAAATAAGTGTTCAACACATTATTTATATTATGAACCAAATTACGTCTTAGCAGCAGTTTGAATCACCGCACGGATGCGGATTCAAGTAGTCACTGTGGCGGGAAGATGTCGGTTCCAGCTGTAGCGAGGGGCAGATTCATAGTTCTTGCAGACGAGCTCTTAAATTGGAGAGTTATCGGTTAAGAATGTGAAATATATTTACAGCAAATCAATACATGCCATTTGAGCCTCTAAAACGGTCCGTTTCAGCTTGCGAAACGGACCGTTTTGCATTACGAAATGGGCCGTTTCACAACGCAAAACAATAGGTTTTGTAAGTCGATGATTGTCAGTTGGTTATGCGGGAGGGGTAAAAATGTTCTCGTGCTGAAATATATTGACAGTATGGCTTGGCGGTCATGCTACAGTTTTTCAAAGAAGTGTGGCAACAGGATTAACGTTGAAATGGTACACTCCGTTAGTAAAGACGAAGCCCATTGCGGCATCTGACTTCATGAGTTTGTACATGTCGATGGCAACATGGCCCATTGTGCGCCGCAGGTTTATCTCAACCATAGGATGAACAGCGTGATTATCGGTTATCAGCATGTCGACTCCCAACGGCCCTGTGTACTTGCCGGCGAGCTCAGAGCTAAGCTTTTTCTCCAACGTGTGGCTTAGAATGAGTAATTTCTTCTTAGGCAGCAACGGTGAAATTAACTTTGCCTTGTCTTCCTCGGAGGCTATAATATTGCCTTCGTAGAATCCCCCGCAGGTCGAGAAGAGGGATAGTCCGCGGTAGACAACGTGATGACCGTCGGAGTAAAACTCCATTCCTAAATCGGCAATATTTTTATATCTCGGCTCGACCATGATTCCTCCTTGCTTCGCGATAGTATTGCGAATCCAGTTTTCCGTTGCCGTATCAATGCTGTCAGTTATATAACGGACTCCACGGCCGCTGCTGCTCCATGGCTCTTTGACGACGATTGAGTGAAGACGTGATAATAAATCCCTCACCTTATCGACGGTTGTGGCATACCACGACTGGCCTACCATGGGGCCCACGGCACTGATGAGGTTGCGGTCGTCCATCAGTTCGCGGAGTAAGGATGATGAGAATATGCGGTTGCTGAGTGCTCTGATGGTCGAAAGCTGGTCGGAGTCGGGCAACGACAGGGATTCGAGGCCGTTTCTGGTAAGCTGGAAAAGTAATGCACTGTCCCATCCCCACGGTTCGACTTGGATGTCATTCGGCAACTTGTGGAGGTCGTGCAATGTAACGAAATTTACGTTATCGCTGAAGGTTGCTAATGGCTGTGAGGATATTGAGCTTATAGTGCTGATGGCATCGGCAAGCAGTTGGCGGGCTTTAGCTACGTCACCGACAAGCACAAAGTCGCCTTCGTCGGCGCAGAGAGCTGGCAGAAAGCCACAATCCTCGCGCAGACGACGCCCGGCACGGGGAGCAGTAAAATACTTGTCGTTGCGCGCTAAAGCAATGTCATGCTCGGGATTAAAGATGTGGAGTTTCATTCTTTCTACTGTAAGTTTTTTAAACGTTGGCAATACAGTGTGCAAAAATAATAAAAAAATATATTTTTTGCAATATAGAGTTTGCAAATAACAGAAGAATGTATTAACTTTGCACCTAAGAAAATAATATGAAGCGGTAAAACGCTCCAAAGAAATGCAATAAAGCTAAGACTAAAGCTAAAACAACAACATGGAAGCTTTCTTTCGAACTCATACTTATCTCGTAGAGCACACCAATGCGCCTGTCCACCGCACCCTTATGGATGAGATAGACTGGAACGACCGTATGATAGGCATTCGCGGTTCGAGAGGGATTGGAAAGACCACTTTTCTGCTTCAGTATGCCAAGGAACACTTCGACCCACGCGACAGGCAATGTCTGTATGTAAATATGAACAACTTCTATTTTCAGGGGCATGGTATCTGCGATTTCGCCGGCGAGTTTTATAAAAGAGGTGGAAGAACGCTGCTCATCGACCAGGTGTTCAAGCAGCCAAACTGGAGCAAGGACCTGCGCCTCTGCTACGACTATTATCCTGGACTGAAGATAGTTTTCACAGGTTCGAGCGTGATGCGTATGCAGGACGACTTCCCGGAGCTAAGCGGTATCGCCAAAATATACAGCCTGAGGGGATTCTCTTTCCGTGAGTATCTTAACCTTATGACCGGCAGTAACTTCAAGGCTTGTACGCTTGACGATATTCTTACCGACCATAAATATATCATCAAGCATATTTTGCCCGACCTGAGTCCGCTGAAATACTTCGATGATTATCTTCATCACGGATTCTATCCGTTCTTCCTTGAGAACAGGAATTTCTCGGAGAATCTGCTGAAGACGATGAATATGATGACGGAGGTGGATATCCTTCTCATCAAGCAGATAGAACTGAAATATCTTGCTAAGATTAAGAAACTCTTCTACGAACTCGCTATCGGGGGCCCGAAGGCTCCAAACATCAGTGAACTTGCTAAGGATATAAATACCAGCCGGGCTACGGTGATGAACTATATCAAATATTTGGCTGAGGCAAGACTGGTCAACATTTTATATCCTGTAGGTGAGGAATTCCCCAAGAAACCCGCCAGGGTCATGCTTCACAACACCAACCTCCAGTATGTCATATATCCTCTTACGTTCACTGAGCAGGAGGTAATGGAGACATTCTTCGTCGGCACGCTAAGGAAAGAGCATCAGGTGAACGTTGGAGCAAAACCGGGATACTACATCATCGACAACAAGCATAAGTTCAGAATATGCGACGCAACAAACCATAAAGTGCGATATTCCAATGATGTTGTATATGCCAGATACCACACGGAGATAGGCGAAGGCAACAAAATCCCGCTGTGGTTGTTCGGATTCTTATATTAAAGTAAACAAAACGACGATTTAATATCGGACGAATTATTCAAAAACATTATAAACAATATTCATTTTAATAAGTAACAAAATGGCTAAAGAAAAAAAGTTTGTGACTTGTGATGGTAACACCGCAGCCGCTCATGTAAGCTACATGTTTACTGAGGTTGCAGCCATCTACCCTATCACACCGTCTTCTCCAATGGCTGAGCACGTCGATGAGTGGGCAGCCAAAGGCCGTAAGAATCTCTTCGGACAGACTGTATCTGTTCAGGAAATGGAATCTGAGGGTGGTGCTGCCGGTGCAGTGCACGGATCTCTGCAGGCTGGTGCTCTCACATCAACCTACACGGCATCACAGGGTCTGCTGCTTATGATCCCGAACATGTACAAGATTGCAGGTGAACTGCTTCCTTGCGTGTTCAACGTTTCAGCTCGTACACTGGCTTCTCACTCGCTGTGTATCTTCGGTGACCACCAGGATGTTATGGCTTGCCGTCAGACTGGTTTCGCTATGTTCTGCTCGGGCTCTGTTCAGGAGGTCATGGATCTTACCGCTGTTCCTTATCTCGCTACTCTCGAGACTGAGATTCCGTTCATCAATTTCTTCGACGGTTTCCGTACATCTCATGAGTATCACAAAGTTGAGGAAATGGACCAGGAGGATATCCGCCCACTGCTCAACATGGACTACGTAAAGCGTTTCCGCGATCGTGCACTCACTCCTGAGCGCCCTGTAACACGCGGTACTGCTGAGAACCCTGAGACTTTCTTCACTCATCGTGAGGCTTGCAACGAGTACTACGATAAGGTTCCGGCTGTCGTCGAGAAGTACCTTGGCGAGATTTCGAAGATCACTGGCCGTGAGTACCACCTGTTCAACTACTATGGTGCTGCCGACGCCGAGAACATCATCGTCCTTATGGGTTCGGCTACAGAGCCTGCACGCGAGGCTATCGACTACCTCAACAAGCAGGGTAAGAAGGTCGGTATGGTGGCTGTTCACCTCTATCGTCCGTTCTCTGTAGAGGCTATCCGCAAGGCTATCCCTGATACTGTTAAGCGCATCGCTGTTCTCGACCGTACAAAGGAGCCGGGAGCTGAGGGTGAGCCGCTCTATCTTGATGTTAAGAGTGCTCTCTACGACGATCCACGCAAGCCTCTTATCGTTGGTGGTCGCTATGGCCTCGGTTCTAACGATACTACTCCTGCAAAGATTGTGGCTGTATTCAACAACCTCGAACTGCCGGAGCCAAAGAACCACTTCACTGTAGGTATCGTCGATGATGTGACATTCACTTCACTTCCTGAGGTTCCTGAGATTCCTATGGGCGGCGACTCGCTCTTCGAGGCAAAGTTCTACGGACTTGGATCTGACGGTACTGTAGGTGCAAACAAGAACTCTGTACAGATTATCGGTAACAATACTAATAAGTATTGCCAGGCTTACTTCTCTTACGACTCAAAGAAGTCGGGCGGTTTCACATGCTCGCACCTGCGTTTCGGCGACGATCCTATTCACTCAGCTTATCTCGTGAATACTCCTAACTTCGTTGCTTGTCACGTTCAGGCTTACCTCCACATGTACGATGTTACCCGTGGTCTGCGTGATAACGGAACATTCCTGCTGAATACTATCTTCGATGGTGAGGAACTGGTTAACTTCATTCCTAACCATGTAAAGAAGTACTTCGCTAAGCACAACATCAAGGTTTACTATATCAACGCAAGCAAGATCGGACGCGAGATTGGTCTTGGCAACCGCACAAATACTATCCTGCAGTCTGCATTCTTCCGCATCACGAAGGTCATCCCTGAGGATCTCGCCGTTGAGCAGATGAAGAAATTCATCGTGAAGTCTTATGGTAAGAAGGGTGAGGATATCGTCAACATGAACTATGCAGCCGTAGACCGTGGTGGCGAATACAAGGAGCTGACCGTTGATCCGGCATGGGCTAACCTGCCAGAGGATGAGGCTAAGTCTGACGACGCTCCTAAGTTCGTTAAGGAACTCGTTCGTCCTATGAACGCACAGGCCGGCGACCTTCTGAAGGTTTCTGACTTCGTTAAGAACGATACCGTTGATGGAACATGGCAGAACGGTACTGCTGCTTTTGAGAAGCGTGGCGTTGAGGCTATGGTTCCGGTATGGAATCCTGAGAACTGTATCCAGTGTAACAAGTGTGCATTCGTTTGCCCGCACGCTGCTATCCGTCCGTTCGTCCTCGACGACAAGGAGGCTGAGAGCTTCAAGGGTACTACTCTCGAGGTGAAAGCTCCTAAGGCTCTGAAGGGTATGCACTTCCGCATTGAAGTGTCGGTTCTCGACTGCCTTGGCTGCGGCAACTGTGCTGATGTCTGCATGGGCAAGAACCGTGAGACCGGCGAAAAGGCTCTGAAGATGGTTCCGTTCAATGTCGACGCTCCTGATATGGTTGAGGAGGCAAAGAACTGGGATTGGCTCGTTAAGAACGTGAAGTCAAAGCAGGATCTTGTGGATATCAAGCAGAGCCCGAAGAACTCACAGTTCGCTACACCTCTGTTCGAGTTCTCTGGAGCTTGCTCTGGTTGCGGTGAGACTCCGTACGTTAAGCTCATCTCTCAGCTCTTCGGTGACCGTGAGATGATTGCCAACGCAACAGGTTGTTCTTCAATCTATTCAGCTTCCGTTCCGTCAACTCCATACACAACAAACGAAAAAGGACAGGGTCCTGCATTCGACAACTCACTGTTTGAGGACTTCTGCGAATTCGGTCTCGGTATGGCCCTTGGAAACAAGAAGATGAAGAGCCGCATCACAATGCTCCTCAACGAGAAGATTGCTGACGACAAGACATCTGACGAATTCAAGGCTGCTGCACAGCAGTGGATTGATAATCAGAATGATGCAGAGGGTTCTAAGGCTGCTGCCGCAGTTCTGAAGCCGCTCATCGAGAAGGATGCTGCTGCCGGCTGCGATGTTGCTAAGGAACTGAAGACTCTTGATCACTATCTCGTTAAGCGTTCTCAGTGGATTATCGGTGGTGATGGTGCTTCTTACGATATCGGTTACGGCGGTCTCGACCACGTGCTCGCATCTGGTGAGGATGTCAATATCCTCGTTCTGGATACTGAGGTCTACTCTAACACTGGTGGCCAGTCGTCGAAGTCTACACCTCTTGGCGCTATCGCACAGTTCGCTGCTGCAGGTAAGCGCGTAAGTAAGAAGGACCTCGGTCTGATGGAGACAACCTATGGTTACATCTATGTAGCACAGGTTGCTATGGGTGCTGACAACGCTCAGACACTGAAAGCAATCCGCGAGGCAGAGGCTTATCCAGGGCCATCACTTGTCATCGCTTACGCTCCTTGTATCAACCACGGTATCAAGGGTAAGGAAGCTGACGGTAAGAAGCGTGGCATGAACCGCTCTCAGCACGAGGAAGAGTTAGCTGTACAGTGCGGATACTGGCATCTGTGGCGCTTCAATCCGGAGCTGGCCAAGGAAGGCAAGAACCCGTTCCAGCTTGATTCTAAGGCTCCTAAGTGGGAGAACTTCCGCGACTACCTCATGGGTGAGGTTCGTTTCGCTTCCCTCAAGAAGGTTCGTCCTGAAGAGGCTGAGGAACTCTACGCCGAGACTGAGAAGGCAGCTAAGCGCCGTTACCAGTCTTATATCCGTAAGAGTCAGGAAGACTGGAGCGAGTCTATCTAATCTCTGGTGATACTTTCGTGAGTCTGATGGTATAGAATTTGGATTCTTATAATTAGGGTTGTTATTCTAATTCAATTTGAATCAAGATTCAATCCAATAGATTCCACTAATACTCAAGGCCTCAGCTTTTTAGCTGGGGCCTTTATCTTAGGTAACATCTCGAATCGGTAAATTAGTCCAGTTGCCCTCTTCCTTATGTTAAAGGAATACAAATCTTTAATCAATCGTATGAAATATGAAAAATAAATTGTAAGTTTGCGGCATATAATAGCTATGACTTCGATTGATTGTAAGCAAGACAATAGTTTTTTGAGTCATAGACAACGAGTTGTTGAAAAGATGGCAACGAGTTGTTAAGACGTAGATATAGATTTGTTGAAACTAAGATAAGGAGATGTTAATATGAAGAGATTATTATTCGCATTGGTTTTAGCGTGTGCTGCTCTCAACGTTAGTGCACAAAGCAACCGTACTGTTGAGACTCAGAAAGACCGCTATGGTCACGTTACAGGGACTGCTACGACGACAACGGACAGTCGTGGAAACAAGACTACAGTATACAAGGACCGCTATGGGCACATCACCGGGCAGAGCGAGTCACGGCAGCAATATAATGGCGAAACGGTCACTACCTTCAAGGATCCCTATGGTCATGTGACTGGATCGAGCGTTTCTAAGCCATCATATAATGGCACAAATACCACTTACAAGGACAGGTATGGGCATATTACCGGTAGTAGTTCTACGAAAACAAGTGGAAATAGTACTACAACGACCTACAAAGACCGGTACGGTCACATTACCGGTTCATCAACAACAAGATAAGATGATGCCATAAATTGTTGAGAGAAAGACAGTTGAAGGCCTCAAGTAGCACAGATGTCTACTTGAAGCGTTTGAATTGTTTCTGCTTCTCATCATAAATAAAGCCATGATTTTGGAGATAATTTCTCAACGCCTTAGGGTCGCGATTGTAGCAATAGCAAAGAGCATCGAGTGAATCGAACTCTTCATCGCGCAGAAACATGTTAATGGCCGAAACAAGTATTGCGGGGTCGTTTGGCAACTTTTCCATAATAATTGAGATTGGTTTATAATTTAAATTTTATTGTTATCCATTACAATTGTTATTGTTATCCCTTTCAATCTAAGGAAATTACCTCTGCAATATGCTGTTAAAATATATTGAGTAATTGCATATTGCAGAGGAAACTCTTTTAAGTCATTGTGACAATCTTACGCTGAGGAATTCCAATATTATGAGCTCAAGGCTTATAAAGGATTCCGACAGCAGCATTTCAGTCACAAGAATAGTCTACATCCCATTCCGATTCAGTATCTGCCTGAGGTTCAGCTACTTTGCTGATAGTCATCATGTACTTCTTCAGATCTTTGCGCTGGCTGCTTGTTCCGATGTATATTTCATAATCACCCGGAATAAACCGCATTGTGTTTGTTGCCGAATCCCAGAGTTCGAGGTGCTCAGTGTCGGTGTAAGCGACATCAACAACCTTGCTTTCTCCTGGCTGCAGGAACACACGTTTATATCCCCGGAGAGTCTTGATTGGGCCATCGGCATCTGCCGGACGACGGATATAAAGCTGAACCACCTCAGAACCAGCCACTTTACCGGTGTTGGTTACGCTGACCATGAGATGTCCATTCTTGAACTCTTGAGGCTTTACGTCGAATGTCGTGTAGCTAAGTCCATAGCCGAATGGGAACAGGGCATTTCCTTTAAAGTACCTATAAGTGCGGTTAGCCATACTATAGTCCTCAAAATCAGGCAGGTCGCTGTCATGACGGTAGAACGTTATGGGGAGCTTTCCGCCAGGATTATAGTCGCCATAGAGAACGTCTGCCACAGCTCTTCCGCCCTGTTCTCCGGGATACCAGGCCTGGAGTATTGCGTCGGCGTTGTCGGCTTCAGGTTCCAATCCTATGGCAGAACCCGAGCAATTGACGTAGATTACAGTTTTACCGGCATCATGCAGCATTTTGATCATATCCCTTTGAACTTTCGGAAGCTCAATGCTTGTGCGGTCACCGCCCCTGAATCCCGGCTCGTCGACTTTCATCTCCTCACCCTCAAGGCTTGGTGATATTCCACCGACGAAGATAACCTTATTTATATTACCGATTTGCGCGAGCAGCTCTTCTTTCGTTTGCATAGTCTTATGGACGATGTCAAACTGCATCACTGCAACGTCTTTCTTCTGGAAATAGTCAATCTGGATGTTGTATTTCTTTCCGGCAACGACATCAATCTCCCTATTGATGTTTTGGATACGTGCTCTTGACTTCCACTCGTTGGCCAATGTATCTCCATTGACGATAAGACGTACTCCGTCATCGCAATGAATTGAAAGTGAGACCTTTTGGCTTTCTTTAGGCGTGAAAGTACCTTTATACCTTGCGCTTATCGAATCGAGATTCACTCCTGGAGCAAAAACGGTAGCACCTCCGTTGCTGAGGTTGATAGCTGTCGTCATCGTCTGTGTCCTGACGGGCTTTCCCGTCATTGTCATATTGTTCCAATATTCGGCTGTCATTCCCTTTCTGCCGTTGGAAGTTATCTCGTCGAAAAGGCTTGTGCTTACTCCGTCGTCTCTTGTCAGACCACAGCCCTGGATATACTTGATATTGGGATTCTTCTCCCTGATACCCTTTAAGATAGTTATTGTCGATGTAGGATAACCTGAGTAGTTACCCCACTGCATTACGGAGTCGTTCGCATTAGGGCCCATAACGATGATGTCGTTATCGCCCTTTGCCAGCGGCAGTACATTATTCCAATTCTGAAGAAGGACCATCGACTCACGTGCAATATTCAGAGCCAGCTGCTTATGATTAGCGTTGGCTACCACCGACATTGGAATCTTTCTATAGGTATTGTCCTTTTCGTTGTCGAAATCGCCAACTTCAAAGCGGGCCTGCAACAGTCGCGTTACGCTTGCGTCAATCTGTTTCTCAGTGATTTTACCTGCCTTTATAGCTTCCGGCAGATTTTTATAGTTACTTCCACACTCCACATCAGTTCCGGCAATAACCGCTTTAGCCGATGCGTCCGCAGCATTAGCACTCACACCGTGGCGTCCTGGAACCCAAAAGTCGCTGATAGCCGAGCAGTCGGAGACGACCATTCCCTTGAATCCCCACTCGTTGCGAAGAATTTTCTGAAGATAATTACTGTTGCCACAGCACGGGTCGCCGTCGATTCTCTGGTACGCACACATTACTTCAGCCACTTTCCCCTTCTGGACCAAGGCTTTGAAAGCCGGTAGATATGTTTCCCAAAGGTCACGTTGCGAGAGATTCTCGAGATTCAGTGTATGTCGGCTCCATTCCGGTCCGCTGTGCACAGCGAAGTGCTTTGCGCATGCAAGGAGCTTCTTGTATTTGTATCCCTCACTTCCCTGCAATCCGCGGACCACCGCCAAGCCCATGCGTGTAGTGAGGAACGGGTCTTCACCGTATGTCTCCTGCCCACGGCCCCAACGCGGATCGCGGAAGATATTGATATTCGGGGTCCAGAAAGACAGTCCCTGGTATCTCTCGATATGTCCGGACCGTATAGCCTCGTTGTTCTTTGCTCTTGCCTCATCGCTGACTGCGGTAAACACTTTGTTGACTAACGACTCGTCGAACGATGCTGCCATACCGATGGTTACGGGAAAGACGGTAGCATATCCGTTACGTCCCACTCCGTGCAAAGCTTCCGACCACCACTGAAACTCGGGAATTCCCAGTCGCGGAATGGCCGGCGAACGGTCCATCATGAGACTTATCTTCTCGTCCAGAGTCAGTCTTTTGCAAAGATCGCGAGCCCTCTCTGATGTGGGGAGATATGTCACTTGATAAGGATAACGCTGTGCGGTAGCGTATGATGCGGCAAATAAAGTAAATAAGAAGATTGTAAAAAGTCTGATTTTTTTCATTGTTTAGTATTTTAGTTAAAAGAAAATATCCTCACCAGTCGCCATCCTTGACGGAGACAGATGAGGATTATACTTGTGTTAGGTCCCACAGAAGAACAATATTATCAGTTGGGCCGTAAAGATTCGTAAGAACATGCTCAGCGGGTAGACAGTAGAATATCCGATGGCAGAAGCCTCACCGTTGCATACGGAGTTGGCGTAAGCCAGTGCAGGAGGGTCAGTGTAAGTACCTGAAATCATTCCCATGATGGTGAAGTAGTTGAAGTTATACTTCTTGCGGGCGAACGGAGCTACAATCAATATCGGGATGATAGTGATGAGGAATCCCGTTCCCACATATTTCAGTCCGTCGCCGGACACTACAGTTTCCCAGAACCCGTCACCGGCTTTGATTCCCACCGATGCGAGGAAGAGTACCAATCCGAATTCTCTCAGCATCATGTTAGCTGATGTTGTCATATAAGTGTTTAATCCAATTCGATATCCCCATCTTCCAATGATGATGGCGATGATCAGCGGTCCGCCGGCAAGTCCAAGTTTCAATGGCACCGGCATTCCCGGGATAGCAAATGGCAGGCTTCCGAAGATGATACCCACAATGATGCCAATGAATATTGTGGCAATATTTGGCATATTGAGTTTGCGCTCCTGGTTACCCATAAGCTCAGCCACGCGGTTTACATTTTCCTCCGGTCCCACAACAGTAATGCGGTCGCCAACGTGGAAGTGGTGACTTCGGCTGGCAAAGAGGTCCATGCCCTGACGCGTGATTCGGGTTACGTTGACACCGTAAAGACTTGAGAAGTGAATCTTTCCGAGACTCTTACCGTTCATTGCAGTGTTGGTGACGAGAATCTTGCGGCTTACCATTGGCTGCGACTTCTCATCCTCAACCCAGTTGGCATCGATAGTCGGACCGATGAAAGCCTGAATAGCCTCGGCATCGCTCTCTGCGCAAGCTATAAGCACCTCGTCGCCCATCTCAAATTTAGTGTCCCGCTTCGGGAGGCTCAGCTGTCCGTCGTGCAATATACGTGTGCAGACGATATCGCGGTTGAGGAACCCCGAAATCTGCTGCAGTGTGCGCCCTGCGATATACGCATTGGCAACTTTCAGATACATCATATGCGGTTTCTCGTGCGGGTCGGCAGCCTCCATCTCTTGGATTTTCTCGTTCTCCTCATCGAAATCGACATGGCATAAGAACTTTACAGCAAGCGATGCTCCGATGATTCCGAGCACACCCAAGGGGTAAGCACATGCATAAGCCGATGCAAGGTTGAAGTTGACACCCTTCGGGAAGACGCTCTGCAGAGCCTCCTGAGCAGCTCCAAGTCCAGGTGTGTTCGTTACGGCACCATAGAGCGTACCGACCATCATTGGTAGATTTTTCGGGTCGGAGGTGTTGAAAAACAAGTAGTAACATCCGAACATCACGAGAATGTTCAATAAGATAGCAGCACATGCCATCAAGTTCAGTTTGATACCTCCGCGTCCGAAACTCTCAACGAAACCCGGTCCCACCTGCAGACCGATCATGAAGACGAACAGTATAAGTCCGAAATCCTGAAGGAAGTTCATTGTTGCGACAGGGGCCGTGAAACCGATGTGTCCAGCAAGAATTCCCACGAAGAGTACGAACGTTACACCTAAGGAAATACCACCGATTTTAATTTTGCCAAGAAGTATGCCGATAGCAATGACGAGCGAATAGAGCAATGCTATGTGGGCAACAGAATCTTGAGCCGTGAATAAGTCAATTAGCCAGTTCATTTGAATTTAAATTTTCGTAGTGCAAAGGTAATAATTTTATTCATATCTCTTGCAATGTTGGTCATTTTTTTATACTTTTGCAATCATAAAATAGAAGAATCAATGAAATACAGCGTCAAGTGCAGTCACTGTGGCAAGGCTTTCGTTGCCGAAACAGACGAATATGGTGTGTTCAAATACCGTTGTCCTTATTGCAAGGGCATCGTTACTTGTCGATTGAGCAAGCCCGACAATCTCACTGTCGAGGCCAGTAGCGTCATTCCGGTTAGGGACGACCAGCTGTCGCTACCCTACTATTCGTCGATGCCCTTTGTGGGCTCGAGGGTCATCCATCCGTCGGTAGAGGCCATTAAGAGTGCCGGACGGACTGTGGAGAACGTAGGAAGGAAATCGAAAACCACACTGACAAAGGTTCTCGACCATATAGAAGTGTTCTTCGGATGGTCGGGCTCGCGCATCTCGCGGTTCCGCAAGGAGTATGACGATGCCGATTTGTGGCTGTTCTTTGGTTTCAGCATTCTGTTTATTCTGTTCGTTTTCTTCGGTCTCTACATCCTTGCAGGATTTACGAAGATCCTTGCAGCGAGCCACAGCGCAGCCTTCAAGTACTGGCTGGAGTTCAGAAATTGGTTTGGAAACATCTTCTGATATCCTCCCCTTTAATCTTGATTCTTACATTAATAATATGTATTGAGAATCCAAGATAAGACGAGCGAAGACTCTGAATTATTTTTACATCATTACAATACATATCATTTCACATTGCAAAACGGACCATTTCGCAAGCTGAAATGGACCGTTTTGCAAGCTGAAATGGATCGTTTTGCAACGCCAAATGGCATGTTTTTGTAAGTCGTTGGTTTTCAGTACATAACGAGATTGGTGTTGAGCGGAATGTGGTTTGAATTAATTTTACATCCCGTTGTTTGATTCTGCACTTCCCGTCATTTGCTTCTACCCATCATCCAAGATAACGGCGGATTGTCATTATCTGTTGGTGAAGTAGCGCATTATGGTGCTCATGAACGGTGTTATCTCACGTTTATGCACCCTATTATATTTGTCGACCGACTCAGTTGCGTAGAGAATGTAAAGTCTTTTCTGAGCCCGAGAGATTGCAACGTAGAACTTTCGTGCATCTTCATCATCCTGTTTCTTCGTTGAGTTGACGTAACTCGGGTACCGGCCATCGGCAGCGTCGAAGACGATAACGTTGTCAAATTCGAGTCCTTTGGCCTTATGAACCGTCGTGACGTAGATATTCTCCACGATACTCTTAGAGTTGCAGAAGTCGGCTTCTTTCAGGGTGTCGAGGTCAATGGAGTATCGCGACAGTTGGTCTATGAGCGGACTGTGGCGGAACTCATCCTCAACGACATCATTAGTGACGTAAGTGAGGAACAAGTCGAACTTGGTTATTGGCTGGATATATTCCTCGTCGACAAAAGATTTGTAAGCTTCTTTCAGCTCTTCTACTATCGGAGGCTCTGTACTCGTTGGCAAGTTGTAGAGCTTATCGTATGTCCGCTTGAATATTTCAGAATAGTTGCGCCGGAATTTATCGGTCAACGGAATCACTTTCGGGTGGTTGATGAAAGCTGTCTGAGCCTCAGCTATTTCCTTTGCACACTGATAGCTGAAAGCGAGGAGGCTCACCGTAGCCGCAGTATCGTCGATGGCCTGATGCGAGTTCTTTCCTTCGAGTCCGTAGACGGCGAGCAACGATTCCAACCGATAGCTCGTCAGATTCGGCTTTAGGAGACGCATCAGCTTTAGGGTATCGAACACTCGCAACGTCCTTTCGCTAAGGCTCTTGCCGCAATATCGCTTCATGTTATTGTCGAGGATATTGTAATCATAATTGACATTGTGGCCCACGATAGTGCAGTCGCCAACGAAGTCGAGGAACATCTTTATGGCCTCAGCGTGCGAGACCAGGCCGCCGTTAGCCTCCTTCTCCTTATAGAGGGCATACATTGGATTAACCTTGTCGCCGAGTTTTTCTGGAATGGTCTTGTCGGTTCTGACGTATAAGTCTAATGGCTCTCCAATCTGTTGACCCTTCCGCGTGCGGATAGCCGATATTTCTATGATATCATCGCTGAAGACATCAAGTCCCGTGGTCTCGGTATCGAATACTACAATGTCCTTGGATTCGTAATCACGGATGAACTCCATAACGTAAGTGCTTCTGTCATAGAGCAGAAAGTCGGTGGGAACAATAGATAGTTGTCTTAGTTTCCGAAGGAATCTGCGGGCCAAGGAGTTCGTCTGAAACACTTTCAACCCTTTTAAAATCCGCGCCCAACTGATGAAATTATTCTCATTGCTGACAACATTGACGTGCGCGAGAATCAGTTTCATCTCGTTGGTCGAGAAGAGGTCCTTTCCCGACACTTTGAAGTGCTTCAGTCCCTCGGCAGCCAATTCCTCACTGATTTTGTCGGCATCGCGATTCGAGTTGACGATGACGGCCGTTCGCTCCCGCGGATTGTTGTCGACGAACGATTTCGACAGTTCCGCCACCTTTACGATTTCCTTGTCGACGGTTGTAGTCGAAACGATGCACAAGTCATCGGGAGCCGCTTTCACTATGCGGTCGCTTGTGGGCAGAAAGTCGCGGTTTATTTTCAGGGTCTTCTCGGCATAATCGTTGAATACATCGAGGAGATAGCTCGGTGAGCGGTGGTTCTTTGTCAGATGATGGATATTCCCTTTACAGCGCATACGCAGTTCCATCAGCGTCTCCATCTTTGCTCCCATGAACGAGAATATGGCCTGCTGCTCGTCGCCAAGGTACATGACGGTGAAGTTGTCGTCGGCAGTAATCAAGTCGACTATTGCTAACTGCATCTCGTTAAGGTCCTGAACCTCATCGACTTGTATCCAGTGGTAGTAGCTCAGCTTTCTCTCGCTCTCGGGTTTTGCCTTATCCGCTTTGTAAACGTCGTAAGTCTTGAGCAGTAGGTCCTCGAAGTCGAGCATGTTGTTCTCCGTCTTGTACTTTTCATACATGCTTGCGTAATACATTTTCAATGCTACGTTGCGCACGAATTTCCGCGTGTCGGGGTTTAACCGTGGTGCGTTGGCATCGTCAATGTAGTTGTAAGCATGCTTATAGATTTCGAGCATCGACTGAGTGTTGAACTCATAGTTCTGCAATTCGCATATCTTCTTCAGTCCCTGTCGGTTTTCCTCGGTCAGCGCCTCGGGATGCAGCAGCACCTTTAGCGGATGATTGTGCTCAAGCTGGTACATGAGATGCTGGAAGAAGATTATCTCCTTGTAGACCCGAAAACGGCGCCAGTCGCCCATAACCGTTTCGTCGTCCTCATGCAAATAGTCGGCAATGATGCTCACCGCCTCCTCATCATCGATTATTGACGAGTCGGCACTGATCATTTCCGATTCAAAGAGGAATTTGGAACAGTAGCGATGGACGTTTCCAACCTGCAGTTCGTCGACCGACGGATCATTGATTCGCAGTCTTATCCGGTTCAGCATCTCCCTTGATGCACGGTTGGTGAACGTCATGCAAATCATGTCGTCGTAGCCGACACCATGGTTATGGGCATAGCAAATGCGCTCAGCGAGAGTGTGAGTCTTGCCACATCCCGGAGGGGCAAGCACGAGATGGTATCCCCCACGTACCGTTACGACCTTGTACTGGCTTTCGTCCAACAGGCCCTTATTCATCATTCTGTCCCCTTCGGGATATGTATTCTCTACTTCTGAGTGCATCGTTTGATGGATTAAATTTCACGGAGAATGTCGCGAGGGGGTGTCAGCATTCTCATATTTTTAATTACAGACACTTCCTAATGTCCTTCTTCTGTTCCGGAATCGGGTGGATTGCTCTTCCTCTGGGATTCGGCCATACGCGCAAAATGATGCGCAACTACCCGCAGATGATTACAACAAAATGCCGTAAAAACAGCAAAAACCGCCACAAACGGAACGGAAAGGGGCGAAGGCTTGTCTCAGCCCCACCCCATTCCGTCTATCGCTTGTTGCGGTTCCGTTGTCTTCCGCCATTCGACTGACCTCGACGGCCCTCATTGGCGGTGGCGTTTGAGGAGTTAAACTTATTGAATTTTGCTCCTTCGCTATGATATTTTCTGTCCTTATTGTTGCTGCGGCCCCTTCCGCTGCGCCAAGGCTGGTCCGGGGTACTGCCTATGGCTTTATCGTCGTAACGCACGTTCGGGTGACGTCCGGCCGTCGGTTTGCGGTCCTTGGCATTATGATGCGCGTTTGCGTTGGCCGACGGATGATAGTTGTTCTTTCCACCATAGAGTTTCTCTATGAGGTCAGGACGGCCAATGCGTCTGAGCTCATGCTCGATATTTCGGCGTTCCTCGGGTTTATACCAGAAGAAGAATTGCCGTTGGGCGAGCTTCTCCTGCGGAGTTTTGGCCGAGAATACGGGCTCGAGAGTATAAGGGTCGTAACCCGTATACCAGGCCTCGGTAGAAACGGTCATCGGTGTTGGCGTGAAGTCCTGCACCTGCTCAAGATGGAAGTCGAGGTCCTTTGTTATCACCGCTAATTCAGCCATGTCCACCTCGTGGCACCCTGGATGAGAAGATATGAAGTAAGGAATTATCTGCTCTTTCAGTCCCTCCTCACGGTTTATTCGGTCGAAGACGCGTTTAAACTCATAGAATTGCGAGAACGACGGCTTTCGCATCAGTTTCAGCACGCGGTCGGAGGTATGCTCCGGTGCCACTTTCAGTCGTCCGCTGACATGCTTGACGATGAGCTCGCGTGTGTAATCCTCTGCTGCCTTGTTACTTGCCTCGTCGTTGCCACGATGGAGGAGCAGGTCATATCTTATTCCGCTGCCGATGAAACTCTTCTTCACCTCCGGCAGAGCGTCGACGGCATGGTAGATGTCGAGCAGCTTGCTGTGGTCGGTGATAAGATTGGGGCAGACAGCCGGATTGATGCACGACGGGCGCTTGCACTTCTCGCAGGCCTTGAGGTTCCGTCCGTGCATTCCGTACATATTGGCTGATGGTCCGCCGAGATCTGAGATATATCCCTTGAAGTCGGGCATGTGGATAATCTGCTCCACTTCGCGAAGGATACTCTTCTTCGATCTGCAAACCACAAACTTCCCCTGATGGGCCGAGATGGTACAGAACGCGCATCCACCGAAGCATCCGCGATGCAGCGTCACGGAGAATTTTATCATCTCGTAGGCCGGTATCGTCTTGCCGCGGTATTTAGGATGCGGCAGTCGGGTGTAGGGAAGATCGTAGGCCGCGTCGAGTTCCTCGGTTGTCATTGGCGGGTAAGGAGGATTAACCACAACATACTCACCGTCAACGGCTTGGAGGATGCGCTGGGCATGCATCTTGTTGGATTCTTCCTCGATATGTCGGAAGTTTTCGGCCTCAAACTTTTTGTTCTCCAAGCACTCCTCATGGCTGTGGAGAACGATGTCGGCATCGGTTATTCCACCGGGGATATCCTCTTCCTTACTCAGATAAGCCGTCTGCGGAATATCCCTCAGTTGGCTTATCTTCTTCCCTTCGGCCAAAGCCTCGCAAACAGCTACCGTATTCTTCTCGCCCATACCGTAGAGAATCATGTCGGCACCGCTGTCGCAGAGGATGCTCTTCCTGACCCTGTCCTGCCAATAGTCATAATGTGTCAATCGCCGCATCGAAGCTTCGATACCGCCCAATATTACTGGGACATCGGGAAAGAGCTGTTTCAGGATTTGGGTGTAGACAATCGAGGGATAATCCGGCCGCATGTCGTGGCGAGAGTCGGGGCTGTAAGCATCGTCGTGTCTCTTTCGGCGGTTGGCAGTGTAGCGGTTAACCATCGAGTCCATAGCCCCCGGCGATACGGCGAAGCACAGCCTCGGCTTCCCCAGCTTCTTGAAGTCACGGAAGTCGCCGTGCCAGTCGGGTTGCGGGACTATGGCCACCTTGAATCCTTTCGATTCCAGCACACGGCCAATCACCGCGGCTCCGAAAGCCGGGTGGTCGACATAAGCGTCGCCGCTGAAGAGGATGACATCGAGCTGATCCCATCCGCGTAACTCCACCTCCTTCTTCGTCGTAGGGAGGAAGTCGGTGAGCAAGTATCCCCGTGTTCTGTTGTCGCTGTTGCCGTTTGCCATCAATCAGTCACCTCGTTAGGATCAGGGTTGTCATCGGCCGGAACATCGTTGCCTTTAGTCTTCAGCCATTCGCCATACAGGCTTACAAGATTCTGGAGTCCAATGGCTTTCATATTCTGGTTGTAGATGACATCGAGGCATAAGTCGAGCAAGTCGTTGTCCTTGACATTTGCCGACTCCAGAAGGCCTCTGACATTGAGTTTCAACTTGTCGAGAACTTCCTCGTTTATTATTCCATTAGAATCGACAAGACCATCGAGAAGAGAGTATTTCCGGATGGTTTTCAGATGTTTCTCACTGATTTCTATGCTTCTTGTTCCTGAAGCGTTGGCTGTAATCTTTGTCATAGTATAATGATTTTTTTGATGTTATTTCAGTATGAATGCCATTATCCCGCGCAGAATAGCACCTTTCGTTTTGGCATCTTTGATGCATTCTATCGGGAATCCCATTGTAAAGGCCTTATAGTCAGAGCCGTCGTAGGCTACAGCAGCACTGGTGCCGTCGGCATACTTCATGGCGCAGTAGCCTCCGTCGGCAGCGTTGAGAACGTCGGCCGACACCGCAGCATAATGGCTCTCGTTCACTATCCGCCACACATTCATTGTCTGGCCCATCCCTGTGACTGTTGGATTAACCTGGTCGCGGTTCTGTCCGTTGTAGCTGACTTTGAGGACCCTGCCGAGGAATGCCGTCTCCTGGTCAGATGTCATGTCGCTGCCTATATAAGCACCGCTGACGAATATCCGGCCATGATTCCGAACATAGTCCTCGATCTTCCTCTGTAGCGTCGTGTTGAACGATTTATAATGAACCAGCGAGTGGCTGTCGTCCTCCTCCAGTCCGTTGATGAGGTCGACGGCATCGTAGTCGCTGAGTCGCACCGTTCCGTTCTCGACGGCATCAGCCGAACAACTGACCATATTGTAGCGCCCCGTTGTTGCCAGTGCCTGAGCGTGTTCCGTCGGGTAGTCGAAAGTATTGCCCATAATGAAGGTTCCTACGAGCTCGTCACCGCCATAGCCGAGGGCTGCGCTGCCCTCCTTTCCCATCATCGTTCGGTCGTAATTGGTTTGGAATCCGTTCCATCCCGCATACTTGCCATAGGGCACACCGGGATCGGCGTTGAAGTCGAAACCCTGCTCCAGGTCGTTGTCGATGATTGCCGGTGACGAAAGTCTGTGGAAGTTGTTGACTATGAGGATGTTTTTCCGCGCCGACTTGTTGTAACATGCCGCGAGCTCCTCCGTAGGGAAACTCTCGCCACCATCGTTGGCGGCCGTAACGCGGAAACGGTATAAGCTGCCGGGCTCCATGTCGAGAGTGAAATTCGTAGCGTTGACCTTTGTGCCATTATCGAAGTCGCCATTGTTGATGGCCGTATAAACAATGTAGCAGCTTGGCTTTGCTGTTGGCTCCGTAGGATCATTGACCGGTTGCCACCGAAGTTGGATGCGGCCCTTCGATACTAACGAAAGACTGAAATGGTCGGGAGCCAACGGCTGAATGGTGTACGGCGTGGAGTGCAGCCGTGAGACGAATTTTACGATCTGCTTGTAGGCTGCTCGCGCCAGTGTGAACTTGAAGTTCGGGTCCTGTCCAAACTTCATGTCGTTGAAATTCTGATGCGAGAGAACTTCGAGGATAGCTGATGGCACCTCCGGTCTGCGGCATTCGTTGTAATTCTTGTCCCACACACCGCGCACCGTCCATGAAGTGTTAAATCGTGCACTGACATCGCTTTTTATCTGATCTATAAGTCCTTGGGCGAAGGTCTTAGAAACACTCCTCGACAGTCCAGAATTCAGACTCTTGTCGCCCTTGTAGTCTGTAGTGCAGATACTTAGCGTTCCTGTCAGCGATGCGTCCTTGGCATAGCCTGCATCGCTGTGTACGGCCAATGAGAGCTCTATAGGTACTTTCAGTCCCTCGTTGCTTGGCACGTAGACGCTTCCTCCGGCCAGCCAGTTGGTCATCAGCGACCGGCAGTTGATGTCGTCGTTGTAGTCGTTCTGCCCCTGATAGACACTGACGACCTCACGCGGTGCACCATACCATTGGGCGCTGTACCGTGCTCCTTCGAGGCATCGGGGCATTCCGCTTACCTCACCGCCCCTCTCGATATTTCCCATTCCACCGCCGAAGCGCACGGCATCGGTAGTGACGAAGCCTTTCGAGGAGCTGTGGTTGGACACTACAACCCTGTTGAACTCGGAGCTGCCCTTATCGAAATTAAATGTGCCGAGGTAGACCCATGTGCCGCCGCCCATCGTCTGATTGACGTGGAACGTCGTTGCCTGCCCCTTATGGTATACGGTGTATTCGGCATCGTCGACGCTCTTCTTCACCGTCTTGTAGCTTACGTAGACGGCATACTGCCCCGACTCGGTGAAGTAAGGCTGATAGCTCGCCATCGTCACGCGTTTTCCCTTTGTCGTCTTCACCTTCCGCGCCGTGCCCTTGGTGAAGGGATTCTCGCCGTCGGCATAGGTACCCTCATGAAACGCAAAACCGGCTGCGGCCGTGGCCGACCACTTCTTGGCCCCATACTCCACATATCCCCTGTGGCTGCCGTCGTTGTCGACGATGACCTCATTCTTCTGCCAGTCGCGCTCGCGTGGCGAGAACACCACGGCACCGGCATTCTCAAGCATCGGGATGAGATAAGGTGTCACTATTGTCTGGGTGTATAAGTCCTCAGTCGTTCCGAAGAGATTCGGGCGCTGCCACTTCCATTGCCCCTTCGACGAGTCGTAATATCGGCCGTGGCTCGACCATATTGATATGTGACGGTCGTAGAGACCCTTGCTCGCCGTCAGCTGCCTCGACACGTTCTGCACCCATGGCTGTCCCTTGTAGTCGGTTGAGCCCCAAGAGGTTGTCACTGGCTTGACCGACCGCGATTCGCTTGCAATGTCCTGGAGGGTCCTGCCGTCCGAGATTACAACAATATCATATTTCCTGTATTCAGCCGGAAGTCCCTTGCGCAGCAGCTTATATAGTTTGTTTACCGTACGTGAGTCTATCTTCTCCTTCGAGACCGAATCGTCGAGTCTGACGGTCAGCGATTCCATGTCGGCATTAGTCTCATACGACATCAGTTTCGGCATGCCGCTGGCAGTCGGCCATTCAATCTTCTTGATGGCCGTCTCCACAGCGGTACCTACCCTGCTGTCACGGCTTTGGGCTGAGAGTCCGAGGGCTGCGGCACAAAAGAGAAAGAGTATAGTTGTACGTTTGTTCATAGTTTCCCAATAGTGAATTTTTCGGGGTGCTTGCCTTTGAAATCCTTAAAATACAGTTTTACGTCACGTATGTTTTTCTCGTCGTCGCCATCCGGAGTCATTGCCTTGTTGCATCGTATGAGCTTCTTCTCGTAGTCGACGCCATAGAGCAATATCGGGATTCCGGCTTTCTTGGCGATATAGTAGAACCCTAATTTCCAGTCGGGATTCAGCGATCGGGTGCCCTCCGGCGTTATGCAGAGGGCAAATGACTTTGCGCTGCGGGCCTCGTCGGCCAAGCGGTCAGTGAGACTCGTGTGCTTGCTCCTCCACACCGGGATGCCGCCCATCCGACGGAAGATACCACCCAAGGGCCAGAAGAACCACTCCTTCTTCATGAGGAAGTTGATCTTTATGCCTTCGGAGCATGCGTAGAGTTGACCGATGAGGAAGTCCCAGTTGCTCGTGTGAGGGGCAAGACAGATAATGAACTTGTTGGGGCGGACAATGGTGACATCTTTTGTCCACCCCATACATTTATATAATAGCCATCCACAAAATTTCTGCAACATAGATGTAGAATTTATGCGATGGTTGATATCTGGTCGATGATGGCAGATGCCTGCTTGTTGAACTCGGCGATGAGGTCCTTGAAGTATGCCTTTGAGGGCATGCCGGGTTCGGGGTGGGAAACGCGGCAGATGAAGTTCTCGTTCATCTCGACGATAGAGGTGAGCAGCACTTCGCCATTCTCTTTCTGTTCCTTGGCACTATAGTATGTGGCACTTGCACACTCAGCGAACAGGTCAGCGCAGATATTCCGTATGGCCTTCTTTAATTCTCGTTTGTTTGACATAATATTGATGTTGAATTTAACTTTTCGCTTATTTGGATTCAAAGATAGGAAAAATCTTCTGAAACTCTTGTCAATATTTCGAAAAATTATCCTAAAACGTGAAATTAATTCTCTAAGCTTCGGTTTTGTCGAAGAAAAAAAGTACTTTTGCAGATAAATGAAGAAAGAATGATTATCAATAAAACTTAAATATTCATTGCAAAAGAAGAAACTATCATCAATCTAACTATAATACGCATGGAAAAAAGTATCTTAGAAAAAATCCGTTCCGAATACAAGCCTAAGCTTCCTCAAGCTCTCAAGGGAAACGTCAAGGCCGTTGAGGGTGAGCCCACTAACAGTGTTCGTGACCAGCAGATTATCAAGAGTCTGTTCCCAAACACCTACGGTATGCCTATCGTAAGATTCGAGCCCGGCGAGGAGACAACGCATCATGCCATCAACGTCGGTGTCATTCTCAGTGGCGGACAGGCCCCCGGCGGACATAATGTCATCTCAGGACTCTTCGACGAGATTAAGCGGCTGAACCCCGAAAACAGACTCTTCGGATTCCTCCTCGGACCCGGCGGACTCGTATCGCACGAGTACATGGAGATAACGTCCGAGATCATTGAGGACTACCGCAACACCGGAGGATTCGACATCATCGGGTCGGGAAGAACAAAACTCGAGACTGAGGAGCAGTTTGAGAAAGGACTGCAGATTCTCAACAAGCTCGACATCAAGGCTCTCGTCATCATCGGCGGCGACGACTCGAACACCAACGCCGCTGTCCTGGCTGAATACTATAAGGACCACGGCGACGGCATACAGGTCATAGGCGTTCCGAAAACTATCGACGGCGACCTGAAGAACGACCAGATAGAAACGAGTTTCGGATTCGACACTGCCACAAAGACCTACAGCGAGCTCATAGGAAACATCGAGCGCGACTGTGCATCGGCGCAGAAATACTGGCACTTCGTGAAACTCATGGGACGGTCGGCATCGCACATCGCACTCGAGTGTGCCCTGCAGTGCCATCCTAACGTATGTATCGTCTCAGAGGAGGTTCAGGCCAACGACGACTCGCTCAACGACATCGTCGACTACATTGCCGGTATCGTGGCCAACAGAGCCGCCCACGGGATGAACTACGGCGTGGTGCTGATACCGGAAGGACTCATCGAGTTCATACCGGCCATCGGACGACTCATCAGTGAGCTTAACGACCTCCTCGCAGAGCATGGAGACGAATACAAGCATCTCGACAAAGCCGAACAGCGAAGATACATCCTCGAGCACCTCAGCAAGGACAACGCCAACACCTTCGAGACCCTGCCATACGACGTGGCACGGCAGCTGAGCCTCGAGCGCGACCCACACGGAAACGTACAGGTGTCGAGCATCGAGACCGACAAGCTACTCTCGAGAATGGTGGCTGCCAAACTGCGCCTGTGGAAGGAGGAAGGAAAGTTCAAGGGACACTTCCACACCCAGCACCACTTCTTCGGCTACGAGGGACGTTGCGCTATTCCCTCGAACTTCGATGCCGACTACTGCTATGCCCTCGGAACAAGCGCAGCACAGCTCATCGCCAACGGAAAGACAGGATACATGGCTGTGGTGAAAAACACTACAGCGTCGACTGACGAATGGAGAGCAGGAGGTGTGCCAATAACAAGCATGCTGAACCTCGAACGCCGTAACGGACAACTCAAGCCGGTCATCAAGAAGGCTCTCGTCGACCTCAACGGACGTCCGTTCCAGGAGTATAAGCGGCACCGCGACGAGTGGGCTGCCATGACATGCTTTGTCTATCCCGGACCAATACAGTACTTCGGACCGGCGGAGGTGTGCGACACAACGACAATCACCCTCCAACTCGAACACCAATAATGGCACACGTCACTACGACAGTGCAAAAAAACTTCTTTTAACGACAAAAGAAAATGTCCAAACCCCAAATACCTCCGTTCTTTGGCAAGTGGCCCAAATGGGCCATCTGCCTTTCCGGCGTGGCGATAGTGGTCATCTACGTTTGGGCATTCTATTATTTCTTCGTAGGACCGACAGGATTCCGCTGGAGAGCCATATACGGCGATCCGCACTATCCTGACGGCTACGAGATACGGGGCATAGACATCAGCCACCATCAGGGCACCATAGACTGGGACAGGCTGCGCAACGCCATGATTAACGGTTCGCCGGTGAGATTCGTAATCATAAAGGCTACAGAAGGCGACAAGCATCTCGACGAGAACTTCGAGCAGAACTTTAACCTCGCAAAGGAAAACGGATTCATTCGTGGTGCTTACCACTATTTCAGTCTCACTTCGTCGGCCCGCAAGCAGGCTTATTTCTTCATCTCCCATGCCAATCTGCAGCCAGGCGACCTGCCACCGGTGCTCGACATTGAGAGGAAACCGCAGGACAAGAGCATCGAGGATTTTCAGCTCGATGTGCTCACATGGCTCCACATCGTCGAGAACAAATACCACGTGAAGCCGATAATCTATACCTATTCGAAATTCAAGGATACCTATCTGTCCGACGAGCGATTTGACGGCTACCCCTATTGGATTGCCCACTACTACGTCGACAAGATGGAGTATCGCGGGCAATGGAAGTTCTGGCAACACACCGATGCGGCCACTCTGCCGGGAATAAAAGGATATGTCGACCTCGACATCTACAATGGCAGTTTCTACGACCTTGAACAGCTCCTCATACCATCGGAGAACAGCAACGACGACAGTGAGGAAATAGACACCGTAACCATCGATGACGACTCCGTTGAGTTCGATGGCGACTGAGTGCCACCATTGCAGGCTCAGGCAAAGCAGTACTTTCTGCATTATAACCTACTGATATCTAAACGCCAGCCTCATTCTGCCACTCATAGTGCCACGATTACAGGACTATTCAAAGCAGAATTGTCTGCATTATAACACATTGATATCTAAACGCTTGCCTCATTCTGCCACGCATCGGAGTGGCAGGTTTGTCCATACACTGTCAGCTGCATGATAATTGTAGGCCTTGGATAGCGATTAGACTGGTGAATAGGGTTTAAACTACCCTCTTTTCTGCATGGACGGGGATAAATCCCGCCCTATTATCTGTCAGCCTCCGTTCACGATGAAACTTCTCAGCTTCGTCTCTGTCCGCTGTCCGAGATGATTTTCCCCCATTTTCTTTGTTGCCTCAATTCGAAATATTCCATTCCCCATGTTCGTTTATCGGCCTCCATTCCGAAATATTCCATTCCCCGTTTTCATTTGTTGGCTTTCATTCGAAATATTCCATTCCCCCATGTTCGTTTGTCGGCTGCTTTCGATGTTCCCACAAAGTTATTACATCTTTTTTGCTCCTCAAAATTTCAACCGTTTATTGCCGTTAAAATCCGTTAACAGCTGCCAGAAATTATCATTTTCCTCCTTATTGTCCTTATAGCAGCTGCCGGTCAAGCGGTTATCCTATTGCTACCTATAATTTCCCATGATTTCCTATCGAGTCCTATGGCTCCTATCGAGTCCTATGATTCCCTATAGTTTCGGGTCAGTTGCAAAAGTCCGTGGATGCCTTAGGGGGAGGACTAACCAAATATATTGCGCAAGCGGTATACGAAGAAATGAAGATCCGCCACTCCTCTCATCTGTGATCTGAACCCTTTGATTTTTGAGTTGATGGACTCGGCCGCAGCATTAGTGGAGCGATTAATAAAGTAGTTGAGCACATACTCCTCTCTGGACTTTATGGT
>Ga0256406_1000344_pt1 | contig 87105 bp, 80 predicted proteins | sample RumenRJG_03DNA_FD_185986 | JGI IMG/M metagenome (GOLD analysis project Ga0256406, IMG submission 185986) | Bovine rumen microbial communities from Lethbridge, Alberta, Canada - RJG_03 | ecosystem: Host-associated > Mammals > Digestive system > Stomach > Rumen | place: Canada: Alberta | collected...
ATAGATGGAAAGACGATGCCTATGTTCCGTGTCAATAACCGTGTGAACGAATTCCTGATGGACTTCATTCTGTCAGGAGGCAAGGATGTACCAGAACCCGATGACGATAAATGACGGCTCTTCATCAGCATGATGGACTCTGATCTACAAGCACATCTCACCGCTCCTCAAGGGCAGCCAGAAATAATCAACCATGTTACGTTTCCTGATACAGACCGTCCCGAGGTTACTGTTCAAACCCATCTATAAGTTCTAAACTCTGATTATCATAACCAGATTTAACACTAAAAATATTGCTATCAAAATCCAAGAAAACGTTGAAAAATCAATGTTTTCTTGGATTTTTTGCTTGACAGATATATGGTTATGCGATACAATATACACATAACCATATAAAACCGGTCAACTGTGAAAGGAGTCAGGCATGGCAATAATCAAGCAGTATGACAAACGCTCAGGCATAACATATGCCTACGAATCCCATTCCTACTGGGATCCGGAAAAGAAAATGACAAGGGCAAAAAGAAAGCTCATAGGCAGGGTCAACCCTGAAACCGGCGAGATCATACCAACTGATGGCAGAAACCGCAGAAAGAAGAACACTGAAGTCTCTTCTGCTTCGGATTACAAGAAGCTCTATGAAAAGCTCGTCAGTAAATGTGAGGCTCAGGAAACACTTATAGCTTCTCTCAAGAAACAGATCAAAGAGCTGAAGGAGAAGGGCTGACCTATGGATCACTGCGATTATAATACGCTGGAATGCCGCCTGAAGGCTGCAAAGAAAAGGATAAGTGAGCTTGAATCCGGTGAAAAGTACCGGGAGCTCCAGACGCTGCGTCAGAAGGACGCCGCGTATTATAATCGTGCCATAAAAGACGAAAAAAGAAAGGCTGAGGCTGCCCACGCAGAGACAAAGAGGGTCCGCGAGATCTGGTCAGGGATTGTTGATGACCTTGATGCTGAATATCAGGAAAAGCTCGCAGATGCGGCTCGCGCACTTGAAAAGATGGAAGAACGCGCGTTACTATTCACAGTATTTTAGGTCATGCTAAATATGCTTTATCCGGTATTTCTGCGTCATGCATTCTTCAAACAGATCATTGTTGCGAAGACTGAATGCCATAGGCTTTACTCCTGGTCTTGTTCATCTCTTATCATCGCGTCTGCAGCATCCCTTAAACGCTGCAGGCAGAAACGGAGCTTCCTGTTATCCTGTTCAAGCTCTTTTATCCTTGCATTTTTCTCGTTACATTCAGGATATATTTTGTCTTTTCACCGCTTACCTTAAGGGCAGCAGCACGGACTCCTTTTCCATCTATCGCTATGTGCCTTCCCCTTGTATCTATGATCGATGACATCCATGATATAAAAATGTCAACAAGCATTTCCTGATCGATGCTCCACATGATCCTTGAGATCGTTGAAAGAGATGGGATACCTCCTTTGAGCCTGAGATATTTTTAAGTCTGTCGTAGTTGTATTCTGCCCATCTGTGTATCTTTCTGTAACTGTTCATCCCTGCCAGGGTGCCAACAATAACAAGCACAACAACATCTGTCTGGTCATGTCTTGTTTTCCTCCCACATCTGCATTCAGGGATGGTTTTCAGCCACTCATAAAGGGATGGGACTTTGAAAACAGCCTTAAGGCACCTCCAGTTCTATGCCGAGTTGTTCGATCAGCTTCTGCTGATCACCTGATATCCTTGATATCATCCTGTTTTTGCCTATCGTAACAAGATAGATCGTAGACAGGATCTTCAGATCATCAAGTCCGATATGGTATTCTCTTGCAATCCTTCTGGACAGCATGTTTTTCTGAGTCCATGGCTGTATGTGCTTATCAATGCTATCGGCCACCTGTCTCTCGTCACGTATATAGCTTTCAGGTGATTCCTTAAGAATGATGAAGTCCAGCACCTCTTTCCAGCATTCACCCAGTGGTTCCTTCCAGCCGGGAGGGCACAAGAGCTCTACCGCCCTGGAATAGCCGAATTCCCTGACTATGACTTCTCCATTGCTCACAGGGATTTTTTTCTGATCGCTCTTAATGATACCTTCAGGTGTTATCTTGCCAATGTAGGTGTCGACAGGTACCGGATTCTTTTTCCCGGGAACGCGCTTCGATGTGTGTTTGTAGAGATAATAATTGTCTCTTACACGTTTGATGGTAGTCCCCTTTGTCTTGAAACTCTGAACCCAATCAGGATAAATTTTGTTAGGCATAGGCGCCTCCTTTCTGTATGAATATAATATACTCATACATAGAGTGTACTATACTTGGAGGCAATAAAAAAGAGCCAAGTTTGAAGATTGTAGAGTACAATCTTCAAACTTGACTAATGTCAAAATTTAATATTGTTCACTTATACATTCATGAAACACCCCTATTCAAGACTTGGGAAAATGTTTTAATAAAAAGGAGCCCGGATTTCCGGACTCCCAATGTGCACTGTTTTTGCCTTAAGGGAAAGGCTTTTGATTCAGTTTTATTACTGAAGGAGAGAAAGAACTCCCTGGTTGCTCTGGTTAGCCTGAGCAAGCATTGACTGACCTGCCTGAGCGAGGATGTTGTTCTTGCTGTAGGTAACCATCTCCTTAGCCATATCTGTATCACGGATACGTGACTCAGCAGCCTGAGTATTCTCAGATACGTTATCGAGGTTAGCGATGGTATGCTCAAGTCTGTTCTGAACGGCACCAAGAGTAGCTCTCTGAGTAGAAACCTTGTCGATAGCGTCCTGAATAGTCTTCATTGCTGTTCCTGCATCAGCATAAGAATCAACTTTTAAGCCTTCTTTGCCGCCTTCAATCTCATCCTTGTGTCCTGAAATTTCAACAGTAGTGCCCTCAGCAGCTTTTAAACCGGAAACATCGCCGCCGTTAGCATCTTTTCCACTGAATGTAAGTGTGAAGCTATGACCTTTTCCATCTGAAAATACACCATTTGCATCTGCTGTGTATGTGCCATCAGGGCTTTCATTAACTTCACCCTTATTATCTGCTACAACTTCACCATTTGACACGGCAGATAATAACCCAGTAACGATCTTTAAACCGCCTGAAACTATTCCTGATCCAGGTGTAACGGTACCATCAGTATCAATCTTAATAGAAGCATTTTCTTTACCAGACTCTACATCTGACGAAAAGCTTAAAGTCTTACCACTAGCTGCAATATCAGTCAGTTTTATTGTAGCACTCAGATTACCATTATGCCATGTCTTGCTGCTTGCGTCATATTCATATGTACCTGCACCAGTAGCATCTGCAATAGCTTTAGTCTTAGTTTTATCAAAATCTCCAGCTGCTGCATTAGCTCCAGCAGTCTTTGCTGTACCACCTATTGATTTTATAGTAGCATGTGCTTCTTTCTGGCTTTCTACATCTTTTACAAGTCCAAGTCCCTTTGCGCTCATAGCATCAATGTTCAGCTCAATCTTCTGACCTGAGAGAGAACCAACCTGAAGATTCTTCTTGCTGAATGAGCCATCGAGAAGATTCATGGTGTTGAACTGTGTGGTTGATGATACACGGTCGATTTCAGATGTAAGCTGATCCATCTCGAGCTGAATCTGGCTTCTATCCAGACTTGTGTTGGTATCATTAGCAGCCTGTGTAGCAAGCTCGTTCATACGCTGAAGCATTGAGTGAACTTCGTTTAAAGCACCTTCAGCTGTCTGCACGACTGAGATACCATCCTGAGCGTTTGTAGAAGCCTTGTCGAGACCACGAATCTGAGATCTCATCTTCTCTGAAATAGCGAGTCCTGCTGCATCATCTGCTGCACGATTGATCTTGTAACCGGAAGAAAGCTTCTCTGTGCTCTTGGCCTGAGCGCCTGTTGTGATGCCAAGCATTCTGTTTGCATTGGCTGCCTGCATGTTGTGCTGTACTACCATAATAATTACCTCCGTGTAATTAGTTGACTGCCGCTTTTTTGTTTTTTAGCGGTTCAGTCGTAGTTGTGATGCGGGAAATCCGTTCCCGCGGATTCTAATAATCGCCTTCTCAAAAACCCTAGTGCACTGAGAGCAGTAGAAGGAGAATATTATCGTGTTACGTGCAGATAATCAGTTAAAAAACCAATCCTGCTTTAAGGTAGAAGACTGACCTGACAGCTGAATAGTGTGGAGTATTGATTTATGAGCTGCCAGCGTTATGCTTCTAGTCCTGATCCCGATGAGATCTGGTGTCATTTTTTCTCGATGAGAAGTAGTTCTCCTCCTCGTAGTACGGGGCCTTGTCTTCTTCCTCCCGATAACTGCTGCGGAGAACCCTCATATCCCTTGGAGCGTCCACGAGCAGATGAATATGTCTGCCTGTGCCGCCTGAGAAAATGATTCTTACATCATCACCAATTGTGATGTACTCACCTGGTTTCATACCTAGTTTCAGCATATGTCTACCTCCTTGAAGCTTGATTGACTTCCTTGCCTGCGATGCAACAATCTGTAATAAAATGATGCAAGTCGTGAATCGTAAAAAGCTTTAAAAATAGGGGGTTGGCGTAGACTTGAAATATTTTTTTAAAAATTTTTCAAAAAGGGTTAAGGAATCGGAATGTGCTCCGATATAGGAAGTGTAGATAAGAAAAATGCAACAGTATATTACAGTTTGCTTTATACTTTTATTCTGTGACGGTCTTTTGGCGGTATGCTAAAGGACTTTTTTTATTGTCGAATTTCTTTTCCTCGTGAATTCTGTTTTTTATCACAAGTGCTCAAATCGTGACCTTTGATTCGGATATTAAGGATTTTTTCTGAACTATTTTCTATTTTTCTTTGAAAAATGAAGTATTTGAGACTACTGTGGTACTATCAGAAACTAATAGTGTGGAGCAATAATTTCAAGGAGGAAATGTCATGAGTACCACAGAACCGATTAGGAATAAATGGAAACTGGAAAAATTCAGGAACTACTACAGAAATGTGGTTCCAAACAAAAGAAACTACCTGCTGATCGTCATTGGACTCAACACTGCTTTAAGAATCAGCGACATCCTTTCTCTGAAGTGGGGCGACATATATGACTGCAGTACACATACTGTAAAAAGCAGGATAAAGTTAAAGGAAATGAAGACTGGGAAAACTGCGAATGTTGCAATAAACAGGAGCTTAAGGGAGGCAATAAAAAATGTCATGTCTGAGCTCGGGACGCCTGATTCTGAGAGCTATGTCTTCACTGGCCGTGGAAAAACTCCTATGAATCGAAGCACGGCATATCGCATTGTAAAAAAAGCGGCTGCCTCCGTGGGCCTCAGCTCAGATGTCAGCTGTCACTCTCTCAGGAAGACCTTCGGCTACTATGCGTGGAAGCGCGGCGTCCAGCCGGCAGTGCTGATGAGCATTTACAACCACAGCTCCTTTTCTATAACGAAGCGCTATCTGGGTATCGAGCAGGACGACAAGGATAAGGTCTATCTGAAGAATAATCTGTAAAAAATAAACGCAGGACTTTATTGTCCTGCGCTTTTTTTCCAGCATCGCGGACCTTTTTGAATGACGCAATGGTCTCTTCTGATATAGTTTTATCGCTTCTTAAAAGAGTATCGTCCATGTCAAGGGCGATGAGTTCATAATCGTTTTTCATGGGAATTATTATTTTAGTTTATTTGAATTCTGATGTAAATGATTTATAGTAAATCACGAATGATTTTTTCTATGTAGGACATATAATCTTTAGGGACTGATTCTATATATTTGTAACCACGTGCTTCTATATCAAAATATCTGAGATGAGCACAAAGCACCTTTCCAGTAGTGTGAATTTCATCAGGTAAATCAATGTTTAAGAAAAAATCATTAGCATGCGAAATAGGGCAGACTATAGCAAATCCTTTGCAGTATTTGTTATACGAGTTTGAACTGATTACAAGGGCTGGCCTTGTTTTTCGTTCTTCGTGTCCTACAGATGGTTCAAAGTTGATTTCGATTATATCACCTTGTTTTACCATAACTCTCCTCCGGTTGGTTTACCCCAATCAATGTCTTCAATTTTTTCAGAAGAATTACTTTTCCTATACAGATCATCAAGTCCTTTATAACAATATTTCTCTGATAACTCTATATGATCATTTTTGGCTTCTATATCCATCATATCACCTGCTTTTATTGATAGTAATTTTGCTATTTCAACAGGTATAGTGATTGTTAAACTGTTTCCAACAGGTCTTACTTTAACATTCATAAAAGTACCTCCGTATATATTGTAGTATATACTCACTGCCGCCTTTTGTAAATATATATTTTTACATATCTAGGGCTGTTCACGAATGCTCTTCGCCGACGCTTTCTATATATTGTGGGCGGGTAACATCTGGTATATATATGTAGTCGATTTGAAATGTGACTTTTTGTCGGATTCTGTTCATTTTTTCTTAAAAATGCGCATTTTAACCAGAGCCTGCGCCTTGACTGATTTTTTCAGGTTAAACTGCAGGTACCGGTTCAAAAATATACTTCATTGCAGCTTCCCAGTTGAATGTCACCTTGTCATATGCTGACTGAAATCATTTCTTTCATTGTCACGGCAGACGAGTATCCTTGTCTGTCTTATCTGGCCGACACAGCTTATGCCAGCCTTGATATCGCGGAAGCCCCTTATCTCTTCACCATTGTATCTGTATTCATCACGGTCCCGGTTCCGCTCACTCCTGCTGTATATGTCATAAATATTGGCATATTTCCTTTCAAAAACAGCCTCGTCCTTTTTCTTTTCTTCATCAAGAAGATCAAAGAATTCCGTGATCTCTTTATACAGCACAGCGTTATTCTTTTTAACCTGAAGTAGGAAATGTGCTCCCAGCTCCATGATGCGGCTTATTATCGGAGCTGTCGTCCCTATCGCGTCAATGGTTATCATACTGTCTGTTATGTTGAGCGAGCTGAGCAGCTCCGGGATATTTGTCATTTCGTTGGCTGAATTTGGCATATATCAACGCTTCGGGCCTCATTATAGCGCAAATCCCTGTTCATTTGGTATTTCAGAACAAAAGTTCCGAAAAACACAAAACAAAACTGCCGAAAAAGTCAAAATAAAACTGTCGAAAAATATAAAATGAAATAGCCGAAAAATTCAAAACAAAACTGCCGAAAAACACAAAACAGAGCTTGGCAATTGCCTTAAAATCAGCTATAATCGAAGATATAAGGAGACAGAATTTTATGGAATATATTAGAAGAGTAGTTGATGATGAGCTGAATACTCTGATGACGGCTTTTAACGCGGTAAATATTTTGGGGCCAAAAGGCTGTGGCAAGACAAGAACAGCAAAGGAACGATGCAAAACAGTAATCGAATTTCAGGATGAAGAAAAAAGAGATGGCTATCTGGCTGTTGCTGAGACATCGCCGAGCCTGTTTTTGAAAAATCCGAAGCCTATACTTTTTGACGAATGGCAGGATGCACCAAAAATCTGGGGAATGATCCGCAAGGACTGCGATGATCATCCAGAAAATACAGGAGAGTATTTTCTCACGGGTTCATCTAGCAAAAAGGTAAAAACACCTCATACAGGGACTGGAAGGATTACAGAGATACAGATGTATCCCATGACCTTATGGGAAACCGGAGAGTCAAATGGCAGCATATCCTTATCTAGAATAATCGAGGATGAGTCCTATGATTTCGATGGCGCCTCATCAGATTTAACGCTGGAGGAGCTGTTTTTTGCCGTATGTCGCGGTGGATGGCCGAGGTGTCTTGCTTTAAAAAGTGATTCAGCCAGGCTTTTGATTGCAAGAGATTACTATAGACAGATATATGAGACGGATATCAGTACCATAGATGGTGTAAAGCGTAACCCTGAATGGGCCAGAACTCTGCTGTGGTCCTACGCCCGCAATATGGCAACAAAGGCAAAGAAAACAAGCATTTTTGCTGATGTTCAGGCTACACAGAATGTGACAGATGCTACTCTGAACACGTATGTAGAGAAATTAGAGGAGCTTTTCGTTCTAAAGGATATTGATGCGTGGACTCCACAGATCAGATCAAAAACTGCCATTCGAAATGGAAAAAAACATATCTTTATTGATCCTTCCATAGGAACGGCGGCTCTTGGACTTAATCCGGATTATTTTTACAATGATCTGGATACCTTCGGGCATATTTTTGAAAATCTGGTGCTGAGAGATCTACTGGTTTTTGCTGATGCACATAACGCGCGGATTATGCATTATACTGATGATTCAGGACTTGAGGCCGATGCTGTTTATCAGATGGAGGATGGCAGGTATGCCCTGATTGAGATAAAAACCGGTGCAAATAAAATACCAGAGGCTGAGAAATCCCTTATCAAATTCAAAGAAGTAATTCGTGAGCACAATGAGAAGGCTACAGAAGATTCAGCTCATCCGAGAGCAGCATACAGAGAACCATCCGCCCTGATTGTCATCTGTGCGAATGCCCCTATAGGTTATACCACAGAAAATGGGGTAAAGATAGTCCCTGTAGGATGTTTGAAGGACTAATCGACCACTGGATATTACAAAAGGACCTGGCACTGCCAGGTCCTGTCTTATATCTACATATAGAGTTTCTAAAAATTCGTTACTATTCACAGTATTTTAGGTCATGCTAAATATGCTTTATCCTTTCGTTTTTCTCGTTACATTCAGCAAGCTCTGCTGTTGGTAAACAGAGCCTGTAGGTTTTGAGCTTTTTCAAGAAGTTTAAAACTTATTTTTTCTATTCATTTAACTGTGAATGGTAACATGGGTTTGCCACAGGATTTTAACACCGTTTACTTTTTGCCGGCAATCGGATATAGTATAATTATTATGAAAAGCATAGCCGGAAAAGAGATGTCGCAATGGTGCGGCAGACGGGAAACGGCAGGATTCTCTCTGCAAGTTTTGGAGGATTTATGGCTGGTATTGTTGAACGTGATGACAGCGTATTGCAGTCAGCAACAACAGATATGACGGGGCTCCCGGGAAAGAAGGAGTTCTATCAGTCTGCATTGAAGGAGGCTAGGGAAAAGTCGGAGGGCGGAGATTTCACGGCATTTTGTCCATGCTTTTTTAACGTCACTAATTTCAGAGCTTACAACAGAAACTGCGGGATAGAGGGCGGAGACAGAGCTCTTGTTTATATAGCAAAAGCTCTGAATGAGGAGTTTCCGGGGGCGTTGATAGGACATTTCACTGCCGATCACTTCGCAGGCATCCTGCCAAGGGAAGACCTTTTCGATAAGATCAGGGAAGTGGCTGATAAGGTTGATTCCTATTTCGCAAACGGGCTTATAAGGCTTAAGGCCGGAATAGTGATCTTCGACAAAACGATGAATCCGGGAGAGCTCATCCATACCTTTGACAGGGCCGAGACCGCCTGCAGGGCGGCAATGACTGGCTCCGGAGATTGCTATGCCGTCTACACAGAGGAGATGGACAAGGCCCTCGCCAAGAAATACTATATCTTAGACAGCTTCGATGAGGCTTTGAAGAACGGCTACATCAAGGTTTACTATCAGCCTGTGGTGCGTACACTGACCGAAAAGGTATGCAGCTTTGAGGCTCTTGCCCGCTGGGAGGATCCGGTCGAGGGGATGCTCTCTCCGGGGCTTTTCATCCCGGTGCTTGAGGAAGCCAGGATGATCGGAAGGCTAGATGCCTATATCATAGAGAATGCAGCCCGCCTGATTCACGACAGGATATCAAACGGCTGTGAGATGCTGCCTGTCTCGGTCAATCTCTCAAGGCTCGATTTCTCGCTTATGAATCCTCTCGAGAGAGTCGAAGAGGCGGTCAGAAAGTATGATATCCCGAAGAGATACATCCATGTCGAGATCACCGAGACTGCCGTAGCGAAGAGCAGCGGCGAGCTGGAGAAAGCGATAGTGGGCTTCAGGGAGGCAGGCTACGAGGTCTGGCTCGATGACTTCGGCTCGGAGTATTCTTCTCTCAACGCGCTGCATAACTTCGATTTCGATATGCTGAAGATTGATATGGGCTTCTTCAGGAATTACAATGAGAAGGGGAAGAACATCATCACAAGCGTAGTATATATGGCAAAGCAGCTTGGTATCCATACCCTTGCAGAGGGAGTGGAGACCAGGGAGCAGATGGAGTTTCTGAAGAAGATCGGCTGCGAAAGGATCCAGGGGTACTACTACGGCAAGCCGGAGAAGTTTGAGAACGATCTGATGGAGTTCGACAGGAAGGGTCTTACGTTCGAGACAGAACGATCCGGCAGGATCCTGGAGGAAGCCGGTATGGTCAATCTCGCGGACAAGGCGCCTACGTCCATCTTCTATTTCAACGGGAAGTACATGCAGATCCTTGCGGCCAATGATGTCTACAGATCAGAGCTGCAGAAGGAAGGCATGGACAGCGTTGACGCGGAGAATGAGTATCTCAGTGACGACTGCAATATGCAGGTGGCTCATATCAGGACCTTCATGCAGAGGGTCTACAATGCCCCGGACACCTACGTCTATCTGAAGAATGACATCTATATGAGCCTTCACGCCAGACGCATCGCGGGTGATGGGGATGGCTGGGTCGGCGAGGCTTCTCTTTTCGCTCTTTCGACTGACAGACAGAAGAGAGCCAGCAGCAGGCTCGAGGAACTGACGAGGCACATCAGTGATTTCTTTGACGGTTATTACTATCTCGATCTCGTGAATGATCAGATCGAGGTGATCGAACCGATGCATATCAACATGAGCATCGGCGAGACGATAAAGGGCATCGGGCAGTTCAATACCCGCTTCGCGAATGAATGGGTTCATCCTGACGACAGGGAGAGATTCATAAGCTTCATCAGACCTGACGGTATCATGAAGACTGCCCGTGAGTCAGGAAACGGCAGGGCAGTCGATATTTTCCGCATGAAGACCTCATCCGGCAAGTATCACTGGGTGGTGATGGCGGCTGTCGTGATCAGGGAGTCCAAGGGTAATGACTTCATTCTGATCTGTGAGCACGAGGATCTCTGGGAGCACAAGAAGGAGAGAGCGGGACTCCTGCCTGTCTTCGCCTCATCCTACTCCGTATCAGTACGAACCGATGTCTCTGATGTGAAGAAGGAGAGCGAGAAGATACCATACAAGGAGGGAGTGACTCCGGACCGGAGGGTATCGTACAGGAGAGCCTCTGACATCGCCCTTTCGGAGTCGAATGAGGCACTGCTCGGTATCGAAGCGTGGTGCGATGACGCGATCACGATGGGTCTTGCGGAGAAGAATCCTGATGAGGGTATTAAGACAGCGATCGCAAGCATCTCCGAGAACCTGATGGCACAGAGATTCTTCATCTTTGAGGAAAGAGACGACGGGACTGTCTCCTGCACCTATGAGTGGAACGCCAGAGGCGTGCCTCCGCTCAAGGAAGAGCTTTCAGGCATCCCGAGGAAGGATCTCTCGCCTCTCTACGAGATGTTCGCGGATCATAAGGTCGCCATCATAAGGGATTTTGCTTCTTTCATCGAAGAGCACCCGCAGATGAAGCTTCCTGTGGCCGGAATCACCAATATCATTTCAGGCAGACTCTCTGTGAACGGAGAGCCGATCGGGTTTACCATGGTGATAAACTCCGCTAAGGAGAGGCTGAATGCCAACGGCTATATGCTCTCGACCCTCACTAATTTCCTCGCCGCCATGATAAGTCACAAGAATATCATGGCCGCCGAGACGGAAAAGTCAAGGAGAGATCAGCTCACCGGCACCCTGAACAGAACCGGTCTCGCCTATTACTTCGAGCAAAGAACTTCCATCGGGAAGGTCGGTCTCATCACCTGCGACATCAAGGGGCTTAAGAATATCAACAATACGAGCGGCTATGACGCGGGAGACCGGACTCTGACCCGCGTGGCTGCTGTCTTAAAGCGCGTCGCAGACCCTGATCACGTATCCCGTATCGACGGAGATTCTTTCCTCATCATCGAGGAAGATATGGACGATGCCGGCATCAGAGCCGTGATAAGCGATATCACAAACGGCTGTCTCGCCGAGGGCATAAGCATCTATACTTCCTACTGCATCCTCTCCGGTGAGGTGGACAAGCTCCGCTTCGACGGCGCTCTCCTCGTCATGGAGGACGAGATCAACACCCAGCAGAAGAAATGCTCCTGCAGGGCTTAGTATTATCATCAGATATTGAAGCTGTCAACAGTCCGGCTCAGGTGTCCGGTCTGATCCTTCATGCTGTTGGCAGCGGATACAACAGTGGCACTGCCGGCAGACATGGACTGGAGATTCTCATTGATATTCTCGATGCCCTTTGACAGCTGAGTCTGAATCTCAGATATAGTTCCGATCGAATTCGTGATATTCGTGATGCTGGCTGAGAGCTCTTCGCTTGTGGCTCCGAGAGTTCCGGAAACGTCACTGTAGTAATGGGCGTCACTGGTGTATGAATCCGCGAGATCAGAGAACTTGCTGTAGTCAGGCAGGACAATGTCATTGATGAAATCAATGATCGACTGACTCTTCTCGGAGAGGGTATTCACGCCGGAGAGCACACGGTCTATGATCTCGTTTATGTGATCGATCTGTGTACTGGTATTCGAAGCGAGACGCTGAATCTGCTCTGCCACGACGGCGAATCCGAGTCCGGCCTCGCCGGCCCGGGCTGCCTCAATGGACGCGTTAAGTGACAGGAGGCTGGTCTGATCTGAAATGTCGCTGATGCTTTCACTGATGGCAACGATATCATTGATGCTCTTAGCACCTTCTATCGCATCAGAGAGCTCCCTGCGGCTGGTCTCGGTAATGGAGATGGTGTTGTCACGGCTCTTCATGAGCTCGGCGACGACCTTGTCCACCTTGTCGATGACTTTCGCAGAGTTCGCTGCCATATCGCTCGCCTTCTGTGCCAGGTCGTCAACGCCGGACTCCACCTCGCGGCAGGCGGAGTCGATAGCCTGGATCTTTGCGGTCTGCTCGTCCACGCTTGCGGCAGTCTCTTCCATAGTGGCGGAGATCTCGGTGATGCTGTCATTCATCCGGCTGATCTGGCTTGTGGTATCAGCGACGCTTCCGCCGATATCTTTTGCGATAGAAGAGGTCTCGCGGATAGTTCCTATGAACCTGGTCTTCATCTCATTGGTGAGATAGCTGATCTCCTCGGTCTCGGTGTTCATATGAGGCATGCTGCGGCCTCCGATGATCGAGTCCTTGACGAAGGACTTGAATTCGCTGACCGGCTGCAGATTCTTCCTGATCACGATGTTCATCACAACGACAGTAATGATGATCGAGATAAGCAGGATGAGTACAGCGATTATGATGAGCTCCATAACAGAGATGAACAGAGTCCTTTTAGACTGGGTGATACAGAAGATGAATCCCTCATCCTTCAAAGGATAAGAGTAAAGGAAGCTGTTGCCGGAATCGGTTCTGTAGGATGAAACGCTTTTTTGCCCGATGAGCTTTGCGATGTCAGCCGGTACCTTTTCGGTAAGCTCCTTAGGGACGCTGATGCGTCCGTCCTCATAACGGCACATGTAATGATTGCCCTTGTCAAGCAGGAAGGCATCCTGCCCGTCCTTGAAATTGATGCTCTCAAGCACATTCTCCTGATGGCTTAAGTCGAAGTCTTCAGCGATGACCCCGACGGTATTTCCGGACTTATCATTGACAGGAGAGGAAATGGTGATCAGAAGCGCTCCGGTCGCAGCGTCCACATAGGGATCAGAGACAGCGACATCGGTCTTGCTCTTAACGGCATCCTGATACCACGGCCTGTCCACGACCTTGAAATCGGACGGGAGCTTTGATTCGTTTCCGGTCATCATGAAGACGGTATTATCAGAATAGGCAATGTAGAGATCGGTGATAACGTCATCAAGCTCTCCGTTGTAGCCACGGATGACGGTCTTCATCATATCCTTGTCATTTATCAGACCATAGGCTTCGGCACTCCTGGCGATACCCTTTACAAAGGTCTTCTGGCTGTCTATAAGAGCCTCCAGCCTGGAACCGCTGTACTCAGCCTGAAGTCTCACTTCTTTTCTGAAAATCGATGCCTTGGAAAAATTCGCGATCGTCGTAAGAACTGATGCAAGAAGCAGCAGAATGATCGCATTTAAGATTATCACAGTGCGGGTGATGCCGGATCTGATGGTGGTAGTCCTGCCGGGGTTTCTCTTGACCTTGCCTTTCATTCGCATTCTCCTTTCGGGCGGTGAAATAGTTTACAATGGTATAATACTAAAATTAAGACTTATTGTAAAGTGAAATGGTTCAAGGCAAAAACTGGAATGGATAAAATTAATTCATGCCACCTGACTCCTGTTCTGTGGTAAAATATGAATGTTTCATCGAAAGGAAGCTAATAATGACAGGAGGTCTGGAATTGTGCAGGGTGCACAAATCCGGGCCTTTATTTTTGTGAACTTTTCTGGAAGAAAATGATTGAAAAAGGAAGAAAATGGTGGTAATATTTGAATTGTAATGAAGGAATATGAAAGATTTTGAAAGATTAACCGGAATATATGAAAGGTGAAGTAAGGAAATGCTGACAGAGGAGAGATTTGCAAAGATACTCTCAATTGTCGAGGCAAGAGGATCGGTCACACTCGCGGATCTGGTCGACGAGCTGGATGCGAGCGAATCGACGGTCAGGCGTGACCTGGACCAGCTGGACAGCGAGGGCATGCTCACAAGAGTCAGAGGCGGTGCTATCGCGAAGGAGAACCGCCGGTCGATGCGGGATGATGAGGTCAGCAGGCGCAAGAGCCGGATGGTGACAGAGAAGGAATCCATCGGCAGCTACGCAGCAGGACTTATCGAGCCGGATGATTTCGTTTATATCGATGCCGGCACCACCACGGAGCAGATGCTCCCACATATCAGGGTGAAGGAAGCCACATACGTCACGAATGCAGTGAGCCATGCGATGGCACTGTCTGCGATGGGATGCAGGGTTTTCATCCTGGGCGGCGAGTTCAAGCATACGACGGAGGCTATCGTCGGAGAAGAGGCGGTGGGACTTCTCGCGAAGTACAATTTCTCCAAGGGCTTCTTCGGAGCCAATGGCATTACGAAGAAGGAAGGCTTTACCACTCCTGAGATAAAGGAAGCGATGGTGAAGCGCAGGGCCTTCGAGTCATGCAGGACGCGGTATGTGCTTGCAGATGATTCGAAGTTCGGAGTCATATCGGCAGTCAGCTTCGGAGACTTCGATGATGCAGAGATCATCACGGACAGGTCGCCGGGCAGAGGTTTTAGCAGATATAGCAATATCACGGAGGTAGAGAACAGATGATAATGACAGTCACCTTCAATCCGTCACTCGACTATATAGTCAGTGTGGATGATTTCACGCTTGGTCAGGTGAACAGGACCACGAAGGAACTCCTTTTTCCAGGAGGCAAGGGACTCAATGTATCGATGGTCCTGAAGAATCTGGGCCTGGATTCCGTAGCAGTCGGATTCATGGCAGGGTTCACAGGCAGAGCTATCGAGGATCTGCTCCGGGAGCGCGGAGTAGATACCAGCTTCATCGAGGTAGAGAATGGCATCTCGAGGATCAATGTGAAGCTGAGAAGCAACGAGGAGTCAGAGATCAATGGCATGGGACCTGCCATCTCGCAGGAGAATATCCGGCAGCTGTACACGAAGCTTGATTCCCTGAAGCAGGGTGACATTTTAGTGCTCGCAGGCAGCATCCCGGCAGTCATGCCTGAGTCGATGTATATGGACATCATGAAGTATCTCGATGGCAGAGGAGTGCGCATCATAGTCGATGCGACCAAGGACCTTCTGAAGAATGTACTCCCTTACCATCCGTTCCTCGTGAAGCCTAATAATCACGAGCTTGGTGAGATCTTCGGAGTGGAGCTGAATACGAAGGATGAGGTCATCCCGTATGCGAAGAGGATGCAGGAAATGGGGGCGGTGAATGTCCTTATTTCCATGGCAGGCGAAGGAGCTCTCCTCGTGGATGAGAATGGAAGGGTGACCGAGTCAATGCCTCCTAAGGGTCAGGTGAAGAATTCAGTCGGTGCCGGGGATTCGATGGTCGCAGGCTTCATCTATGGATACCTGACGGGCAATGGAGATTATGAAAGGGCATTCTATACAGGACTATGTACAGGAAGTGCTTCGGCATTTTCAGATAATCTGGCCACGAAGCCGGAGGTGGATTCATTACTTAAGCAATTAGGAAAAGGAGGAATAATTGCATGAGGGTACGTGATCTGTTATCACCGGGGAGTATTGAGCTGAACGGCTCAGCAACAGACAAGTCAGACGTCATCAGGAAGATGGTCGACCTGATGGTGAAGCGCGGAAATATCAATGACCGCGAGACCTATGAGAAGGGCGTCTTCGCGAGAGAAGAGGAATCGACCACAGGTATCGGTGACGGAATTGCCATCCCGCACTGCAAGTCGGATGCAGTATCAGCACCTGGCCTGGCAGCAATGGTGCTTCCGGATGGAGTAGAGTATGATGCGCTCGACGGTGAGCCGGTGCATATAATTTTTCTCATAGCCGCACCGAATACAGAGGACAATGTACATCTCGAGGTTCTCGCAAGACTTTCAGAGCTTCTGATGGACCCTGACTTCGTATCAGCTCTTGAGAATGCGAAGTCGAAGGATGAGTTCCTCTCAGTCATCGACAAGGCAGAGAGCGGCAAGGTAGAGGCAGATGAGCAGAAGGCTCTGGCTGCCAGGACAGAGACCGGGTATGAAGTGCTCGCTGTCACCAGCTGCCCGAATGGTGTAGCTCATACATATATGGCTGCAGAGGCACTTGAAAAGGCTGGATCGAAGCTCGGCATCAAGATCAAGGTCGAGACACGCGGTTCAGGCGGAGCGAAGAATGTAGTCACTGATGACGAGATCGCTAATGCGAAGGGCATCGTCATCGCAGCCGATGCTAATGTCCCTATGGACAGATTCGATGGCAAGCCGCTCATCCAGGCAAGAGTTGCCGATGGTATTCACAAGCCTGAAGAGCTGGTCACAAAGGCTGAAAAAGGTGATGCACCTATCTATCATGCATCTGCCGGAGCAAAGAAATCATCATCAGATGATGGCAAGGGTGGTGCAGGACACAAGATCTATACGAGCCTGATGGCCGGTGTATCAGCAATGCTTCCATTCGTCATCGGTGGCGGTATCCTTACAGCAATCGCATTCCTTATTGATACGATTCTCGGATATGGAACCACGGGTGGCAGCAACTTCGGATCAATGGTTCCGCTGTCAGCATTTTTCAAATATGCAGGTGGACTCTCAATGGGACTCATGGTTCCGGTGCTTGCAGGATTCATCGCATACTCAATAGCTGACAAGCCGGGACTTGCAGTAGGTTTCCTTGGTGGACTCCTTGCAGCCAATGGTAATGCGATCGCAGCGAACTTCGCAGACATCTGGCCTAAGCAGATGAGCGGCTTCCAGAAGTTCATCGATACCTTCGCCTTCCAGCAGAGCGGTAATACAGTATCAGGATTCCTCGGCGGTATCGCAGTAGGTTTCCTTGCAGGATATATAGTTCTCTGGCTTGAGAGAGCGACAGAGAAGCTGCCAAAGTCAGTACAGGGTATCAGACCAATGCTTATCTATCCTGTAGTCGGCATGTTCTTCGTATCGGTGATCATGTGCTTCATTTTCAACCCGATCATTGGACTCATCAACACCGGCCTCTCAGCAATGCTTACAGCCCTCGGTAATTCGGGACTTGTATGGCTCCTTGGCCTGATTCTCGCAGGAATGATGGCTATCGATATGGGCGGCCCTATCAACAAGGCAGCATATGTATTCGGTACATTCATGCTGACAAATGCTTCTGAATATCTGAATCAGGGCGCTTCACAGTCAGATCCGAAGGTTCAGCTCTGCTACATGTCAATGGCAGCAGTTATGATCGGTGGAATGTGCCCGCCAGTTGGAATCGCCATCGCATCGAAGCTGTTCCCGAAGAAGTTCAACAAGACCGAGAAGGAAGGCTTCTGGTCAAACTTAGTTATGGGCGCAAGCTTCATCACAGAGGCCGCAATCCCATTCGCAGCAGCAGATCCTGCACACGTAATCCCGGCTACATTCTGCGGCTCAGCAGTAGCAGGACTTCTGTCAGCCCTCTTCGGATGCACACTGATGGCACCACACGGCGGCGTCTTCGTAATCGCAACAGTCGGCCACTGGCCACTCTATCTCCTTGCATGGCTCATCGGATCACTCGTGACAGCAATCATGCTCGGAGTGCTGCGTAAGGAAGTACCGGCAGAGGACAGGTAAGAGTTGTGAGTTGTGAGTTAAGAGTTATAAGTTGTGAGTTAAGAGTTAAGAGTTATGAGTTAAGAGTTATAAGTTACATATAAAAAGTAGTATCTTAACAAAGATAATTTTGATATAATATTGTTGCTAGTAGATAAAACTGAGCGGGAAGACAGCTGCATATGCCGGCTGACCACTTGAACATGTAATAGGAGGAAATCATCATGAAGGAATTCAAGTACACAATCACAGATCCACAGGGAATCCATGCAAGACCGGCCGGCCTTTTCGTCAAGGCAGCAGCCAAGTATCCATGCAAGGTGACTATCGCCAAGGATGGCAAGGAAGTTGATGCCAAGAGAATCCTCGGAGTCATGAGCCTTGGAGTGAAGAAGGATCAGGAGATCACAGTAGCCTGCGACGGCGATCAGGAAGATGAGGCTGCAACAGAGCTCGAGCAGTTCCTCAAGGACAATCTTTAAATCACAGTGGTGTTATGGCGTTTTTCAAAAAAGATGGAAAATGATTGCTATAGCACCATTTTTTATTAAGAATAAAATGACAGAACACCTACGGAGGTGCAGAAATTGCAGAAAGAATATACAGGAAAGCCCGTTTTCACCGGCATAGCCATTGGAAAGGTGACCATATATCACAAGAAGGATTCAGTCGTAAAGCGTGAGAAGGTCGATGATGTCGAGGCAGAAGTAAAGAGATATCATGATGCGAGCGAAGAAGCCAAGAAGCAGCTGGCAGAGCTTCATGACAAGGCCCTGAAGGAAGTCGGAGAGGCCAATGCAGCAGTCTTCGAGGTACATCAGATGATGCTCGATGACCTCGACTATCAGGAGTCGGTAGAGAATATCATCCGTACCCAGAATGTAAATGCAGAGTTCGCAGTAGCAACGACCGGAGACAATTTTTCCGAGATGTTTGCAAATATGGACGACGACTACATGCGTGGCAGGGCAGCAGATGTCAGGGATATATCAAATCGTGTAGTAGGAATCCTGTCAGGAGCAGGAGCAGGCGGATTCACAGCCACAGAGCCATCAATCCTTCTTGCAGATGATCTGGCTCCTTCAGAGACAGTACAGCTCGACAAGTCTCTGGTACTCTCATTTGTGACGAGACACGGTTCTACGAATTCACATACAGCAATCCTCGCAAGAACCATGAATATTCCGGCACTCATCGGAGTGGATTTCTCAGAGGATGACATGGAAGGCCATATGGGAATCGTCGATGGCTATGAAGGCAGATTCATAGTAGATCCTGACGACGACGTTCTCGCAGAATACAAGAAGAAAAAAGAAAAAGAAGAGGAGCAGCAGAGACTGCTTCAGGAACTCAAGGGCAAGCCGAATGTCACAAAGGACGGCCATGTGATCAATGTATTTGCCAATATCGGTTCAGTCAAGGATGTAGCCGATGTGCTCGCAAATGATGCCGGCGGAATCGGGCTCTTCAGAAGTGAATTCCTGTATCTCGGATGTGATGATTATCCGTCAGAAGAGGATCAGTTCAAGGCATACAAGACAGTAGCAGAGAATATGGCCGGCAAGAAGGTCGTGATCAGGACACTCGATATCGGAGCAGACAAGCAGGTGGACTATTTCCATCTCGATCACGAGGACAATCCTGCAATGGGCTTCCGTGCAATCCGTATCTGCCTGAAGCGCCCGGAGATCTTCAAGACGCAGCTGCGTGCGCTGTACAGGGCAAGCTACTACGGCAATATCTCGATCATGTTCCCAATGATCATCTCAGTAGATGAAGTGAAGAAGATCAAGGAGATCATAGCAGAGGTCAAGAAAGAGCTTGACGAGCAGAATCTCCCATATAAGGACTGCGAGCTCGGAATCATGGTAGAAACACCGGCAGCAGTATGGATGTCAGAGGAACTCGCCAAGGAAGTGGATTTCTTCTCAATAGGAACCAATGACCTGACACAGTACACACTGGCCTGTGACAGACAGAATCCGAATCTCGAAGATTTCGCCGATACCCACCATCCGGCAGTACTCCGTGAGATCGAATATACCATCAGGAACGGTCATAAGGGCGGCGCCTGGGTAGGTATCTGCGGCGAGCTCGGAGCCGATACCTCCCTCACCGAGACCTTCCTTCGGATGGGAGTTGACGAGTTGTCCGTCTCACCATCACGCGTACTGGCAGTGAGAAACGCAATCAGAAATACAGATCTGTCAAAATAACATTTAAATAAAATAGCACCATTTGTACTATGTGATTTCATGAATCATGAAATGATCAGGTACAAGTGGTGCCTTTTTGTTGGTGTATACTTTACTTTTACGCATTTTTACTGTATAGTAGAAACAGCGTGCAAAACGCGAATGACACACAAAGAAAGGTTTTTATGGACGTTCCGTTAGAATGTACAAGCAGACTATATCAGAAGATTGCCGGACGGCGGATGCATCATGCGAATGACGAGCTGGCGGAGAAGATAGAGGGTGTAGATTCTCTTTTTTCAATACCGGATGTACTCGACCGCAATGAGGTGGAGAGGCCGCTCATAGTCACCGATCCGAAGGTCTCGAAGAGCACATTTTTCGAGAGCTTCATCAATGACCGTGAGACCGGATATGTGGTGTATCACTGGGTCAAGAGCGACCCGACGGTGCAGCAGGCCGAGGAGATAGCAGAGTTCTACAGGAAGAATGAATGCGATTCCTTCATAGCTATCGGAGGCGGAAGTGCGATAGATGCGGCAAAGGGTGCGGCAGCGTGCATCGCCAGACCGGGGAAGGGCCTGATGAATATGAGAGGCCTGATGAGGGTAAAGCGTGAGACACCATTTTTCATAGCAGTACCTACTACGGCCGGAACGGGCTCTGAGACCACGAGTATAGCAGTGCTCAGCGACAATGCCACGGGACAGAAGTTTGCGATAAATGACCATCATCTGATGCCGGATGTGGCGGTGCTTGATCCGTCGCTTCTTATCAGCCTCCCGAAGGAGGAGACTGCATACACAGGGATGGATGCCCTGACACACGCTGTTGAGGCATATATGAATACGCCCTTTCATCTCGATGATACAGCAGAGGACTGCGAGGATGCAGTTGAGGGAATCATGGATGCCCTTCCGAAGGCATACGAGGATGGAGAGGATCTGCAGGCGCGTGAGGAGATGCTGATCGCTTCATATACAGCGGGTACGGCACTCAATGCGAGCGGAGTAGGAAATGTACATGCCATAGCCCATGCACTCGGCGGTGCGCTGCATCTGCCTCACGGCATGATCAATGCAGTAGTGATGCCGTATGTGCTCCGTGAGTATGGCTCGGTCGTAGTGCCTGATCTGGCCAAGCTGGCCTCGGTCTGCGACATTGAGAAGGATGGCACGAGGCAGGAAAGAGCAGCCGGCTTCATAAAGGCCATAGAGGATATGAATGAGGACATGGGAATCCCGAAGCATATCGATTTCGATGAGAAGGATATCCCGAAGCTGGCGGCCTGGGCATACAGGGAAGTCAATCCGCTGTATCCGGTGCCGGTTATTTTTGACAGAAAGAAATTTGCAAAGATTTTGAGACAAGTTCGTAGTTCCGGGTCCTGAGTTTTTTGCTAAGAACTCTGAACCGGAAACTCTGAACTAATAGGAAAGCGAGGTGACTACTTCATGGAATCAGATAATCATTATCGAGCGGCAACTTTTACACGAAAGCATGACATGGAGGGAATGTCACCATGCTGGATATTTACAGGACAGATGACTCTGTAATACATGAGACATCAGAATATGAGCCGGGCTGCTGGATAAAGCTCACCGCGCCGTCCGCTGACGAGTGCGAGCAGGTAGCAGACGACTACAATATGGATATCACCGATGTTCGTGCAGCTCTCGATGAAGAGGAGAGCTCGCGAATCAGTGTGGAGGACGACTACACGCTGATCCTCATCGATATCCCGACGGCTGAGGAAAGAAACAACCGTCACACATACACGACTATCCCGCTGGGAATCCTGCTCCGGGATGATGTGATCATCACAGTCTGCAACGAGGAGACCTCCGTGCTCAGGTCCTTTATCGATCACAGGGTAAAGGAGTTTTCCACGAAGAAGCAGATGAGATTTACCTATCAGATCCTCTACAATTCGAGTATGGTCTACCAGTCGCTTCTGCGTACGATAGACAGACAGCGTACCGAGATTGAGGAGAGGATAAATGAAAAGAATACCGAGGATTCGGATCTTATCGATCTGCATGAGCTCGAGTCGAACCTCGTGTACTTCGCTACGTCGCTTCGAGCGAACAATCTGGTAGTCGAGAGGCTGACGAGGTATTCGAGGATCAGGCATTACGATGATGACGCAGAGATCCTCGAGGATGTAATAGTCGAGACGAAGCAGGCTATCGAGATGACATCCATCTACCGTGATATCATCAACGGAACCCGCGATCTTATGAGCACTCTCATCAATAACAGACTGAATAATGCAATGAAGTATCTCGCGGCTGTTACGATCGTGCTCTCAGTTCCGACGATTATCGGCGGCCTCTGGGGCATGAATGTGGATTCCAGATGGATGCCGCTGTCGCATACGCCGTTCGGGTTTGCGATACTCTGTGTCGCGACGCTGATCATAAGCGTGCTCACGGCAATAGTGCTGCATAAGAGGAAGATGCTGTAAGGAAAATAGTATGAAAATTTTAAGTTTCTGTGTACCCTGCTATAACTCGTACACATTCATGAGAAAATGCGTCGACTCGCTGCTTCCTGGTGGTGAGGACGTGGAGATAATCATAGTAGATGACGGTTCGACTGACAGGACAGGCGAACTCGCTGATGCTTACCAGCAGGCTTACCCGTCTATAGTCAGGGCTGTTCATCAGGAAAACGGCGGACACGGAGCCGCTGTGAATACCGGCATCCGCGAGGCAAAGGGCCTTTATTTCAAGGTCGTGGATTCTGACGACTGGGTGGACCGCGAGGCATATATGCAGATCCTCGATGTGCTCCGTTCCTTTGCAGAAATGGAGCATCCGGTGGACATGCATCTGTCGAATTTTGTCTATGAGAAGCTGTCGACCGGCCACGAGAGAAGGATGCTTCTGTCACCACTTTTCCCAGAGGATGAGATCATCGGCTGGGATGGAATGAAGAGAAATGTCAAGGGCTTCTCGATCCTGATGCATTCAGTGATCTACCGGACGCAGTTGCTCCGTGACTGCGGGCTCGAGCTTCCGAAGCATACCTTCTATGTGGACAATCTGTATGTTTACATTCCGCTCATCCATGTGAAGACGCTGTACTATCAGAATGTCAGCTTCTACCGGTACTATATCGGGCGTGAGGGACAGTCGGTTGCTGAGCAGACCATGATAAAGCGTATCGACCAGCAGCTCCGCGTGAACTACATGATGGTGGATGCTGTTGATCCGTGGCAGGTCGAGGAGCCGCATCTGCGGAAATATCTGCTGTCATATCTCGAATCGGTGACTGTGGTCTCGACCTCGATCGGATATCTTTCCAATGATTCTGTCAATTATAAGAAGATAGATGATCTCTGGAAGTACATCTACAATCATGATAAGCGTACCTATCACCAGCTGAGATACGGAGTACTTGGCTTTGCGATGCGCTTCAAGGGCACCTTCGGAAAGAAGATCGGTGTATTCTTCTATCATATCGCACAGAGATTCATCGGATTCAACTAAGGGGATTGACAAAGTTTTAACAGACTTGTATTATGGACAAAGAAAGACGGGACAGGCAAGTGCCCGTTCTATTGCCGCAGATGAAGACAAGAGGGACGGTTCCCGTGTCTTTTGTGGAAACTGGATGAAGTTAAGACAGGAGAACCGTCCTCCTGTCTTCGGAGGAAAAAATGGCTGATTACAAGAATCTGAAAATCGAGCAGGATGGCGCTACAGCAGTGCTTTCCATCTGCAGACCTAAGGCTCTCAACGCCTTAAACACAGAGACTATCAATGAGTTAAATGATGCTCTGACAGAGATCGAGGCAAATGATGACATTAAGGTACTTATCCTTACAGGCGGTCCTTGCTTTAATAAGAAGCTCGGCGGAGATGATCCTTACCGTTCATTCGTTGCAGGCGCTGATATCTCTGAGATGTATGGATTTGACGCTCCGGCTGCCAGAAAGTTCGGAATGAACGCTTCGGTTCCGTTCTTCAAGCTTATGAATATGCGTCAGGTTACCATCGCTGCTATAAACGGCTTTGCACTCGGCGGCGGCTGTGAGATCGCTATGGCCTGTGATATCAGGATCGCTTCAGAGAACGCTACCTTTGGTCAGCCTGAGTGCGGACTCGGAATCATTCCTGGATTTGGCGGAACACAGAGACTTGCAAGACTTGTAGGAATGGGAAGAGCCAAGGAGCTTATTTTTACAGCACAGAATATCAAGGCTGACGAGGCTTACAGGATCGGTCTCGTAAACCACGTAGTTCCGAAGGAAGAGCTTATGCCTACCTGCAAGAAGATGGCTGAGACTATCGAGGCAAACGCTTCTTACGCTGTATCTGTCGCAAAGGCTGCCATCAACAACGGTTACGACATGGACATCAGGAACGGCGTGGAGCTCGAGGCTAACCTCTTCGGTGTAGTAAACGACACTCACGACAAGAAGGAAGGCATGGGCGCATTCTTAAAGATCGACGGCAAGACAGACAAGAACTTCACAGACTTCTGATCTCAACCGCTTTGCAAATTAACATAAGCCCGGCACCACGGCGGTGTCGGGTGATTTTTTAGATGAAAAAGGGGACAGGTCCCTTTTTCATCTTTTCAGAAAGGACATATTATGGCAAGGAAGAATCCTATAGTTACAATCAAGATGCAGGATGGCAGTGTGATGAAGGCAGAGCTGTATCCTGACATCGCACCGAATACAGTTAATAATTTCATCAGCCTCATAAATCATGGCTTCTACGATGGAGTCGGCTTCCACAGAGTGATCAATGGCTTCATGATCCAGGGCGGAGACCCGGACGGTAATGGTACCGGCGGCCCAGGATATTCGATCAGGGGTGAATTTTCATCGAATGGTTTCCAGAATGACCTGAAGCATACGGCCGGTGTGCTGTCAATGGCCCGCACGATGGACCCGGATTCGGCAGGAAGCCAGTTCTTCATCATGCACAAGGATGCACCGCATCTCGACGGCCAGTACGCTGCTTTCGGGAAGATTATCGAGGGCATGGATGTGGTAAATAAGATCGCTGAGACCGAGACCGACTGGTCTGATAAGCCGACCACACCTCAGGTCATGGAAGAGGTGACTGTAGAGACCTTTGGAGAAAATTATCCGGAGCCTGAGGAGGCATGAGACTCTTATTTCCGGCCTGTCTCTTTCATAAGGTGACAGGCCTGTACTGCCCCGGCTGTGGCGGAACCCGTGCGTTTGTCTATCTGATCCACGGGCATCCGCTGCTCTCGCTGTGGTATCACCCGTTTGTGCTCTACATGGTATTTGTACTCGTTTACTATATCTACACAGGCGTAAGGAAAGCGGTGTTATCGAGAAAAAATGGTGCATCGGCTGGGAGCGTGCCCGGCCTTAAGACCTGGCCCCTCTGGGGAGCACTCATCGTGATAGCGGCAAATTTTGCATTGAAGAATATAATCCTGCTGGCAGGTCATATCGACCCGCTGCCATGAAAAAGATGAAAAAGGACGTGCCCCCCTTTTTCATCTTTTTGCGTTTAGTCGAGCTTCAGGCCGGAGAGGAGGCTGCCGAGGTCAGTGCCGAAGCCCTTCCTGCTCTGTGGCTTTTTATCTTTATGATTATTGCTCTTATTTGACGGGTGTCCGGTCTTGTGCCGGTTGTTGCCAGAGGACTTTTTGTCAGGATGTTCTGAGGAAGCGCCATCCTCTCTCATGGTGAGGGAGATGCGGCCCTTTTCCTTATCCACATCAAGTACGGTGACAGCCACGATATCGCCGACACTCAGCACATCGAGCGGATGATTGATGTGGCGGTCTGAGATCTGGGAGATATGTACGAGACCGTCCTCATGGACTCCGATGTCTACGAATGCACCGAAATCTACTATATTTCTGACTGTGCCCCTGAGCTTCATGCCTGGCTTAAGGTCATCCATTGAGAGCACATCACTTCTGAGAACCGGCAAAGGCATCTCCTCACGAGGGTCGCGGCCAGGCTTCTTCAGTTCCTTAATAATATCAGTAAGGGTCGGCACACCGATGTCAAGCTTCTTCGCGAGATCATTGATGGAAGCTGCCTTTTTATCTATATCGGAGAGAGCACCGGCACGCAGATCATCCTCGGTGTAGCCAAGAAGACCGAGCAGCTCACGGGTCTTGTCGTAGCTTTCAGGATGGACTCCTGTATTATCGAGAGGCTCCTTACCATTTCTGATACGGAGGAATCCGGCACACTGCTCATAAGCCTTAGGACCTAGTCCTTTGACCAAAAGCAATTCCTTCCTCCCGGTGAATCTGCCGTTTTCCTCACGGTAGGTGAGAATATTATTCGAGGTTGTTTTCGTGATGCCGGCGACGTATGAGAGAAGCGGAGCAGATGCAGTATTCACATCTACACCTACTGAGTTTACCACGGATTCTACTACACCAGACAGTGCCTCGGACAGCTTCTTCTGGTTCATGTCATGCTGGTATTGACCGACACCAATGGCCTTCGGATCGATCTTTACAAGCTCTGAAAGCGGGTCGATAAGGCGGCGGGCCATCGAAGCGGCTCCACGTCCCTCTACATCGAGGTCAGGAAGCTCCTTTGCAGCAAGCTCACTTGCAGAATATACTGATGCACCAGCCTCATTTACTATCACATACTGCACAGGACGAGAGGCCTCTTTTATAATATCTGCTACGAGCATTTCTGATTCACGGGAAGCAGTTCCATTACCAAGGGCGATCAGATCGATGCTGTATTTATCGATGAGACCAAGAACCTTTTTCTTCGTGCCATCGATATCATTCTTCGGCTTAAACGGGAAGACCATATCTGTGGTCAGGATTTTTCCTGTAGGGTCGCAGACTGCAAGCTTGCAGCCGTGCACATATCCCGGATCCCAGCCGAGGACGGTCTTGCCGGCGATAGGAGGAGTGAGAAGCAGCTGACGGAGATTTGCGGCGAATACCTTTATCGCACCATCCTCTGCCATTTCGGTCAGATCGCTTCTGATCTCACGCTCGATAGAAGGAGCGATGAGCCTCGTATATGCATCCTGCACAGCATTCTGCAGAGCAGGTGTGGTATTCGGGTTGTCAGAAGTGATGACCTGCTTATCGAGGTATCTGATGATATCCTCCTCAGGTGCAGTAATCTTTACAGTCAGGCAGTCCTCCTTTTCGCCACGGTTCATGGCGAGAATGCGGTGGCCCGGAATAGTGGACAGCTTCTCAGAATAGTCGTAGTACATCTCGTAGACGGATGGAGTATCCTCCTTCTTCTGTGAGGATGAGATCATGCCCTGCTTTCTGGTGATGTCACGAATCCAGCTTCTGTAATCAGCATTGTCTGAGATTTCCTCAACGATGATGTCGCAGGCTCCATTGATAGCGTCCTGCGGGACATGGACATCGTTCTCAGGGGCAACGTACTTCTCAGCCTCATCCGTGAGAGATACGGTAAGAGCCTGCTCCCTGATGGTAGCAGCAAGTGGTTCTAAGCCCTTTTCCTTTGCGATTGTCGCACGGGTACGCCTCTTCGGCTTGTACGGTCTGTAAATATCCTCAACCTCAGCAAGAGTCCGGGCAAGATCGATTTTTCTCTGAATCTCATCAGTCAGAGCACCGGCCTCCTCGATAGTCTTCAGGACGGTCTGCTTTCTCTCCTCGAGACCGCGGAGATATGTAAGCCTTTCACCGAGCACACGCAGCTGGTCATCATCGAGACCGCCGGTGACTTCCTTTCTGTATCTCGCGATAAATGGAATAGTATTTCCCTCGTCGAGCAGCCCGACCGCCGCATCAACCTGCGATTTCTTAACATTCAGTTCCTGTGCAATTAAAGAGTTGATATCCATGATCTATATTCCTTATAAATTACTTTCGTTGTGGTTTTATCGGAGGCCGTGCCAAAGATTATTTCACGACCGACCCCCATTATACAAAATTTCGGGTTGAGATAAAAGTCCTTTTTATTTATAATAATAGTTATGGAAAAATTTGAAAGCCACAGTGCTAAAGAGACTGAACAGTTCGCGGCCGACCTTGCGGCGAAGGCTCTGCCGGGTGACGTTTACACGCTGACCGGTGATCTGGGAGTCGGGAAGACCGTTTTTGCAAAAGGATTTGCAAAGGGCCTCGGGATCACGGAGCCGGTGACGAGCCCGACCTTTACCATAGTGCAGGAGTATCTGAGCGGGAGACTTCCGCTGTATCATTTCGATGTTTACAGGATCGGGGACCCGGATGAGATGGAGGAGACCGGGTTCTATGACTATATAGACAGGGGCGGAGTAGTGCTGATCGAGTGGGCAGAGCTGATAGAGGATGTGCTGCCTGAGAACCGCACGGAGATCACGATATCGAAGGATCTCGCGGGGGATGATGATTACAGGTTGATAGAAGTTCGTAGTTAATAGTTCAAAGTTATCAGACTTATGACTTATAACTCATAACTCATAACTCGTAACTCATAACTCATAACTCATAACTCATAACTCCTAACTTACAACTACACAAGGATAAATACATGAGAATACTTGGAATTGATTCTTCAGGCCTCGTGGCATCGGTCGCCGTGGTAGATGATGATGTGCTGCTTGGAGAATTCACAACTGATTATAAGAAGACGCACAGCACCACACTGATGCCAATGCTTGATGAGCTGATACAGATGCTCGGGATCGAAATGTCATCAATCGATGCGATAGCGACGGCAACAGGTCCGGGAAGCTTTACGGGACTGCGTATCGGCGCAGCAACGGTCAAGGGACTCGCGTACGCGCTCGGCGTGCCGGTCATAGCAGTGCCGACGGTCGATGCCATCGCGTACAATCTCTATGGCACGAAGCGCCTCATCTGCCCGCTGATGGATGCGAGAAGGCAGCAGGCATATTCGGGGCTGTACCGCTTTTCCGAGACGAATAAGTTTATCGTGAAAAAGGAGCAGGAACCGGAGGCAATAGCAGATATCATCGAGCGGATCAATAGCGAGGATGAGCCGGTGACGTTCTTAGGTGACGGAGTGCCGGTGTTCAAGGAATTCATTGAGGAAAATGCAAGGGTCGACTTCGACTTCGCACCGGCCTTCTGCAACCGTCAGAGAGCAGGAACGGTAGCGTGTCTCGGCAGGCATTATTTCGATAAGGAGTTCTATACCTCGGCCGAGGAATTCCGACCGGTTTACCTGCGCAAGTCGCAGGCTGAGAGAGAGGCAGGAGGTAATCATGCTTGATGTCTGTCTGCTTGGAACGGGAGGCATGATGCCGCTGCCGAGACGCCATCTGACATCGCTCGCGGTGCGGGTCAACGGGCATACGGTGCTCATCGACTGCGGCGAGGGAACCCAGGTCGCGATGAAGAAGGCAGGCGTCTCGCCGTACCCGATCGATGCGATCTGCTTCACGCATTATCATGCTGATCATATCAGCGGACTACCGGGACTGCTCCTCGATATGGGTAATAGCGAGCGCACGGAGCCGGTGCATATGTATGGCCCGAAGGGACTCAGGAAAATAGTCACGGCGCTTACGGTGATCACGCCGCAGCTGCCGTTTGAGATAATTTTTCATGAATACCAGAATGATGAGGAAAGCTTCGAGGTAGAGGGCCTGCGGATAAAGGTCTTTCATGTGTATCATAATGTGACCTGCTACGGGTACACGATGGAGCTCGACAGGAAGGGCCGATTCAATGCCGATGCAGCAAAGGAGCTCGGAATACCGCTCGAGTACTGGCATGTGCTGCAGAACGGCGAGGCAGTCGGAGGATTCACGCCGGACCAGGTCATGGGTCCCGAGAGAAAGGGCCTCAAGGTCACATATACTACGGACACTCGCCCGACGAGGTCTATTGAGGAAAATGCCGCCGGCAGCGACCTTTTCATCTGCGAGGGAATGTACGGAGATCCAGAGAAGGCGAAGAGCGCCAGGGACAAGAAGCACATGACCATGCAGGAGGCCGCGCATCTCGCGAGAAAGGCCGGAGTGGCAGAGATGTGGCTGACCCACTATTCACCGTCGGTCATCGATCCGAAAATATATATAAAGGAAGTAAGGAAGATTTTCCCTGAGACCTATATCTGCAGGGATGGAAGGAAGAAGGAACTGGACTTCACAGACTGAAAGGAGGAATCCTTATGAAGGCGAGAAGAGCAGCAAGAACGGTGGTCGTGGTTGCGATATGCGCCTGTATCATCGTAGCCTACTACATTTATCTGGACAGGAGCGCGTCGAAGAATGTGGCAAATTCCGATAACGTCCAGGTGACAGAGAAGGACAGACTTCTCGATATGGATTTCGGGAAAAATTATCCGCCGACACCGAGAGAGGTCATCAAGACCTACAACCGCTATCTGAGTCTGTGCATCGGTGATACGAAGCTGTCTAAGAATGACGTGAAGACCCTTTCCGGAAAGATCCGTGAGATGATGGATTCAGAGCTTGCAAATGAGAATCCTCCCGATGAATATGCAGACAGGCTGGCTTCGGAGATCAATGACTACAAGAGCCGCAAGGCAAAGATCATAAGTACGCAGGTCTGTGATACCTCGGATGTCATCTACGGGAAGCTCGACGGGAAGGACGTGGCATACGTGCAGGCCGGGTATTCAATAAAGGAAGCGTCCAGCTATTCGAAGACGTATCAGAAATTCGTCCTCCGAATGGACAGCAATAGCCACTGGAAGATAGTCGGCTTCCATCTGACGGATGCCGATGGCAATACGATCAGCGGCGGACATACAATCAAGGCTGGAGAAAAGACAAAGTGAAAATATTAGGAATAGAGAGCTCCTGCGATGAGACGGCAGCGTCAGTTGTCGTGGATGGCAGGACAGTGCTGTCAAATGAGATTTCGACACAGATCCCAATACACACGCTGTATGGCGGAGTGGTTCCGGAGATCGCCTCGAGAAAGCATGTGGAGAGGATCACCCAGGTCGTGGACCTGGCTCTGAAGAAAGCAGAGACTACGGCTGACGAGCTGGATGCAGTAGCAGTCACCTATGGTCCGGGGCTTGTGGGCCCGCTTCTCGTAGGAGTGTCGTTTGCGAAGGCCTTTGCCTATGCGAAAAATAAGCCACTCATCGGCATCAATCATATATCAGGACATATCAGCGCGAACTATATAGAGGCACCTGAGCTTGAACCTCCCTTCCTGTGCCTCGTGGTATCGGGCGGTCATACTCATCTCGTGCGTGTCACGGGCTACGGCGAGTACGAGGTGCTCGGACGCACTGTGGATGATGCGGCCGGCGAAGCCTTCGATAAGGTGGCCCGTGCGATAGGGCTTGGCTACCCTGGCGGCCCGAAGATCGAGAAGGCTGCGAGGAACGGTGATCCTGATTCGATAGAATTTCCGAGGGCAAAGGTGGCAGATCATCCGTATGACTTTTCCTTCTCGGGACTGAAGTCTGCAGTGCTCAATTATCTGAATCATGAGAAAATGGCTGGACACGAGATCATTAGAGACAATGTAGCCGCTTCATTCCAGAAGGCAGTGGTCGGCGCTCTGACGGATCATGTGTCAATGGCTCTCGAGGAGTTCGGTGAAAAGAGGTTCGCACTCGCAGGCGGGGTGGCATCGAATGGCGCTCTCCGTGAATCAGTACGGCAGGAGTGTGAGAGGCATGGCGTATCATTCTACTGTCCGGCACCTATCCTGTGTACAGACAATGGCGCGATGATCGGGGCAGCAGGCTACTACGAATATCAGAAGGGGGTACGGAGCGGACTCGACCTGAATGCAGAACCATCACTTGCTTTATGATATGGAGACAGGCCTATGCTAAGAGACTTGGCACTCAGATATATTGATGATAATAAGGATAAATGCCTTAAGCTGCTGAAGACCATCACGGAGATTCCCGCGCCGACCGGTGACGAGTGCAGGCGGTCTGAGTTCATTGAGAATTATCTCGAGAACGCAGGAGCTGTCGGGGTCTATCGGGACAAGGCCGGGAATGTCGTATATCCGTATGACATCAGACCAGGCAGGCATAATGCCGTGATGATCGCCCACATGGATACCGTATTCAAGCTGGAGACGCCGCTTGAGGTGACAGAGAACAGTGGAAAGCTGCTATGCCCCGGAATCGGCGATGATACAGCCAATCTGGTCTGTCTGCTTCTGCTTGCAGTCTTTGCCGCGAAGGAGAAGCCGTCCATCAGATGCGGAATCTTTTTTGTATTCGGAGTCGGAGAGGAGGGACTCGGGAATCTGAAGGGCAGCAGGAGATTCATGGAGGAGCATGCAGACAAGGTATCGCATTTCTGGGCCTTCGACCTTTACTATAGGAAAATATATACTGATGTCGTGGGCTCGATTCGCTACCGCATCAGTATAAATACAGTGGGCGGCCATTCCTACCTCAATTTCGGCAATCCGAATGCAATATATGTGGCCTCGCAGATCATAAATGACCTGTACCGGATGAAGCCCTCGGACGAAGAAAGCTACACTTACAATGTCGGTACTATAGCCGGCGGCAATTCGGTAAACAGCATTGCGGAGCAGGCCTCCTTTACAATGGAATTCCGTACCGGCGATCCACAGGTCATGCGCAGGTGTGACCAGGCAATTCATGATATTGTGAAGAGATACAGGCCTATGACGACCGGCCTGTCAATGGAGCTTCTCGGTAAGCGTCCGTGCGCACAGGGCGTTCCTGAGGAATCCGTAGAAAAAATGATTGGCCGTGCCCGTGAGAGCATCCGCTCCATCATAGGTATTGATCCGGAGGAATCCACGGCATCGACCGACTGCAACATCCCGCTGTCAATGGGGGTTCCGGCTATATGCATAGGCCTATGCGACGGTGCGCTTCTTCATACGACTGAGGAGTGGATCTGGAAGGATTCGGTGGCAAAGGGCCTTCGGCTGCTTTTTCATCTGGTGTATAAATACTATTTTGATGAAGATTGAAAATCTGTTGATGGTTTTTTAATGAATGATTGAATACATTAATGGAATGTATGATGAAAAGTGACCCTGGTGGAGCATTTTTTCATGAAAAAAATATAAACCACTTCACATTTCAGTCTGAACTGATATAATAGCCATTGTCAGCAGAAATGAACTGCTGATATGAAATTGATCTTTCAATACAAAGGAGGAAGATAAGTAATGAATAATCTCAAAAGAGGACTTGCGGTAGTTCTTGCCGCAGCAACAGCATTCACCTTCGCACCGGTTGCAGATATAGCCGCACCGGCAGTAGCACAGGCAGCAGACGATGTAAAGGATACTACAGAAGTCAGCTATGATGTGAAGGGCGTCAAGACCGTTGCAACAAGTGATGACAAGCTTGAGAAGAACCAGGCAAATAAGACAGTTACTCTTGATACTGTAATCAACAAGACCTCACGGATCTCAGTTGCAAATACATCAGCAGCAATCTATTACATGCCTGCTGATTCATCAGTAGTAAGCGTAAATCCTGCTTCAGGTACCTCAACTACTGTTACTGCACTGAAGAAGGGCAGCACAAATGTCCAGGTAAAGGTCGGAAGCACGAGCTACACTATTCCGGTAGAAGTTGAAGATCAGGGTTCTGATATCGTAAAGGCTCAGGTCAATGGTAAGGATGTCACCAGGGTTACTCTTGATGTATCTTCATCTACTGCAAGAAATGCCATTAAGTCAGTAAAGATTACAGGAGTATCACAGAGCAGTCTTCCTGTAACCTATGATCTCTATTCGGAGGCAGCTGATGGAAAGGCAATTAACGGAAATTCTAATTCAACAGCTTCTGTTGCTGCAGATGGTACCGTTACAGCAGGTAAGACTCCTGGTACTGTATATGTAAAGGTATATACCACCACATCAAATGGCAGGAATATCAAGGGTGACACAAAGTGGGTTGAGATCGACGTTAAAGCAAATGCCGAGGCTGAAATCACAGCACCATCTGTTATCAAGCTTGATTTCAAGAACAACAGCAAGGTAGATCTCAGCAAGATCGTATCTACAAATGCAAAGAACGCAACACCTAAGTACAGTATAAAGGCTTACGACAAGCAGAATGATAAGGCAGTTACCCTTACAGGTAATGAACTTGCAGCCAACCAGATCGGTGAGGCAACACTTGTAATTACAGTACCTGATGGAACAGATACCCGTGAGACTACAAAGGAAGTTACAGTAACAGTAGTAAATGAGATCACAAAGGCTGTACCTGTAATCACTGTAAAGCCGAATGTACGTCTGACTGTTGGTTCTACTTCAGCACTTGGCGCCACAACATCTGCAACAGGAGCTGCTATCACATACACTTCTGACAACAATGATGTAGCATCTGTTGACGCAACTGGTATTGTCACTGCAAAGAGCGCAGGAATCGCTACAATCACTGTAAAGTCTGCTGCAACAGCTGATTGTGAAGAGGGTGTTGAGAACGTAACCGTAATCGTTGATCCTCAGATAGTACCTGCTGTAAAGCCAGCTACAGTTAAGAACCTCAAGGTAAAGAACGCCAAGGGCGCCAAGGTCAAGGTCACATGGGCTGATCAGGGTGGAAACATCATCTATCGTGTTTACAAGAAGGTTGGCAGCTCAAAGAAGTGGACCAGCAAGGATGTAGTCAAGGCAAATACTACTTTTTCAGTAAAGAAGGGCGCTAAGATTACAGTCAAGGTTAAGGCATACGTCAAGGATCCTGTTACCGGCAAGGTAACATGGGGACCAAAGGCAACAACAGCCAAGGCTTTCAAGACAGACAAGAAATAATGATGCGGTAAGCATCACATAATAAAAGGGAGTGCCCGATGAGGACGCTCCTTTTTCTATACCATTATTTCAGGAATTTTCTTATATTTTTTCATAAAAAATAACCTCACAATATGGAATTATATCAGTTTTCATGTTAAAATAGAACATAATAAAGACGAGGAGGTACCGGTATGGCAGTAGGTGGTATTTCAGGATACGGCGCCGGAGGATACGGTGCATATCAGAATTTTTCAATAGGTGGTGCAGGTAGTGCACAGAATACGGACAAGCCGGTACTGAATCCCGGTGAGTCAGAAGAGGTCAAGCCGGGGAAGAAGTCCAGCCCGGCAGAGTGCGAGACATGCAGGAACCGTAAGTATCAGGACGGTTCTGATGAGGGCAATGTCTCCTTCAAGTCAGCAGCCCATGTGAGTCCTGAGGCAGCGGGTGCAGCAGTCCGGGCACATGAGGGTGAGCACGTCACCAATGCTTATAATAAGGCGAAGCAGGGCGGCGGCAAGGTGCTTCAGGCATCCGTAGCCATTCATACGGCAGTATGCCCGGAGTGCGGACGCGTGTATGTATCCGGCGGTGATACGACGACGAAGATCGCATATCCGAATGAGTCGAATCCATATCAGCAGAATGCGAAGTCGTATGATCAGGCAGCAGGCATAGTCGGAGCGAATCTCGATCTGAGCGCATAAGCGACTTATCTTATATAAGAGCAGAATAAAGCAGTACAGGCAGTAAATAGCCTGTACTGCTTTTTGTCGTACTGCCTGCAATCACACAAGACTTAATGCCAGCTTCATCATATCAGTAAATGAGGTTTCCCTCGCCTTGGAATCGAGCTCCACTCCGGTCAGGATCTCATCAGAGATGGTGAGTATCGCAAGAGCTTTTTTTCGAAGGCGGGCAGCTTCCATGTAAAGCGCTGCTGCCTCCATTTCCACGCACAGCACGCCCATCCTGATCCATCCGTCATTGGCGTGTTCATCATCACTGTAGAAGGTGTCGGATGAGAGCACATTTCCTACCTTTACCTGAAGGCCTGCAGTCTGGGCATTGTCGTATGCATCATGCAGCAGACCGAAGTCTGCTATCGGGGCAAAGGTTCCGCCGAGCCTGAACTGGGATGCAAAGGCGGAATTCGTACATGCGCCCTCCGCGAGTACGATGTCATGCACCTTACAGTCCTCGCTGATAGAGCCTGCGGAGCCGACTCTGATTATTTTTTCCACCCCATAGAAGCTGTAGAGCTCATGACTGTAGATGCCAATGGATGGCATTCCCATGCCGGCTCCCATTACTGATACCGGAGTACCATGATATGTCCCGGTGTAGCCCAGCATATTTCTCACGTCTGTTACGAGTCTCGGACTCTCAAGAAAATTTTCTGCTATGAACTTCGCGCGAAGCGGATCTCCCGGCATGAGGACGGTCTTTGCGAAGTCTCCCTTTTCTGCTCTGTTGTGTGGTGTAGCCATAATATATACCTCCTTTTCGACTTCCATTTTACCATATTTTGCGTTATGATGTAGCTATGATTACGATAGATCTGATAACAGGATTCTTAGGATCCGGAAAGACAACGTTCCTTAGAAAATATGTAAAATACCTAATGAAACAGGGAGAGAATATCTGCATCCTCGAGAATGATTACGGAGCCGTGAATGTGGATATGATGCTTCTATCGGATCTGATGGGAGACCGATGCGACATGGAGATGGTAGCCGGAGGCTGTGATGCCGACTGCCACAGGCGCAGATTCAAGAGCAAGCTTATAGAGATGGGAATGATCGGATATACCCATGTGCTCGTCGAGCCGTCGGGCGTATTCGATGTGGATGAGTTCTATGATTCGCTGCATGAGGATCCGCTGAACCGCTGGTACAGGGCAGGGGCACAGATCACGATAGTGGATGCAGGACTTGATATACCACTCTCTGATACCTCACAGTATGTATTCGCATCAGAGGCAGCAAATGCAGGTAAGATATTATTCAGCAAGACACAGCTGAACCCGCCGGACGCACCAGCGAGGATACTATCATATCTGAATGAATCGCTCACGAGGATCAGCTGCAGGAGGCAGATTTCAGCAGATGAGATCATGGTGAAGGACTGGAGCACGCTCACCGATGATGATTTCAGGACGCTGGAGAATAGCGGGTACAAGGACTATTCATTCGAGAAGCAGCAGGTCATGGATGAGCATAGGTATGAATCGCTGTATTTCATGGAGAAAAATTTCGCGCCGGCTGAGCTGAAGGAAAAGGCCCTGGCTGCTATAAAGGATCATGAGTGTGGCGGGATAATCCGTATCAAGGGCTTCTGTAAAGATGGAGCAGATGGCTGGCAGGAGCTCAATGTCACGAAAGAGAATTTCACGGAAGAGCCGATAGAGAACGGCCAGGACATAGTGATCGTGATAGGCGAGCGCCTGGGAAAGGAAAAGCTCTCATCCATCTTCGGTGAGCCGGCAGAGATCCATGCCGATTAGGGTCGCCCGTGCAGCTCTCCACTACTGGGAGGAACCCTGTATCTCGGGCACGGCAGGCTCCGGCGCGGTCTTTTTCTGTGGCTGCAATCTCCAGTGCGTCTTCTGTCAGAATGAGAAAATCAGCCGTGGACGTGTCGGGAAGAATATCACGGTGCAGAGGCTCTCGGATATTTTTCTCGAGCTGCAGGATCATGGCGCGAATAATATAAATCTCGTGACGGCTGGTCATTTCGCAGATCAGGTAACAGAGGCCCTGGAGGATGCGAGGTCGAACGGTCTTGTGATACCGGTAGTTTACAATACTTCTTCGTATGAGAGCCTTGAGACGATCAGGAAGTTTGATGGACTTGTGGACATTTATCTGCCGGACATGAAGTTCTTGAGCAGTGAGATTTCCAGTGAATTCACAAAAGCTCCCGATTATTACGAGGTGGCATCACAGGCGATTGCGGAGATGGTGAGACAGACCGGAGAACCTGAATTTTTTGTAAAAAAGCGGGCATCGCTCGATCAGCAGCTTTCTCTCTGGGAATCAGAGAATCTGATGGATGCGGAGGAATATAATGAGTGCGCGGATGACCTGATGGCGGATGGCAGGGAGGTCCTGATGAGGCGTGGCACGATAGTGAGGCATCTGCTCCTGCCCGGGTGTACAGAGGATTCGAAAGATATTATCAGGTATCTTTATACGACATACGGAAATGATATTTTTATGAGCATAATGAACCAGTACACTCCTATGCCGCAGACCGCGGAGAATCCAGCGCTCTCACGCAGGGTGACTGATGAGGAATACAATGATGTGCTCGACTATGCGCTGGACCTCGGTGTAGAGAATGCATTCATGCAGGAGGGAGATGTGGCAGAGGAAAGCTTCATCCCTGATTTTGATGAGTGCGAGGGAGTATGATGCGAATTTTTACAGGAGGAAATAATTATGGCTTGCACAACTTTACTTGTAGGAAAAAATGCATCCTGGAACGGTTCCACGATGATCGCGAGAAATGATGATTCGGGCTCAGGGAAATTTACCCCGAAGAAATTCACTGTGGTGGAGCCTTGGAACCAGCCGCGTGTATATGAGTCACAGATCAGTCATGTGAAGATCACTCTGCCGGATAATCCGCAGAGATACACGGCAATGCCGAATGCCCTGAAGGGCGAGGGAATCTGGGCAGCCTGCGGTATCAATGAGTCTGGTGTCGCAATGACAGCCACAGAGACTATCACATCGAATCCTCGTGTGCTCGGTGCTGATCCGCTGGTGGAATACCAGAAGAAGTGGGAATCAGAAAATCTGTATTTCGGAACTGATTCGGTGATAGAAGAGGAAGGAACTGATGAGGAGAAGGCAGGTGGAATCGGAGAAGAGGACCTGGTAGTCATCACGCTTCCGTATGTGAGGACTGCCCGTGAGGGAGTGAAGCGTCTCGGAGAACTGCATGAGAAATACGGCACCTATGAGGAGAACGGGATCGGTATTTCTGACAGGGATGAGGTATGGTGGTTCGAGTCTGTAGGCGGTCATCACTGGATCGCAAGGAAGGTCGATGATGACGGGGTGGTCGTGATGCCGAATCAGCTGGGAATCGACAGCCTCGACATGGATGATGCGCTGGGAGAGCAGGTAAGCAATATGTGCTCAGCCGACCTGCTTCAGTTCATAGACAGATATCATCTGGATCTTGAGGATCACGATGATTTTGAAGAGGATGATGTAGATGCTTCCTTTTCGAAATTTAATTTTGGCGCAGAGGATGATCATTATGTCATCAATCCCCGTATAGTATTTGGAAGTCATGATGATGCAGACCATGTTTACAATACCCCGAGAGCGTGGTATATGCTCCGCTATCTCGAGGGCAGAGATGATTACGATGGCGATGAGCCTGTATATGGCCCTGAGGATGATGATCTGCCGTGGCAGATTCTGCCTGTAAACAGGGTCACTCCTGAGGATGTGAAGTACCTTCTGTCATCTCACTATCAGGGTACTAAGTACGATCCGTATTTAAGCTATGGTGACAGATCGTATGCCGGAGCATACCGTTCAATCGGTATCAACAGGAATGATTTCCTGGGCTTCGCAGAGCTTCGCCCTGATACAGAGCCGATAGAGTGGGTGGCTTTCGGAAGCAATGCATTCAATGTGATGGCTCCCTTCTATACTAATGTGTCACAGATACCGGAGTATCTGTCGAATACTACAGGCAGGGTATCGACTGATAATTTCTACTGGACCTCAAGACTCATAGCTGCGCTCTCTGATGCTTCATACGGCAAGTGCCAGAATGTGATCGAGATCTACAATGATTCGGTGATGTCAAAGGCCCATGCCCTCATCAACAAGTTCGATGCGCAGCTTGCAGAAGCAGCAGATGAGGATAAGCAGGCAATCTGCGAGGAAGCAAATGATGAGATCGCAGACATGCTGAAGAAGGAAGCAGATAAGGCTCTGAGCAAGGCACTTTTCTTCAGAAGCAATGACATGAGAAATCAGTATGCGAGATCAGATCACTGATAAGATATCAGTTGAACTGCTTATTTACAAGCGGGCGGAGTACCGGATAGAGCACTGCTGCGATGATGACTCCGAACACGCCCTGGATGATATTTGCAGGGATGCCTGCTGCGCTGGCTGCAAGAGCTGCGTTGAATGATGAAGCGGTAAATCCTCCTGTAGCTGTAAATACTGCAAGGAAGGTCTCGAATACGAAATACGCGATCACCATGAATATCTCGCCGACGACTCCTCCCGTGATCACCGGAACGACATTCTTCTTATTCTGCATGAGCTTCTGGACAAGTGCCGTGAGTCCGGAGGCAATGACGGCTACTAGTGCCTTGATGATAAAGGTCGCCGGTACATAGGTGATGTAGCCTGCAATCAGATCTGAGAGCATCGAACCGAAGCCTGCTGCAAGTCCGCCCCAGAGAGGCCCGAGGAAGACTCCAGAGAGTATTACGAATCCGTCACCCGGATGGATGTATCCGTTTGTGACTGTAGGAACCTTGATGATGAAGGTTCCTACGAATGTTAGTGCTGCAAAAAGTGCCGATGTCACGGCAAGTCTCAGCCTTGATGATGACACAGTCTCCTGTGTCTTTTCTGGGTCAATGTGTGTAACCATATTTCTTTTTCCTCCTGACGTTTTTCTTGAATTATAATCAGTTTATGATATTATTGAAATATCCAGTTTCGATTTATTTTATATGACCAGAATCCATAGGAGATTTATATGAAAAAGGAACCGGCATATCTCGACATATACTACAAGCTGCGTGATGCCATCGTACAGAAGGCATACAGATACGGACAGAAGCTTCCATCAAAGCGGGTGCTTGCAGATCAGATGCATGTGTCCGTGATCACTGTCGGACACTCGTATGAGCTGCTTGTGGATGAGGGCTATGCGGAGGCCAGGGAGCGGAGCGGATACTATGTCAGCTACAATGATGCTGATCCCTTTCTCGCTCAGAAACCATCATCAGATGAAGAAACCGGCCGGGAGGAATATCATGAGAATTTCGTCATGCCGCCGGTGCCTGACTTTTCCTTTAATTCGTATGCGAAGGCCGTGAGAAAGGTATTAAATGACGAGGGTGAGAGGCTTTTTGTGAAGTCAGAGAACCAGGGGCGGTATGATCTCAGGCAGGCGATAGCATCATATCTCATGCGTAACCGCGGGATGAATGTGAGCCCGGGGCAGATCCTTGTCGGGAGCGGAGCTGAGTATCTGTACGGAATCGTGGTCGCTATGATCGGACGTGACAGGACGTATGCTGTCGAGGACCCGTCGTATGAGATGATTGAGAAAATATACCGGCAGAACGGAGCAGAGGTCGAAAGGCTCAGAATGGGCCCTGACGGAATACTGAGCAGCGAGCTGCAGAGGGCGGAAGCAGGAGTGCTCCATGTGACACCATTTCACAGCTATCCGTCAGGAGTCACGGCGGATGCGACAAAGCGCACAGAGTACGTGAACTGGGCGAAGCACCGGAACGGCTATATCGTAGAGGATGATTATGATTCTGAATTTACGGTGAAGAGCAGGCGTGAGGATACCCTTTTTTCAATGGAACCGATGGAGCACATCATCTACATTAATACCTTCAGCCGCACGATCTCACATGCGACGAGGATCGGCTACATGGTGCTGCCGGCGGCCCTGGCTGCCGACATGCTGTCAAAGGTCGATTTCTATTCCTGCACGGTCCCCGTCCTCGACCAGGCGGTGCTACGTGAGCTTCTGAATTCAGGCGAGTTCGAGCGGCATATCAACAGGGTGAGGAGGAAGCTCAAAAGGTGAAAAGTCAATTGCGAATTGTATGAGTCTAATGTATAATAGCCTCATTGGAGGATACAGTAATGGGTGTTAATGAAGACATCGGCAGAGCGGCCGATGAGATTATAGACAGAGTCACGGACGCAGTAATGAACGGGAATTACAAGCACCTGAGCCAGGACCTGGGACAGACTGTGAAGAAGAACCAGCAGATCATATCCGAAAGCATCAGGTCAGCCGGCAGGCCTCATGTGGCACACCCGCAGCAGGGTACGCAGAGACAGAACGGTACGAATTACAATCCGTATGCGGCCGGGGCATCAGCACATAATACGATGCAGCAGGCGCAGGATATGAAAATGCACCATACGCCGTTCATGAGACAGGTGCTCAATGTCAACAGTCTCGCTGCATCGAAGAGAATGTTCAGGGGCTTCGTCACTACGAATATAGTGATAGTGGTGGTATTTGCAGTGATCGCACTGATCACAGGACTTACCGGCAGCAGGAGTGTGAGCATTCTGATGATAGTCGGAGCGTGCGTGTTCGGCATGCTAGCTGCTATTTTTGCGCATTTTCTGAACGGCACGAAGAAGGAACAGGAGCTTAATTCCATTTTCATTAAGTATCAGCACATCATCGGAAACAGCGAATATTTTTCCATAGATGATCTGTGTGTGAAGACCGGACAGGCGAAGGACGAGGTGGTAGCAGATTTCAAGAGACTGATGTCTGCGGGAATGCTTCCGGGTGCATCTATCGATTCGGGCAAGACTACGCTGATCCTTTCGGATTATGCCAGAATAGAATACAAGAACCTGCTTCGGAACGAGCAGAACAGGCAGGAGGCTGACAAGGGTCTGCCCCAGGAGGCAATCGACATCCTGCAAAAGGGTGACGAGTATATCGCGCGTATTCACATGGCGAATGATCTGATCCCGGGAGAGGCAATGTCAGACAAGCTCGATGACCTTGAGAATATCATGAAGAAGATTTTCGCAGAGGTCAGGAAGAACCCTGAGAAGAGCGGAGGCCTGCGCAGGCTGATGGACTACTATCTCCCGACCACGCTGAAGCTGGTCGAGGCGTATGCGGATATGGATACGCAGCCGGAGACAGAGAATATTGCTTCATCGAAGAAGGAGATCGAGAATTCGCTCGATGTGATCAATCAGGCCTGCACGAGGATTTTTGACGAGATGTTCGAGGATGAGAACTGGGACATAACGTCCGATATCAATGTCATGAAGACGATGATGAAGCAGGACGGGCTTGTGGATGATGATTCCACAATGAAGACAGGCAACCAATAATTTTTTATAGAAAGGAAATATATGAAAACCAGAGTCGCAGTCATGTATGGTGGCAAAAGCGTGGAGCATGAGGTGTCGGTCATTTCGGGGATCCAGGCACTGATGAATATTGACACGGAGAAGTACGAGACCATCCCTGTTTACATCACGAAGCAGAACGAATTCTATGTGGGTGATGACATCGGGAAGATCGAGGCGTACAAGGATATCAAGGGCCTTCTCGAGAGATCACAGAAGGTCGTCTGGGTCAATGAAGGTGACAAGGTAGTCCTGTCACCATATCCGAAGAAGATGTTCGGCGGGATGAAAGATATCGAGGTGGATGTTGCCTTCCCGGTGGTTCACGGAACGAATGAGGAGGACGGAACACTGATGGGCTTCCTGAAGACTCTTGGCGTACCGTTCGTTGGCTGCGATGTGACAGCATCAGCTATTGGCATGGACAAGTATATATCGAAATGCGTGCTGAAGGATGTGGACATTCCGGTTCTTGACTGCGTATGCTTCCACGAGGATGATTATGCTGATATGGAAAAGCTGCTCGATACGGCCGAGGCAAAAGTCGGCTATCCTGCAATCGTAAAGCCGGTAAACTCCGGTTCATCAGTCGGCATATCAATGGCCCGTACCAGAGAGGAGCTCACGAAGTCGATCGACGATGCATTTACCTATGCCTCGATCGTGCTCGTGGAGCATGGAATAGAGAAGCTGAAGGAGATCAACTGCTCCGTGCTCGGAGATGATTCTGGTGCTAAGGCATCAGTTCTCGAGGAGCCATTCCATACGAAGGACATTCTCTCTTATAAGGATAAATATGAGAGCGGCGGCGGAAAGACCGGCTCGAAGGGCATGGCTTCTGTCCAGAGAAAAATTCCTGCAGACCTGCCTGAAGAGACCACTAAGCAGATCCAGGAGTATGCAGTCCGTGCGTTCAAGGCATTCGGCTGCAACGGTGTAGCCCGTATCGACTTCATGATCGACGAGGAGACAGGCAAGCTGTATTTCAACGAGATCAATACGATTCCCGGCTCGCTGTCATTCTATCTCTGGGAGCCAACAGGTCTTAAGTACAAGGATCTTCTCGACCAGCTGATTCAGATGGCCTTAAAGCGCGCGAGAAAGTACCAGAACCTGACCTTTACCTTTGATACGAATATCCTCGATTCCGCGTCATTTGGCGGAGCAAAGGGTGTGAAATAAGAAAAAATAAAACCGGGCCCCTGATCCAATTATCAAGGATCAGGGGCCTTTTGCATTTTGATAAGAGGGGTAAGCTGAGTTATTTCACTTCTGCGAGAGAGAAGTTGTCGAGATATACATGATGCTCGTCAGTGATCTGATTGCCGGCGATTGCTCCAAGGCTTATGCTGAGCATTGCATTGGAATCTGTATCACTGTTCATGGTGAAGGTCTTCTCGTATGTCTTCCACTCAGAGGTTACATCGATATTATTATCACCGGAATATACATCCCAGTTATTATCGCTGGTTCCATCACGCTGCATTACCACGCTGATCTGTCTGTCCCTGGTGCTTCTTGCATCGAAGGTCAGCTTGTACTTCTTTCCCTTGACGAGCTTTACTCCGTACTGCTTCACCTGGACGTTCCAGTCAGCATCGCCGGTATTTCTGATATCACAGTCGAGGGCGTTGTCATTGCCTGCCTGGATGGAATCTACTCCGAATGTAGCGTCGCTGGATGCGTATGACCCGGTTGTGTATCCGGCCAATCCACCATTGAAGGATGAGTTCTTAATGAGTGCATCTTCAACGATCGATACATTATCTAGATAATATGTGCCTGGCTTTTTGAACTGGAAGCTGATGGAGGAATTCTTGCGGTTCTTGTTCTTCGAAATCTTCACCGAGTAAGAGTACTTCTTCAGGTTCTTTGCTTTCTTCAGGTTTACGTTTATCTTTTTACCTGCAACATTTACGGTCAGAGCCTTCTTCGTATTCTTTGCTGCGGAAGCATCGAAGCTTACAGCATAGTTTCCTTTTGCTATTGGAGAAAGCCCGGTCTGCTTCACAGTAACAGGCTTCTTTGATCCCTTAGGTACCACGATCTTCAGGCGTCTTACGAGGTTGTCGTTGGTGACACTCACCTTTGCTTTGCCCTTGTTGGAAACGGTCCAGTAACCAAGTCTCTTCGAGCCCTGGTCGAATGAGCCGTTGTAGACGTAGTTGCCATCAGGACGGACAGTTTTCTCTGTCTTTTCAGGGATCTCATCACCTGATACATGGGTGAGCTTTACATTTGAAATCATGACTGGTGCTGTAGAGCCCTGGTTTCCGAGATTGAATTCGAGGCAGCCGTTTGCATCTGTCTTGGAATCCATTGTGAAGTCAAGGGTATATGTCTTTTTCTCTGTGCCGATCTCCTGGGTGGTATCTGCGAGGTATCTGGTCCAGCCGTTGTCAGGACCCTCGATATCTACGATGATATTTCTCTTCTCATCAGCCACAGCATCGAACGACAGCTGATATTTCCATCCGCGGTACATCGGGACACCGCTCTGCTTCAGCTGTGTGCTGTATGCGACACTTCCTTCAGCGGCAGGTGTGATTTTTACTGAATTGCCACTGACCTCAGCCTTTGAGCCTGCTGCATCTGACTCTGTGTGGAATACCCAGTTGTCTGTGGCACTCTCGTCAGTTGCGATATCCTTTGAAAAGTCGCCGTTCAGTACATAGCTTCCATTTGCATCGGCTTTTCTGAAGGTAACTTCCTTTACGGGCTTTTTTGCCTTTGCTTCTTCTTTGGCATAGGTCTTCTTATCCTTCTGATATACGCGTACATAGTCGATATCATAGGACTGGTTTGACATATCCTTTACTGCGGCCATGTCAGGATTTGTGACCCAGCTTCCACCGACAGCGAGGTTCAGGATCACATAGAAATTCTGATCAAAAGGAGCCGGATATGTGATCTGGTTATTGTCGTCGGTTCCGGTGTACCAGTCGGAGGTGGTATATACAGGCTTGTCATCTACATACCAGGTGAGCTTTCCCGGCTCCCAGTCGAGTGCGAATACATGATAGCTGTCTGCAAAGCTTTTGTCTGTGAGTACATCTGTACCCTGGTTCTGCTTGTGCCCTGAGCCATTATCATATCCGTAGTGGACGGTGTGGTACGACTTATTCGTCTCCTGTCCCATGACCTCTGCGATGTCGATCTCTCCGCACTTAGGCCACTGTCCGTACAGCCCCTCATTGCTGGCCATGAGCCAGAATGCCGGAAGATATCCCTTGCCCGTAGGAACCTTGACACGGGCCTCGAAACGACCATAGGTGAAGTCGTGCTTGCCCTGTGTGTTGATACGGCCGGATGTGAAATCGTAGTCACTTACGTCATCTGTCTTTGAGGCGTCCTTCGCTTTTGCCGTAGGCTGAATCTTCAGTATGCCGTCTGAAAGTGTGACTGCATCACTCACATGAGCCTCATCTACATACGACTGAAGCTCGCTGTTGACCCATCCTGGTTCATGAGCCTCGACGTTCCAGTCCTTTGTATTCAGGCTGCTTCCGTTGAATTCATCATGCCATGCCAGGTGATATCCTTCCTTGCTGTATTTGTCAGCAATCTGAGCCTCCTCTGTTTCTGCGGCACCCGCATAAACTGCCGGTGCGATTCCGATACTGCCTGCTGCAAGTGAAAATGTGAGTGCAGCAGCGCATGCCCTTGTAAATCTGCTATTTTTCCCCATGACGTTCTCCTTTCATATTTTCTTTGGGAATTTTATAAAATTTATATCAGAGAGCGGGAACTAAATATATCTTTTTTCAGATAAAAATGTCAGATTCATGCACTAATTTTTTTATAGAAATTTAATATGCAATGGGGTATAATTTTCATGCAGAGTTGATTTATTTTTATTGATAAGGGAAAGAAAATATGGCAGAAATTTTTGAAGCGATAAATGAACCGGACAGGAAGAAGCATCCGATAGCAGTATTTGACTCGGGGGTTGGGGGTATCTCAGTTCTCCGCGAGCTGGTGCGAGTGATGCCGAAGGAAAAATTTTACTTCTACGGTGATTCGGCAAATGCGCCGTACGGTACGAAGTCGAAGTACGAGGTGCTGCAGCTGACCAGGGATCATGTGGAGATATTCGTGGACAGGGGTGCAAAGGGAGTCTGCATCGCCTGCAATACAGCGACCTCGGCGGCTGTGAGGCAGCTGAGGCTCGAGTATCCTGAGCTTCCGATAGTTGGCATTGAGCCGGCTCTGAAGCCTGCGGTATCATTCATGGATCATCCGAAGGTGCTCGTGATGGCGACTCCTATGACTATCCGCGAGGAGAAGTTCCAGGATCTGATGAAGAAGTATGGCGAGGAGGCTGAGGTCTATCCGCTTGCATGTCCGGGACTTATGGAGTTTGTTGAGGCCGGCAAGGCTGATACGGATGAGGTCCAGGAATTCCTCAATGATCTGCTGAAGGATTATGCGCCTGGTGGGAAATATGGGCCGATGGATGCAGTCGTCACAGGCTGTACTCACTATCCATTTGTCGCGGATCAGATAGAGATTGCTCTCGGCGGTGGAACCCGTGTTTTCGATGGAGCCAACGGCACAGCCCGTGAGATGCGCCGCCGCCTGTTCGCGGCAGACCTCCTTCTTCCGGAGGAGCGCCAGGCCGGCCCGCTCTCCGATGATCAGATCCTGTCGCGAGTGACCTTCGAGAACTCTGCATCAGACAGAGAAGCGAAGATAGAGCTTTGTAAGAAGCTGCTTCTGATGAAATAATGCACTATATGTACCAAGTATGAGTGACGTGTGGACGTGATTATAAAGATGAATAGTGGGGCATATTATATGATGAAAATGAGCATTGTTCCTGTGTTAGTATATGTCTAGTGCAGGTTGCGGGATTCTGGTCAGGGAGTATAATAATGGCAGGAGGTAAGAACTCATGGATATGCAGGAAATGGAGCCTGGCAGAAGAATTGAACTTAAAACAACTGATTATGTGGATTCACTGCCAGAAGGAGTGCGGGTAGAACTCATTGATGGCATAGTGTACGATATGGGGACGCCCAGTGATTTCCATCAGGAGCTGTCTGGAGAACTGTCAAGAACTATCGGAAATTATATTCATGATAATAATGGAGAATGTAAGGTCCGCCAGGCTCCGTATGGGGTCTACCTGACTCCGAATAAACTGAATTTTGTTGAACCGGACATCTCTGTCATCTGCGACAAGGATAAGATAGATCACAAGGGCTGTCACGGTGCGCCAGACTGGGTTATAGAGATCATCTCTCCGTCAAGCGTATTCATGGACTGCGTGACGAAGCTTTTCAAATACAGAGATGCAGGTGTGAGAGAATACTGGATCATAAACCCGGAGGGCAGAGAGGTCAACGTACAGAATTTCGAGCACAATGAGAGCAGGGTCTACACTTTTAAGGATGAGATCCCGGTAGGTATCTATCCAGGATTTACCATCAGGATTGATGATATAATCGCGGAATAAAAATAAGTTGTCCATTGGACAGAACAATGCTAATCTGAATACATCCGAGAATACCTCGGCGGCGGAGTCGCAGATCCGTGATACCGATATGGCAAAGGAAATGGCTGACTACTTCAGTAGAATTTCAGAGATTTCGTGCGGGTCTGACACAGTGTACGTCGGGCCTGCTTTTTTGATGCTTTCAGAATCGCCGTATCCATAGGTGACCGCGATTGAGTCGATGCCGGCCCTGCGGGCGCCATCGATGTCGAAGTGTGTATCTCCGATCATGATGCACTCAGTTTTCTTAAGAGAAAAATCGTCGACAGCCCGGTTTATAAGCCTGTCCTTGTCGGATGAAGGGTCATCGCGCGCGGGTCCGATGACGCCGCGGAAAAGATTCATGATCCCGAGCTTCTCCAGAATGAGACATGCGGAATCCTCGACCTTGGAGGTCACTACGAAGCAGCCGAGTCCGGCATCATTGCACCTCTGAAGCAGCTCCACAATACCCGGATATATAGTGACATCATACATAGCGCCGGCCTCGTACTTCTCGCGGTAGATACGCGTAGCCTCGGCAGCCTTTTCCTCGCTGAAGCCATACAGATTCTGGAACGAGTCCATAAGCGAAGGACCTACGAACCTACGAAGCTTCTCCAAAGGCTCATCGTGATACCCGAAGTGGTCAAGAGCATACTGTGCCGTGCCCATGATGACAGCACCAGAATCAGTGATCGTGCCGTCCATATCAAAGAAAATATTTCTGTACCTCATAATGCGCGATTATAGCACAGTTAGAATCGACGGGCAATAAAAGAAAAGATGAAAAATATCCTGATTTGTGCTAATATATTCTTAATTGCGTCCGATATAGAAATAAGGATGACTATAAGGAGAAATGGATTTCTCCGTGAGAATACGATGTGACGGGAGATGGATTTCCTGAAGCAGCGGATATGGAGACTCAATGGTAAAGGGATTATATACAGCATACACCGGCATGGTCGAGGAACAGAGAAGGCTCGATGTCATGAGTAATAATCTGGCAAATGCCACGACAGCCGGATACAAGAAGGAAGGCACGACTAATGCAGCCTTCCGCAGGCAGCTGGCCCTCCGGATCAGGGATTCAGGCAATTTCATGTTTGCACGTGGCATAGGCGATATCCAGCAGGGAGATAAGGTCGGAGAGACCTATACCGATTACAGCCAGGGCAGCTTCAAGGTGACAGATGAGAAGTCAGATCTCGCGATCGGCGGAGACGGATTCTTCGCAATCGCCTATACCGACAAGCAGGGCAATACCTCGGTCAAGTACACAAGAGATGGTGAGTTCACGGTAGACAGTCAGGGCTATTTCCGCACAGGGAATGGAGATTATCTGCTCGATATGAATGGAGCCACATCCGGCACGATCTCAGAGGCGAATTTCGTGCGTGTAGATCCGCTCCAGAGCTACACAGTAGATCCGGAGGGCCGTATCTGGCAGAACAACACAGCAGTTGATCAGGTCGGAGTAGTGGATGTGAATGACACAGACTATCTGGCACATTACGGCGAGAATCTCTATGATCTCGTGAATGGCGGTTCCGTCACTCAGGGAGCCAACTACCAGATAGAGCAGGGAGCCCTCGAGACCAGCAATGTCAATGTGGTAGACGAGATGGTTTCCATGATCACGATTCAGAGAGCTTATGAGGCCGGAGCCAAAATGATCCAGGCCGAGGACGAGACGCTTGAATCCGCAGTCTCACAGGTAGGATCTGTAAGCTGAGCTTATAAATGAATCTGAGTGAAGCTGACAGTAATGTATGTAAGGAAGCCTCTGCATGGCTGACGAATAGAAATATCTGTCAGCGCAAATAGTTAGGAGCGAAGATTAATATGATGAGAGCACTTTGGACCGGAGCCAGCGGCATGAGAGCCCAGCAGACTTCGGTAGATACGATTTCAAACAATCTGGCAAATGTAAATACAGTAGGCTACAAGGCCAAGAGCACAGAGTTCAAGTCACTCCTGTATCAGGATCTGCAGAGCCCGACGACGTCTGCAAATGGAGACCCGAAGCCAACACAGGCACAGGTAGGACTCGGCACAAGGGTAGCGGCCACGAAGTCAAGCTTCGCAACAGGCATCCAGCAGGCAAGCGACAACCCGGCAGCCTGCTTTATAGACGGTACAGGTTTCTTCGGAGTGCAGGGCTCCAATGGACAGACCTACTACACCCGCGACGGAGATTTCAACTGGACGATAGATAATGACGGAGCGAGAGTACTCACGAATAATAACGGCTTGAGAATTCTTGATACCAATGGCCGCAGGATCACAGTCCCTAATAACGCATCCACGGAGCATATAGTAGTAGATCCGGACAGCGGCGCCATCAGCTACAAGCAGGCAGACGGCACATACCGTGCGACAGGACAGAGCATAGGTATCTGGCAGTTTTCGAATCCGAACGGACTCTCAGAGGAGGGCGGCAATCTCTGGGGCGCTACGGCAGCCAGCGGAAATGCGATCAATGAGCGGACGACGAACCTGAATATCATCAGGAGCTCGATCAAGCAGGGATATATCGAGGGCAGCAATGTCCAGCTGGCAGATGAGATGGTCAATCTGATCATTGCGCAGCGTGCATACGAGATGAATTCCAAGGCAATCACGACCTCGGATTCGATGCTTGAGACAGCGAACAACCTGAGGAGATAATCATTATGGCAGTGAATACGGATTATTCGTCTTCATATCTTGATGTCATGAATCAGCAGGCACAGAACCTCACTGATTCGAAGAAGACAGGGGATATCACGAGACAGGCAGAGAGCCTGGGGAAGGGCTCATCCACAGAGGATCTGAAGAGTGCCATGAAGTCATTCGAGTCATACTTCGTGGAGCAGATGATCAAGGAAGTCAAGAAGACAAATGATGCCCTGAAGCCGGATGACGATACAGATGGCTGGGCAGGCCAGATGTCTGATATGTACATGGATTCCACGATTTCAACGCTTGCGAGCGAGATCGTAGACAAGTATGGAGACAATTTCACGGATGAGATGGTAGATCACATGAAGCTGGAGTATGGAATCACGGACGATGAAAACAATTGAAGGATATGTAGACCACATCATATTCAGAAATGAAGAGAATGCCTACACGGTGCTCGTTCTGATACCGAAGGAACCGGTGTTGGAGGAGGATCTGGATGATCCGGACGAGATAACCTGTGTAGGTATTTTTGCGTCAGTGACAGCAGGAGTAAATCTGAAGGTCACAGGCGATTTTGCCATGCGCGAGAGCTTTGGCATGCAGCTGAAGGTGAAGAGGTATGAAGAAGTGGCACCGACAGATACGCAGTCGCTGGAGAGGTATCTCGCATCAGGAGCCGTGAAGGGCATCGGCCCGGCACTCGCTTCCCGTATTTTAAAAAAATTTGGCAACAAGACATTCGAGATTCTTGAAGTAGAGCCTGAACGGCTCGCTGAGGTAAAGGGCATCAGCCGCAACAAAGCCATGCAGATAGCCGAGGATCTGAGAAAAAAGAGCGACCAGCGGATGGTAATGCTCGAACTCTCGAAACTCGGGATTACTGCAGGTATGTCATTAAAGATTTTTAATAAATATGGTCAGGCCGCCATGAGCGTGATCAAAAAGAATCCATACCGGCTCGCCGAAGATATTGACGGCATTGGATTCCGCACGGCCGATGACATAGCGCTTGCAGCAGGTTTCTCGATGCGCAGCGAAGAGAGAGCCAGGGCGGGGATCATGTATGTGCTGTCACAGACCAGGGCAGAAGGCAATACCTATATGCTGCGTGATGACCTGATAGACAGGTCTGTAAGGCTTCTCAACGTGACATCAGAGATGATTGAAAATCTGATCTTTGACCTGACTATGAACCGCAGGATCAAGGTGGTCGGAGACGAGGTCTATGAATACCCGCTGTTTCGCATGGAGCAGAGGAGCGCGGCAAAGCTTCTCACACTGAAGAACCGCTTTGCAGTTGAGGAGAAGGGCATTGATGATGCAATCTCCCAGATCGAGACTGAAGAGCAGATGACTCTCGATTGGAACCAGCGAAAAGCGGTACAGGAAGCGGCTGAGAATGGCATCCTGATACTCACTGGAGGCCCTGGTACAGGAAAGACAACTACCATCAGGTCGATCATCAGATATTTCAGAAACGAAGGACTTGAAGTCCGTCTCGCGGCACCGACAGGAAGAGCTGCAAAGAGGATGAGCGAAGCCTGCGGGCAGGATGCCCAGACTATACACAGACTTCTCGAAGTGCAGAAGGGTGGGACCACGGATGACAGTGAACCGGGCTCCAATCCGGGCATCTTCGGCCGCAATGAAGAGAATCCGATAGAAGCCGATGTCGTGATCATAGATGAGATGTCGATGGTAGACATCACTATTTTTTACTCGCTGCTACGGGCACTTGATGAAGGAATGAGACTCGTGCTCGTCGGTGATGTGGACCAGCTGCCATCGGTCGGCCCGGGAAATGTGCTGAAAGATCTGATAGCGTCAGAGGCATTTCCGGTCGTGAGACTGACGAATATTTTCCGCCAGAAGGATACCGGGGACATAGTCCTGAATGCCCACAGGATCAGGAACGGTGAGGAGGTCACGCTCGACAACAAGAGCCGTGATTTTTTCTTCCTGAAGAGATACGACGCCAATCATATCATATCCATTGTGATCCAGCTGCTGAAGGGGAAGCTCAAGGATTATGTGCAGTCGGATGCATTTGACATACAGGTGCTCTCGCCTACGAGAAAGGGGCTCTGCGGCGTCGCGAATCTCAATAAGATCCTGCAGGAATACATGAATCCGCCATCTGAGGGCAAGTATGAGAAGCAGTTCGGCGATATAGTTTTCCGTGAGGGCGACAAGGTCATGCAGACGAAGAATGACTATGATATCAGCTGGGAAGTCATGAGTCCGCGCGGCATTCCGGTAGATCAGGGGACCGGCATCTTCAATGGCGACCTTGGAAAAATACTCGAGATCAACGATTTTTCCAACAGCGCGAGAATTGAGTTCGACGACGGACATATAGTTGACTACCCTTATGCGAATCTCGAGAATCTGTCACTGGCGTATGCGATGACGATTCACAAGTCGCAGGGAAGCGAGTATCCGGCGGTCATCATACCGCTGCTGGCGGGCCCGGAAGTGCTATACAACAGGAATCTCCTGTACACCGCAGTCACAAGGGCGAAGAAGTGCGTGGTCATAGTCGGGGATGAAAAAGTTTTCTACAATATGGAACGAAATGACCGCCAGCAGAAGCGTCTGAGCGGTCTTGAAGAGAGGATCAGGGAGGCAGAGGAGAATGAAGAGGTCAGATTTTAGGAGGGTGATTTTTCCACCGAGATGTCCGTCGTGCGATGAGGTACTGGCTCCGGATGAGAGGACATTCTGCGCGGACTGCATGAAGCTCGTCCACAGGGTGAGCGGGAATTACTGTGTGCGCTGCGGCAGACAGCTGACAAAAGAACTTGAAGTGATGTGTGAGGACTGCTCCCGGAAGACGCATGTGTTTTCCGAGGGCAGATCTCTTTATGTATATGATGGACCCATGCGAGAGGCGATGTACCGGTTCAAGTATGCCGGGAGGCGCTCGTATGCAGACAGCTTCGCAAGAGATGCAGCAGACCTGTGGGGAGACTGGATTCAGGGAATGGACTTTGATATGATAGTGCCAGTGCCCATGTATTCCGGGAAAAGGAAAACCCGTGGCTTCGATCAGGCCGAGGTCTTTGCGCGCGCGCTCGGTGAGGAAACGGGGATTCCCTGCGTCCATCTGCTCGACCGGGTGATGGCGACTCCGCCGATGAAAGGACTTTCTCCCGAGGAAAGACGAAAGAATCTCAAAAATGCTTTTCAAGTAAGGGATTTTGATGTAAAATCAAAGAGAGTGCTTCTCTGTGATGATATTTACACCACGGGGTCCACTATGGATGCAGCAGCTGAGATGCTTTTAGAGGCCGGAGTATCGGATGTCTGCGGAATGTTTATATGTACAGGAGAATAGAGGCGGAAGCCTCATAGTAGGAAGGGTGGTAAAATGGACATCAGGAACTGCAGGAAGTGTGGAAGGATATTCCAGTACAGCGGCACGGGGCCGGTTATCTGCGAGAACTGCACGAGAGAGCAGGAGAAGCTCTTTGAGAAGGTCAGGGATTACATAAGGGACAATCCCGGTGCCAATATGAATCAGGTATCTGAGGAGAATGATGTGTCGGTCAATCAGATACAGCAGTGGGTGCGTGAGGAGAGGCTCGAGTTCTCGAAGGATTCAGGTGTGACATTCTACTGCGAGAAGTGCGGAGCGCCGATCAGGACAGGCAGATACTGCAACAACTGCAAGTCCAGCATGGCACAGGATCTCGAGGGCATGTACCACAAGCCGCAGACAGCGCTTGCAAAGCCGAAGAGGAAGAGCGAGCGTGATGCCATGAGATTTATGGGAAAGCAGGATATCTGATTTGATAAATGAGGACAGGGTCAGGAAGATGACCCGTATCGCGATCAGGGAGAAGAGAGCCGGGTACAGGATACAAACGGCAGACGGGCTTGATCAGAAGCATTTCGTGTCGTATTACGGAGTCAGAAGCTTTTTCTTCGGGACGATACTGTATTTCATAGTCTTCGCCATACTGGCGGCAGCGGCTTTTTCAGTATTTGTCATTCCGGTCACGAGGCTTACCGTAGCAGTGCTGGTATTCGGAGGTATTCTCGGATATCTGTTTTTTCTGCTGGGGTATCTCAGGTACGAGAGGCACAGGAATATCGCGAGATACGAGGAGTACCGTCGCACAATAAGAGAACAGCAGGAGGATATGGAAGAACTGGCTGCCCTATATGAGGCAGAGGACAAGGAAAGCCACAAGGAATCACAATGAAGCTAGATCTGGCGGTCAGAAGCCATGTAAGCAATTTCATATCAAGGCATGAGAATGTGCTCAGAAGGATACTCGGCGCAGCCTGGATCCTGTTCGGTGTATCGGTCGTATCAGGCGCATTCGGCTTTTCAGATCTCCTTTCGTCGGTGGCAGTCAGGCTGCTTCTGACGGTAGCAGGATTTTTTCTTCCATCATCGGGAATAGCAGTGATGCTCGTCATCTATCTGGTACTGCAGGTGCTCTCGCTCTCGCAGTCCATCGGTATTCTCGTGTTTTTCATGTTTGCTGTATTCTATATATTCTGCTATTCGTATAAGGCCAGATTCAACAATATGCTTCCTGGTATCGCCATATTCTACCGTGCATCTATCCCGTATGTGGGGCCGATGGTGGCCGGACTTTTCGGTGGATACCATGAGGTGACATCTGTCATAGGCGGAAGTGTGATCGCATACTATCTGAAGACAGTTCATGATGCGATTCCGTCTATATCAGAGGGCTCTGACGGCACGGGTGCGCTGGACCTGCTCTCTACAATGGTTTCGGGAAGCGGATTCTATTTTTTCATAGCATCCATGATAGTGCTGTTCCTTGCAGTATGTACGATCAAGAACCTGCGGGTATCATATTCGTGGATTATTGCGGTCATAGGTGGTACAATAGCAGAAATGCTGATCACGTTCGGCGGTGTCATGTTCTTCGGACAGGGACCGGAGATCTGGGTGCTGATCGGCGGGAATATAGTGAGTCTTCTGGTGGGCATACTGTGTGCGCTTCTTTTCAGGAATCTTGATTTCTCAAGGGTTGAGAGGGTGCAGTTCGAGGACGATGATTACTATTATTATGTGACGGCAGTCCCGAAGATACACATAGCAGAAGAGGATAAGGAGATAAAGAAGATTACTTCCGGTACGGAAGAGAAAAGTGATGAAAAGGAGGTGAACGCATGACGGCATTTGCTGACAGAATGAATGGCTGGCTGGCCAATTTTGACCTGACATTCCCGACCGTGCATGTGATAGATATTGTCGAGATCATCATCATAGCATTTTTCATATATGAGATACTCGTATGGCTGAAGAATACCCGTGCGTTCATGCTGATTCGCGGAATCCTGGTGATCGCGACCTTCTTCGCTCTCGCAGCGCTGCTGCAGATGAATACCATCCTGTGGCTGGGTGAGAAGCTGCTGAATGTCGCGATAATAGCGATAGTAGTCGTGTTCCAGCCGGAGCTGAGGCAGGCGCTGGAGCAGCTGGGCCGGAACAATCTGTTCCGTGTTCTCGCAAACGGCTTTTCAAAGAATTCAAATCTGAGATTCTCGGATCATACTCTCACAGACCTTGTGAAGGCCTGCTATGATATGGGAGCGGTGAAGACCGGTGCGCTCATCGTGATAGAGATGGAGACAGGGCTTCAGGAGTACGAGAGGACCGGCATTCCGGTAGACGCCATTCTGTCTAGGCAGCTGCTTATCAATATTTTCGAAAAAAATACACCTCTTCATGATGGTGCAGTGCTCGTCCGCGGAGACAGGGTGGTATCAGCTACCTGCTATCTGCCGCTGTCGGACAATATGTCTATATCAAAGGATCTGGGTACGCGTCACAGGGCAGCACTTGGTATTTCAGAGGTGTCTGATGCTGTCACCATAGTCGTATCTGAGGAGACAGGGAAGGTGTCGGTGACCCAGGGAGGAAAGCTGAGACACGATATCACGGCAGAACAGCTGGCGAAGCTCCTGCACAGCATCCAGAAGAAAAGGACGATCGAGGATGTAGCGAAGAGTGACGAAAGGAGGTCATCAGATGAGTCAGAAAATTCATGACTTCTTGACGAAGAACTGGGGCCTGAAGATCCTCGCCATCATTCTGTCCTTCATCCTGTGGATAGCGATAGTGAATGTAGATGATCCTACCGAGAAGCGGAATTTCACCGCAAAGATATCAATCGAGAACCAGGATGTGGTAAGCGAGCAGGGAAAATACATGTCCGTTGCTGATTCGAATATGTCCGTGACCTTCCGCGTGAGTGCGAAGCGTACGATCATGGACCGCCTGTCAAACAGCGATTTCGTCGCGACAGCAGATATGAATTATCTCGATGACAAGGGCAGGGTTCCGATACAGATCTCCTGCGTGACATATCCGAGAGCAGTATCTATCATTGGAGAGACGCATTACCTGCAGGTAGAGGTTGGCGAGAAGCAGTCGAAGAAATTCGTGATAGACGGTTCGTCCGGGGGTGATCCTGCCGACGGCTACGCAGTGAAGGATATAGATGTATCTCCGAATGTAGTGACGGTCGAGGGTCCTGCAAGCATTGTGAAGAAGATAGATCACGTGGCGGCAATAGCAGATGTTGACGGCGTGAGCACTGATATATCGGAGAATGTAGTTCCTACCTTTTTCGACAGTGACAATAAGGAGATAAATACCACCCGTCTCACCCTGTCTGTATCTACGGTGAAGGTCAATGTGACGATGGATTCGGTGAAGAGTGTCCCGATAGAGGTATCGAAGCCGACCAGCTCGGAGGTGCCATCCGGTGTATCGATCAATGAGATCACAGCTGATCCGTCACAGGTAGACGTACAGGGCTCGGCAGAGGATCTGAATACGATCAGCAAGATCACGATTCCATTTGCTGATCTGGGCTTCACCGAGACAAATGAGAACTTCGAGACGACGGTTGATATTTCAAGCTATCTGCCGGATAATGTGAAGCTGAAGGATTCTTCACGGGGCAAGGTAAAGGTGACTGTAGACATATATTCGATGACGGACGAGACATTCTCAGTATCGACATCGAATCTCAAGATAAAGGATCTGTCAGATGATTATGAGGCTTCATTTGACGAGGATACCGTATCAGTTGTATTATCCGGGTATGAAAATGATCTGTCAGAGGTGAATGCATCAGAGCTCACCGGTTCTGTGGATGCATCAGGACTGACAGAGGGAAAGCATACGGTCCAGGTGAAGCTGGATCTGCCGGATGGTGTGAAGGCGGACAAAGCGACCGTTTCCATCATTCTGAAGAAAAAGGAGACAGATGAAGGAGATTAAGAAATGCTGAGTCACAGACTGACTATACAGAATCCCACGGGCCTGCACCTGAGACCCGCAGGGGTGCTGTGTCAGGAAGCAATGAAATTCAGGTGTAAGGTCACGTTCCGATACGGACCTGAGGACAGAGGCGAGGCGAATGCGAAAAGCATCCTGTCAGTATTGGGAGCGTGTATCCGAAAGGGAGATGAGATCACGCTGATCTGCGACGGGGAGGATGAGGCCGAAGCAATGCACAAGCTGGTTCCGATGATCATGGACGGTCTGGGCGACAGACTGTAGGAAGGAGAAAAAGATATCATGATGAATTACAAGCACTATGTAAAGAACCCTGTACTGAATTTCCCTGAAAGGACATGGCCGGACAAGGAGATCACAAAACATCCTGTCTGGTGCTCGGTTGACCTCCGTGACGGCAATCAGGCCCTCGTGGAACCGATGGATGTCGATGAGAAGATGGAAATGTTCGAGCTCCTTCTGAAGCTTGGCTTCAAGGAGATCGAGATCGGATTTCCGGCAGCATCGCAGATTGAGTACGATTTTCTTCGCAAGCTTGTAAAGGAGCACAGAATCCCCGATGATGTCAAGGTGCAGGTACTCTGTCAGTGCAGACAGAACCTGATAGACAGGACCTTTGAGGCTATTCAGGGAATTCCGAATGTAATCTTCCACATATACAATTCCACATCTACTCTCCAGAGAGATGTGGTATTCCATAAGGATAAGGAGGGCGTAAAGCAGATAGCCATCGACGGTACGAGAATGGTGAAGGAAGGCCTCAGGAAATATGACGGCAATCTGTGGCTCGAGTATTCACCGGAGAGCTTTACAGGAACTGAGGTGGACTATGCTGCTGAAGTATGTAATGCCGTGATGAAGGAATGGGACAATGCAACAGGCAACCCGGTGATCATCAATCTTCCTGCAACGGTTGAGATGAATACACCGAATGTCTATGCCGACCAGATCGAGTGGATGAACAATCATCTCGACAACAGGGACAATGTGATCCTTTCACTCCACCCACACAATGACCGTGGTACCGGCATTGCCTGTGCAGAGCTCGGACTCCTTGCAGGAGCTGACCGTATCGAGGGAACACTCCTTGGAAACGGTGAGAGAACCGGTAATGTAGATATTTTAAATATCGCATACAATATGTTTTCACAGGGCATTGATCCGGGCCTTGAGATCTCAGATATCAAGGAGATCACAGAGGTCTGTGAGAGATGTACGAAGATGACAGTAGATCCTAGACATCCATATGCCGGAAGCCTTGTATTTACAGCATTCTCGGGTTCACACCAGGATGCCATCAATAAGGGCGAGCAGGCCATGAAGGAGAGGAATTCTACAATCTGGCAGGTTCCGTATCTGCCGATCAACCCGTCGGATATCGGAAGAGAGTACGAGCCTGTTGTCCGTATCAACAGCCAGTCAGGCCGTGGCGGAGTCGCATTCGTCATGGACAAGGTATATGGCTACAAGCTCCCTAAGGTCATGCAGCGTGAGTTCGCTGATGTCATCCAGGAGATCAGTGAGAAGGAAGGCGGCGAGGTCAAGCCGGAGCGTATCATGAAGGAGTTCAAGAAGGAATACCTCGACAAGAAGGATCCGTTCAGGCTCGACTTCGTAGATATCGATGATAATACAGAGGATGAGGATACGCATGTGTCACTCGACTTCAAGTACAATGGAGAGGCCTTCCATTCAGAGGCCGATGGTAACGGACCGGTCGACGCAGTAAAGACCGCTATCAAGCAGTGTGTACCTGAGGTGGACTTCGTTCTGATCGATTATTCAGAGCATGCACTCGGTGTCGGCTCACATGCGAAGGCAGCTGCATACATCGAACTGCAGAATCCTCGTACAGAGAATATCAGCTTCGGTGTAGGACTCTCATCGAATATCACGAGAGCATCTATCCGTGGTATTTTCTCAGCACTCAACAGGATGATTGAGAAAGAGAAGGATTTATAAGTTCGTAGTATTTAGTCCTGAGTTCTTAGCTCTGAACTTAGAACTAAAAAGGAAATGATGATGCGTAAAATATTATTGACCGGTCCGAATGGACAGCTTGGGAGAGCGGTTACAGAAGAATACAAAAAGGATCAGGACGCTTGGATCATTCCTGTCTCCCATGAGGAGATGGCGATAGAGGATCTCGATGCCGTTCTTAAAAAAATATCTGCCGAGCAGCCTGGTGTGATCATCAACTGTGCCGCCTACACGAATGTAGATGGCTGTGAGGAAAATACACATCTGGCCGGAAGGATCAATGCTGTAGGCCCGAGGAATCTCGCAATTGCAGCGCAGAAATGCGGGGCAAAGATTGTACATATCTCCACAGACTATGTATTCGATGGATGCGGCACGAGACCATATGTAGAGAGTGATCCGACACAGCCTGTCAGTGCTTATGGCCGCTCGAAGCTGATGGGAGAAAAGTATGTGAGGGAGCTCTCGCAGAAATACTTCATCATCCGTACTGCTTGGCTCTATGGTGACGGACACAATTTCGTCCGCACCATGCTTCGCCTGTCAGAAACGCATGACGAGGTAAGCGTTGTAGATGACCAGATCGGCTGTCCTACGAGCACTACAGAGCTTGCGAGGATGATTCACTTCCTCGAGCAGACAGAGCAGTACGGCCTGTATCACGGTGTCTGCCGTGGACAGACCAGCTGGGCTGATTTTGCGGAGGAGATATTCAGACTGGCCGGGAAGAAGACGAGGGTCAGGCATATTTCTTCAGAGGAATATGAGAAAATGAATCCGCAGTCTGCCAGGAGGCCGCATTATTCCGTACTTGAAGACCAGATGCTTACCCTTATATCGCCAGAGGACGGTGAGGGCTTTGAGATGTCGACATGGCAGGATGCACTGAAAGAGTATATAAGTGATGAGTTGTAAGTTAAAAGTCAGGAGCTTCAGGAGTTCTGAATGAAACCGCTAATCAGTGTTATTATACCGGCTTATGATGTAGCAGATGAGCTGCCCGGGATGGTAAATGACCTCACCGGACAGCCATTTAAATTTTTTGAAATAATAATCGTACTCCGTCGTGATGATCCTTCGACTATAGAGACAGCTGAGAAAATGGCTGCCACAGACCAGAGGATCAGGATCGTATACCGTGATGATCCTGGAGTCTCTGCTGGCAGGAATGCCGGAATAGAGGCGGCCGAAGGAGAATATCTGGTATTTCCGGACGGAGATGACAGAATCACAAAAGGGTATCTTGGCACGCTGCTTGGAACTATAGCAGATCCGAGGAAGCCTGTGATGTCAAGGGGGTTCCCGCGGATTTCCGCACAGCTCGGCATCGTGGGATATGATATCGTAAATGGTGACGAGGTCGTAGACGAGACTGAGGAGAGCGGAATCAGGGTCATGGATCAGGAGGATTTCCTGTGCAGACTCTTTTTTCAGGAAAATTATCAGGGGTATGTATGGAATAAAATTTTCAAAAAGAGTATAATCGACAAATACAGTCTGCGTTTCAACGAAGACTGTTACTATAGAGAAGACCAGCTGTTTGTCTGCGAGTATGCACTTCACTGCGATGCGATAAGATATAATCCGGCGCGTATGTATCACTATGTGCAGAGGAAGGGCTCAGCGACAGATCTGCTCGATCCTGAGGACGGAGTTCTCAGCATGGAAGTGCTCGAACGCGAGATGACGATGTGTAAGGCATTTTCAGAGATGAGGCATCTGCTGAGGAAGCATGAGGACCCGCAGTGGTACTTAGAGCAGGAATATGTATTCTATGCACTTGAGATATTCTACCGGATGAGAGTCGTAGAGGATAAGGCATGCTTTAAGGACAGCTATTTCAGGAAGCTTGCGAAGGAGGTCGCCTCCATCGAATACTATCCGCTTGACGACTGGGAGGCTGAGCAGCTTGAAGCCATGAAGGAATATGCAAAGACAGGGATATTAAAGGATAACAATGAAGTACAATGATCTGATAGTCGGCAGCGGACTGTTCGGTGCCGTATATGCGAGAGAGGCACTTGACAGCGGCAGAAGTGTGGCCGTGATCGAGAGGCGTGACCATATTGGCGGCAATGTTTACACGAAGAGGGTGTCGGACATCAATGTGCATGTTTACGGAGCCCATATTTTTCATACATCGGACAGAGAGGTGTGGGAATATGTCAATCGTTTCGCTGAATTCAATAACTACATCAATTCACCGGTAGCAATATACGGAGATGAGCTGTACAATCTGCCATTCAATATGAATACCTTCAGCCGGATGTGGGGCATTAAGACTCCGGCTGAGGCCAAGGCAAAGATTGCAGAGCAGATCAGGGATCTTGATATAAAAGAGCCAAAGAATCTCGAGGAGCAGGCACTTTCACTTGTGGGACGTGATGTCTATGAGAAGCTGATCAAGGGCTACACCGAGAAGCAGTGGGGCAGGCCGTGCAATGAACTGCCGGCATTTATCATCAGGAGACTGCCGCTCAGATTCGTCTATGATAATAATTATTTTACCGACAGGTATCAGGGAATTCCGGTTGATGGATATACGGCGCTGGTTGAGAAGCTTCTGAAGGGCGCGGATATTTTTACCGGAGAGGACTTCTTCGATTTCAGGAAAAATAATACGCTGAAGGACGGCACCGAGATCGAGTATGACAGGCTGATCTTTACAGGTCAGATCGATCAGTATTTCGACTATCAGTATGGTCCGCTCGAGTACAGATCAGTGCGTTTCGAGACTGAAGAGCTCGATACAGACAATTATCAGGGCAATGCAGTTGTGAACTATACATCAGCAGATGTGCCGTATACCCGTATCATCGAGCACAAGCATTTCAATTTCGGAAAGCAGCCTACGACCATTATTTCACGTGAATATTCATCTGAATGGAAGCCTGGTGTCGAGCCGTACTATCCGATCAATGATGAGAAGAATAATGAACTGTATCAGAGGTATGCTGATCTCGCAGGGAAGGAAAAGAAGAAGGACGTTTACTTCGGGGGAAGGCTGGGGCAGTATAAGTATTACAACATGGATCAGGTGATCGCAGAGGCACTTTCGCTCTCTGAAGAGATACTGTGAGGTAGAAAATGCTAAAACCGGCAGACTGGCTTGACCGGATCTTCGACCGTATTTTCACGAGGCATCCGAAGAGCCGCAAGGTAGAACCTTTATACTACAAATATAAGGAACTCATGCTGTATGGAATGTTCGGCCTGGGGACCTTTATCATAGCGCTGTTTACATACTGGCTGTTCACGGAGCCGATGCACATGAATGTCCTTGTGGGCAATGCCCTGTCATGGATATTTGCGACGGCATTTGCCTTTATCACGAACAGGCACTTCGTATTTTACAATCACACATCCGGAGTCTTCGCCTTTTTCTATCAGCTCGGAGCCTTCTGTGTAGGCCGTGTCCTGACGCTTGGGATAGAGGAGCTGATGCTCGGCATTCTGATCGGTGTAATGCATCTGCCGAATATGCTGATCAAGGTTCTTGCACAGATTGTCGTGATCACGCTGAACTATGTTTTTTCAAAGATATTTGTTTTCAAAAAGGAATAGTGGACTGGCTGTATGAGTAAGAAAATGGAATCCATGAAGCATCTGTACCGGGGGATTTCGAATATCGTCATCACCCTCGTGGTCACGGTGCTTTTTTCCTATGTATGGGAGGAATGGCTCAATATCCTTCTTGACAGGCCGTTCCTGACCCTCGGCGGTACGACGATGATCGTGATCTACATGATCCTCGCTATTTTCTTCATCCATGGCTTCGGTGGATATGATATAGGCGTCAGCAGGATATCGCATGCTTCGATCGGGTGCGCGCTGGCTTCGCTAATCGTGAATTTCCTGATGATGGTCTTCACGGTCATGATGGTCGGCTACAAAAGCCTGATCCCGGGAATCATCGTCGCGTATGTAGAGCTGTTCCTTGCGGATGTGATCATACTTTTCATCATTACCTATGTGCTGACATGGCTGTACAGGAGGATTTTCCCACCGTACCAGATGCTGCAGATCCACGGGGAGCATGTAAATAATCTCGATCACAAGATGGGACTCCGGCGTGACAAATACGTGATCGCCGAGACTGTGATGGATACGGCTCCGTTCGATGTGATCACAGCAAAAATCGATAATTATGAGGCGGTGCTCATCAATGATGTTCCGTCCGAATTAAAAAACAAGATTCTGAAGTATTGCTTTGACAGACAGAAAAGAGTATACTTCACCCCGAAGATTTCGGATATCATAGTAAAGGAATCCGAAGAGCTGAATCTTTTTGATTCGCCGTTGTATCTTTCGAGAAATATTGGTTTCTCGCTTGGACAGAGGATAGTGAAAAGGACCGGAGATATCATTCTCTCGCTTCTGGGAATCGCTATTACCTCGCCCGTAATGCTTGTTGTGGCCATCATGATCCACTCGTATGATAAGGGGCCTGTATTTTATAAGCAGGAGAGGTACACGATCCACAAGAAGAGGTTTAAGGTCATCAAGTTCCGCAGCATGATAGTGGACGCTGAGAAAAAGAGCGGAGCAAGGCTTGCAAGCGAGAATGATGACCGTATCACTCCGATAGGACATTTCATCAGGGCTACGCGAATCGATGAGATCCCGCAGTTCTTCAATATACTGAAGGGTGATATGTCCTTTGTGGGCCCGCGTCCTGAAAGGCCCCAGATCCACGAGGAGTACTGCGAGAAGGTTCCGGAATTCGATTTCAGACTCAGCGTCAAGGCCGGACTCACCGGATATGCGCAGGTCTACGGCAAGTACAATACGACTACCTATGACAAGCTGAAATTTGATATGATATATGTCCAGAAGGCATCGATCATTCTGGATCTGCAACTGATACTTCTGACCTTAAGGGTCGTTTTCCAGAAGGAAAGCACCGAGGGCGTTGAAGAAGGAGAAAAAACAGCAAAATGAAAAAGTATATCAAGGGTTTCTACGATTACCGTTTCCTGTTAAGTGAGCTGGTAAAGCGTGGAATCAGGCTCAAGTACAGAAAAAGTTACCTTGGAATCGTGTGGTCACTGATCGAGCCGCTGATGACGACTGTGGTACTCGTAGTAGTATTCGGAGCCCTTTTCGACAGGCTCTCTGATCCGACATTCGCGACCTATATCATGTGTGGTCGTCTGACGTTTACATTTTTCCAGAATGGCACGAAAGGCGCGAGTAAGGCCATCCGTGGCAATGCGGGCATGATCAAGAAGGTGTATGTACCGAAATATCTTTATCCACTGTCGAATGTGCTGTACAATTTTATCATTTATCTGATATCGCTTGTAGTGCTGGTTCCGGTAATGATATATTCATGTCTGCTTCCGACGGAACACATGATAAATGTAATCCCATCAATCCTCTGGCTTCTGATCCTGACGATCGGCGTAGGAATGATCCTGTCGGTGCTCGATGTATTTTTCCGTGATATCGAATATCTCTGGAACGTACTGCTGATGATCATCATGTACTTATCGGCTATTTTCTATCCTATTGAGAGAATCCAGAAGCACCATCTGATGTGGCTTCTGCATCTGAATCCGGTGTACTGCATCATTGAGATGTTCCGTGGTGCCATGATAGGACACTGGGTAGGATGGAAGGTATGCAGCTATCCGCTGATCTTCGGAGTGGTATGCTGTATCATCGGATTCGTGGCAATGAAGAAGACGCAGGATCAGTTTATTTTACACTTATAAGTTATAAGTTATAAGTTATTAGTTATAAGATAAAAGCTGATGGATGACCAGTTAAGCCTCAAAAGGTGGATCAAATCATAACTTTTAACTTCAGACTTTTAACTCATAACTCATAACTCCTGACATAACAAGGAAGCATATATGAAACCTACAGTAGAAGTCAGTCATCTCGGGATGAAGTTCAATCTCAGCCAGGAGATGCACGACACATTAAAAGATTATTTCATAAATCTGTTCAGACACAGCGACAAGATGAAAAAGGATGAGTTCTGGGCCCTGACGGATGTGAGCTTCAAGCTCTATCCGGGTGACAGACTTGGTATCCTGGGCTTGAACGGCGCAGGCAAGTCCACGATCCTGAAGGCCATTGCCGGTGTATATCACCCGACGACCGGTACCGTGAAGAGAAAGGGCAAGCTGGCACCGCTCCTTGAGCTCGGTGCTGGATTCGAGCCTCAGTATTCGGCCAGGGAAAATATTTATCTGTACGGCGCTATCCTCGGATACAAGAAGGACTTCATCGACACGAAGTTTGACGAGATCATACAGTTCGCAGAGCTCGAGGATTTCATAGATGTGCCGATCAAGAACTATTCATCAGGTATGAAGAGCCGTCTCGGATTTGCCATATGTACGGCAGTGAATCCGGATATTCTGATCCTTGATGAGGTTCTCTCAGTCGGTGACAAGAAGTTCCGCCGCAAGTCTGAGGACAAGATAATGAGCATGTTCGACGGCAATGTAACGGTGCTCTTCGTATCGCATTCACTCGATCAGGTACGCCGGATCTGCAATAAGGCAATGATCCTTGATCACGGCCATCTGAAGGCGTTCGGAGATATCAATGATATAGCACCGATCTATGAGCAGATGACTCAGGAGGATCCCGAGGAGATTGCGAAGCGTGAGGAGAAGGCCAGGGCCAACCGTGCGAAGAAGCTCCGTGCAGCACGCAAGACGAAGGCACGCGATATCATCCGCATGACCAACAACCTGAATCTCACAGATGAGCAGGCCATGGCAGCACTTGATATACCAGAATCGAAATACCAGATCTATCTCGACGTAGTCAAGGAAATCGAGGACAGCGAAGGCGTCCTCACGAAGGAACAGGCCATGAAGCAGGCTGCCGCCGAAGAAGCCGCCATCGACCGCAACGCCACCTTCCCATCCGAGGAAGAGCAGGAGACAACGGGCGATAGTGATGACTGAGTTAAAAGTTGAGAGTTAAAAGTTAAGAGTTAAAAGTTAAAAGTTAAGAGTTTAAAGTCAGGTATAAGATTCATAACTTAAAACTAAAGACTTAAAACTAAGAACTCACAACTTTAAAACTAAGAACTCACAACTTTAAACTTGACAATTTACATTGTCGGTCATATAATAGATAAGCTTGCGTAAAGTTACGCAAAGTATTATTCACAGGAGGTGAAATAAATGCCAACATTTAACCAGTTAGTGAGAAAGGGCAGACAGACATCTGAGAAGAAGTCAACAGCACCTGCACTCCAGCACGGATTCAATTCTCTGAAGAAGCGTCCTACAGATGATGCTTCACCGCAGAAGCGTGGTGTGTGCACAGCCGTTAAGACTGCCACTCCTAAGAAGCCTAACTCAGCAATGAGAAAGATTGCCAGAGTTCGTCTTTCAAACGGAATCGAAGTAACATCTTATATTCCAGGTGAGGGACACAACCTTCAGGAGCACTCTGTTGTATTAGTTCGTGGCGGACGTGTCAAGGACCTTCCAGGTACCAGATACCATATTATCCGTGGAACACTCGATACTGCCGGTGTTGCTGACAGAAAGCAGGCTCGTTCAAAGTATGGCGCAAAGCGTCCAAAGAAATAATATTTCTTTGAAAAGTATTTTGTAACCAGCAGACACTCGGAAGTATTTTACATCTGAAAGTTAGTGTTAGCATTTATTTTTCAATAAGCGCGCACACACATTTTCATATGTGAGTACCTATGATCTAATAATCCCATTATTAAGGAGGGAAGCAGACGTGCCACGTAAAGGACATACAATAAAGAGAGATGTGCTTGCTGATCCTATCTACAATTCAAAGGTAGTGACAAAGCTCATCAATAATGTAATGCTCGACGGCAAGAAGGGTGTTGCCCAGAAGATCGTTTACGGAGCATTCGACAAAGTAGCAGAGAAGACCGGCAAACCGGCTCTCGAGGTTTTTGAAGAGGCCATGAACAATGTAATGCCAGTTCTTGAGGTCAAGGCAAGACGTGTCGGTGGTGCCACATATCAGGTACCTATCGAGGTCCGTCCGGATCGTAGACAGACCCTTGGACTCAGATGGCTGACCTTTTTCTCACGCAAGAGAAGCGAGAAGACCATGGTAGACCGCCTTGCAGGCGAGATCATGGATGCTGCAAATAATACAGGTGCAGCAGTAAAGCGTAAGGAAGAGATGCACAGAATGGCAGACGCCAACAAGGCATTTGCTCATTATCGATTCTGACATTTTTATAGGAGATTTAAATGGCCGAAAGAGAATACCCACTGGAGAGAACCAGGAACATCGGTATCATGGCTCATATCGATGCAGGAAAGACTACACTTACAGAGCGTATCCTGTATTATACCGGTGTCAATTATAAGATCGGTGAGACCTACGAAGGCACATCCACAATGGACTGGATGGAGCAGGAGCAGGAAAGAGGTATCACCATTACTTCTGCAGCGACTACATGTCACTGGACAGAAGAAGACCACACAAAGCCAAAGAAGGGTGCACTTGAGCATCGTATCAATATCATCGATACCCCGGGACACGTAGACTTCACAGTAGAGGTTGAGCGTTCTCTTCGAGTACTCGACGGATCAGTCGGCGTATTCGATGCAAAGGGTGGTGTTGAGCCTCAGTCAGAGAACGTATGGCGTCAGGCTGATACATACAATGTACCTCGTATGGCTTTCGTTAATAAGATGGATATCCTTGGTGCTGATTTCTACAATACAGTATCAGAGATCCATACAAAGCTCGGAAAGAACCCTGTAGTAGTTGAGCTTCCTATCGGTAAGGAGGACAATTTCCAGGGAATCATCGATCTTTTCGAGATGGATTCATACATCTACAATGATAAGCTCGGAAAGGATATCACCGTTGGTGAGATCCCTGATGATATGAAGGATGAAGCTGCTGAGTGGCATACCAAGCTCGTTGAGCAGATCTGCGATCTTGATGATGATCTTATGGAGCAGTACCTCGATGGTACAGAGCCATCAGTTGACGACATGAAGAAGGTTCTTCGCCGTGCGACTATCTCAAATGACGCAGTACCTGTATTCTGTGGTTCAGCCCATCAGAATAAGGGAATCCAGAAGCTTCTCGATGGTGTCATCGAGTACATGCCTTCACCTGTAGATGTACCGGATATCAAGGGAACAGACCTTGATGGCAATGAGGTTACAAGAAAGTCATCTGATGACGAGCCGTTCTCAGCACTCGCATTCAAGATCATGACAGATCCGTTCGTCGGAAAGCTTGCATTCATCCGTGTATATTCAGGAACATGTAAGGCAGGCTCTTACGTGCTGAATGCTACCAAGGACAAGAAGGAGCGTGTTGGTCGTCTTCTTCAGATGCATGCTGATAAGAGAAAAGAGATCGATGAGGTCTTCTCGGGAGATATCGCAGCAGCTGTAGGTCTCAAGGAGACCGGAACAGGTGATACGATCTGCGACGAGCAGCATCCTGTAATCCTCGAGTCAATGGAATTCCCGGATCCTGTTATCGAGCTCGCTATCGAGCCGAAGACAAAGGAAGGTCAGCAGAAGCTTGGCGATGCTCTTGCAAAGCTTGCTGAAGAGGACCCTACATTCCGTGCTCATACAAATGAGGAGACCGGACAGACTATCATCGCTGGTATGGGTGAGCTTCACCTTGAGATCATCGTTGATCGTCTTCAGAGAGAGTTCAACGTAGAGGCTAACGTAGGTGAGCCTCAGGTTGCTTACAAGGAGACATTTACAAAGCCTGTCGATCAGGAATACAAATATGCCAAGCAGTCAGGTGGCCGTGGACAGTATGGTCACTGTAAGATCAAGTTCGAGCCACTCGATGCCAACGCAGAAGAGAATCTCGTATTCGAGAACGCCGTTGTCGGTGGAGCAATTCCTAAGGAATATATCCCGGCTATCGGTGATGGTGTTGCTGAAGCAGAGAAGGCCGGCATCCTTGCAGGATATCCTGTAGTAGGTGTCAAGGCTACAGTATATGATGGTTCATATCACGAAGTCGATTCTTCAGAGATGGCCTTCCATATCGCCGGCAGCATGTGCTTCAAGGAAGCCATGAAGAAGTCATCTCCTGTAATCCTCGAGCCTATCATGAAGGTTGAGATCACAATGCCTGAGGAATACATGGGTGATGTAATCGGAGATGTAAACTCACGTCGTGGACGTGTCGAGGGAATGGATGACGTCGGTGGAAACGGAAAGATGGTCAAGGCCTATGTTCCGCTTGCTGAGATGTTCGGATATTCTACAGCACTTCGTTCAATGACACAGGGTCGTGGAAATTACTCCATGTTCTTCGATCACTATGATCCGGTTCCAAAGAACGTACAGGAGAAGCTTCTTAACGACAAGAAATGAGTTCTAAGTTCATAGTTCAGAGTCCTGAGCTAATAACTCGGAACTCAGAACTTTGAACTCAAATAGTTGCAAATAAAAGGAAAACTTGCTATAATAAATAAATAGCGTAAACATTTTTCCATAGGAGGAAATTAACAATGGCAAAAGAGCATTTTGAGCGTACAAAGCCACACTGTAACATTGGTACCATCGGCCACGTAGACCATGGTAAGACAACCCTTACTGCTGCTATCACAAAGGTTCTTTCTGAGAGAGTAGAGGGAAATAAGGCAGAGGCCTTCGATCAGATCGATAAGGCACCGGAAGAGAGAGAAAGAGGAATCACAATCTCTACTGCACACGTTGAGTATCAGACTGCTAAGCGTCATTACGCTCACGTTGACTGCCCGGGACATGCTGACTACGTTAAGAACATGATCACAGGAGCTGCACAGATGGATGGTGCCATCCTCGTTGTTGCTGCTACTGATGGTGTTATGGCTCAGACAAAGGAGCACATCCTTCTTGCACGTCAGGTAGGTGTTCCATATATCATCGTATTCCTTAACAAGTGCGATATGATCGACGACCCGGAGCTTCTTGAACTCGTAGAGATGGAAGTTACTGAGCAGCTCGAGGAGTACGGATTTGAAGGATGCCCTATCATCAAGGGTTCTGCTTATCAGGCTCTTCAGGATGACAAGGCTCCAGCTAAGCTTGCTAACGGAGATCCACTTGATCCAGACAACCCGGACAAGAACTGGGGAGACTGCATCATGGAGCTTATGGATACTGTTGATTCTTATATCCCAGATCCACAGCGTGATACAGACAAGCCTTTCCTTATGCCTGTTGAGGATGTATTCACAATCACAGGACGTGGAACAGTTGCTACAGGCCGTGTAGAGCGTGGTACTCTTAAGCTCAATGATCCTGTTGAGATTCTTGGTATCCGTGATGATGTTGAGACTTCAACAGTTACAGGAATCGAGATGTTCCGTAAGACTCTTGATTTCGCAGAGGCCGGCGACAATATCGGAGCTCTTCTCCGTGGTATCGACCGTGACCAGATCGAGCGTGGACAGGTTGTCGCTGCTCCTGGAACAGTTACCTGCCACAAGAAGTTCACAGCTCAGGTTTACGTTCTGACAAAGGACGAGGGTGGTCGTCATACCCCTTTCTTCAATGATTATCGTCCACAGTTCTATTTCAGAACAACAGATGTAACTGGTGTCATCACTCTTCCAGAGGGAACAGAGATGTGCATGCCTGGTGATAACGTAGAGATGACAATCGAGCTCATCCACCCAATCGCTATGGAGCAGGGTCTTACATTCGCTATCCGTGAGGGTGGCCGTACAGTAGGATCAGGCCGTGTTGCTTCTATCATCGAGTAATTCTCGCGTAATAATAGAACGATGCAGATAAAACAGCTCATGCCGGTGCAGGCTTGCCTGCACATGAGGCATGGGCTGTTTTTATTTATAGCGCGGGTGCGTCTGCGAATGCATCGTTCTATTATACGTGTGTGAAAGTTTTATGAAATAAATGTCGTTTCCTTGCTTTTATAATACTTTTTTCCTATAATATGTGAGTGACTTTATACTTGACAGAGATGCTATGATAAATATCACAAGGGAAAGCAGGTGATTAGTTGGACGATAATAATTTTTATAATAATAATGGAGGCAACGGCCAGAATAACGGCGGACCGAATGGCGGCAATGGCGGACCGAATGGGAATCAGAACCCTAGATTCAATCCGATAATCGCATTCGTTCTTTTTTCTCTGATAGCGCTATTCATAGTGACGCTTCTATATAGAGGAGTCGGAAGCAGTGCGAATCAGGCAGTCAGCTATGATAAATTCTACAAGCTGGCTGAGAAGAATGAGCTGAGATCGGTGACCTTTGACGGGTCGAAGATCAATTTCAAGGTCAGGGAATCATCCACATTCTATGCGAACTCCGAGGACAAGGCCCAGCAGGAGCTGTACAGACAGAGCACAGGTCAGAAGCTTGATGTGAATTACTCGACAGGCTATCTGGAGGATGACCAGTTGCTCCCTCTTCTGAAGCAGAATAATGTGACGATCAATCGTGAGGATTCATCATCTACGTCGGCTCTTATCTACAATATAATATCCTTTATAGTTCCGCTGATCATAATCTGGATCATCTTCGCAGTGATCATGAGACGGATGGGAAGCTCAGGCGGTATGCTTGGCGGAGTGGGCAAGAGCAATGCCAAGGTATATGTACAGAAGTCTACCGGAGTTACCTTCGATGATGTCGCAGGTCAGGATGAGGCCAAGGAATCTCTGCAGGAGGTTGTTGATTTCCTGAAGAACCCTGATAAATATACGAAGATCGGTGCGAAGCTGCCGAAGGGTGCTCTACTTGTAGGTCCTCCTGGAACTGGTAAGACACTTCTGGCCAAGGCTGTAGCTGGTGAAGCCGGAGTTCCGTTCTTCTCGCTTGCGGGTTCTGACTTCGTGGAAATGTTCGTCGGTGTAGGTGCTTCGCGTGTGCGTGATCTGTTCAATGAGGCCAAGAGACAGGCTCCGTGTATCATATTCATCGATGAGATAGATGCCATTGGTAAGTCCCGTGATTCGAGATACGGCGGTGGCAATGATGAGCGTGAGCAGACCCTGAATCAGCTCCTTGCGGAGATGGATGGATTTGATACTTCTAAGGGGCTCCTCATACTTGCAGCCACAAACAGACCTGAGGTGCTTGATAAGGCTCTGCTGAGACCAGGTCGTTTCGACAGACGTATCATAGTTGATCGTCCTGATATGAAGGGACGTCTCGAGACTCTTCGTGTTCATGCGAAGGATGTCAGAATGGATTCGACCTGCGATCTCGAGGCTATCGCTCTGGCATCTGCCGGACTCGTGGGATCTGATCTCGCAAATATCATCAATGAGGCCGCTATCCTTGCAGTTGAGAATGGCAGGGAATACGTTTCACAGCCTGACCTGTTCGAGGCATTTGAGCGAGTGGCTGTCGGTGGTAAGGAGAAAAAGGATCGCCCGATGAGTGACAAGGAGCGTCATATCGTTTCCTATCATGAGGTCGGACATGCACTTGTATCAGCACTTCAGAAGAATACTGATCCTGTACAGAAGATCACAATTGTACCTCGTACAATGGGTGCTCTCGGATATACTCTTCAGACACCTGAGGAGGAGAAGTTCCTTCAGAGTAAGGAAGAGCTTGAAGAAGATATTGCTACGTTCATGGGTGGCCGGGCAGCTGAGGAGATTGTGTTCCACTCGATCACGAGCGGTGCTGCAAATGATATCGAGAAGGCTACCAATATTGCGAGAAATATGGTCACCCGTTTCGGAATGAGCGAGAAGTTCGGTATGATGGGACTTGCGACTGTTGAGAGCCAGTATCTCGATGGTGGTGCGCAGATGACATGCGGCGAGCAGACTGCGAGCAAAGTTGACAGCGAGGTTCATGCTATCATTGAGCGTGCTTACAAGAAGGCAATTGATCTGCTGACTGAGTATCGTGATGCACTTGACCAGATATCTGAGTATCTGTATCATAAGGAGACCATCACAGGCAAGGAATTCATGGATATGTTCCGTGAGATTACCGGCATTCAGGCAGATCCTGAAGAAGAGACAGGCGACAAGAAGACAGATGAGGATCACAAGGTCGCAGAGAGGCTTCAGAAGGAAATGGATTCCTATGAGGCATCGAAGGCGGAGAAGGACTCAGATGACTCAGGCTCCACTGGAAATGGTGGTTCATCTGAAAGCTCAGAAGCTTCAGGCACATCTGAAAGCTCTGGATCCGGGACTGACGATCATGGCCCTGAGGTTTCCGGCAACGAAGATATTTTTGATGAATAATAAGTGCAAGACACTGATTCAGGCGCGGCTCTGCAAGGGGCTGCGCCTTTTATATTTGCAAAAAGAAGTTATAAGAGTAGAATATAAGCATGTTTGATATACAGGAAGAATTAAAAAAGGTTCCGGATTCGCCGGGCATATATATAATGCACGACTCGAGTGATGCGATCATCTACATCGGGAAGGCAAAGAGTCTCACGAAGCGGGTGCATCAGTATTTCCAGCCGTCGCATGATGAAGGAATCAAGAAAAAGCAGATGGTCGGGCATATCGATCATTTCGAATATATAGTCACTGACTCGGAGCTGGAGGCGCTTGTCCTTGAGAACAATCTGATCAAGGAACATCGACCGAAGTACAATACCATGCTTCGTGATGACAAGACATATCCGTACATCAAGGTGACTCTGGGAGAGCATTTCCCCCGGGTTCTTTTTTCGAGAAAAGTGTATAAGGACAAGGCCAGGTACTTTGGACCATTCACGTCAGCCGGAGACGTGCGTGAGACAATAGAGCTTACGAACAAGCTCTTTCATCTGCGCACCTGCAATCGTGTATTTCCGAGAGATATAAAGAAGGAAAGGGCCTGCCTCAATTATCATATCAAGCAGTGCCCGGGTGTCTGTCAGGGATACATCACTGAAGAAGAATACATGAAGAGCGTCGATGCGGCAATGAAATTCCTCGATGGTGATGATACAGCCGTAGTCGACGATCTCACTGCAAAAATGAACGCTGCCTCTGAAAATCTCGAATTTGAAAAAGCAGCCGGCTACCGGGATGAGATCGAAGCGGTAAAGATGTGCGTTCAGAAGCAGAAGATTACCGATACGGGCGGCGAAGACAGAGATATCCTTGCAATTGCAATGGACAGAGAAGATGCCTGTGCAGTAGTGTTCTTCATTCGTGGTGGAAGAATGATCGGGCGAGATCACTTTTTCCTATCTATTAGGGACGACCAGGACAAGGCAGAGCTTATCAGCACATTCGTCCAGCAGTTCTATTCCGGAACACCATTCGTGCCGAAGGAGCTGTTCGTGCAGTCAGAGCTGCCTGATCAGAAGGTACTTGAAGATTTCCTTTCAGAGAAAAAGGGCTCCGCAGTACATATTGTGACCCCGAAGAGAGGTCAGAAGGAAAAGCTTGTGGAGCTGGCATGGAAAAATGCTTCCATGATTTTAACTAAGGACAGGGAAAGAATAAAGCGTGAAGAGGGCCGCACAATCGGTGCCATGAAAGAACTTTCTGATATTCTGGGACTGCCGGGAATCCAGCGAATGGAGGCCTACGATATTTCAAATACAATGGGATATCAGTCGGTCGGTTCAATGGTCGTATTCGATCATGGCAAGCCACTCAGAAATGATTATCGTAAGTTCAGGATAAAGACTGTTGAGGGACCGAATGACTATGCCTCAATGAAGGAGGTCCTGACACGTCGCTTCACTCATGGACTTGAAGAGAAGGCCGAGGGTGAGTCAGAGGATACAGGCAGCTTCACGAGGTTCCCGGATGTCATCATGATGGATGGTGGCAGAGGTCAGGTCAATATCGCTCTTGAAGTCCTGAATGAACTCGGTCTGGATATCCCTGTCTGTGGCATGGTTAAGGATGACCACCATAGGACGAGAGGTCTTTTTTTCAATAATAAGGAGCTCCCAATTGACCGCTCATCAGAGTGCTTCAAGCTGATTACCAGACTCCAGGATGAGGCTCATAGATTCGCAATCGAGTACCACAGGTCGCTCCGCGGCAAGAATCAGGTGAAGAGCTTCCTGGATGACATCCCTGGGATAGGACCGACGAGACGCAAGGCTCTGATGAAGAAGTATGTGACTGCAGAGGCCATAAGGGCTGCATCGGTGGAGGATCTCGCAGGCACGGACTCCATGAATGAGAAGGCCGCGCAGGAGGTGTATGACTATCTGCACAAAAGTTGACAAAACCTGTCCGTCAAACTATCATATAAAGGCAGGGGTTAGTGATATAGAACAGTATGGGCTTGCCTTCTGTGGCTGGAAGGTTCTGATAGAGAAAGGGTGAAAATGGCTATACAACAGGAAGGTGCGAGCATAAAAAAAATAGCTGACAAGCTGGAGCTCGTGAATTACACGACAAATATCAATCTCGATGACTGCTATATCAAGGTGCCGGATATCAACAGACCGGCGCTGCAGCTCGCCGGGTTCTATGAGCATTTTGATAATAACAGAATCCAGCTCATCGGAATGGTTGAGTATGCATATCTACATGGCGAGAATACGGAGGAGGAGCGGAAGAAAATATATGAGAACCTGTTCTCATATAATATTCCTGCGATAATAATCTGCCGCGGACTCGAGCCGGAAGAGAATTTCATAAAGGCAGCAGAGAAGGCAGGGACTCCGATTCTCGGAACGAGCAGGGCTACATCCCAGTTCGAGGCGAGACTTATATATGTGCTGAGCTACGAGCTCGCACCGACGACCACGATTCATGGAGTGCTCGTTGATGTATATGGCGAGGGACTGCTGATCACAGGAGAGAGCGGCATCGGAAAGTCTGAGGCAGCCCTCGAGCTCGTCAGAAGAGGACACAGACTGGTAGCAGATGATGTGGTCGAGATAAGAAAGGTAAATGACGACAGCCTGATCGGTACATCGCCTGCGATCACGAAGCACCTGATCGAGCTGCGCGGAATCGGAATCATCGATGTCAAGTCACTCTACGGAGTAGAATGTGTCAAGGATTCGCAGAATATCGATCTCGTGATCAAGCTGGAGGACTGGCATCAGGGCACAGAATACGACAGACTCGGACTCGATGATGAATATATGGAAATTCTTGGACAGAAGGTGGTCTGCCATTCACTACCGATCCGCCCAGGTCGTAACCTTGCGATCATCTGCGAGACAGCAGCCGTGAACCACAGGCAGAAGAAGATGGGCTATAATGCAGCAGCAGAGCTGTACCGTCGAGTGAACGACAACATCAAGAGGGGCAGTCAGGAAAGTTAAATTATTTGAATCTGATGAAAAAGGGACCTGTCCCTTTTTTCATCTGAAAGGACCAGGAAATGGATAAGAAAAATGCATGGCTTAAGTACACGAAGAAGAAGGACAGAAAGCAGGTCATGGACTTCGGTGAGGAGTACCGCGAGTTCCTGAGCAATTGTAAGACCGAGAGGGAGTGCACGTCCTTTTTTGCAGAAGAGGCAGAGAAAGCGGGATTCAGGGATCTCGAAAAGGTCATTGAGAATGATGAGAAGATAAGGCCAGGGGACAGGCTATATCGCACGAATCGCGGCAAGAATATCGCACTTTTCGTGATAGGAGAGGAGCCGCTCAGCGGTGGCATGAATATTCTCGGCGCGCATATCGATTCCCCGAGAATGGATCTGAAGCAGGTGCCGCTGTATGAGGATACAGAGATGGCAATGCTCGATACGCACTACTATGGTGGCATCAAGAAGTACCAGTGGGTGACGCTTCCGCTCGCGCTCCACGGCGTTGTAGCGAAGAAGGATGGAAGCGTGGTAGAGGTTCGCATCGGTGAAGATCCTACTGATCCTGTAGTCGGAGTCAGTGACCTGCTCATACATCTCGCAGGCGAGCAGATGAAGAAGAGCGGCACGAAGGTAGTCGAGGGTGAAGACCTGAATGTCATGATAGGAACCATCCCTCTTGAGAAGGCAAGTGATGACAAGGAGAAGAAGGATCTCGTCAAGAAAAATATCCTGAACATCCTGAAGGATAAATACGATATTGATGAAGATGACTTCCTGTCAGCAGAGATCGTGGTGCTCCCGGCAGGAGAGGCCAGGGACTACGGACTCGACAGGAGCTGTATAATGGGATACGGCCATGACGACAAGGTCTGCGCATATCCGTCATTCCGTGCGATAGCAGATACACCGGCAGGAAAGAGGACATACGCCTGCCTGCTCGTAGATAAGGAGGAGATAGGCTCGGTCGGCGCTACAGGCATGGAGTCGAAGTTCTTCGAGAATACAGTCGCAGAGATACTTCATGCGATGGGAGATGATTCGCCGATATCGGTGATGCGTGCAATGCAGTATTCAAGAGCGCTTTCATCAGACGTATCGGCAGCCTTCGACCCGAACTATCCGGATGTATTCGAGAAGAAGAACAGCTGCTATTTCGGACATGGACTCGTGATAAATAAGTACACAGGCGCCAGAGGAAAGTCAGGGAGCAATGATGCGTCAGCAGAATACATGGCAGAGATCAGAAGGATCTTCGATGATGCAGACGTGACCTTCCAGACAGCAGAGCTCGGAAAGGTAGATGCAGGCGGCGGCGGAACCATAGCATACATCCTCGGCAATTATGATATGGATGTGATAGACAGCGGAGTAGCAGTGCTTTCGATGCATTCACCATGGGAGATCATCTCGAAGGTGGATCTGTACGAGGCATACAAGGGATATATCGCCTTCCTTCAGGCATGAGGTGAGCATGGAATCTGTAATAGCAGATCTGAGAAAAATAATGCACGATGAAAATGCGCTCCGTCTCGATGAGCCGATGTCGCAGCATACGACATTCGGAGTCGGCGGAGAGGCAGATTTCTTTATAGATGTGGCATCATCCGAGCTGAGGCTTGTGATCAGATGTCTGAGAGATCATGGAGTGCCGCTTACCGTGATAGGCAACGGCAGCAATCTTCTGGTGTCAGACAAGGGCATCCGTGGAGCCGTGATATGCATCGGGAGGAGAATGAATGAAGTCACCTTTGATATGAAGGAGGTCGGCGGATCCATATCATGTGCAGCAGGCGCTCTTCTACCATCGGTCGCACGGAAGGCAGCAGAGGCATCGCTTACCGGACTCGAGTTCGCGACAGGAATACCCGGGACGATAGGCGGGGCCGTGTATATGAATGCCGGGGCCTTTGGCGGAGACATGAGCGGGGTCGTGACAGCAGTCACATCGATGACAGAAGATGGCGAGGCCAGGCATTATTCAAATGCAGATATAGGATTCGGCTACCGGAGCAGTATTTTTTCAAAGAAAAAAGAGATCATCACGGGAGCGACACTCGCCATGCCGACAGATGATCCGGCTAAGATAAAAGCACGGATTGCAGAGATAAAGGAGAAACGGGCACAGAGCCAGCCGATAGATAAGCGCAGCGCCGGCTCTACCTTCAGGAAGGTCGGGACCGGCGATGCAGTAGATGATCTCACCCCGGCCTGGAAGCTGATACAGCAGGCAGGCATGAAGGATGCGCATATAGGTGGCGCCAGAGTATCGGAGAAGCATTCAGGCTTTGTCATCAATGAGGGCACAGCCAGCGCCATGGACATCTACAACCTGATCCGGGAAATCATTTCCAAAGTGAAGTCTGTGACGGGCGTTACATTGGAGCCGGAAGTAAAAATAATCGGAGAGTTTGATTAAGGCCGAAAACAGAGCTGGAGCGCGTCTCTAACAACTGATATTGCTGTCTGGGACCGTGAGGAAAAGATACATGGATTTAGTAATAATCACAGGAATGTCCGGCGCGGGCAAGCACACCGCGTTTAAGATATTGGAGGACATGGGCTACAACTGCGTCGACAACCTCCCGATAGCCCTGCTCAGGAGCTTCGCAGACCTTGCAGCCAACAATCCGAATAGTGAAAAGGTCGCAGTCGGAATAGATATAAGGAGTCGTACGCCAATCTCAAATCTCGAAGGCATTCTCGATGAGCTCGACAGCGACGGCAAGAAGGTGCGGATACTGTTTCTCGACGCAGAGGATGAGGTTCTTGTCAAGAGATTCAAGGAGACCAGACGCACGCCTCCGCTCGCAGCGGGACGCAGGACGATAGATGCGATCCATTCGGAGCGGGAGACAATGGCATTCCTGCGGAAGAGAGCTGACTATATCATAGATACATCACATCTGCTCGTAAGGGATCTGAAGGCAGAGCTCACGGAGATTTTTTCACAAGGAGCCGACTACAAGAGCCTGAATATCACTATTCTGTCATTCGGCTTCAAGTACGGAATACCGTCGGACGCAGACCTCGTATTCGATGTGAGATTCCTGCCGAATCCATATTATGTCGACAGGCTGCGTCCGATGACCGGGAATGATCAGGAGATAGTGGACTATGTGATGTCGACGGACGTCGCGCATGACTTCGTGAAGAAGCTTGATGACCTGGTGACCTTTCTTATACCGCAGTACATCAGCGAAGGCAAGACCGAGCTCGTGATCTGCTTCGGATGCACGGGCGGCCGCCACAGATCGGTCACTATCGCACGGCAGATGTATGCGACTCTCTCAGAGCATGAGGGAGATTATGGGCTCCGGATAGAACACAGAGACATTGACAAGGGATGAGAAAGTGTCATTTGCATCAGAAGTGAAAAGGGAACTGCTAGCCGTGGAACCATCTGCCAGACACTGCCAGATAGCAGAACTCGCAGGCATCTCGGCATGCATAGCGAGACCTGGAGCCGACGGAGTACGGATAGATACTGATAATAGTGCAGTTCTCGAAAAATACTTTACTTTATTAGATGAAACGATTAATATAGAAAGAGTTGACGAAAAAGGTTTCATAAGGAAGCCTAATGATAAAAGGCTTTTCGAATTGCTGAAAAGTGATGGAGCAGATCTGCTGACGGCGGACCCTGTTGTCATCCAGCAGGACTGCTGCAGGAGATCATTCCTGCGTGGATTTTTCCTATGTGCAGGATCGGTCAGCAATCCTGAGAAGTCATATCATTTCGAAATGGTATGCAGAAGCCATGAGCAGGCAGATCAGGTGAAGGACCTGATAGCCGGATTCGGACTGCATCCGCATATCGTCGAGCGGAAGGGACACGAGGTGGTCTATCTGAAGGAAGGAGATCAGATAGAGACGATACTCGGAGTCCTCGGTGCATCAAAGGCATTCATGGATTTTGAGAATACCAGGATCCTGAAGGAAATGCGTGAGAGCGTGAACCGCAAGGTGAATTGTGAGACATCAAATATCAGGAAGTCCGTAAGCGCCGCCGTGCGTCAGATCGAGGATATAGAGTATCTGCAGAGGACGGGCAATTTTTCCCTGCTGAATGACAATCTCAGGGAAGCAGCGGAGCTGAGGCTGAAGTATCCTGATATGCCGCTCAACGAACTGGGCAGAAAGTGTGTGCCGCCCGTTGGAAAGTCTGGAATCAATCACAGACTCAGGAAGATCGGACAGATAGCAGATAGTATCAGAGAGAGCTGAATGGAGGATATTATTTCATGAAAAAGAACGTTACTATCCAGATGAAGGAGTCCCTAGAGGCTACTCCGATCGCACACCTCGTGCAGCTTGCGAACCAGTATCAGAGCAGGATCTATCTCGAGATGGATTCGAAAAAGGTAAATGCGAAGAGCATAATGGGGATGATGAGCCTCGTACTTACCAAGGGCTCTGTGGTGACAATCGACGCACAGGGTGAGGACGAAGAAAAAGCAGTTACAGCTATCGAGAATTTTCTCACAGAATAAGGGACGGGTTATTTTTTCATGGGGAAAAGACTTCTGTTTATATACAACCCACATTCCGGAAGAGGCATGATCAAGCTGAATCTGTCCGATATTATAGAGATCATGGTCCGTGCCGGGTATGATGTGACTGTCTATCCGACCCAGAAGCCAAGGGATGCTACGGAGGTGGCGAAGGCACATGCAAAAGAATACGACCGCATAGTAGTAAGCGGCGGCGACGGTACGCTCGACGAGGTAGTCACCGGAGTCATGGAATCATCACCTGAGACACCGATAGGCTATGTCCCGGCGGGCAGCACGAATGACTTCGGAGCATCGCTCGGTATTCCGAAGGATATGGTCGAGGCTGCACATATTGCCGCAGAGGGCGTATCAAGGGCGCTTGACGTAGGGAAGTTCGGCAGCGATTACTTCGTGTATGTTGCTGCATTCGGGATTTTTACCCAGACAGCATACGAGACAAGCCAGCAGCTGAAGAATGTGCTCGGGCATGCAGCATACATCCTGTCGGCTTTCAAGCAGCTTCGCGACATCCCGTCATACAGGATGCAGGCTGAGTACGATGGAAATGTGCTCTATGACGAGTTCATCTTCGGTATGATCACGAATACACTCTCTGTCGGCGGCATCAAGGGAATCATCCCTGGTGACAAGAAGCTTGACGACGGAGTATTCGAGGTGAGCCTCGTGCGCACACCGAAGAATCCTATCGAGCTTAATGAGATAGTCGGAGCGCTTACCGGCGTGCTGAAGGATGGCGATACCGATATGGTAAGCTCCTTTCAGACGAATCATCTCGTGCTCACGGCGGCAGATTTCATTCCGTGGACTCTCGACGGAGAGTACGGCGGCAATCCACAGAGGATCGAAATCACAAATCTGCACAAGAAAATGAACATTATAGTTGAATCGGATGAGAAAAAAGCTTATAATGTGAGCGGTGAATAACAAACCAGTAAACGAAACGGAGGAAAAGCCAATGTTAGTTAATGCTGCTGATATGTTAAAAGAGGCCAGAAAAGGCCATTACGCAGTAGGTCACTTCAATATCAACAATCTTGAGTGGACCAAGTCCATCCTTCTCACAGCAGAAGAGCTCAAGAGCCCTGTAATCCTTGGTGTATCAGAGGGTGCAGGAAAGTATATGACAGGATTCTCAACAGTCGCTGCCATGGTAAAGGCTATGGATAAGAGCCTCGGAATCACGGTTCCTGTAGCTCTTCACCTCGATCATGGTACATTCGAAGGCTGTTACAAGTGTATCGAGGCAGGATTCACATCTATCATGTATGATGGATCTCATGATGACATCGAGACAAATGTAAAGAATACCAAGGAGCTCGTTTCAGTAGCTCATCACCTCGGCATGTCAATCGAGGCTGAGGTCGGCGGAATCGGCGGCGAGGAAGACGGCGTCGTATCTATGGGTGAGTGTGCTGATCCTGAGGAATGCGAGAGAGTTGCAAGCCTCGGAGTAGATATGCTTGCTGCCGGAATCGGCAATATCCACGGTGTATATCCAGAGGGATGGCCAGGACTCCGTTTCGACGTTCTCGAGAATATCAAGGCAAAGGTGGGAGATATGCCACTCGTACTTCACGGCGGCACAGGAATCCCTGATGATATGGTCAAGAAGGCTATCACCCTTGGCGTATCAAAGGTAAATGTCAATACAGAGTGCCAGATCGTATTTGCACAGGCTACACGTGAGTACATCGAAGCCGGTAAGGACAAGGAAGGCAAGGGATTCGATCCTCGTAAGCTTCTTGCTCCAGGTGCTGAGGCTATCAAGGCAAAGGTTAAGGAGAAGATGGAGCTCTTCGGTTCTGTTGGAAAGGCCTGAATTATTATAAAGTAAGTGGGCACGTCGGGCCAGATGGTCTGACGTGCCTTTTTTCAGACAAGGGGACGGTTTTCCTGTCTTTTTAACTAAAAAGATTTAACTAAAAAGACATAGGAACCGTCCCCTTATCCTGTGAAAGGAAAGAAAAGTGAAAGAAGAAGATAAGATAAACGTTACAGAGATCTTCGGCGAGAATGTCTTCGATGACAGGACCATGCAGGAGAGGCTTCCGAAAAAGGTATATCAGAAGCTGAAGGAGATCATCAGCAGTGGTGGTGACCTTGATCTCGAGACAGCCGATGTCATCGCACATGAGATGAAGGAATGGGCCATAGAGAAAGGCGCTACGCACTACACCCACTGGTTCCAGCCGCTCACAGGAGCCACAGCCGAGAAGCATGATTCATTCATTTCAAGTCCACTTCCTTCAGGGAAGGCTCTGATGAGCTTCTCTGGAAAAGAACTCATAAAGGGTGAGCCGGATGCATCTTCATTTCCGTCAGGTGGTCTTCGCGCTACCTTCGAAGCAAGAGGATATACATCATGGGACTGCACTTCACCTGCATTCGTCAGAGAGGATGCCTGTGGAGCTACACTTGTGATCCCGACAGCTTTCTGTTCATACACAGGCGAGGCTCTCGACCAGAAGACGCCTCTGCTCCGTTCGATGGAAGCCATCAATGAGCAGGCTCTCAGACTCCTGAGGCTCTTTGGCAATACGACTGCCCACAAGGTCACACCATCTGTTGGTGCTGAGCAGGAATATTTCATCATAGACAGGCAGAAGTTCCTCGAGAGAAAGGATCTCGTATATACAGGCCGTACCCTGATCGGCGCCATGCCTCCTAAGGGGCAGGAGATGGACGACCATTACTTCGGCGCTATCCGCGAGAGAATCGGTGCATTCATGCACGACGTGAATATCGAGCTCTGGAAGCTCGGTGTGACTGCGAAGACCCAGCATAATGAAGTAGCTCCGGCACAGCATGAGCTCGCTCCTATCTATGAAGAGGTGAATGTCGAGGTCGATCACAACCAGCTGATCATGGAGACACTGAAGAGAGTGGCATATAATCATGGCCTCCAGTGCCTGCTTCATGAGAAGCCGTTCAAGGGTGTCAATGGTTCAGGAAAGCATGACAACTGGTCACTTGTGACCGATGATGGTCAGAATCTCCTCGACCCTGGCAAGACTCCTCATGAGAATATGCAGTTCCTGCTTGTGCTCTGCTGCATCCTGAAGGCAGTAGATGAGCATGCAGATCTGCTCCGTGAGTCGGCTGCAGATGTAGGCAATGATTCCCGTCTCGGAGCCAATGAAGCACCACCGGCTATCATCTCCGTATATCTCGGAGACCAGCTGGCAGACGTATTCGATCAGCTCGTGAGCACCGGGGAGGCTACCCACAGCCCTGGACGCGCGAGGATGGAGACAGGAGTCAGGACCCTTCCTGAATTCATGAAGGATGCGACAGACCGTAACCGTACTTCTCCTTTCGCTTTCACCGGGAATAAATTCGAGTTCAGAATGGTAGGTTCCGAGGACTCTATCGGTGAGCCGAATATAGTTCTTAATACAATAGTTGCAGAAGCATTTGCCGATGCCTGCGATGTGCTTGAGAAGGCTGATGACTTCGATACTGCACTGCATGATCTGATCCACAAGATGGCAGCAGATCACCAGAGAATCGTATTCAATGGAAATGGCTACTCTGATGAGTGGATTGCTGAGGCGGAGAAGCGAGGACTTCCGAATATCACTAATATGGTCGATGCGATCCCGGCCCTCATGACTGAGAAGACAATCAGCATGTACGAGCGCTTCCACGTATTCACGAAGGCAGAGCTCGAGTCCCGTGCCGAGATCGAATACGAGATCTACGCCAAGAAGAGAAATATCGAAGCGAAGACAATGGTAGATATCGTCCGCAAGCAGATAATCCCTGCTGTCATCAAGTACACGACCGTCCTTGCTGATTCAATCACGAAGGTAAAGGATGCCTGCCCGGAAGCTGATGTCTCCACACAGTCGGCTCTTCTTACCCATGTAAGCGACGAGCTCCGTTCGGCCCGCGAGGCCCTTCAGACCCTCGAGGCCTATATCGTAAATGCTGAGGGCATCTCCGGCGAGAAGGAAAAGGCTACCTACTTCCGTGATGCCGTCCTCCCTGCGATGGAGCGTCTCCGTACCCCGGTCGACAAGCTCGAGATGCTTGTGGACAAGGATATGTGGCCAATGCCATCCTATGGCGACATGATCTTCGAGGTCTGAGATGAAAAAGGGGACGGGTCCCTTTTTCGCCTTATACATATATCACCTGAGTGATTCTACAATAATCCTTCCTTGTTCTTGTTGAGAAAATTTAAAAAAGTTCTTGACAGGACCAGATCTAAATGGTAATATATTAAACGTTCCGCGTGAGCGGGCGTTTTGGAGAGGTATCGAAGCGGTCATAACGAGGCGGTCTTGAAAACCGTTTGTCCGAAAGGGCGCGTGGGTTCGAATCCCACCCTCTCCGCTTCAGATGACCTGTCGCCTATGGCGACAGGTCAGAATTTTGCGCTTTTTCAGGATGACACAGTTGGTTCTGATGTACCTGAGCCGGGCGCAGATATCTGATACATATACAACGGATCGAGGACAGACTCGTACTTTGTGGAGAAGTACCCAAGCTGGCCGAAGGGACACCCCTGGAAAGGGTGCAGGTCGTGAAAGCGGCGCGAGGGTTCAAATCCCTCCTTCTCCGTTAAGCTTCGGGAAGCTTTTTGAAAAAGTTGCAAAAAGTACTTGACAAATGAGCTTCACCGTAGTAAGATTATCAAGTCGCCCGAAAGAGAGCGATGGATGAAAATTCCAAAAGGAAATAAAAAGTCCTTGACAAAGAAACTTCCAAGTGATATACTTATGAAGCTGTCGCTGAAAAGGACAGAGAACATTGACAACTGAACAGTGAAACAACCTTGAAAGATTTCTAAGAGAAATAATCATTCGAGTGCAACTCGAAACCTTTTAAGAACAGTAATAGGAAGCAGAAA
>Ga0256406_1000345_pt1 | contig 87028 bp, 63 predicted proteins | sample RumenRJG_03DNA_FD_185986 | JGI IMG/M metagenome (GOLD analysis project Ga0256406, IMG submission 185986) | Bovine rumen microbial communities from Lethbridge, Alberta, Canada - RJG_03 | ecosystem: Host-associated > Mammals > Digestive system > Stomach > Rumen | place: Canada: Alberta | collected...
GTCCTATCGTCCCGCCGAACTCCAGCGGGGTGAGCCTGCTGCAATGGACGATTTCCTGGTTCATCGTATCCGACAGCAACGATGCGACAGCCGGTTCTGCCTCAGCAGCTGCGATGACGTAGAAGCTATCATACTCCCCGCCAACGAGCAGGTTCGTCCAATACTGCCCCCTGTCTGGGTCAGTCATCCAGTGAGCCTCGTCCAAGACCAAGCTCGTACCTTCCATCGGAGCCATCTCTACGGTGCAGCAGCGGATATGTGCGTCCTGGTTGATTTGCTCCTCGCCAGTCACGAAGCCGACCTCGTTGATGCCGATGCGATCGCAGAGCTTCTCGTACACCTCGTAGGCAAGCATTCGCAATGGTCCGGCATAGACGTACAGCCCGTCTGGGTTTCTCTCGTAGTCAGAGACGAGCTCCTCGATTGCGTGGTATGACTTGCCAGAGTTCGTAGGACCGATATACAGGATTGACTTGGTCGGAATGTTGGTGCGCTGCCTCACGCTCACGTGGATGCGTGATGCGACACGCTCGCGTGCCTCTGCGATGCGCTCCTCGCTTGCGGATTCGACCGTCATCCTCTGGATACGGTTCGCGTCGTGCTTGGAGAGTTCCTTCTCGAACGCTGCTGTCTCTGCGACCCTCTCTAGCGTGTCTATAGAGTAGAGGCTTACGACATTGCCGTACTTGCCTGGTCGTTTTCCGTCTGGGGACACGTTCTCCTTCAGGATGACGCGCTTGAGCGCCGCTCCCGTTATTCCGAGGTAGTCACCGCCCTCTGCAAGGGTAAGAAGGTCATTGCCGTCGTGTACGTCACTGTCCATGTCTGGTCGCCCATACCCCGCATGTTCCGATGTCGTCCCATCTAGGACACCATCATCGCCATGCCACTCTATCATGGAAGCAGGCGTCTGCTCGATGCCGTGCTCTGCCGCATACCTCTGCCATCTCGTGTCGACCGTGTCGTGTCTGTTGCGTTCCGCTTGCATCTCGCTTCTTGCGCGCCCGACGAAGCCCGCGCTCAGCGTGGCATCGGTCCTTACCCTCGTAGCCCCTGTTCCCCTTATGCGTCCGTGATGAACGCCACGAACGAGGTTGCTATTACGACCACCGTGATGACAATCTGACAAAGCCGTCCTCCAATTCCGAAGTGCCTGCTCGGATGCCGTCGGTTCGTCTCTGCTCCGTATGGCAAGGATGCCGTTTGTTATTCCCCGCCGTCAACAATGATAGCATTCCTGCTTCCGGTCAGCGGGATCAGGCGTACCGACACATTGGGAAGTTTCCAAGGGCTGGAAACCGAGCGGTCCTAGGATTGCTTCTCGTCGATGGTGATTGTCGTCGAAGGCTCACGGTTCGTGTTCTTGCGCGTGATGACGGAGACGTCGTCCTGATATCCCTTGGTGAACGCCGAGTCGTCTGCGTCGTCATGCGGTTCGATGACCTCGCTCTTCGCGCACGTCTGTGTGCCCCTAATCGTCCTCAGCACCCGTCCGAACGCGGTCGCAAGCCGCTCTATCTCGTTCGGTGCCGGGACATCCTCTGCCGCTATGAGGTCGCGCGTGGCTATCGTCTTACTGCCCTGCGTGTATGTGACCTTCCCGACCTTGTCGCCGACATGAACGGCGTCGCCCGGCGTGTTGACGTTGACATGCTGTTGGACCTCCCCGAACACGTCATAGGTGCTGACTGGGGTGGCGTCTGACAGAACTGCCTTTACCTGCTTGTTGGTCCACGCGGTGCACGACACGTTGGCAATGAGTGGCAGTTCCTTCTTCTTGCCGCCAAGCGTCACGCTAACGGCGTCGTGTCCCCTGCCGACGTTGAACTTCACGTCATGCCTCTGTGCCCAGTCGTACAGGATCTTCGTGTCTGACATCACTTCGTCGTGGCTGGCATCGCCAAGGGTGACGGTATAGACCTCCTTCGTCCCGTCGTTCATCGCCCCGGCAAAGCATGATCCAGCTGCCTGTGTCGTGCCGGTCTTGACGCCAATCGCGCCATTGTAGCTGCCGAGCAGCGTGTCGGTACTCTTCAACGGTATCTGCGTCTGCTGCCCGTTCCTCTGCACGTCGACGTCAGCCGACTGCTGCGATACCGCCCAGCGGAACGTCTTGTCCCTCATCGCGGCGGCAAGCAGCTTGGACACGTCCCTTGCCGTAGAGTGCTGGTCACCAGCGTACTGGTCGATGTCAAGACCGTGCGGGTTGCGATACACCGTGCTTGACATGCCGAGCGACTTCGCCGTGTCGTTCATCGCACTTACGAACGTGGCATACGGGTCGCCTGATGTCGGGTCGATCTTTGTGCCAACATACCTGGCGATTGCATCGGCGGCATCGTTACCGCTTGGGAGCATCGCGCAGAGCAGCAGGTTACGCAGCGTCAGCGTGTCGCCAGCCCTCAGCCCGCTCGTGCTGCCGCCGACTGATGCCGACTCGCCACCTATCGTGACCATGTCATCGAGCGAATCGGAACAGCGCGACACGGCGACGTACGCGGTCATTACCTTCGTGACCGACGCAATCGGGCGCTGCACGTCGGCGCCGCGCTCGAACAGCGTGTTACCGTCAGCATCGACCATGATTGCTGACGGGGACGATATGTCAGGATAGTCGGTAATCGCCGTCCCCCATGAGGCGACGTCGGTACCGAGGATGACGTCGTCTTGGTTCACCACGGCATATGCCAGTGACGGCATCGCGACGGAGATTCCGACGCCTCCGAGTGCCATCGAGACGGCTATTGCCACGGACAATCCCGCCCTGTCGCGCCGGTCATGCCTGACTCTCGATGTATGGTGACGATGCGGGTCTCTCATGCTATTCGCTCCAACGTGTGCCTACAGCGATTTTCCTGATGGATGATCTGACGTGACCACCGGGCAAGCCCGGTGGGTTCCTCGTGTGTCCCTTCAGTACAGCGCTTCATGATGACTAGCGAGCTCAACACCGCTATACCCTCATGTCGGGCTTATACCCTCACAGAACCTTGCGAGTAATGCGAGCACTATAAAACAAACCAACAACCCCTGAGAATGCTCACACCGTGCCCCAATCATGCAGCCAACACCACATTCTCACGCCGCCAGAAAAAAAAACGACAGCGAACTCAAGACACTTCCCAACCATACAAAACAGCTGGGCAGACGAGACGCCACGTCAAACGCCTCCAAACAGGGAAAACACCACCCCCACCAAACAGCAACAAGAACACAACAACGCAACAAACAAACAACACAATACCTACAAGATACTACCCTTAGAAACCCGAGTTCAACACCCTAATGCCAGATACTCGCATACCCTCGATCATCCTCACAGATGCCTCATAAAACGCATCAAAATCAGCCACACAAGCACCCCGATCTGGAGCATCGTAACAAGCATCAGCATGCTCCAACAAGAACGCCGAGTACAAGTCCCGAGGTGAGCCACGACCATCAGGGAAACAGTGCGTACGCTGCCCCAATGGTTTTTTCACGTACTCCCCAGTCATATGATCATGCTGGGATGCACGAAACATCAAATCCACATAATGCCACGACCCGAACTTCCGCTTGCACGTCGCAAGAAAGCCACCAGGACAACGGTTCTGCACGCTTTTACCATACCGCTTACGGCTCTTACGTCTCTGATTACCATTCTCATCGCTAGAAACGACAACTGGTCTGGCTTTCTTTGCCCATGCGGCAACGCTCACGTTCTCCGTAACGAGAACGTCACCATGCGAACGCAAACGGTTCGCGGTCTCATTATTAGCATATCTTCTGTTCGTAGCGTTCTTGCGGCACAGCTCGTGATACACGCTCGCAAGACGCAAGTACCTCTTAGACCTGACCCAGCACTTTTGTCCTCTACGTATCGTACCATTAGCATTATAATAAGACGGGTTGGAAGCGCGGCGTGACCGGTCCATGGCACGCTGTACACGTCGCTGTTTCTTTTCCTGCTCGAGTGTAGAACGGTTGTTCCTCTCGCCGAGGTTCCGTTGCTCAACGTAATGCCCGTTCTCGGCTGACGCCGCATACGTAGACGTCCCAAGATCCAATCCTACACGCCCGGTTTTCGACCAGTCATACCGAGAGGATCCGTCCTCCTTATACTTCGGTAATGGCTCAGCTTCGACACAGATTTGCAGATGGTAACGCCATTGACCACGTATCTTGATGATTTTGATTTGGACGAAGCACGGACGCCATGTCGAGGTGACCTCGCCAGTTTCCATGAACCAACGGACATGCTTTTTCTCAGCGTGCGCGTCCAAGAGGAAAGCCACGACACGCTGGTATTCAGACATCAGCCATAAATCGTCCTCTGGCGGTTTGAACCTGATTACACGCTTTTTATGTCCCTTGTTTCGTGCTCTCTCATGAGCGTCCCGCATGGTAACATAGAGTTCGTTGGTCTTCTTGTCAACCTTGAGGATGATGCCAGTTCTAATCTCGCGTCCTTTGATGATGGGGTACTCGTACTCATTGCGTGGTGAGTGAAGCTTCTTGCCGTTACCGAACAGGATGGTTTCTACTCCTTTCCATACGTCCTCGCAGGTTGAGCGTGCGATCTGTGAGTGTACACCTGTTTCCTTGCTGTAATGGGCGGCTATCTCGATGCAGCGTGCGTGAGTGACGCCATAATATTCCTGCCAGTAATTGAGCTGGTCCTTGATGTTATTGAGATGTTCGGTCTCTTGTTGTGCGAGGTCGCTGTGTGGCGTGAGTGTTTTGAGGTGTGTTTTTGTTGTTCCGTATTCTTTGCGGAGTTGTTGGTATGTTTTGTTTCGTTCGAGTTGTTCGAGTCCTTTGCGCATGGCGGCTCTGATGCGTCGTGCGATGTATGCGTTGCTTGATGCGTAAGCGAGCAGGAAGTCTGCTGTTGCCTGGTCGGGATGGAGTTCGATATCGATGAAGTGTCTTGGGGTGTGTGCGCGGTGTGTTTTCCGTGCGATGTCGTATTCCGTTTCTGGGCGTGTGTTTCTTGGTGAGGTTTTTGCTTTCTTGTTCATGATGATGAGTGTTTTCACCTTCATCGGACTGGCTTGCACGGATAATAAGTCGTGTCGTTGTTTGATATGTGTGATTATAATAGTTGTTGCGGATGAAAGCAAGTATGATTAAGTTGTGGTGTAATATGCGATTCGGCTGCTTACCCCTGGGCAAGCCCAAGGGGTTTGCGCAGCATAGCAGATATCACTTCATGCACAACCGCGAAAAGGTCGCAGACGAGATGCCACGACAGTTCGTCCCATCGCGGATACGACCTTGCCGATGATGGCTCTCTGCCGAGGTAACGCATTGCCAGCCGAGAGCGGCGAGCAGCAAAGGACAGCATAACTTGGCTTCGCCGTGCCATGCTGTCGACGTCTTGCGCTTTTTTCGTGTTGTTCCGAAATCAAGCCCGTCAGATACGCTAGTAAGCGTCACAATGCATGATGAAAGGCAACGTGGCGTGAAAGGGGAAAGGCATGAAGGTCTCTGAGGCCGAGAGCGTCCTCGGCATGGAAGACATGGCGTACGACATGGCTACGATAGGGATTGCCTACATGCGCGCGCTGCGCTCGGCAGGCAGCCCGGCGGAGCGCAAGAGGTGTGCTACGGCAAGGAACACGCTCGAACGGTACGTCACGTCCATGAAGAAGAGCGGTCAGTTTGGGACGCTTGACAAGGTGTCAGCCGCGATGTCAACGGCGAGCCTGGTGAGGGACTTGCTTGGGAAGAGGGGCGGCGATGACGCCGTTCGCAGGGAGACGGTACCGACACGTGCGGATGACGTGCATGACGATGGTGCCGTTGGCATGCACGGTAACTTACGGGATGACGCGGAACATAGCGTTCATGACACGGGCAGCGACCGCCTTAGCGGGCGGCGACGCTATCCGAGGTCGCATGTTAGGGCTGCTGGTCGGGATGGAAGCGAGCGCGGGCATGGAGCACCACGGTTCGGCAGGACGTACATGAAGAGCCACTACGCACAGGTACGGGCGGCGTGTCGCCCATCTGACGTCGATAACGGAGGCATGTCGTTCTGGAAGGCGGTGTTGCTGACGCTGTGGGACGCGACGCCATGGCGGTGGTTTCTATGCTTCTGGTCGGCTGTCATAGGCGTCATTTGCGACGTGTTCAGGCTGCTTGGGGCAGTATCGTCAGACGCGAGGGCTATTACGATCGTCGCGGCGGGCGCGTTCTTGGTCGGGATGATGGACCGTGCCACCGGGCTGCTCTGGACGAGGGCGATGCCGGTGAGCGCGCAGAGAATCGAGGGAATGCGCTAACGATGTCGCCGTGCGATGACAAACCGCACGCATTGCCAATTGCGGCGGTTCGCGTAACGGACTTGGGGAACGGAGCGTATCAGCATCCGTTCCCCAAGTCCGTTGAGCTTGGCGCGATGGTCTGCTTGATGGGAGCGTGCCGTCGGTGCCTATGACTCTGCTGGAATCTCGGTATCCTTTGCTTTCTGATTGGGCTCTGCCTCTGCGGGCGTCTTTGCGTTCGCGTCTTCGTCCTCGCTTGGCTTTTCAGCCTTTGAGGTCCGCTTAGAGGCTCGCTTGGTGCCTTGCTTGCGCTTGCTGCCGCGCTTTGCCTTCTTTGCGCCATCGACGTCGACGAGGTCGGACACGTCTGCGTGGATGAAGCCAGTGTTGCCCGCGTCGTCCGTCTTGATGACGGGAACGACGGTGCTCTGGTCTATTGGGATGACGTTCGACTTGTCAGGCGGCAGTATCATGGACGTCCCGTCGGGCATCTGGAGTACCTTCCCCTTCTCATGGGCGGCGGCGGAGAGCGCCGATCGCCTCTGTTGGACTGTGCCGTCCGCGTTGCGCATGACGAACGTCTGCCTGACGAGCCACGAGTAGTCCCTCAGGGTCGCACAGAACTCGTCTGCTGGGACGACCACCATGTTCTGCGTATGGGCAAGCTTCTTCGCGTTCGCGATGGCGAACTTCTTGCCGTCGGTGCCTATCATCCTGCCGATTCCGAACGGGTATCGCACGTCGTTGTCTGGCATTCCCGAGACGACCTTCGCGACGAACGTTCCGAGCGGCGAGCCAGCCGGCAGGGCGTTGATGACGGCTGCCGCCTCCCTGTCGTTGCCGATTGCAAGGAACGTCTCGTGCTGCGCACCGACGGATTGCATGCGCCTGACGGAACGCCTCATCGACCTATACGACGGGAGGATGCCAAGCGGAAAAGCGCGCTTCGACGCCAGCTCGTACGGCTGGTACGGTATCATCCCATGCCTAGTAGCATCGACGCTGAGTGACGTGATGTCCGTGTGCCTTGATACGCAGCGCGCGACGAGGATGGCAATCACAATTGCGACGGCAAGCGGGGCAAACCCGTACCTGATACCGAACGATAGCATCCCCGACGCACACGCGGCCATGCCGACGGACGCGACGATGGACGCGATCAGCATCTCAATGCCATATGGCACGCCCCGCCGGTCATTGACGAGGCAGTACAGCGCCTCGGCGACGACGCGAAGGCATGCCGCGAACGCCATGCAGAGCAGGAGCTCGACGAGCAACGGGTATGCGATCTCCGCAATCCAATCGGCGACTCCCCAGTACGCGCCAGAGAACATCCTGCCTGTCGCGACCGGGTTGACCATCACATACATGACGCCGACGACCGTGGCAAGGCACAAGATCATGCCTATGACGCACAACGCCGCACGCCCGCGTGGGGTCTTCTTCATACAATATGCCTCCAAGTTCCGAGAATGCGGCACCGTGACGCCGACAGCCGACGGCACGATGCCAATGACCAGAGCAATGATAGAGTCTGCTGTGCGAACGCAACGCGGTTGCCGCGCGAGATAGCGAAGCCGCACATATGGCGGAGACGCGCAGACGCGCTAGAATAGCGCCTGACGACACACCGCAGAAAAGACAGAGGACGGTCACAAGGATGAGAGACGGAAATGGCACCAAGGCGACGGACGGGAAAAGACACCGCGCCCTGTCATTGGCAATCGGCACCATCACGGCGGGAGGCGCCATCGCGACGTTCGCCATCAAGGACGACGTAATCGCGCTCGGACAGTCGATGCTGTACGCGGCAAGTGGCGGGACGCTCATCGGGACGCAAGTGACCCCATCCTGCGTCACGGTCGCTCTCATGACGGCAATCATGCTCGTGGCATACGTCGCTGCGAAGACGATTGCGGAAGGCGTCTGCTCGCTGTGGCGGGAGCAAGCGACGCCACTTGAGGCGGCGTGCACGACGTTGGCATGCGTCGCAGGGATGGGCGTTCTTACCGCAAGCGTCCCCGTGATGCCGAGCCTTGCCGTTTCCGCCGGCGTCGGAGCCATCGCCGTGGCGCTTCTCATGCTATGGACGTGTCTGCTCCGACCTGACGTCGGGAAGAGGCTGTCGCTCGTTCCATTGGCGAGAAGGGCGGCGTCCGCACGTGACGCGTCGCACGCTGTCAGCGGTGGCATGGCGTCGCCGCAGGAAATCAGAGACTGGGACGATACGGGAACGATATCTGATGCGCCGGGAGGCGGCACGTCAGACTGGCGACGGACAGAGGGCATCACGAGACAGGGAGAGCCACGGCATGCAGGAGACACACACGATTGCGACGATGGACATCAACCAGAGGCAGCTCCTGGAGATGGCATTCAACCGCAAGTGGCTGATCGCGACTGAGTACCGCCGGGACAAGGACACACACGAGCCGCTCGTTGACGGCTCAGGCAACAAGGTGCTCAACCCGAGCGGTACCATCAACCGCATAGCCGACTTCATACATGCGGAGGACCCGTACGGGTTCGACCGCACGTTTCTCAAAATCGGCGAGGAAAGCGACGCATGGTACTTCAGCTACTATAACGACGGCATGCTCTATCGGCTCATGAAGGACGGTCGGTTGAGGATGGAATCGGCAGACGCCGATGACATGATGCAGAACCAGTACGACGAGTTCCGTGCCCTCATAGATGACATCCTTGCCATGGACCTCACGCTCCGCCTCTACAGGGTGATGTACGCGGTATGCGGCAGCATCACGAAGGAGACGGGGACGAAGGTGACCGCTGGCAAGCCACGCAAGCCGAAGAACGCGACCTGCACACTGACGATATCATAGGCAGTGGAAGGCAATGGGAGGGGCGGCTGACGATTGGAACCGACCACGTCAGCCGCCCCTCCCATGCCAAGACTTGCTCCAATATTTTGGTTTCTGGCTGACGGCTCGCGTGCTAAGATTGGACATGGACCAAGCAGGATAGCGCACGCGAGGCTGTGGAACAGCCGAACGCAGGATTGCGCCCGACAAGACAACGGGAGAATGGAGACAATGGCGACAAGAACGAAGAAGAAGACAACGCTCGGGAGCATGAAAGGAGTCAGCGCCGCCGACTTCATGAAGAAGCTCAACGGCGCGGCAGGGCTGGCAAGCCTCAACGACAAGGTCGACGAGTTCTACCCGCTCGGACAGCCAGTCGTCGACAGGGCGCTCGGCGGCGGAATCCAGAAGGGACAGATGTGCTGCCTACGCGGAGCGAAGAGCACAGGCAAGTCGCTCGTGTCGCTCACGATTGCACGCAACGTCATCGAGAGTGGTGGCAACGTCGCCTACTTCGACACGGAGAACAAGATTAGCCAGAAGGCAATCCTCCGTATGGGACTCGGTAAGTACCTCAACAACCAGTTTCAATTCCTCACCATCGACACCCAGAAGGATGCCATTGACATCATCCTCCAGATGATTGACTCCGGCGTGTTCCAGCTCGTCGTTGTCGACTCCATCAACGGACTCTACACAGAAGAGCAAGCCGAGAGGGACATCCACGACGAGTCAAAGGTCGGCGGATACCAGTCGAAGGTATGGTCGGAATACCTCCCAATGCTCACACAGCACGCGGCAGTCAATGACGTTACCATCATCCTCGTCCAGCAGGCGCGCGACAACCTCCAGAGCATGTACGGATCGACGGAGACATACTCGGGCGGGAAGGCAATCGAGCACTTCGCGACCACCATACTGCGATTCGGCAGTAACAAGAAGGGCGACGATGTCGTGAACGGAAGCATCGTCCGCCAGGGAATCACCATCAGAATCGACAAGAACAATCAAGGCGCACGACCCGACTCGCCAATCGAATGCGCCCTTTACATCGGAAGCGACCCAAACCAGCGCTGGGGCGTCGACGAGCTTGATGGCGTGATGTCCGAGATGATCCGCCTCGGCATCCTCGCACCAAAGCGCAAGGGTTCTTCCTACTACGTGCCGTGTCGCGAACTGTGCGAGGCGCTAGGCACGGACGAACGTTCCATCACCATCAACGGGCGAGCGAAGGTCATGGAGGCACTCACGCATGACTCAGCGCTCTACGACGCCGTGAAGGACCTCGTGGCGAAGGCAAACGGCGGTGAGGTGACAATCCATCCGAACGCAGCCGAGGCGCCCGTGACGAACGAGACGGAAGACGGCGAGCAGGACGGCGTCACCGAAGGAGACATCACGGTATCGTTCGATGACAGCGACGTCGAATAGCACGCGCATCGCCACGCCATCGCAGAGCCAGCCTGCTTGATAACGCAACGCCAAGCACGTTGCGCCACATGGCACACAAACGGAAAGGCACCAGAAGACGGCATTGTGCCCCTCGCATTGTCAAGCATGGCGAGGGGCACAATACTGTTACGTATGACGCTTATATGATGGCTTTGTGTAGGACTAGGATTGTACGGGCATCGTCCCCTAGCATGGTATATACTGTTATCGTCCTGCGGCAAGGAACCGTACTATGCCCGCTTGACTAAGTTATTAGCCGCGCAAGCTCGGCATTTTAATGCCGAGTAAGCGGCATCATTCATACTTATCATACCGTTCTTTTTCTCAACACTACGATAACCAAAAAAAGAAAAAGACGGGCAAAAGAGTTTGCGCCCCACCCGTACTTGTAATACAATGACAGAATAGAATTACCAACCAACGAACCAACCAAGAGGACGGTGAACGACACAAGATGGACATCTCATACCCCACCCGAATCGTCACCGGCACCTACAACGGAATCCTCAAAAGCACAACAGAATACTACAACAAACTCATCACATACCTACTACACATCATAAACAAAGAACAAACCGAAATCATCATCAAGGACGTTACCGAGCACGAAAACGAACGCCGAACACGCCTCGAAACACTCATCCACGCAACGAAAAATAACAAACACCCCAAATACGAGGACTTCGACAAAGAATTCCCGCAATTCCCATCATATATCCGCCGAGCCGCCGAGACAAAGGCAATCGGCATATACAAATCATGGTACACCAACCGCCACAACTGGGAACTCAGCGGCAAGAAAGGAACCGAACCCCGACTCCAATACAATCACAACGCCGCACTCACCTTCTACAACAAGAGCGCCTACCGAGAGGACAGCAAGAAAGGCGATAATTACGTCCAATTGAAGCTCTGGAACGGTAAGAACTGGGTATGGGTTGACATCCCAGTTCGTCGTCAGGATGTTAAATACATAAACGGGCTTGGAAAACAATACAAAATGTCCAACGCCCCAACACTCACTAGGAGAGGGCACGCATGGGAACTTAGATTCGCATTTAAAGTCAAGCTTGATTTGGCTGACGAGGACGAGCAATTAGAAACTGGTTCGCATCGCATTTGTGCTATCGATTTGGGTGTGAACACGGATGCCACATGCTGCATTATGGAGCCTGACGGCACTATCGTGGCAAGGCGTTTCATCAACCTTGGTGCTGAGAAAGACCGTATCCTTAATGCTCATAAGCGTATCCGTGAGGCACAATCGAACGGCGCGCGCAAGTTAAAGAAGATGTGGAGAAAGGTTAATCGTCTTAATAACGATTTGGTCATCAAACTTGCCAATGAGATTGTCGATTTCGCTGTGGAGTATTCTTGTTGCGCGATTGCTTGTGAGTACCTGAATTTTTCTGATGGTAAGCGGAAGAGTTCGAATGGTAAGCGTCATGGTAAGCGTAGCTGGCGGTTGTCCTTGTGGCGTTATCGTGATGTTTATCATCGGCTTTGTGTTGCGGCTCATAAGTGGGGTTTGCGTGTTCATCAGGTGTGTGCTTGGGGGACGTCGCAGTTGGCTTTTGATGGGTCGGGGCGCGTGTCGCGTGGTAAGTATATTGTGGGTGATGATGGCGTGTCGTTTGGTTTGCCTTATTCTGTTGTTCGTTTCTCGTCTGGTAAGTTTTATAATGCTGATTTGAATGCTGCGTATAATATTGGCGCGCGGTATTATATTCGTTTGTTGTTGGGTTTCCTGAAGGCTCGTTTGTCTTCTAAAGATTTTGGGGCATTGCTGGCTAAAGTTCCGGCTTGCTCCGCGCGAAGTCGCTGCGTTTTGGCGGATTTAATTAGTCTGTGGGGAGTGGCTTGCTCGTAAGGGTTTGCTCTTAGGCTGTTCTTTGGGTTCATTTGCCTATTGATCGGCTGTTGGCTTTTCATTTGACCGTATCTTCTCGCTAATTTGGAGTGTTTCTGGGTTCTTCGGAATTTGGGGCATTCGGCATCACGTACCGTCCACGTTGTTTGTGGGTAGCGGGGTTCTGTGGTCGTAGTAAGTCCGTTTGGGCTGGCGTTTGTAGCATGTGTTCATTCGTGCATGCTAACGCAACGTTAGGCTTAACGGTTGTGCTTCCAGCCAAAGGAAGCACACGACTTCAGTCGTGTGTACTTCACTGGGTGACGTCCAGTTGGGTGGAAAAAATCCAGTGACTCTCATCGTCCCTTCGTGTCGCAACGTCAGCGATATGAAGGTTCACTATGGCAGTGAGCGTTCTTGGTGGTGTGGTGTGGCGAATCGCGGAGTGAGGAGAGTAGCACGATCAGTGCGCCATGCAACCATGGGCATGGATACGCGGGTTTCCGGACACAGTACGTAAGTCCCGCCTCTCCGTCCAAGATAGAGCGCGGCATCGTCATCCACGATGGGTGTGCGATGCCGCGCTCACGCGTACAGCAAATCATGACAACGAAGGGACGGAATACCATATCATCCGCTGGTATCTCGCCCCTTCGCATTTCAACCAACCTTTGGATTAGCCGCACGTGCCACGATTGGTGTGTTTCCCTATAGCTTGCACTCTGCCATTGCGATGACGCCATGTCGTCCGATGCGCTCGAGCATGGTGTCGCTGATGAGCTTTGCCCATTCAGTATCCGTCGTGACGTCTTCCATGCCGCGCTCGATGATGTCGTATGTCCTCTTCGGCGTCTTGGCACGTGCACTCGGTTGCTCGTCCCATGCGATGAACAGCACGCTTGGCAGGAAGCAAGCGTCAAGGTCGACGTCACCGATTTCGAGCATGTCGTGCATCGTGCCATACCCGCGATGGCACAGCTTTGACGCGTTCGTGCTGACGCCGCCGAACGAATGGAAAATCGGGAACAGGTAGTCGCTGAAGTACCCGTCTGGGTTTGCGGTGCTGTACGCGTACGACTTCGTGAGCTTCGCTGGCTTCAGCCGCGTATCCGTCTTCGTGCATCCCTTCGCCTTCTGTGGAAGGAAGAGCAGCCCGTCTGACTTGTAGCCCTCGTTCAGCTCCTCGATGGCGTTGTCAATGTCGACCTTCGTGCCATTGCGGTGGCAGAGGTCGAGGTACGCCTTGTCAGGGTCGACCGCGTACATCGGGTATGGCTTCACGCTCTTCGTCGTCAGGAAGTGATCCATGCACTTGTTCAACGCGGCTCGCTGTGCCGTCTCCCATGCCTCCTTTGACTGTTTCGTGGTCATGCCGGTCTTCGTTTGGACGTCTGCCGCTGGGAATGCGACCAGCGCGCGGAACATGTTGTCGTCGCTTGCGGTTCTAAGGCTCATATCTCCTGCTCCCCGATTGCTCCATCTGTCTTCAGTCGGTCGTGCGCCTTCTGCCGACGTTTCCGTGGCTGATATGGCGCATCGCTTGCTTGCGAGACCAATGTTAGCAACCATGAGCGGCTTCAATGACCAATAAATTGGAACTGTTTCTCTGGTTTTGTTCCTTTCGCACTTTTTTTTTCGTTTGCGGTCGCGGCGTAGTCCGCTACTTATTGTCAGACGCCGGTCCCATGTACGTTGTCTGCACCCTGTAGATGCTATATTGCTGATTAACGTACTCGTCGTACTCGTCTGGCGTCAATAGGTCGCATACGTAGCCTGCCTTGGTGAGCGTGCTTGCGACGTTGGTAATCTGGTCGTATGACAGTCCACTAGGGAGATACAGATGTGCGCCTTCCTTCGTGTTCGTGTCCCCGGTGCTCTTGTCGATGATAGCCTGATACCAGTCGACTCCAGCTTGGGAGAGTGAAGCGGACAGGTTGTCATACGTGATGGCATCGCCATCGCTCCTCTGCAGGAACAGGACGCTCGTTATCTCGTGCCTGCCATCCGGTGACTGCGACTTGTAGTAAGCGAGCTTGTCGTTGTCGGTCGCGTTGTGGCTCGTTCCGCTCTGCTTCTTGCCTGCTTCGCCTGACTTTCCGTTGCCATCGCCACCGATGGACGGGAATAGCGAGAGCAACGAGCCGTCGCCACCGTTTGCCCCAGGCAATGCCGAGCAGCCAGACGTCCCGGCCGCGATTGCCAGTCCTACTGACAGTGCCATGGCAATCCGCATTCCGCTCGTGCCTCTCATACGCCTACAGTCATTCTCGTGGTACATCCTCATCCTCTCCTGATGTGCTTGTGATATCTGAAACCCATTGGGCTTGCTCTCGGTGGTCATGTCAGCGTCGCCCTTTGACACGATGGCTCACGTCATGCGTCGGAGACCCCTGAGAGCTCCTCGAAGGTCGTCATCATGTCACTGTTGAACGACCCACTCTCCTGCTCGTCCTCTTGTTCCTTCGTCTGCCCGTTATGCCACGTCCCCGCGTATTCCATACCAGCACTCCCAAACGCCTCGCCTATTTCGCCACTGTCATCCGTAGTGTCGCCTACGACAGGCATCTCCTGTAGCTGCTCCGGCACGACGCCACTCGCCTCCGACATGAGGTCCTGCGCACTCATCTCGTGCTCGGGCATCGGCTCCTTGTCGAAGGCGGTGGTCTTCGTCGCCATCAATGACAGGAAGCCAAGGTAGTATGCCGTCCTCTTGTCGTGCGCCGTGTTATTTTGCGTGTCTGGTGACCACGTTATCCTGTCGTCAGCGATTACCGAGAGGCTTTCCATCTCACGCGTCGGTCGGTAGAGCATGATTACGGCAAGCGTGCGCGGCGCTCCCATCATGCGTTCCTCGTCCTCGAGCACTATCGTGTATCTCGGCGGTATCGGGCTTCCGTCATCATCGTCTCCCTCGCGGATGGTGACCCACGCTTGATCTGGCAGGTCTTTGAGTCCGTTCCGCTGTGCGACGATTCTCATGAACTTGAGGCAGGTGTCTATGAAACCGTTCCTGTTCCTCACGTCTGGGTATCCGTTATCGTCTATCAGCCCCATCTTGATGATTGCATCGCGGGCGTTGAGAAGCGTCGTGCTGTTAATCGACGCCTTCGCTATGACGGGGGAATCGTCAATCATAGGCTATTCCTCCCCGGCATGACCGTTCGTCGCGTCAAGCCTGTGGCTTGTAAAGCTCGCAGTCGCTCTCTCTATGTCCGCGTTGTCGTACTTGCCATCGAGACCGTATCCGTTGAGCGTCGCCACGAGGTCCTTGCGATAGTCGGCATCCGATATCACGGCACTAGTACCGTGCCCGTTGCGGAACGCGATGAAGCGTATCGTTCCGATGACGGCGATGATGGCGATGCCGATAAGACACGCTGCAAAGCTTGGCGCGTTCGCGCCGATCACGAGGAGGACCATGCCGAGCGTGACGGCAATCACCGTGCCCCACTTGCCGAACGTCCCGTCGCCATGTGTCATCGCAATCATGACCTTACCTATGATGCCGGCGTTTTCACGTGGCGTCGTTCCATCACCAGGCTTTGCTTTCATCCGAATCACCTCACAAACCAAGCAGGGCGTCGTCGTCGAGGAGCACGTCTATGTCATCGTCGTCGAACGGGTCGTCTGACGTGTCGTCCTGTTGCTGTCGTTCTTGTGACTGTGGCGTCTGCTGGCTGCTCTGATGCGGTTGTTCAGCCGTGGACGGTTGCGTGGTGGGTCGCGGAGATTCGTCGCCATGACCAGCGGTGCTCCAGTCGATGTCGGGAAGGTCGTCGTCGGCGTAGCCTTCGGCATCATGCTGCGTGTCGTACGCGTCGTCGTATACGAAGCCGTCATCGTTGGCGAGGCTTACGCGCTCGTCGGCGTTGCCCCAGCTGTCGCGCTCTGCCGCGTCTCGCCCGTTTCCGTCGTTCCCATAGTCCCCACCGAACACGGCGAACAGATCGTCGTCGTCATCGTGCCCGTCGTCAGTGCTTGACGCTGTCACGCTCTGCCGCGTAGCGTCTTGTACGATTGTCGGTGATGCCGTCGGCGTCGTCGCGGGCTTCGTTCCGTTGTCGTCTCCGAAGTCGAGCGCATCGTCGTCTGACAGCATGGACAGTATGTCTGCGTCTTCGTTTCCTGTACTCATGTCAGGCGTGCCGAATTGCTCGGCGAGGTGCTGGTTCAGCTCCTCTATGTAGCGCTGCTTCTCGGCGATTTCTCTGCTCTGGCGCTCGCGTTCGCTGGTAATCTTCCGGTATCGCTCCCAGGCGGCTGGCATCTCTTGGGCGAGCGCGTAGATGTCGTTGCTGAGTGCGACGAGGTCGTTAGTGAACTGCTGCACGCCGTCGTGCTTGCCCTCGCGGATGATCCTCTTCGCCATGCTGCGTGCGTACGGCATGAAGTCGTTTATGTCAGTGTAAACGTTTGGCATGCTTGCCCCACTAGCCGGCATGACGTTCGCATGCCGATTGACAGACGATACCCGTTGATGTTACCAGCGGCGTCGCACTCTCTCCAACGCGACGCTCATCGTCCCGCAATCGCCCCATGGCTCGCGGCGATGAGGTCATGGGCGGTCCTCTCCGGCACGCCGGTCGTGAGGTCAAGGACGTGCCAGCATGCGCCAATGCCACCGTGCATGCGAAGGGCACGGCAGTCGCATTCGAGGATGGTCGCAATGTCGTTGATCTTGTCCCCAAGCGTCGGGAAGCACGACTTCGTCATCTGCTGGATTCCGCGCGTGTATCGCGTCGGCTTGTCGTCACGTAGCCCTGGCATGTACGCAGCCGGGTTCTGGCTGACGAGCAGCAGGATGGGACGGCGGAACCGATATCCGTGCTTTCCCTGTTTCCATAGCGTATAGCGTATGAACGCCTCGGTCTTGTGGCTGATCTTTGACGCGCTGCTGCTGCCGGAGTCGTACTCGAGGTAGTAGTCAAGGAACTCGCCTAGCTTGGACGAGTACATGACGAGTTTGCCGTCCGTTTTGAAGTCAATCGTCCTGTCGACCATCCCTGCGTCATCATGGTATGGCACGTACTTCTCCTCGCAGTCCTTCTCGTGATAGAAGCGGCAGACGTCGATGAACCCATAGTCGGTGTCATCGCCTTCGGTCCTCATCCCGAGGGCGTCGATGTTGCTAAGGAATTCCGCGTTGCGTATCATGGACACGAACGTGTCGGTCGATTCCGTCTCATGAACGATCGACTGGTACGCCGAGCTCCTATACGTCGGCACAAAGCCCACGCCATGCCTCTCCGATGGTCTCTCTGACGGGACCGTGGCAAGCGTATTGCAGATGAGGACCCTGGCGCCGACTGCGGTGAGGTAGTAGTGCGAGGTAAAGAGCGATGGCGTGCGGTTATACTCGGGGTCGTCGTTCTTATGCACGTGATACGACGGCTGTATCTCCTCGATGCATCCCAAGTCAACAAGATGACCGATTTTCTGTTCGAGCCCGTTCACGGTGGACGTCTTGAACGTCTCCTTGTAGGAAATCTGCTCGCCGTACTTGCTGAGCGTCAGCCACTCGAAGTAGGGGTGAATGGATTGGTGTCCCCCTCCCGGCAGTGCCCTTATCTTCGTCGGGAGGACGACGAGCGTCTCGAGCTGATCCGTCGTCAGGTGCCTGTGGTCGCTAATGAGCATCATGATGTACTTCTCGACCGGCGTGAGGTTGTCCCAGATTATGCGAAGCTTCTTCTTCGGCGCGATGGCACCGATTGACACGGACGACGTTCCCGTTGGTTTCGTTCGCAGTCCGATGATGTTCGCACCACGGTATTCCTCGGGGAACCTTGGGACGTCACTGTACGAGTAGTCGCGGAAGAGCGCCTCGTTGTTGCGTGCTATCTGCGACTTGGAGTACTTCTCCCTGTCGGTCACTATGGCGTGCACAAGGGTATCCTCGTCATCGGTAATCGTTTCCTCCGATTCCTCCGCCTCCTTCTGCGCGGTAAGCATCTCCCTCTGCCGCTGTTCGACCTCGGCGCGTTCGTCGTCGTCATACATCTCCTCGTCTGACGGGAGGTCGGCAAGCTTGAACTGGCTATTCGTCTTCTTGCTGACAACAGCTGTCGCCTTGTTACCATCGCGTCTTGCCACGTTGTTCTCGCGGAAATCATACTCGTCTGCCATCTAGTGCCGCTCCCCCCACTTGCTCATTGACTGGTAAATGCTATGACACCTGTGATACTGTACACGCATGAATTCACAACCCGGCTCTACGGGCGTTCTGTACCGTACCGAAGTCTCAGGTTTTCTGTGCGAATGACGACAATGGCGTCATGGCACGCGAGTCCATGCTGAGAAACATCAGACTAGCTCCAATAAATTGGAGCAATGACGCCATCACCTTATGCTAACATGCCAATCAGCTGCCAGGGCGTCCGAAAGCTTGGCTTTCAAGCGCTCACCGACACGCCAAGGCACGCTTGCGACGTCGGCATGGCGTTGAAGCAGGTAGGTTAATGGACAGAAAGAGGACACATAAGGGCTGAGGCAGGGCAAGAGCATGAGGACTAACTACTACACAGACGACAGGTCGCGCACGGACGTGTACGGTAAGGGCATTGACGCGTACATCGACAACATCGACATTGGGCACGGAGTGGAAGAGCACAAGAGCCTGCCCGAAAATCGCTATGTGAGTCCCGACAAGCGTATCGAGTCATACAGGATGTACACGAACCTTAAGATCGCGTCATACGACGACAACGCCACCGGAAAGCTCATCCCAGGGTTTTCCGACCTCATGATGGCACATCAAGACAACGGAAGCTATCCCTATACCGTGACGAAGGCATGCGTCAAATACACTAGCAAGGACGGAAAGACGCATAAAGATAAGGTTGCGTTCGACAACATCACGGCATTTTATAACGAACACCACATTAACCTGTGGATGTTCGAGATTTGCGGCGGCGAGGGCAATCAGGACAAGTTCGTCATCCGATTCTGGAACAGGGTCAATGGACGCCAACGCTCTCGCCTCGAGGTCGCCGTGTTCCCGCACGTGAGCTTTGACCAAAACGGCGATATGATTGGCGAGACGACCCAGGTAATGGACGAGCGCTTCAACAAGCTCATCAATCCAATGCTCTACGGTGATTACATCGATGACGATGACGACAACGCCTATAACGACGACGCATATGACGAACAAGCAGATGTCACCTATGAGATGCCAGGGTATCGGCAGCAGCAGACGACGATTCACGCTCCGACGCCAAGCACGGGCACGGGCATCGTACCTATGAGCCAGGGATCACCATACGACGCGACGCCAGCAAACGGTAACGACGACGATGGCGGAACCGGGGCAGGCAGTATCGTCAGGAGCGCAATCGCCCTCGTCCTGTTCGGCGTCCAGGCGTTCGTCGCATACATGATTGCACATGCTGGGGCAATCACAGCCGCGTTTGGCATCCTCACGGTCCTGTCGCTCGTCACGCTCATCGTGTCCGTCACGAGGCGCTCAGCGGTCGCGAACGGCAAGCAGGCATCGTTCGCGTTCCCGAAGGCGATGAGCACCATCCTCATCGTCATCGCCATCATCGAGCTCGTCGCGCTAGTCGCCGTCTTCGCGATGTATAGGATGCATGCCCTACCCGGATCGTTGCGCTTCCTCTATACGACCCTATAGGCGACGACACGACATACCCGCGCCAAGTTGAATCGGGCGGCTGGAACGGAATCCAATCGGATGACCGACCAGCCGCCCGATTCGCACGCGAGGCGTGACAGCAAGATCGCGCATCCCTGCCGCTTTTCCCATGTCTCATGACGAGTGATAGCATTATGAGGACCGGCATGACGCATGATGTAGTGCAAACGCGCCGCATACGCGGCGGCGGACACGAGAGGGCGTGTCGGCAGAGCACGCACACCAAACGGAGGAGTCATGTCCCTACACAGGAGCAGGAAGGGCGACTTCGTCACGTATGACGAGGTGAGCAGGAACAACGGCGGCAATGGCAGATACGCGGGCTACGGCATCAAGACGAACTCGCCCGGCTTGCATGCCACAGGCTTTGCGACGGGCGACGGCACGCGTACCAACGGGCGCGGGCAGAAGGCAACTGACACCGTACAGGGGCACAGAAGGCGACATCGTGGCATACGCATCGTCGTCGTCCTGCTGCTGTCCCTTCTCGGCGTCCTGTGCGGCATCGCGTATGCCTGGTATGGTAGCGTCAACAGCAGGCTGAACGACTCGGAAGTCATCAACTCGGGACTGAAGTCGGAACTCAAGCAGTCGGATCTCACGACGGAGCCGTTCTACATGCTGCTCCTCGGGACGGACGGCAGGCCGGGCGAATCGTCGTACCGCAGTGACACGATCATGCTCGCGCGCGTCGACCCGGTCAGCAAGAAGGTCACGCTCGTCTCGATACCGAGGGACACGATGGTCACAATCAACGGGAAGCGGCAGAAGATCAACGCGGCGCACGCGATAGGCGGCGCGGAGGGCGTAACGAAGGCGATAAGCACGCTCTGCGGCGTCGATATCTCGCACTACGCCGAGGTGTCGTTCGACGGCATGCAGAAGCTCGTAGACGCGGTAGGCGGCGTCGACATAGACGTTGAGGACGACGTCTACGACCCGGGGCACTTCGGCAACATGAGGCTTAGCAAAGGACGCCAACACTTGGATGGTAACCACGCCATGTTCTATGCGAGAAGCCGCCACTTCGTCGATGGGGACTATGCCAGGACGCGGCATCAGAGGAACCTCGTGAAGGCACTTGCGACGCAGATTCTAGACAACACTGATGCCGCGACGATCGTCCCACTCGTCAACTCGATAGCCGACATGGTGACGACCGACATGAGCACAGCTGACATAGTGACGCTCGCGAACGTCATGAGGGACATTGACGCCGGGAACGACATCTACACATGCACGATACCGTCCGTCACCGAAGAGGTTGACGGTGTCTCGTACGTCGTCGCAGACCTCAACGGAGTCAAGACGCTCATGGACAAGGTCGACTCCGGGGAGAACCCAGACGGTCCGAACACGATGAGCGAAGGACTCTCCACGAGCGTCCAAGCCGTGCAGGACGGCAGCAGCGGCATGATAGGGAACACGACGAGCGAAGGCACGAGCGAAAGCCAGAAGACTGGAAACGCCAGCACGGCATCGAAATAGGCATTGCGGAAGGCGTCGCGAAATGATAAGCTTCATATGCTAGGGACGATGACGCTCGGCAGGTATGTCACAGCTGACGGCTGGTCGCATGAGCACAAGGGAGACATGAACCAGACATGATGATGAACTTCGCAGACACGAGATGGCAGGATACGCACGCGGGGAGTGACTTCGTCCCGGTCGTGTTGAGCGGCGACGCGCTCTCATACTCATACGCGCGCGAGTTCGCGAGCCAATACGGCACGGCAACCGACGTGTTCGCGACCGCAGACATCAAGTACACATCCACAAGCAGGTTCGTCAACTACACCATAATTCCCGACCTTGACAGGGAACCAGTCATGATGGACATGCTCAGGCAATGCGCCACGCATATTCCGATTGGCGACAAGCCACGACTGCTGCTCGCCGGGGCAAGTGACTGGAACGTGCGGACGCTGTCAAAGAACAAGGATGAGCTCGAACGCCTCGGCTACGTGGTGCCATACATCGACTACGAGACGCTTGACGACATTACCCAGAAGGACCGATTCTACGCACGGTGCTCGCGGCTTGGTGTGCCGTTCCCCAAGACGATCGTCGTGCCGTTCTCCGACGACTACATGCTGCCATACGGCGAGAGTGACAACCTGAGAGTCGTCGGTAGGGAGCAACTTAACGTACGCAGCCTGCATTACCCGCTCGTCGCGAAGCCCTCGAACTCCGCCGACTGGCACTACGCGGAGATACCTGACAGGCACAAGGTGTACAAGGTGCGAGACGCTGACGAGCTTACTGCCATCATCGACGCCGTCGGCAGGTCGTCGTACAGCCATGCCCTGCTGTTACAGGAGATGCTGTCCGAATCGGACGCCGCGCTCAGGACCATAACGACGTTCTCCGACGCGGACGGCATCGTGGACGTCGGCGTGCTCGGGCATGTCGCCGTGCAGGACCGCAGCTCGACAGGCATCGGCAACCCGCTCGCCATCTACGGTGATGGGCATGACCACGACGGACTCGTCAAGCTCGCCGCGCGACTGGTCAAGGACATCGGGTACGAGGGGTACGCCAACTTCGATGTAATGTATGGCAAGGACGGCAAGCCGCGATTCCTCGAGGTGAACGCCCGTCCAGGGCGCAACACCTACTATGTCAGCCTCGCAGGATGCCCGTTCGTAAAGCCGATAGTCGAGCACTACGTGCATCACGAGGAGACGCAGGACGCACTTCGCAGCAAGGAGGCGCTCGCAGACAGGAAGTTCCTCTTCACAATGGTCCCAAGGCACGTTGCCGTGCGAGAGACGACCGGCGACCTAAGGGAGGCGGTGCTCACCATGTACGCCACGGACGCATGGCAAAACCCGCTCATGAACAGCGACGACTGCCTCACGCAGCGCTTCTGGGGACTCGTGAACTTCGAACACATGAAGACGAAATTTGCCTAACCTAACCAATCACTAATACCAGCAGGCGTGCCTGTTGGTTTTCCCCCGCTAAACGTTTACGGCAAGAGAAAAGCCCCGCTGCCAATCATGAGAAACGGCAGCGGGGCTTGCGTTGTGGCGGTGAGTGAGGGATTCGAACCCTCGAGCGCACGAATGGCACGCTACCCGTTTAGCAGACGGGTTCCTTCAGCCAGCTCGGACAACTCACCAGCATGGAGCGGATGACGGGACTCGAACCCGCGTACTCAGCTTGGAAGGCTGATGTCCTGCCGTTGGACGACACCCGCAAACAATGGTACCCCAAGTGGGACTCGAACCCACACACTGTTGCCAGTAGCAGGTTTTGAGCCTGCCGCGTCTGCCAATTCCGCCATTGGGGCAACGCAAGGAACATGATAGCACAGTCTCGGGACGGGTAACAGGACTACTTGGGGATTGGAAACATGCACACAGAACCGACACAACATCGCACTGATGTCTAATAGGGAGAAAGTTAGACTCATACATTACTGTAATCTCGTAAGAGAAAGGAAACAGAAAATGTACAACTACGAGAACAACAGTAGGGCAAAGATGCACGCTGAACTGATGGCAGCTCGTTCTCGCCGTGCCCATCGGCGGGTGGTCGAGAAGTACAAAAGGATGACGATGCCAATGATCGCCATCGGCATCATGGCATTCGTTATCATGCTGCTTCTGCCAGCAGACATGATTGGAGGCGGCGAGAATTACGAGACGTTCGCATTTGGTGTAGCAATATTTGCCCCGCCCATGCTCATCGGTGGCATAGCTATTTACGACAATGCCTACCGTGGTTACTATGATCACGAGGACTTCATGTATCGTCGTCACTAGCCGCATGGACATGGTGGCGTCCTATGATACGCAACGTACCTAGGACGCCACCTTTTTTGTGCATAATCGGCTTATGTATTTGCTGCTTCGCTTGCAGCTGTTGGTCTTAGTTTCGCGCGTTGGTGGTAGCGAAGAACTCCTTGATATGCTCGATGCTCACTGGACGGTACGCGTTTGCGTCAACACCAACGTCGTACCGCTTGATTCCGTCGTTGCGGTTTCGCTCGTTATACTCGGCGGTCGCATGAATGTGTCCGTGGAGCATGTACGAACCCCGTGAAGAGCCGTTCCAGCTCATGAGCGGGTAGTGGCAGAGCACTGCCGTCTTGTGTGAACCGACCCGCAGCTCCTCGTAGTCACTCACGGTCACAAATCCCGCTGCGATGAGTTCTTCCTTCCTTTGCCTGGGATCATGGTTTCCCATGACCAGATGCACGTCGTTGCATGCGAGCATCGCAAGCAGCCATCCCGCATCTTGCGTCTTTTTCATTCCCATGCAGACATCACCAAGCACCCACAGCGTGTCGTCGGCACCGACTGTGTCGTTGATGTTCCCGATGATGGTGTCATTCATCTCTTCCACGCTGCCGAACGGGCGGTTTGCAAGCTCGATGATTCTTGTGTGGTTGAGGTGCAGGTCGCTTGTGAAATAAATCATACCGTTCGTTTCCCTCCTGCTTACGCGTATGTCTCTGCCGTAGATGGTCTGGCGAGCTCATTCGGGGTCATTGCATTTCCGTGTAATAGAATATATGAATGCGACGGGTAAGGACGACCGTAATGCATGATGGACACGATATTTTCACATATTGTCATGTTGCTGGTACAGCATGCCAAGGCGACATAGATACCCATATTGTGGAAGTCCTGTGTCCGTCCTTGACATCGTACGCACTCTAATTGAGAATGTATCCGAGCGACATAAGATGAAGACAACGTACTGCGGTATTTGCAGCGTTTGTGTGCTGGAGGAAGAGAGGAAGAGTAGAATGCTGAGCCACTGGGAAACGGGATACGAACGTTTTGTCGGACTTGTGCGCCGTATCGCTGACGGTAGGGACGTCTATTCGATGTCCGCCGAGGACGCATTAGGAGCTCTCGCCGACGCCGTGTCGCATGATGGCAACGTCGACGTGTCCCGCGATTTCGATGCGATGTCTGGCGCGGACTTCGCAAACCTGATGTCAATGTGCCGTCGTTCGCAGACTGGTCCGTACGAGCTGATCCACTATGATCAGGTTGCGGCGTTCAATAACCAGACGGTAAGCCAGAACCGCTTGCATGAGGCTGGCGAGCCGTTCCCCATGTGGGAAGCATATGGCGGGCTTCTTGCGGAGCTGCGTGGTATCGTCATTGACCTTCGTACGCTCGACGTCGTCTCGAACCCATACTATAAGTTCCGTAACATGGGAGAGTCGCCCGCCTACTCGGAGTCCGCTGTCGCCTCGGCAATCGCCGATAACGGTGGCAGGATGGTGGCGACCGAGAAGATGGACGGCTCGCTCATCCAGCTGCGCTACGTCGGCGATGACGGTGCGTTTCCGTATGGGCTTCTTGCAAGCACATCGAACACGCTCACCAGTTATGACCGCCGCGAAAGCAACGCGCATCTCACCGCCCTCTATGAGCACTTCCTCGACATCGATGACCGCTACTTGCGCGCAGCGAAGGCATTCCCTGGCATGACGCTGTGCCTTGAGATGGTGTTTCCACCAGACGACCCTCACGTCGTGGTGTATGATAAGTCCCGCTGGGGGCTTTATCTGCATGGCATGCGCGAGGTCGGCACGGGACGCATCGTCGGGCATGACGTCGTCGCGGAGGTCGGGGCGAGGTTCGGCATTCCCGTTCCCCCAGTTGTGGCAACGGACCTGCATGCCGCGACGTCGCTCGCCAAGACGTGGGACGGGTCTGCTCACGAGGGGATGGTCATCGACATAGACGGCTGGCTCGTGAAGGTGAAGTGCGAGGAGTTCCTCAAGATTTCCTACATGGTGCATTCAATCGCCGCACCCGAGACCGAGCGTGGATTCCGCATCATCGAGCACGCCGTTGATGACGGCACGATTGACGACATGCTCGCGAACGTCCCAGACGGGATGCGCCCACGCGTCGTGTCCGTCATCGACAGGGTCACGGCGTTCCGACGCGACATGGGAGAGTACGTGTCCGGCGTCCTCGCACACGTCCCAGACGGATGCCCTAACGCCCGCGCGTGGGTAGCCACTGACGCAGGCGTGCCGAAGCCGCTGCTGAGGTACGTGTTTCAAGCGATGTCTAACGGCGGGATAGGCAACCTGGAGTTCTTCGCGTATGACGCGAAGGTCAATGGTGAGAAGGCGCGACAGGTGATGGGACTGTCCGACTTCGAGAGGGTATCCGAAATTCTCGCGGAGGCGCGTGACGCGACGCCGGAAAAGGTGTAACATAGGCGTATGGATAGATTGGGCGCGGTATGGCGTGCGTCAGGGCTTAGTCCACGTACCGCCGTGCCGCCAGTTCGTAAGAGAATGGTGAGGCATGGGCAAGAGACATGGCGGTAGGAACGGAATGAACATCACGGGCGGAAATCGCGGACCGCTGATGAACGGTGAGCTCGCTCGTCGGCACACTGAATGCGTGCTCATCGGCGAGGACGGAACGAACCATGGCAGGATCGATACCAGGAAGGCACTCGATGACGCCGTGAGTGCTGGCTGCGACCTCGTCATGGTCGGAACTGGCGGAGACGGCGTGCCAATCTGCCGCGTCATGGACTGGTCGAAGGAGCAGTACCGCAGGCAGAAGCGAGATCGCGCGAACAGACGCAACGCCCAGAAGGACGTGAAGCAAATGAAGTTCCGAACGAAAATCGGGGACGGCGACCTGGAGCACAAGATGCGACTCGTGAACGGCTTCCTCGATGACGGGCACAAGTGCGTACTGACGGTGATGTTCCGTGGGCGCGAGGCTTCGCACCCGGAACTCGGCGAGCAGATTCTCATGCGTGCCGTCGACATAGCGGACGGGCATGGCGTCATGACGAGCGCCCCCAAGCTCGCGGGCAGGGACATGAGCATGACGCTGTCGCCGACAAGGGACAAGAGGTGATGTAGATGAGTTCTAGGACAAGGACCGTGTACGTCGTCACCGACGCGGAGACGGGCGAGCAAACCGCCTGGTCGTCAAAGACGTATGCCGTTGCAGAGGTACGGGCGATAGTGAACGCGAGGTACGGGAGCGACCCGAACGCGATAGGCTTCAAGGCATCGTTCAAGGGCATACCGTCCATCCTCTGCGACATGCCGATTGACAAGTCATCGCTCGTGTACGGGGATGGATGGCGTGATGCGTACGAGTTCGTCGATACCACGATGGACGACGAGGCGCACAGGAAGATTGCCCAAGGCGGACATGGGCATCATTGAGAGACAGCATAGAGCAGGCTGGCAGCGGCACCTGACGAACTGACGATCATGACGGCGATGCCGCAGAGGAGACAACAGGACACCATGGAATCTAGCAGCATGAAGGCACTGGGTAACGGCATCGAGGAGATAACGCTCGACTTCGGCAATTCCCTCGGGATACCGTTCGATGGCGACGCAGGGCAAATCAGGCAGGAAATCGACGAGGCAGTGAGGCGAGCCACCAAGCGAGTGCTCACCGACAGGGACGCTGAACGCTACGACTTCTCGATGGCGATGGGCATAGCCGACGGCAGCGCAGTGCCAATCAAGGTGACCGTCATCCCGCCACACCGCGAGGCAATCCCGACCAGCGTGTCAATAGAGGACGCCTCGCGCATGGTGACGGGATACTCCAAGTGCGCGAAGCTATACGCGACGTTCAGGGACGCCGACGCATCAGCACGGCACGACACGCTCGACGCCGTGCTCCGCAACGCAATCGTCACGATGCTCCCAAAGGCGACCGATGCGAGCGTCACCGCCATCATCCAGCACGCCCGCATGACCAACGGGTCGAACGTCGGCATGGTGAACGCCTGCGAGACGGAATGCAGGCTCATCGCAAGGCTCATCGCCGACGCGACAGGCGAGACGTGCGACATCCCCGACAAGCCCCTCACCAAGAAACCGACACGACGAAAGAGACGCACCGCCACGACGAACGCAGGCGGCATCATCGATGGGGACGGAAAGAAGGGCACGACGCAGGCACGGAAGCCATCGCGGAAGCGCGGAACGCGTACCCGCGCCAAGCAGGAAGCACCGACGGAGACGGCGAGCACCGAAGACGCCGGCAGCTCCACCTCACTGGATGATATTGGAACCGTGGGGACAGACGTTCCAAAGGAATAGCGGATTCACGCACGCCGTGGTATCATCGACCTAGGACTGTCGGGATGCGATGTGCCACGGCGTCTTGCTCGTAACGCGATTCCGTGCTGGCTCGGCATGCATGGCAATCGGTGCCACACCAGGCAAACGGCATGCGTGGCGGCGTGTCGGCGGCATCCCCGGTCCCGTAAGCACTTAACGTCTTGGTCGTGTACAGGGAGCGTCGCTGATGGACAATGTTGGAACCGCTATCGAGGGGATGGGCTGTGCAGTGCTCATCCCGTGCTATAACGAGGGCATGACCATAGGGAAGGTCGTCGACGATTTCAGACACGTCCTTCCCTATGCCTCGATATACGTATATGACAACAATTCGAGCGACGACACCGCACGGATAGCGGAAAGCCATGGGGCGATTGTCAGACACGAGACACGACAGGGCAAGGGAAACGTGGTCAGGCAAATGCTCAGGGACATCGATGCCGACTATTACCTCATGGTGGACGGGGACGACACGTACCCGGCGGAGGCGGCGCCATCGCTGCTCGCCCCGCTCATAGACGGCAGCGCGGATCACGTAGTCGGGGACAGGCTATCGAACGGCACGTACGCCGCAGAGAACAAGCGCGCGTTCCACGGGTTCGGCAACGACCTCGTGCGCTGGCTCATCAAGGTGCTGTACCATTTCGAGTTCACGGACGTTATGACGGGATACAGGTCATTCACGCGGGCGTTCGCGGACACGCTGCCGGTACTGTCCCCGGGATTCGAGATAGAGACGGAGCTCTCCATTCACGCAGTTGACAAGAGATGGAGAATAGCCCAAGTGCCAATCGACTACAGGGACCGCCCAGAGGGTTCGGTATCGAAGCTGAACACCGTGTCAGACGGATTCAAGGTCCTGAAGATGATCGCTTCCCTGTTCAAGGACTACAAGCCGCTTGCGTTCTTCACCATACTGTCGCTCATATCCCTCATAATCTGCCTGTGCCTCGGTATCCCAGTCATCGGCGATTACATGGCGACCGGGCTTGTAAAACGCTTCCCGACAGCGATACTCAGCATGGCGTTCGGACTGATAGCAATCATGCTGTTCACGTGCGGTCTCATACTGGATACCATCGTCAAGGCGAACCGCAGGCAATGGGAGCTCACCGTTTACGGGATAGAGCACCGTACGAGGGAAGAGAAGACGCTGCACGGAGACGGCAAGGTGCATGACGCAAAGGCGAGCGAATGACTTGGCAGCCGACAAGGCGTGCCGTACCGACAATCGTCCTGACCGGCGGACCGTGTGCCGGGAAGAGTAGGATGATAGCAGACCTGCCATCGCTCATGCGGGAACGACTCGGATGGCACGTGATTACCGTCCCGGAGACGGTCACGTGGATGGGCGACCACGGCATGAGGAGAGAGGACTTCCCAGACATCGTCACGTTCCAATCCGTCCAGACGCGGATCCAGGCGTCGCATGAGGACGACGCCATAGAGGCAGCGACGCTCATGCACGACGACCACGTGATCGTACTCATGGACCGTGGGGTGCCAGACGCGTCCGCATATCTCTCTGGTGACGAATACAGCCGAGTGCTCCGTGCGAACGGGCTTTCAGAGGCGCTCGTCATGGGAAGATATGACGCGGTGATATTCCTGCACTCCGTCGCATGCGGACACGGTAGCCTGTACGAAAGGCAGGGCAACGCAATGCGCATCGAACGTGACGCCTCCGACGCCGTGCTCGCCGACGAGAGGACCATGAGGGCATACGCGACGCACCAGAACGTCATCGAGATTGCCGACACGGTTACGATCTCCGAGAAGACGGAACGCGTGCTCGACGCAATCGCAAAGTCGCTGCCAAGAATCTGGTGACCGTGCCAGTATCGCCCCGCCACCATATGCGCTCCGATGCCCACACTACCTGACTGCCACGCTATGGATTGGTTCGAAGAGCGGATAGTCGGCAGAAGACTCGGTCACGAGATCGCATATGGCGACGAAACCGACGAATGGGAGAGAAAGACGACATGGCAGCAAGGGACAACAGGGAATTCCTCGACTCATACCGCAGGCTCGAAGACGCGATATCGCACGGCACGAAGCTAAGCGCGACGTCAGTCCTGTCATACGAGAACAAGCTCGCAAACGATGGCGACACGGAGTCGTCAGAGAAGCTGAAGGTGTGCCGCATCATGCGCAACTACATGACACACCACGCAGACGGGGCGACGTTCCTGTCCGCGACGCCGAAGATGACTGCGTTCATCGGTAAGCAGGCGGATAAGGTAGCCGCGCTCGAGACGCAAGCAGGTAACGTTGCGAAGAGGGTAACGGTGCTCACCCCATCGACGTCGATGAGGGACGCGGCATCCGCGTTCGCGTCACACGGCGACGCGTGGCTGCCATATGCCGACAAGGACGGGAACGTCACTGGAGCGGCATCCGTGAGCACGATAGCAATCATGTGCGCAAACGGAATGCGCTCCTCCACGTCGATAGGCAAGTCGGTCGTCCCAGCCGACGTCCCGATAGTCGATTCGAGCGCCCCGGCGACTGACGTCATCGGACGCGACGCGATCGTCGTTAACGGCAAGACCGGCACCTTCAAGGGCATCACCCGCACGGCACGAACGTCGTGAGCATCAGCACACGGCGGGTTCACCCCAAGTCCCAACCTCCTAGACTTAGGAAAGAATGGCAAATGCGTCATCGTGCTGTCATAAGGCACAGAAGCCACTTGCGAGCGCCCGCCGTGCATTTGCTCCATGGGCACGCTCGAATGGCGAACGACGAGAGACAAGCTTGGAGCGTGGCATGAATCTAAGAAGCGAGACACATACTGGCATCGGGCGCGTGGCCGTGGCGGCGACGCTCGCGGGGCTCCTCGGCGTCAGCGCAATCGCGATGCCAACCACGGCATTCGCGGAGACGACCACCACGAGGTCATACACGTGGAAGGACGGGGAACAGCAGCCCACGGCAGCGCAGACGGTAACGTCCAACGGCGTTACCTACAAGCTGAAGGAAACAAGCAAGCCCATAAAGAGCGGAAAGGACAGCACGCTTACGCAAAGCTTCACCACGACGCAGACGGGAACGGCGACAGACATCAACGGCGTCCAATCGGCAGTGCCGTCAAGCACACAATACTCCGAGGACGGCTACAACGGCACCCTATACCGCACGAACGTCAGCTACACGCCCGTATATGCTAACAAGGATCGCACCGATACGGCGACAAGAACCGGCACGAGCAAAATCGTCTCCAAAGAGCACCCAAGCGACAACGAAGTGCCTGGGACGATCTACCAGAACGGCCACCAGCTCACGAGAACGTCCGTCACTTGGAAGGAAGGACAGGGTGACGCACAAGGCAGCACCTGGCAATACACCGCACAATACTCTGGCACATACCAAGAACGCCTCCTCGACCACTACAACGTCACAGGCTCATACTCAGGCAACCTCACGAAGACGGTAAGCGGCGGAACATGGTCCATGACCGCGACATACACCGCACCAGACCAGCAACAGAATGCCGACGACGCAGGCAACACACAGACACTCGGCGAGGACCAGAACGCAAACCAAGAGGACACGCAGAACCAAGACGCAGACAACGCGAACGACGGCAACGCCGACAACACGGACAATTCCGCGTCAGGCTACGAGATGCAGAACGCCGAGAACGCGCACGGCAAAGAGAGCAAGAACAAGGGCAAGGACGCAAACGCGAACGGCACGAAGGAGACCAGCGGCATCCTAGGGACGGTAAGCAAACACCCGCTGCTCCTGCTCGTCCCGATCATCCTCATCATCGCGATAATCGCCGCAATAGTCGCAGCCGCCAAGCGTAAGCGCAAGGCAGCCACAGGGGCAGTCACGTCGCCACTAGCCATCCCGGCGGACATCTACGGGCTGAATGCCGAGCTCATCGAGTTCGTCAACGACGGGACCGACGAGAACCAGCACATCATAGCAACCTGCGACGCATACATGTCGCCAGACGAGAACACCCCGAACCTCGTAGAAATCCCGCAACCGCCAATGCACTTCGAGCCCGCCGCGACAACAGACGCGAATGGCGACCCGGTCCTCGATGAGGAAGGCAACCAAGTGTATGACGACTACTACATCGTGCTCAGCGACACGTCATACGACGCCGTCGCAAGCGGCATGACTGACGACAGCGGCTACGCGACGCTCGAGGACGTCCCCAACGGAAACTACCTCGCGGTCACGAGCGACGGGCAGCCACAGCCCGTCATCGTCAGCAACGGCACCGCAATGGACACGGAACTCGTCGCGAACGGCAGCGAACCAGATCTTGACGTCGCAAGCATCACTCGCGACAACGTAGGGTTCGTCCCGGGCGACGCAACAGTGCGCGTGTTCGTCAGTGACGCAGATGGGAACCCGCTCCCCGGCAAGACGGTCGACCTGCTCAGCGACGGACTGCTGTCCAGCGCCAAGTCGCCAAGGCTCGTCATCGAATCAAACGGGCACGCAATCTACGACGGCACGCTCGCGACGCAGGTGAAGGTCGACTCCAAGCTGCTCGCCGACGCGCTCAACGACGAGCATGCAGCTGGCACAACAAGCGACATCACCGAGGACGTCGACAGGTGGCTCAACGCATACGAGGACTACGACGAGCACCGCAACGAGTCAATCGAACAGGCAAGGCGGCAACGCGAGGAGAGCGCCCAACAAGAAGCGGCAGAGCAGGACACCTCCTCAATTCCTACCAACGCTGCCGACGCCCCTGACATCGCCGATAGCGACATGGACGAATTCGACGACATGAGTGCGTCGTCAACCGATGCCACAGACGACGATGACGACTCTGGACTAGACGACATTGACTACAACAATCCTGCGAATTTCGGCTAAGGGACACCGAGCGGCATAGACAGACGCCTATGAAGAGATAGAGGGCGGCAGCCGTGATCATCGCGCACCACGGTTGCCGCCCTCTCGTCACGCCATGGGCATGCACCTGCGGACTATCGCCCGCCCTCCTTGCGCCTGCGCTTAGCCTCAAGATACCGCTCATGGCGCATCACGCGACGTCGCTCCTTCATCTCGGCATACGCCGAAGACTTGCGATACTCGTCGCGCGCCGCCTTCCTATCGGCACGAAGGCGCTCCCTGCGTCGCTCTGAAGCCTCATCATCGGCACGACGCCTGCCACCACCGGCAGGAATACCGTCACGCTCCGCGCCAACAGACGATGTCATGCTGTCATCATGCCCGTCGACGGCACACCGATGGCACAAGCCGCCATCAAGGCGCTCGGATGGAAACAGACGCCCACATGACGCGCACGGGACGAGCTGCATCCTGAGCACCGCGACCTCCTCGCGTGCCGCGTCTATCCTCTTCAGCAGGAACCGCTTTGACAGCGGGTCGTCATACGCAACCTGCACGATGGGGACGCCGACCCGCTGCAGCACCCACGCCTTCTCCGCGTCGAGCACCTGATCGTACCGCACAGCGTTCTCCGTCGCATTCATTACGCCAATCGACCTGTAATGCTGTTCGCCCTGGTACTCGAACGCGACGGCATCAGAGAAGTCGGTCGCGTATATGTCCACGGACATGTCACCAGGTCTGTGCCGAAGCTCGATGGCAATCTCGTCCATCGTATACCCGGCAGCGGACACTATCGACGAGAGCGGGACTTCCTGCCTCACTGACATCCACGGCATCGCCTGACGCACGAGGTCTGCAAGGGAATCCTGCGCGTCAGACCTGCCGCTCGCACGCAACGCCATGCCTACCAGCTCTCGATGAGACGGAGCGTATCGATCTTCGCAATGTCGCATGCAACCTCGACGTCAGCAAACGCGTCAATCGCGTACAGGACAAGCGGACCGTCGGAGACGATATGATCCTTGACGAGTCGTCCGACCGCAGGCATCAGACCGCCCTGATCGACCATCCGGTAGATGCCTGCACGTCGTTTCATCGCCTCAATGGGGCTTGACACGGTACAACTCACCGGTGACTCGTCGTTCCACCCCTCGCGTTCCTCGCTTACCGCATTCACGATGGCATGCCAATACTCGCTTACGTCATCGTCATCGAAGCCACACTGCCTGAGAACGGTCATGAAGTCAGCGAGGAGCTGAGACGACTCGAACGCCATGCACAAGCCGTCGAGCCCAGCGAGAGCCTTCGTCGCTATGTCGTACTTAGGGATGCCAAGTACGACATCACCGCCATCGCCTTGGGCGTCAACCCTGGTCATAATGCCGTCCTCATACTTGAGCGCATCGAAGACTTCCCTGAACACGCTGCCGAAATCGAACACCGAATAGTCACCCTCAGAGCGGTACTCCATGGATGGCTTCGTAAGCCTGACGGAGTTGTCGCACGCCTTGCAATAGCGGTCGAACTCCTCCTTCGTCTTTGCGCAGAGCGCCCCGTCGTATCCCATGATACCCTCCTACAGGACAGCGATGCCTTACCACATCGCAGGCAGCAACTACACACGGGCACAGCTGCCTCGCTTACCGATTCGACATGATGATACCAACGAACCAACACATAGGCAATGTTCGCGAGCAAAAGACACCGAAAGAACACGAATTAGCGCTCACGACAGTGGGACGAATGCCCAATCGCGTGCTAAGATGGGCGGAGAGGACTTCCCAAGCGACAGCAAGGCAACCAAAGCACCCATGGAGCAAGAGACAGTGCCACTGATAGCAAGGACGAAGACGCACAGGCATGCGACGAACGGCGTGCAACTCATGTCAGGCATGGTCATACTCATAGCCATTGCGAGCGTCATCGCGATGTGCGTGCACAATGGATACGACAACGACATATGGTTCATCCTGGCGACGGGACGGCGCATAGCGGAACACGGAATCCCGTACACGAACCCGTTCTCCGTCTACCAGGGTATGGCATTCGTCGCGCAACAGTGGCTCGTATGCCTCATCGACTGGCTCATATGGTCAACATCAGGCTTCGTCGGGCTTGGCGTGCTGCTGCTCGCGGAATGCATCATCCTACTCCTATCAATGAGACACGCAATCGCGTCCGCGTCAGGCACCAACAGGATCGGCATCGGCGCGCTGTGCCTCATGCTGCTCGTTATGTCGGCGGCAAGCTCGTACATATCGTTCCGCCCGCAGGTCATCACGATGACGCTCATGACGCTCACGATATCCGTCATGGAACGATACCGCAAGACGAACGACGCCCGCACGCTCGGATGGCTCCTCCCGATAACTGCACTTCACGCGAACCTGCACATGTCGATGATGTGGATGGATGTCGCCATCGTATGCTGCTACGCGATGCCGCCGGCAAGATGCCTGAACAGGGCTCTCGCATGGCTGGAGCTCGGGTACAGGCACATCGCCTTGCTCTTGGATGACGACGAGGCAACCGGCACGCGGAGGGAACGTATGATTGATACCCTCCCTACGACATGGCACGTCCAGTTCGTAGAGGACGGGTATGGGCGTATCCCGATACTCAAGGTGCTCGCTATGATGCTAGTCGCCACCTGCGCGAACCCATACGGCATATCTGGGGCGACGTACCTGTTCGCGTCATATGGCGCGGCGGGATATGGCGACTACATCTCGGAGATGGGCAGGGTCACGCCGCTGAATGCGTCATACGGCATCCTGCTCGTCGCATGCATCGTCATAGCGGCAATCGCGATAGGAAGGCGGGGACTCAGAATGGCAGACCTCCCGATGCTACTCGTAGTCCTCGGAACGATACCCGTGTCGCTCGCGCACATCCGCTCGGTATGGATTCTCCCAGTCATATCGCTGCCATACGTCGCAAAGACGCTCGCCATGGGGCGCGGTGGAAGGACAAGCAGCTACAATGGTATTAGGACATTCGGTTTACTCAGGAACATCATACTGACGGTGACAATCACACTCTGCACGACGCTCGCCGTCGTAAGCATCCAATCACTCACCAACGCGCAATACCAAGACGATTCCAATACGCCAATAACCGCGATGGACACGCTCGACCGCATCTACGACGAGAATCAGCGAGGCGACATCAAGATATGCACGATGTTCAACCTCGGCGGCTTCGTAGAATACCATGGGTACCGCGTATCGATGGACCCACGCCCGGAGACATGGCAGGATTCCATATCGCACGATGGGAACGATCGCTACACCACATACGTCGATGCTGCGAACAGTGTAAGCGATGCGGACAGGATACTCGCGTCATGTGATTTCGACTACGTCCTCGTATCATCGGATTCCACCCTGAAACAGGAAGCAGAGCGTAAAGGGTACACAGAGATTGTGTCGGGTATCGGGTACGTGCTTCTCGGGAAGAATGGCAGATGAGCACGAAGCAACATCACGCCATCCATTGCATTTTCCGTAGAGAGCCAAGAACGTGCTGCATACATGCCGAAATCATGCCGTATGCTATGGGCTTCACGAAATGAGGCTCATCGGACTTTCTCGGTGGTCAGCCAGGAACGTAGGAATGGGATGCTTATCGCCCATCGGGACGTGCCATTAAACCTACTGCAGATTTAATAATGGTATATATACTTAATTGAGGAAAGGAAAAAAGCGGTTCTTCACGCAGGCAAGCTTGTGGGTTCTCCCGTTAAACGTTTATGAAACATTCGGATGTGGTCATTGATGGAACATAGAAATCTGCGGGGGGGGGGGTGTCCCTCTAAGGCGATAATCGGAATCGTCACATCGCTACTGCTCGGCATAACCGGAACGCCAATCACGGCTAACGCTGCCACAACCGCGACATCAACGACAAGCGAACAGTACCAACTTTATGACTCTAAGACGAGAGACCAGCAAGTCAGCGTCAACAAAGTCTGGGATGACGGTCTAACGAACAACACACGCAAGTATTGGAACGCTGATTATGCCAACCTGCTCAACATGACCATCCAGACAGGCGTACCGCAAGCTGCACTACGCATATATACCATAACCTATGACGCGAACGGCGGATCATACGGCACAGACACGAACGGGAACGCCATCACTACCAACACCGTCACATACAACGCAAAAAACCAACCAACAAACGGCACATACGCGGTACCAGAAAGAACAGACGGGTACGTGTGCGTCGGATGGAGCACAAGCAAGACAGCAACGACCGCTGATTCAAACATTAAGCTCACAAACACGCTCACCGACAAGTGGATGAACGCCAGGACTGATGGGAGTATCACCACGCTATACGCCGTATGGAAAGATCTACGCGTTCACTACGCAGTCATGGCATACGGCATCGGGATAGACAAGGACGCGAACGAGAACACCATGGGCATCACCTTCGGACCAGTCCTCGGCTACCCAGAATTCTCTAGATACAAAGGCACTTACGAAGACACGACATCAGTGCAGACATTCACGAAATCGCACTCGGTAAGCGGGGACACTACTATCATGAGCGAGAACGCACCAGCATGTACTGGTTCATCGCATAGCGTGATAACCGGCACTGACGCTGGGACAGATGTGGCAGGGAACGCGTACCGTTGCCTGCATTATGACAACTGGGCAACGATTATCTACTGGAACGAGCATGACCCGCACGTTTATGACAAGTGCATCCCGAACCATTGCTCCAAGACGGTCGTTACCACGCCGAACACTGGAACAATAAGAAACGGGATATTCAGTACGAGCATGAGCGATAGTGATCGCGGTCTGGTTGGTGACGGGCAGTCATATATCGTGAAGTCGAAATGGGATAACTCGCAGAGTGGTGTTGATATCACGCAGGCTGGTCAGGGGTATGCGGCTTCTCTCGTGCGTGCGAAGCTTGTTGGTGCGGATTCTCATACAAAATTGGACGATAATTACGCTGGCGTGGATGCTCTGACAAGGTACACTGCCGATTCTTCGATCTTGTCTTGCTTCCCGAAGGTCTTACGTGATGCTGTTGGTGCGAAGGCATTGTCTGGCGTGAGCGCGGCTAGTTCGGGTTACGGCATGTGGTATGATGAGGTGAGTAATGCTGGCGTGGAGGATAGGCTGTGGCTGTTCTCGTATGGTGAGATGACGGACGCGGTATACCCGTTGGCTGGTTTTAGCGGCAGCGAAGGTTATTATGACCCTAAGCGCTCAAATAAGAGCTGGTTGGGGCTGCGTTCGCCCTACAATTCCAACAGCGCACGCAACGTGTACACCTTTGGTAATCTCCACTACACTGACACCGTGGACTGGGACTACGGGGTCGCGCCTGGTTTTACGTTGCCGTAGTCGGTACTTATATGCGGGTATGCCTTGCCAGTGGGCACAGCCAGATAAGTTAGACTTGTCCTGTTTGAGGTCATACTGCAAGGCAAACCGAAGCTAGGCACCATAGAACGCTCGTACTACTGGGCACTTCACTGTAACTATGCGTCCTTCTTGAATACGAACTCCCGCAACAGCTCGTCACGCGATGCGCCACCCGCAAGCATCTCATGACGGCGGTTAATCTCGTCATCTATGTCCTTCGACCTCTTCATGAAACGCTCGTGCGTAATGGCTATGACAAGGTCGGAAATCACCTTCGCCGACGGTTCGTGCTGCAGCGTCTCTTCGACGCTCGCGAGGTTCAGGTTCGCGCTCATGAACGGGTCGGTTGTCTGCGAGTTCCGGATTGTCTGCACGACGGCATGGAACTTCTTGATATTCGCGAGCTCCAGCGACGTCACATTGTCACCCAGCGTGCGTGCCAGCGTGGAAGCGTCTGAATCGGTGAGCTTTAGGTATATCTTCGTGCCGCACTGCTCGACGGCGGTCTGCACTGTACCGTTGAGCTGTGCCATGTACTGGTTCGCCAGGATCAGCGGCAAGCCATACTTGCGGCACTCTGACAGCATGCCGGCGACGTCATCGCCTGCGAAGTTCTGGAACTCGTCGATCGTAAGCGGGAAGATGATGCGGTCGCTCTGCGGTATCGCTTCGCGCTTCATTGAGTCGTGGTAGATGGACGAGATGATGTACGCACCCACGAAGTTGCGGAACGAGTCGTCATCGGAGACGCCCTTGTTCAGTGGGCAGATAATCATGTACCCCTCATTCATCAGCCTGTAGAAGTTGAGCGTTGGGCGCGACTGCCCGAACATGCGCTTCATGTTCATGTTGTTCTGGAATACGGCGATGCGGTTGTCAAGCGAACCGAGGTCGGACGCCTTGACCTTCGCCGCAGCCTCACTGATGCGCTCTTTCTCCGCGCCTTCTGGCATGCATGACAGTACCGTCTCCCTTACCTTCTCGTTCGTATAGAAGTCCATCACCTCGAGCAGCGTCGCACCAGGCACCCATACCAGGGCGTTCAAGGCGTTCTCTAGGTTCTTCTTCAGCTGCACCGCACCGGAGTCCATAGAGAAGTGCTTCGCGATCAGCGATACCACGCCCGTAACTGCCTGTGCCCTCATGTCCTTCGTCCTGTCATCAGGTTCGAGCCATGCGGAAGGCGGGATGGCAAGCGGATTGAAGCCCGGCGAGTATTCCGTGTCGCCAAGCGTGTCCATATAGATGACGTTGTGCAGGCGGTATGGCGGCGTCTCCTCGAGCAGCTCGAGGCTCAGGTCGCCGTGCGGCTCCAGCAGCAGCCCGCCACGGTTGTACCAGAGGTCCTGGACGAGCAGGCTACGCAGGAATGTCGAGTTGTGCGTGACGATGTAGCCCCCGACGACATACGAGTGCGTAGGGTCATCCACTGAGATGCATACCTGCTCCGCTATGCGGTCCGTTCTGCGGATGTCCACGATGGCAAGCGTTCCGTCATGCTCACTCCTGCGCGTAGACAGGCAGCGATCAAGCAGTCGTTCCACGCGTTCGCGCTTCGCAGGGTCGAAGAACATGTCAACGTCAGAGATACGGATGACGACATAATCGATGCCACTACCCCTCTCTGGATGATGCAGATGCGCTATATACCCGAGAGAGATGGCGAGCTCTACGAGCTGCCCAAGCAGGATTTCTGGTCCCCATACATGGATTGTTTGCCCGGAGAACTTGGCATGGGTGTCTAGGATGCCTTGCAGCAGCTCTTGCCGTGCGGCATAGCTCGCATGCATGTACTCCCGTGGTATGCGGCGCTCTTGGACGTGGCAGGCGATTCCGAGCTGCTTGCATGCTAGAAACGCAAGGTTAAGGTGTTTCCCGTTACGCTGCGTCCCGCCGTCGACGTCCAGTGCCCATCGCGATTGGCTCGTCATCTTGCCTGCTTTGGGAATGTGCCATGACGCTTGCTGGTCGATGAACATGTCGGTGATATGCTCTCGCATAGCCTCGTTTACGTGCGTCGATGAAACGCAACCGGGACTTGCCGAACCGATGCGAGCATTTGTCAGCGCACCGACGAGGTACGGTGGCAGGAGCAGGTCGGCGTCAGGTGTCGCGTCATCGAATATCATGGGTTCCCTGCGCACGTTCGATTTCGTAGCAGTCGCCGACTTTTTGGCGACGTAGTCATAATAGCTCTGCCTCTTGCGTGACAGGGCAAAGAGGCATTCAACGTCTGAAGTCGAAACATGGAGCGTGTACGCCTTGCCGTCGCTGTGTGGGTACTTCTCTATGCCACGATCATCGACGCCTAGAGAGACGAGGTAGCCTAGCGACCTGATGACCTCGGCGAGGTCATCGCGAAGCTGCTTGCTTATCGATGTGAACGAGAACCGCCCATGGTAGGCGCTGCCATCGGTGTCCATCAGCCCGCGCACAAGCTCGCGGCGTTGCTCAATCGAGGAGAACTTGTATATGTCGGGAATGAACTTGTGTTCTGCGCGGCAGCGCAGTCCCATTCGATCGAGAGCGTGCCCGAGATGGTCGCGCTCGTCGCGTGGCACTCCTTCGTTGCGTTGCCTGTACGCGTCAGAGAACGTGATGTCCCACGTGTAGTTATTTCCACGCCTCTTGCGGACGTCATAATCGCTGCCGAGATGGTCTGCGAAGCGCCGGACCAGTTCCTCATCAGCAGACGAAAGCTTGGGAAGGGACTGTCGTGCCTGCGTGAATGTGCCGTCACCGAGCAGGCAGCCGAGCACGTAAGGGTCTATCGGCAGAGACTGCTCTGGGAACTGCATCGGCTCAGGCAGCGGTATGTGATGCCGATAACCGTTTCCCTGCTTCCTGTCAGTGTCATCATGCTTGCGGATGCCCTCGTCGAGCATCTGTTCGGTTGTCTTCACCCTTTCCGCAAGCGTGCCATGTGACCATTTGACATCTATCCACTGATGCTCTGCGTTGCACGATACGATGGTACCGTCCTCGAACTCTATCTCCCATACAGGCTGCTTGCCTTGTGGATATACGCCATTCACGGTCGCCAGGAAGCCGGTTCTGGTATATACCTTGTCTCCGACCTTGATGTCGCCGATATGTTCCCATCCGTGCTCTGTTAATACTCTGGTTTCAGAGACGAACGATTTGCCCGACCCCGTAGCACCCAAAACGAAGCTATGAAATGTCCTGTCTAGCTGGGAGATTCCCCACATCTTTGGATGCTGGGGGTCGTCCACTGTGTTGCCCATGACGAGCGCGTGGTGTCCGCTGACGTTCTTTCCGTTTGCCATCGTGTTTGGGATGTAGTCTGGTCCTTCATCGAGGCGTTGTACGTGGTATTTGCGGCAGAGTCCGTCTTCTATCTCGCGGATTTTCAGCATGAGCTCGTCTGTCTTGTGTACTGCGTCGTGGCGTTCCTTCTCCTTATTGGTGAGTTCTTCTGATGGCGTGAAGCGTCCGCTGTAGTAGATGTCGCCGTATATGCCTTCTAGTGGCACGGTGCGTTTCTGTTGCTTTTTTGGCTGTTTGTATGTGGTTGGGATGCGGTTGACCTTCTTCACGGCTGGCTCCTCGCTGTCGGCGAGGGCGTTGATGCGGTCGAGCATCGTGTCTGCCTGCCTCCTGCCGTTTGTTCCCTTGTCGTCTGTCATCTGTGGTGCCTCCTGCCGTGCGTCCCGGCGTCTCGCCGTGTAACGCCCGGTGTCATCGTCTTGCCATCGGGGAGTGTCACGCTCGTCTTACATTATACGCGCATTGCGTAGTTTTCTGGACTTTCTGGCGTCTCCTCATGCGTGTTCTGTGCCTGCTTCGCGTTTGTGCCGCGTGCGCCCAGTGCCTGCATTGTCATGTCGTGACTTGCCTCGAACCTTGCTTGTGTCGCGTCGTCGTCAGCCGTCGTCGATGGGTGTGACGCTTCGTCTGTCCGTTCGGCATGGTCGTCCCTATCGCTCCGCCGCGTGTCCGTCAGCGCATCGCGTCGCCCCATCGCGTCGTTGTTCCCATCCGCCCGAGCGCGACCGCATGTCTCTCCCCGTTCCCTTATAGGCGACGTGCCGTTGGTGGTACAATGCGATTGGACGTCTTATGGGTGTCGGTCGCTTGGTTCGTCCGTTGGCGTATGCGACGGCTGCGTCGCCAGCGGGCTGGCAGATGCCGTCGCCTGTGGGACGTATGGCGTCCACGATAGCATGGTCGCGGGCGTCATAAGGACGGTCGCGACCATGCTGGGACATTGACGAGCGGGATGATGCGTGTATGGCTGATGACAGGCAGGATATGGGCAACGCGGAAGGGCGGCATTGCCCGTCGCATGGCGGGAACGATGGTCGCATGGCGGTCGATGGCGTGGCATCTGACGTACGGCGTCACGCGGGGTCGGTGCGGACTTCCAAACCGCTGGACGGACGTGCGTCCGATGGTGGTGGGAACAGGATCGTCGTTCCGCCGATGGGCGAGCCTTCGTCTGGTCGCCGCGTCGGCGGCGTGTCGTCGTCCCATGCTTCCCATAGCGTGAGGGTGCGTGGCGTGCCTGCGGGCGGTGGCTCGCACGTGGCGGCGGCGAGCGGGATGCGTGACGGTGTCCGTGCCGCGTCGCGTGTGATGGCTTCGCGTGCGGCTGACGGTGGCACGCGGGGGGATGCTCGGCGTCTGGTGCGGCATGACGCGCGTGATGCCGAACGGCAAGGTGTCGGTGACGGTACTGCAGGTCGGCGGTCTGGTGGCGGTGGTACGATGGTAACGTCGCCTGCCGCGTCGTCTGGGCGCGTGGACGTGGCGCGGACGGCTGTTGGGCGTCAATCCGGGCGTGGAGTCGGTCCAGATGGCGCTCGTGCGTATGATGCGACGCGTGACGCCGTCACGGGCGTTCTAAGCCGTTCTGAGGGCGTTGTCGCGGGCGATGCCGTCGGTGGTGGGCATCATGCTGGTGATGGCGTCATTGGGCGTGTCAGCGGCTCTCGGGCGGCGTCTGGTGTCATGGGTGACGCGGTTGGTGACAGACCTGCCAGCGGTAGTAGTGACGGGCGTGGCTCGGGCGATTCTGTACGTGGCGTCGTCGCGTCTGCGTCTTCCGATGACATTCACGGCGATGTGGACGTCGGGACCGGCGGCTTCACCGAGGAGGAGCGGCGGTTGTACGAGGAGGCACATGCACCTCTCGTGGATAGGGTGAGGGGCGCGTTCGCGGAGTCGTCGGTTCCGATTGCTTGCGTTGCCATCATAGGCATCGCGGTCGCGTTGCGCTTCCTGATGTCTTTCTCGAGCGTGGTGCTCACGGTGCTTGCCGTCGGCATCGGGGTAATCCTGATGGGTTCGATCGTATACGTCACGTACGAGGATCAGAGGAAGGCGAACGCTCTTGCCGACGAGGCGGAGATGCTGTATGCGGAGAAGTGCAGGATAGAGGAGAGGGCGGCGTGCGATAATGGCGATGCCGCTGACGGTGGCGCGAAATCCGAACGCTGAGACTGTGCCCTTGGCGGGCGTTTCCCCCATGGGGCTGTGGCGCGGTTACCTGACTTTCATTGACGACATTGGAGCGGCTATATATGGCGGATTACAGATTCGACATGCTGGACAAGATAAAGGCATTGGTCGATGAGGGGAAGCTCGACCTCGCCAGATATGACGGTAAGCTGTGCCGTGACTTGGATGGCTACGATCAGATTCACTACAGCGTGGCGACGTCCCTTGGCACGCCGGCGGCGGCATACGCGGTTGCCCGCGCTGGTAAGGACTTTGGTGACAGGGGAACGCGCCTAATCGAGAACTCCCTGATGCTCGCAGTCGAATACGTCAGCGGGCGACTTCGCTTCGTCGAGCCAGTCGATGACGGCAACGGCGTTGCGGGCAGCGGTGACGCGGGGAAGGCAAAGGACAAGTTGCAAGGGGACGCTGGCACCGCTGAAATCGATGGCGAGGGATTGAAGTCATTGATCGAACGGTTCGACGCGTTTGAGACGGCGTCCCGTCGCATGGAAGGCAGGCTCGCGAGCGTGCAGAAGACGCTCAGCGACGAGGTAAAGAGGTCCGAGGCGGCTGCTGCACGTGCTACTGGCGACGAGACCGGCGGCGAGCTTCGCATCGCGATTGACATGCATGACGGTGAGACGGTGCTGCATGACGTCGCGGTCATCCTAGAGAAGGTCACGGCGCTGCAGGGGACACTCGAGGAGTGTGCGAGGGGAATCGCCGCGAACGCAGAGGGCTCTTCGAGCTGCCTGAGCGAGATACGCTCGTGCTCAAACAGCATAGACAACCTATTGAACGTGCTGTACATCGATGATACCGACGGAACGGTTGGCGGTGTCTATGACGGACACGGCAATGACGGCGACATCACCATGAACGATAACGAGAGCTCCGATGCCGACGACACGCCAGCGATATCAGGTACGGAAGACGATGGGACGTCGACCGTCGTCACGACTGACGCGGTCGTGTCAGGCAAAGACGACGTTGTAGGGAATGACGTCCAGCACACCGACGATGCCAAGCCGTCTGACGACGGCGATGGCGACGGCGAAATGGCAATAGAGGGCGTTCTCGTGGAAGACGATGCCGCAAGTGACGGCGAAAACGACGATTCCACGAGCGGTGACGACAATGGCGACGGGAAGAACGAGCTTCACGCCGTGCCGCTCGTGCGGTCCGACGACATGCGTGACGATGCGGACGGCGTGCCTGACGTCGGCGTTGGGCATCTTGACAGCATCGATGACATAGCGCGTAAGTTCGCCGAGCAGGTGAGCGAGAACCTCGGCGTCAGCCCGGTGCGTCCCTATGCCGCTGGCATGGCAAGTTCCGCCGCCCAAACGCCTCATGACGCGGTCGATGCCTTTGATGACGGTGATGACAACGGGTACATCGACTTGTTCGGCGACGGCTTTGACGGTCTGCCAGACGATAATTCCGTAGATGGGGCGGCTGGTGTCGTGAGTACCGTGTCATCACGGGAATCAATGGCACGGCATGATGAAGACGCGTCGGACATCATCGGCGAGATGGATATGTCCGACTTCATGAGTGACGTGGCGTTTGATGGAGATGCCGGTTCCGGTGCGTCGGGCGTGTCTCTGAACGACGGTGACGATTCCGATGGCGATGATTCGCTTGGTCTCGACGGAGACCTTCCAGACATGTCCGACGTGTTCGATGACCTGACAGGTGGCGGTACGTCCGCTGACGGTGCGGATGACGGTAGCGTGGCGGTCGTCGCTGATGACGACAACGCTGGCAATATCACGGCGGCAGTTGATACTGGGGGCAGGATTACCGTCCCGGCACGGAAGCGTCGCGGATCGAAGGCACGGTGGAACGCATAGGGACATTGGTTGTTGCATGCTTGGCACTGTGTCGCCTTCCCGATCGCTTGTCATCTTTTTCGCGTGTCCGCCACGATCATCATGGAGGTCCTGTTTCAGATGTCTGACGTTGTGGAGGGGCTTAGTCTCCAGAAGACCGAGAGGGAGAAGAGGAGACAGAGCGAGGCGCTTGCGGCACTGAACCGTCCGTACTCGCTTCCGAAGAACATAAGCGACATGAAGTCGTATGCGTGGGGCAAGTTCACGTGGCGCGATGTCATAGTGAGCGGTGCCTGCCTCCTCGTCCCATGCCTGATTATGATGAGCTTCCAGGCGTTTATTCCGACGTACGTGTGCCTGATCATAGGGATTGCGATAGGTTTGCCGCTGGTGTTCGTGGCTAACAAGCACGTGTTCAGCGGTGATCTGCCGATAGAGCAGCAGGTGGCGATCTATCTTAGGAATGCCGGGCAGTCGAACCTGCTGTCGTGGGACAAGACGAAGCTCAACGGGGCGTACGTCCCTTCGGCAACGCAGTCGTTCGTCCCTGACATACAGATCGAGCACAATGACTACGCGCTCATAAACGGGAACCATGGAGGCTTCGCGATAGACCAAGTTGATGTAGAGGACTCCACCATGGCGAAGTACACCGACCAACTCATGCTGTACCAGCAGTTCTGCTCGACATTGAACCAGTGCATAGACGAGCAGAAGGAGATTCCGATACAAATCTACATGCAATCGACGCTCACGCCCCTGAAGGGGTGGATGTCGAACACGATTGACGCAATCGGCGAGATGAACGGCACCTCCATGGTCGTAAAGAGGGACAGGGCACTCGACTACCTTGGTCTTCTCGGGAGGTTTGATAGTCGTGAGAAGTACTCCTATCACTACTATGTCGTCACGACGTATAGGGACGACGCGGAGGGCGTCGGAGACAAGTCGATGAACACGACGAGCGTGCGTCGCGAACAGCTCAAGGAGAACATGAACCCGTTCAGGAAGAAGATGGAGGCTGCGGACGCCGTCGACTACAAGATCGGTGACGACCGTTCGGCTAAGACGAAGGAGTACATGCGGGCGAGCCAGTTCGGCATGACGAGAACGAACGCGGAGCTTGACAACAGGCTGCTCAAGGTGGAGAGCGCTATCGACACGATGGGGAGCACGCATACGGGCATCCAAGCACGGAGGCTCAGCAGCTCTGACATAAGCAGGCTGTTCTACGAGTTCTTCAACGATACGGACAAGTACACGTCCGTTCCGATCCTCCAACAGGCGCTCGACCCGAAGGTGACGCTCGTCTCTAAGGACGTCTATAAGGATTTCCCGGACATGTTCAAGGACATGTCGGAGAGGCATGACATCTATGACGAGATGATCGGCAAGTCCAGTATCAGACGAGGACGGGAAAGGCTCGCGACGGGTGACGGCAAGGGATCGCGCAATCGCGACCTCGACATCCCAATGAACCTCATGGGCAATGCCAGTGACGATGACGAAGAGGAAGAGAGCCGATGAGCTTCTTCAAGCCGAAAGAGAGGGAGGTCACGATAGAGACACAGGAGGACCTGCCGAAGTTCCACTTCGATGTCAATGGCTTCCTGATGTTTGACGACCCGTCCCTTGGCGGATGCGGAATATACGAGGTCGTTCCGACGATCATGACTGGCGCGGTGACCCATCGCGAGACGTTCGGCTCGAACGCCGTCGACACGAAGGCAAGGGGATACACGCCGAGCAGGGCGATGGAAGTCGTCGGCGACAGGCGACGTGACGCGGTGATGCAATGGGTCTCGTTCGTGAACGGGCTGCTGCCTGACGACGACGCGGAATCGCAGACGCACGTTCAGGTCATCCTGAAGAAGACGCACCCGGACGAGTGGTGGGACGCATACGGGTACGCGATAGACAACCTTCATGGGCACATCGGTGAACCGGCGCCGTCGCTCGGGCGACACGGAAGGGCGTACAGACGGTCATACGAGGAGATGCTCGACGACCTCGGAAAGGCGAACATGTCTGACAGCGACATGCTGTGGAATGGCGCTGCCTATGACGTGCTCGGCTACATCGTCGTGTCCTACACACCGTCAAGCGAGGGATGGTGGTTCGATGGCAGGGACGACGACTACTATGTCAGGGACGCTCATGACGAGCACGCCCTGTTCAGCGTCGACGGCATAGCGGAGAAGATAGGGCGCTCCATCGCTGGCAGAAGGGAACGCCAGGCGGAGAGAGACGAGAGCAACGCGGCGGAGGTACTCTTCCCGATAGACGAGGAACGCATCGCGCAAGTGCTGCAAACCAGGATGCGCAAGATAGAGCGGAAGATGTCGGCATACTCGCAGAGGGTCGGGAACGACGCACTCGCGTTCACCATCAGGCGCACGCACATGGTCGACAACAGCATGCTCATGTCGTTCTGGAATAACCCGCTCACGTCCTACCGGTACAAGGTATGGAACATGCATACCGACATGGCAGACGTCATCACGGGCATGAGGAACGAGGAGGCAGCGGCAAGCGGCGATGTCAGCATCCTCGCCGGGCATGACGCAACGGACAGCGAGATGTCAAACTTCCTGAGTAGGTTCGTCGGTAAGGAAGCGAGCGAAGTCGGGGACGACGGAGATGACAACGGAGACGACGTCCCCGACTCGTACGCAGAGATGCCCGAGGACGTCTCCGACGCGTGGGGCGAGATCAACCCCGAGCTCGCGTCTGGCAGGCACGAGACGCTCACCGACGAGGACCGGTTCATCGAGAGATACCGCAGGCTCGCAGTAAGCAACGTCACGGTCTCGCAGGAGCCAGACGGGAAGGGCAGCGGACACGCCGTGACTGACTTCGGAAACGACAGGCGGCTCGCTGGCAACGTGACATACGCACAGACATCACGCACGGATAACGTCAAGGCGGCGATAAGTCAGCTCGACATGGAACGCAGGCAGAGGCTCTCGGAGCAGGAAGACGACAAGATGCGGGAACTCGGCATCGCCGAGCGCAAGACGGCAAGCGTGCCTGACAGGGCGCGTCTCGACGCGATTGGCGATGGCGTCCGACGCCGCGCCGGGAAGGGCGAAGGCGACGTACCTGAGATACCGACGAGCATAGGCGCGAAGTCGAGCGGTGGTGGAACGCGCCAGGACGGCGGTAACCCGTTCGAGAGGGCCGCGGAGCGTCGTGCCGCATTCGACAGGCAGGCGACGCAGACGCGAGACGGTGCCTCGACGCGTGTGGACGCGAGCGGCGCGATGCCACCATCGGCATCAGATGCCGGCAGCGACATACAGGTGAACCTGCAGCCAGCGGAGAAGCGTCCGCAGCGTGGGGGCGGTTCGAAGAGACCACGGAGAATATCGGTATGAATGTTGCCAGCTTGGTCGAAAACGGCTATGATTGGACGGCGTGGGTGTCGAGGATCTCATCGATGCCCACGCCGTATCCTTTTTCTATTCACTGCCGACGTACCTTGCGGAGGACACATGCGTTCCAGAATAGCCTTTGACTTCACGCCCGGAGAATACGGCGAGGTGGATTCGCTCACGCTCGGTAAGATGGGGACGCTCGTCAGGAGGCATGCCGACAGTCATGGGCGGCACAGTAACGGCAGGATGCCCGTCAGGCAGGTCGCGGAGATTGGCATCGAGGCGATAGGGGAGGACGGGTTGAACAGCCTTCCCGTCTTCGTACGCCATCTGCATTGTGGTAGCGTCACGAGGCTGGACAGCGTGTCGGCTCTTGACGTGTTGTCGTTCATCCGCGACGCTGGTATAAGGTCACTTGCCGTGCCGCTCAAGCCGCTTCTGATAGTTGCTGACAGGGTTTCCTATGACGGACTCAGCGACGTGCAGTACGACAGAGACCCGGATGCCAGGCTCATCGAGACGCTCGCGTGTTGGTACGCATCGTTCGATCCCGGGTTCGAGGCGACGTTCTTCACGATGCCTCGCGGCATGCTGTCGTCTGCTGAGGTGGCGTCGTACTTCACCCTTTCGTCGTTCATAGAGCTGATGCGCGTTGCGGAGGGTGCTGGTGATGGCGTCAGGGTGACGGCATCCCATGTCGTCGACATGATGATGAAGGCACCGCAGCTCGGACTGAGGACGCCGCTGTCGGACGTGATGAGCATGGGCGTTGATGACGGCGACAGCCTTGCCGTCGACTACAGGAAGGCGGAGCGGCTTCTCGCAAGGCATGACGGGGATTTCTCCGTGAACGGTGTCAGGTTCGAGGAGATGGAATCGGGCATCGGCTCCGTACCGTATCAATGGCATGGAAGTCCCGACTTTGACGTCGATGACGTCCTTGCCCGTGTGGCGATGCACATCGTCGGCACGAACGGGATGCTCCCCGTAAGCACAATCGACCTTGCCGAGCAGTTCGCCGACGCGGTGGTCCCAAGCGGCGGCACGAGAGTGGCTCGTGACGGCGACGAACAGGGCATCCTCGCTGGCATTATGCGTACGTTCCGCAAGCTCGTAATCGACAAGGTCATAAAGGGCGAGGGCAGCGTAGCGACTGCGTGTGTCAGCAAGTCACGCGACTTGCAGAGGGCGATGTCTATCGCGATTGAGCGGCAGAGGGACGGTATGTCAGTTCCCGTCGCCTCTCTCGAGATGCTCGAGTGCTGCTCTAGGGTCGTTGACGGCGACGCGCTCCCCGTCATCCCGGAGGCGGTGAGCGCGGCAATCGGCGAGAACCCGAGCCTCATGGACGAGGAACACGTCGGCATGGGAAGCTATGACAACGACGTGGCAAGGCTCATGCCCGCGCTCGCTGTGGCGTATCGTTTGGCAAGCGGTAACGCGGACGTGGAGGAGCGCGTCCATGAAGCCACGTCATATGACGTGTTACGTGCCCTGACGTCAATGAGGTGCGCGGTGTCTGCGGTCGCGTCAGGCGATGGGCAGAGTGACATTGACATCACTAACCGCTATTCCGAGGACGTGGACGTGCGTCCGCAGCGGATGGGGAACAGGGAGATGCTGTCGACGCTTGCCGACGAGCTTGGCGACGAGTCACGCGTCATGGCGTGCCTCGGCATTCCGTCCATGTTCGCCCCGGCGTATGTCGGCATGTTGGCAATGAGATGGAATGACGATGATGGGGACGCCCTGTTCACAGCCCCGGACGGTTTCGTCCCGATAATCTCGGAGGCGCTTGGCGGGCTTCGCGGCAATTGCGACCCGTTCGCGTGCGAGGGCGGGACGATTCCGAACCAGCTCATGCGGATGGTCAATGATCGTGGGAACGCCATGTCCAAGCATGGCGACTTCGCGACGCTTGAGGAGAACGGGGTGGCGCACGAGCAGCTCAGCCCGATTGTCACCATGCTTGGGACCATGGAGTTCTACGCGTGCGTCGCGGCAGAGGGCGGATACGACCGGTACGTCAGGGACGTCGGGCACGTCACGGCTCTCGTCCACGATGGCATCGCGGCGTTTGACGTCTATAACGAGGTCGCGCAGAGCGTGAACGGGACGTATGATGCGGGATCAGGGTACAATGAGGCTACGAACCCGTTTGACAGCACCGTCACGAGCACAGACGGTGACGTCGCTGGTGGCGTTGGAGACATGGCACAAAACACCGTAGAGAGGGTCGTCAGGCAGTATGCCGTCGACGTCACGCGAATCGCCGAAGAGGACGCGCGTTGCGGACGTGTCCACGGGATAGGGCGGCACGCGATGGTGGCTGGCATGAGCATGATACTCACGAGCCGCGTTCGCAACGTGCCGCTCATCGTAGGGAGGCACGGGTCTGGTCGCATGGACGGCGTGCTTGCCTTTGCCACGTGCCTGCTTGGCGATGACGCGCCGAAGCCGCTCAGGGGCATGCGCGTGTTTGCCGTGCGTGATGACGTGCAGGACGTGCCGCATGCGACGGAATCGCTCGCCGCTGCGTTGTCAAAGGAGCGTAACGCAATCCTTGTCGTGCGTGACGCGATGGACTTGTATGCGACAGTGACTCCAGGGGCTAAGAACCCGCTGAGGACCGTGCTGGACTCGGGCGTCAAGGTTATTGTGATATCCGACGCGAACGGCGCGAAGGGCATTGCGGAGCGTGACCCATACTCGATGGACAGGATGGCTCGCATTGACATGCCGAACCTGCCAGACGAAGCCATCATCGATATACTGTGGCAGCATGCTAATGTCGGTGGGTTCGCCGACGTCAAGGTGTCCACATCGGCGGTTAGCGCGATTGTCGATGGCGTCGGTGTCGCGTCGCTTGCCGCCACCGCGTCGCCGGAGCGCGAGATAGAGACGCTGGAGTACGCCATCTCATATGCGACTGGGCATGGACGGCACACCGTCACGGAGGAGGACGTCCGCATGTCGGCAAAGCTGCTGGACGGCAATGGCGACGCCCCGACAGGTGACCCGTTCTCTGATGTCGTTGGACAGCGCGAGGCAAAGCGCGTTGTCACGGAGCGGCTCGAGGCATCGCGGCTCGGGCTGTATGACTCGCACGGACCTCGCAACGTATTCATGTTCTGCGGACCAAGCGGTTGCGGGAAGACGCTCCTTGCGTCACGCATCAACAGGGCACTTGGCGTTGGTGACGATGGTGTCCTTGTCATCCCGATGTCTGAATACTCGACAAGGTGGGAGGGGTCTCGTCTGATAGGCAGCGCACCGGGGTACGTCGGGTACGAGAATGGCGGGATGCTTACCAACTTCGTCAAGGTGCACCCGAACGGAGTGCTGATTCTCGACGAGATCGAGAAGGCGCATCAGAACATCATCATGATGTTCCTTAACATGTTCGATACTGGCGTCATAGATTCGGCACGTGGCGAGCACGTTGATTGCCACAAGCTTACGATTGTGTGCACGAGCAACGCGGCGTTCGACGATTATGACGCGCCAAGCGCCATCGGCTTCGTGCAGTCGAGGAAGCCGACATACGAAGAGAGCGTAACGGAAGTCAGGGCGGAGCTCGTTAAGCGCCTTGGTGCCCCCTTCGTCGGACGCATCCCGGACGTCGTCGTATTCGAGGAACTGAGCGATGCTGACATGCTTGAGGCGATGGTTGTCAACTACAAGCGCATGTCCGAAGAGTATGGGAAGCGCGTAGGCATGGACGTCCGCAGGATCGTAACGGAAGACGACGTCCGTGATATTGCGACAGGGCTAATTGCCACTGTCGACCATCAGACTGGCGTACGTGGCTTATGGAAGAAGGTAGAAAGCGAAATCAACGGCAGGATTCTCGCATCCATTTGTGCTGCCGGGGAACGGATGCCATAATCGAAACTGAACAATTGGGTTTTCGATTTGGCATGTCACGTAATTCGGACTCCCGTCCGGCGACTGAGAGAGGCGTAAGGAGAGGATATCCTATATGATCGATGCGGACATCAGCAGACGGCTGGGAGGTATCAGCAAGGAACAACTGTTCGAAAACTTCTCCGCCCAACTGAGCGAGATGCAGACGCAGCAGGACGCGCTACAATCCGAGCTTTCCGCGCGCGATGCGACGATTTCCCAGCTACGGCAACAGGTCGCTGCGTTACAGCAGCAATCGCAGATGAACCAGACGATGTCAGAGAGGCTGATTCAATCGGCAAGACACGAGGCACAGGGCATCATAAACGACGCGAACGCCAAGGCACAGGCTGTCATCCAGCAAGCACAGGGAACGTCCGCCGATGCGAACAGGCAGGCTCAGGAGACAATCAGGAGGGCGCAAGCGAAGGCAGCGGAGATTACCGACACACAGACACGCCTGTTGAGATCGCAAATCGATATGCTCAAGTCGCAGAAGACGCAGGCGGCGGCGGAGGCGGAGAGATGCCTCAAGGGGATAGTGTCCGCCTGTGACGCGTTCACGAACGACACGAACGGGTACAATTCCGATCTCCAGGTGCTAAGGGAGAGTGCCAAGAGTGCCATCAAGTCAATCCAGACGGAACGCTTCGTCCAGTCGTCGATTGGCGATGCCCCATTGCGGGACATGTCCATGGACGCACAACGTGGCATGTCCTCGTCTGTAGTAACCATGGGCAGAGACGCGAGACAAGCCAATGACATGTTCTCGCAATCGTCGCCGATAGACGCGTTGCTGAACGCGACCGAGCAACGGGGAGATGATGGCGGAAACGGCATCGCGGCTGACGTGACTGCCAAGATGATGCCGCGCAATCAGCAGGAGCAAATAGTCATTCCCGTCTCCGATGATGACATGGATAACGACTTCGTGTTCGACCCGAATGACACGATTTCCCCTGATGACGCCAAGTCATTCACGTCCGAGTTTAACCTTGGAGACCTTGTCCATGACGACAGCGGTGACACCAATCAGTCAGGATCATCGTCACCGTCCGATGACATCAACGATGGCTATGACGATGACGATGACTATGACGTGAGTGCCGACGATGACCTTGCTGACGAGGATGCGAGACCAAAACCACGCCAGCGCAAGCAACCGCCAAGCAAGGGACAGTGGTTCTAGGGGCAAGCCCGAATTGGCATTGTATGCGGCGTGCATATGAAATGGCTGCTGACGCGATTGTATCGGCAGCCATTTCATATGGGAAGCGGAAAACTGTATCATCGCATGGTGAGTCGTGTCGCTCGTCTCTTTCGTCGGGTGGCGTAGCGATGGATGATTGCTCATGTCGCTCGTTCGGCATGGGATAATGGGGGTCAGCATGACGGATAGCATGAGGGGCGGCGGCGAGGGAACGCGTGACGGGCGCTTTGCTGGGTTCGCTGGTAACGTAGACGCTGGCGGCAAGAAGCGATGGGTCGAGTCGGTGCATGAAGCCACAAGCGACGCGAAGGAGCGCATTACCAAGGCGAGTGGCGATGGCGGTGGCAGTCCCGTCCTTGAGGTCGTTCTTGCCGTCCTTGGGTGCGTATGGAACGTCATAAAGATCACCATGCGGACGATATGGCGGGGTTTGTTGTACATCTTCGTGATGATTGTCGCATTGCTTACCATAGCCCTCGTCGGGTTCGGCGTGCTACTTGCCAGCAGCGCGGGCGACCTGCCACACGTGCAGGACTACTCGCTCGTCTCGATGCCACAGGACGCGACCATCTATGACCGTGACGGGAAGGTAATCGGCATCGTGGCACAGGCGTCACGTGAGCCTGTGTCGTTCGGCAACATCAGCAAGAACGCGAAGGACGCAATCGTCTCCATAGAGGACGAGCGCTTCTACGATCACGCAGGTATAGACCCGATTGGCATTGCCAGGTCCGTGTACGTCAACTTCCGGGCATGGGCGTCTGGCGGCGACAGCACGTCTCAGGGTGCGTCGACCATAACACAGCAGTATGTCCGCAACGCGTACAGCGAGGTCGGCACGGAACAGACCATCACGAGGAAGCTCAAGGAGATAGCCCTCGCCACCGAGGTCGACGCGAGCATGTCCAAGGACGACATCCTCAATGCCTACCTGAACACCGTCTATTATGGGAACGGACAGTATGGCATACAGGCGGCGTCGAAATACTACTTCGGGCATGACGTGAGCAAGCTCTCCGACTACGAGGCAGCGATGCTCGCGTCAATCGTAAACGCGCCGAGCATCTACGACCCGACGACGGACGAAGGCAGGCGAAAGCTCGCACAGCGCGCGAACGTCGTGCTTGACAAGATGTATAGCCTCGGAAAGCTTGACGTCACGCAAGACAACCTCAGGAAGCTGAAGGCAACGAACATCGACGACGTGATACACATCACCCAGAAGTCGCGGACGATCAACCAGCCGTTCTACTATGACTACGTGATGAGCGAGCTCCACAAGAAATACACGACCGACGACATCGTGAGCGGTGGCTGGCAGATATACACGACGCTCTCCATAGCTGACGGTGACGCGGCGACGAACGTCGTGAAGGGAATAGAGTCGCAGTACGGATCTGCTGGTGCGACGAGTGCCATCGTGGACGTCAACGTGTCAGACGGGTCTATCAACGCGTTCTGCGGCGGGACCGACTATGCCGTGAGCCAGTACAACACGGCAACGCAGGGCACGCCGCAGACTGGTTCGACGTTGAAGCCGTTTCTGTATGCGACGCTTATGGAAAAGCAAGGATATTACACGACCGACGAGTACGACCATTCCGAGGTGAACGTCGCAGCGAACGGGGAGGCGGAACACGTCATCACGTCGTACATCAAGCCTGGCGGCGACGCGTCAATCAAGAACGGCATCATACAGTCGGACAACGCAATGGCGATACACGCGGCTCAGAACGTCGGCATGTCGAACGTGAACGACATGATGCATGCGTGCGGTTTCACGAACAAGCTCGAGGACAATCCAATCGCAATTATCGGTGGGCAGACGACTGGATTCGCCCCCGTCGAGCTTGCCACGGGGTATGCGACGATAGCGAACGGCGGCACGAAGCGCACGGCATGGTGCATAAAGTCGATCACCGACACGCTCGGTAACTCTGTCTACGAGCATAAGGACGATTCGTCGTATGCGATGGACAAGGAAGTCGCGCTGCAGCTAACGGACGCCATGAAGTCAGCCGTCGACGAGCGTCCAAGCTGGTACGACATCGACTTCGACCACAAGGGCGGCTGGACGATAGCGGCGAAGTCCGGCACCACCGACGACAAGGCGGACCTCTGGTGCTGCGGCTTCGACACAACCCATGCAGTCGCGGTATGGATAGGGAACAGGGACGCGAGGGTCGCCATGCCGACCACGACACCGACGGCATGCCGCGAGTTCTCCGACTACATGTATGCCGCCCATCAGGGAGACAAGAAGCAGGACTTCGAGAAGCCGCAGTTCAAGACGACGGTACCGACGCCACAGGGCGGAGAGACGGCAAGCGACATCGCCTCGCGCATCACTGGTCTGCGGCTAACGACGAAGTATGCGTACGTCACCCCATCAGAAGCCCATCCAGACGGAAGCATCGTGAGCGTGGAGAACGCCGGCAAGCTCGTGGATAGGGGAACCGCCGTCACCATCACCGTCGCACGGGCGAACGTAGCGGTCCCCGACTTCACCGGCATGACGCCCGAACAGGCATACAATGCCGCAGACGGTCTTGACCTGCAATACAAGATTTCGTACGTAACGAGCGGGAGTTCCACGCCGTCCATATCAGCCCAAACGGTCGATGCCGGGACGGACGTCCAGAAGGGAACGAAGGTCACGCTCACGATACAGATGGTGACGCAAAAGTCGGAATCAACAACCGAGCAGGTCCCGTACAAGGCGTCAGAGGATGAGATAAGCAAGCTCGAGGCGCAAGTAAAGGAGCTGCAGCAGAAGAACGACGCACTGCAATCCCAGCTTGACAGCAACGCCCAGTCAGCAAAGCAGAACGCATCGGATAACGCTGTGACTGACGGAACGCAAAACAAGACGATCACCGTGCCCGACGTGACAGGCAAGAGCGCGGCGGGCGCAAGAGCGAGTCTAGAGTCGCTCGGGTTGGTCGTCACATCAAGCGGAGCCACGTCATCATCATCAACCGTCGTCTCCATCACGCCCGGCGCAGGGACGAAGGTGTCATCTGGTGCCACGGTGAAGCTGATATGCAGCGACTAGGTGCATTCTTAATGTCTTATGTAACGCGTTAACGGGTTGGGAAGGGACGCGTATCCCTCCCCAACTAATTGCGGTGCTCGCCTGCACAACATAATGCCGTGCGTCTCATCACATCCAAGGTGCGCTCGGTTTCCCGTTACGGACCTCCCTCGCAAGCCGTCCTTGCAGGAACATGGAGTATGCGACGTGCATGCTCATCCTTGCGATGTCCTGCTGTCGCCTCGAGGCATCGTCAAGCGTGGCACGGGGAACATATGCGTCATGGAGCGCTGCGCGTATCCTCGCAGCAGTCGCCCACTCGTCGTCTGTCTCCGCGCCAGCGATCGCCTCGTCGAGGCGTCCGGCAGCGTCAACGAGTCGCCTATCGACGTCCGTGACGATATCGTAATCGCCGTGCTCGTCGGTGCCGTATCCCAGCATCATGTCCTTGGCGTAGCTGAGGTACGACTCACCGATCATCATCGCCTTCGTCGGACCTTCCGTACCGTGTCGCTTTCCCCTCGTCCTCGTACGTGACATGGTAAGTACCCCTTACTCCTTGCGTTCCTACTAGGGAGATTGTATCATCGTCAGACGACAAGAATAGGCACAAGTTTCAGATGGAGGCATTCTTCTAATGGGCATCAAGGAGACGGACCCGGTCGTCGGCATGCTCTACGAGTACAGTCACTTCTTGGTCAGCAAGGACGTTCTTGCCAAGTCAGCTGACGGATACTGGTGGTATCTCTCGCCTGACGGTCGCATCGCGTTCGTCGAAACCGATGGCGACATGTGGGAGTGTCGAAGGTATTCAGCTCCGGTGTCGCAGCGTGGGCTATGCGATGGGCATGCCGATGGCGTTCCGTATGACGTGCTCGGACCATTCGACAGCCTACGTGACGCCGTGACGATGTGGCTGTCGCTCGGTCAGTTCATGCCGTGACGATGCCGAATCGCAGTGGGCATCATGGCTCGTCGTGGTTCGGCATGAACGTCGCGATGACGGTGACTCCGCGCTTTGTGGCGTCCCTCTTGCGTGGGTCAGACGTCGTCGCCTTGTCAGGTCTGAGTTCCATGCGCACGACACGATGCTCCGCAAGCACGTGTGCCGACCAGTAGTAGTTCGCCGAGACGGGGATGACGCAGAGCACCGCAGTGTCAGACATCACGACGATCGGTGCGCTTTTCCTGCCACGCTTCGTCTGCTTCTCCGCCACGAGCGGGTCTCTCACGACGACATGTCCACAGTCGGTGAGCATCATGTCGTACGTGATGCGGAACATGATCGTGACGCTGTCATCCGGGACGTCACTCGGGTAGTCAGGCGCGCCTGGGAACACGACGCTTGGCGCGGTGTGGTACTTCGCCCCGCCGGTCTTGTTGAAGTTGTCAGGTGACAGCATCCTCTGCCATTTGAGCAACCGCTGCGGCGGAATCGTCATGCCCATATTGCTCGCTCCTCCAATCGTCTCGTCCATTACCGGCAACGACATCTTGCGTACATATTGTCCCATTACGCGCCACGGACATCCAACGAAGGAGTCTCCACTTTGGGCAAATCGCAAGCATCACCGTGCCTGTGTTCTTTCTCTGTCTTCCGCACGTGTGCCCATGCGATCGGGCACCAACGCGTATAATGAGGAGGAACTGACGAAAGTGCCAACGTGCGAAAGCGAGAGGCTCCTTGGGGAGGTCCACGAGAATGGCAGGGATGATTGTAAACAAGTCATGTGACGACAAAGCGACGAGCGCCAGCAAAGTCGGCATGCTTCCGTCGTTCGAAGACGATGCCGTGCTTGCGTCATGGCGTATCGTGATACGCATGCCAAGCGGCTATGACTATGGTGCCCTTATAGACACCGAGGAACGGATCGCACGCAAGCTCGCCAACGCGCTCGGAAGCATCACCGACGAGGTCGTCCTCCGATGCGGTGAGAGGCTGCGCGGCGCACCATGCGTGCTCGGGTACGTATTGGCACGCGATTGGCACGATGCCGAGGAGGCAAGGGCACAAGTTACGATGCCACTCGAAGGCATGAAATATGATGATGTCACAGTCGATGAAATCACGCCGGACATCGCGAAGGACGTCCTCGCGTATCTCTGGCGGGAAGGCAGGTATGCGACAAGAGAGACGAACGGCAGGCTATACGGAGGCGGAATCGGGCTTCGTCGTCCCGATGACGCGGCAGATGGCGTCTCACGCTCCGTGGCGTCAGGGGCGGCATCGCGCAATGGCGGCTCCAAGCCTACTTCAGTGGTCGCAATCGCACTGGAGACAACCGGGTTGGACGCTGGTACATGCGAGGTGGTTCGTCTCGCCGCATACGGCAATCACGGCGACACTATGTATGACCGCACGTTCGGAGTAGAGCATCCCGAGCAATGGAGCGACGAGACGCAGAAGGCAAGCGAAATATCACCGAATGACGTTACCGGGCTTCCGACGTTCCGCGAGTGCCTTGCGTCAGACGGAGAACTCGCGTCGCTCCTCGACGATGCGGACATCATCATAGCCCATAACGCGCTCTTCGTCGTCGAGTTTCTATCAGCCGCTGGCGTGCATCTAGACGTGAAGCGCTTCGGTGACACATGCGCGTGCTTCGGCAGGTATGCCATGCAGCACAAGCTATGTCGCGCCACAAGGAAGCTGACCACTGCCGCCCATGCGTTCAAAATCCCGGTACCACGCCATGGACACACGAATGAGAAGGCGTATGCCACGTACGCCGTATGGCTCGTGCTCGTCAACCGCCATTCGAGCGAGCTGATGGACATGGAGCAGCTACGCGCGATGTGGGTGCGCAAACACGCGAGGAAAGCGAAGAGGAGCAAAGGACAGACCGAAGGCGCGTAGCAGCCCAGATGGTCTGACGTGCCGGAGACTGCCAACAAGACGTGCCGAATGTCGACACGTCACACGGTACGATTCCGGAGCGTTGTCATTTGAACTATCATGCTCACATACCAGCAGGCATAGCATTCGCGGCAACCGCGTGCCTGATTACGCGTCAGCCGCTCAGTATTCCTATGATGATCGCAGGGGCGATTGGCGGCGCGCTGCCTGACATAGACCATCCATCTGGCAACGGCGCGGTGTCATCACTCGGCAAGAAGGCTGGACAAGTGCTGAACACCGCCTCCGGTCGTCACGCGAGGTTCCTCGTGACAATCGGCGCGGTGTTCGACGCGATCGTGACGAAGCCGCTTGTACGCCTATGGCTCGCGTTCGCACACGGTGCCCTAGCCCCGCTCTACATGTCGATGTACCGGTCGTTCGGCAAGAAGCTTGGATGGTCAGGCGACGACCCAAGCGAACACCGTGGCGGGCTGACGCACTCGCTCGCGTTCGTCATCGGGACGAGCCTGCTCATGTGCCCGATATCGGCGTTTCTGCTGCACGACACGCTCATATGGGCAGGGCTTGAGCTAGGCATACTGTCCCACCTGTTCGCCGATTCGCTATGTAAGAGCGGAATAAGGTGGTTCTGGCCATGGTTGCCAAGGGTCGGGTTCTATGATGACACCCACGAGCAAGGCAACGGCATAAGGCTGCTTCCAGTGGACCGATGCGTAAGCACGGGCAAGTGCCCGACGAAGGAGGACTACCTGTGCCTTGGATACGGCACGAAGAGGTACAAGGAAATGAGAAGCGCATACTACAGGGAAAAGGGATGGCAATGGGCGTTCAAGGCGATTGCGTCGGCATCGTGCTTCCTATGCATGACGGGAGTGCTCGGTGGAGGCGGCATCGCATGGGGCGCGACACAGGCGACACCGAGCACCATAACAACGCACCAGGCGTCAGGTACGTCATCATCGTCACGGAAACGTGCCACGAACGCGCAGACGTCTAAGGGCAATGCCAACTCCTCAACGAAGAGCGGAAACGAAGACGCGGTTAAGGACGACGACGTGACGTCATCAGCGGAGGACGCCGGACCGACGTCACTCACCGCCGGTGACATAGACGCAGCGACCCTACCCAAGGGCATCATCAAGCTACCGGACGAATCCCTCTGGGTCGTCGGAGTCGGAAGGGTAACAGCGGACGCTCTCGAATCACCATCGCTCATGCTATCAAAGGAAGAAAAGACCAGACTGCTCGCAGCAGCGACGGCACAGAGGCTAAATGACATCCCAGACGGCGCGGCAACGGCAATAGACGCAGCAAAGTCGGCTGTCGGTGACGCGACCAACGCGACCAGCGACGCGCTCGATGACGCGACGAACGCGATGACGAACGCGACAAGCGGACTGTCAGGGACGGCAGGGAACGCCACCCGTGACTTCGACTCTGGATACGTCGCCAACAAGGGCAATGACGGGAACAACGGCGGCATATCCGGCTTCCTTGGAAGCCTCGGCGGAAGTGGAATCGGCGGCTTCGGCTTCCTGGGCTTGACACCATACACAGACAAACCGAGTACAAATTAATTTTCTCATATCGCATCGTGCTATGGAGACTTCGTGTAGATACGGGCATTCCCATCATTCGCGTCTTGTGCTTCCACGCGCACGACGCGATAATGTCAGATGACGTGATACGCCTATGCACAAAGACAGGGCATACCAAGCCGGCAGAAGCACCCAGACGAAGAATGGAGCGATGCACAAATGAGCAAGAAAATCAACAAGACGGCAATGACGGCAGGCATCATCACCACCGTCGCAACCATCAGCGGCATGACACCCGCAATCGCAAACGCCACCGAAATCAGTGACACCACCACGACAGACACGGAAGCACCGACGACGGCAACAGTCAACACCGAAGACGCGACCAGCGTCACCGTAAGCGTCAACAACCAAGGCAACGTCAACATGACCACCGGCACCGCACAGTCCCAGCCAACCGCCCCCGCAACATCCACGACGAAGGCAACGACAGCGACGCAGCCGAAATCCGACACCCAGAGGCTCGCCAATGCCAAGCAGGCAAGCGATGCCGCCACACAGAAGGCAAACGCGGCGAAGCAGTCCGCGGACACGGCAAAGCAGGCGGCAGACAGTGCGGCACAGGGCGTCACCGACGCCAAGGCTGCTAACGATCAGGCTCAGGCGGACGTCAAGGCTGCCAATGACAGCATGCAGCAGACCGTCGCCGACGCGAAGGACGACGCCAAGAAGAACGCCGATGCCGATGCGGAAGCCGCACAGAAGGCACAAGACGATGCCGCAGCAGCAAAGGACGCCGAGAACGCCGCCTCAGACGTCGCAGATAATGCCAAGAAGGACGCTGAGAACGCCAAGGAGAAGAGCGACGCAGCAGCCGAAGCCGCGAAGGACGCTACCGACGCCGCCGTGAGTGACGCGAAGGACGCGTACGATACCGCCGCGACCGATGCCGACACAGCAAACAAGGACGCGAAGGACGCCGAGAGCGCAGCCAAGCAGGCACAGGAGAACGCCGACACCGCTAAGGGTAACAAGGACACCGCTGACGCGGTCGTGACCGCCAAGCAGGGCGAGAAGGACGCCGCTGACGCGGGCGTCACCAAGGCACAGGGTACATTGGACGATGCGAAAGCGAAGCTCGATGCGGCAAGGAAGGATGCCGAGGACAATGCAGCGGCGATTGCCGATGCGCAAGTGAAGCTCGATGCCGCGAACGATGCGCTTGCCAAGGCGCAGTCTGATGCGGCTGGTGCGGGAGCGAGGTACGCGAGTGCGTTGGTTGCGGCTGGTTCGGCTCAGGATGCCGTGAATTCGGCTCAGAGCGCGCTTAACGCGGCGACTGACAGGCAGGAAAAGGCGGAGGAGGCGGTTGTGGCTGCTGAGAACGCGCTCGCGCTTGCCAAGGCTGACGCTGGTGTTGACTTCGCGAGCACGGTTGCTGGCAAGAAGGCTCAGGCTGCTGTTGATGCCGCGAACGCTGAGCTTGCTGCGGCGAGGGGGCAGCAGAGTGACGCGCGGGCGAAGCTCGATTCGGCGAACTCGGCTCTTACCGCTGCTCAGGATGCATTGAAGAAGCTTCAGGCATCGACTGGTAGTGTCGTGTCGTACGAGCAGAATGCTCGTGGTTTCTTCAAGTGGATGGGTAATGAGACGGCGGTCAAGCTGCTTACTGACTCAAAATACACTGGCACTGACGTCAATGGGCACACGTTCCTGTCATACACGGATTTGAGTAATTCTGAGGACGCGACATCCCTGAAGAATTTTGCGAGGGCGTTGAACTACATTGACGAGTGCAATAAGATTCGCACTGACCGAGTTGGGGTACAGGCATTGAAGGTCGATCTTATTCTTATGGCACTTGCTGAGATTAACGCAAACTATTCATATGTAGATACGAATAATCATGCTGCACGTTTGGGTGAACACCCATATTATGATTACTATAATGAAAATATGAAGGAGATAACGCAAAGAAACATTAGTGCAAGCGAGAATCTGGCTGGATATGGGTATTATGACATAAACAGCAACACATATGAGCCGTTCCAATACTGGTATGATGATGAGGAGCAGGCAGGTGGCGGCGGACATTATTCTAATATTAGAAACAAAACTCAACACACTACTGGCTTTGGATGCAACACTACCGGGAAAGCCAAGGGCATGTACGTTGCTGTACAGAATTTTTCTGGATTGGTTTATGGTGCAACAGCATCTGAGAAAGTCCTATATACTACCGACGAGCTTCGTACCAAGCTCAAGGAGTTCATCGCGCTTGCCTCTCAGACCAGCGCCGATACCATTGCCAAGGCACAGCAGGCAGTGACCGACGCGCAAGCTGCAGTTGATTCAGCCAAGTCAGCGCTTGCGACCGCCACGTCCAACGTCACCACGAAGCAGGCAGCGGTCACAGCAGCACAGAACGCCTACGATACCGCCAAGCAGTCATACCAATCCGACGCAACCACGAAGGTCGCGAACGCGCAGAAGAATCTCGACACCGCAAACGCCGCGAAGGCACAAGCCGACACGGACGTCACCGCCGCTCAGACTGCCCTCTCTACAGCGCGCAGTACGCTTGCAACGAAGAACGCCGATCTTGCTCAGGCAAAACAGGCGAAGCAGTCCGCAGATGACACGGTGACCGCACGACAGGCAGACGTCAACGCAGCGAAGGACAAGCTCGCGTCCATCAAGGGCGGCATGGATGTCACTGACGCACAGAAGGCTGTCGACACAGCAGAGCAAGCCCTCGCTGATGCCAAGCAGAAGGCTTCCGAGGCAGCCGACGCCCTCGCCACCGCAAAGGATGCCGCTGCCGAGGCACAGTCGGCATACGACGCTGCCTTGACCAATCTCGCTGACGCGAACGCAGTCGCCGAAAAGGCAAAGAAGTCTGCCGCTGACGCGAGCGCAAGGCTTCAGGACGCGTATGGTGCGTATGCTTCCCTAAAGCAGCTCGCTGACGCGCGTGATAACGCACAGAAGGCGCTTGATGCCGCGAACGCCACATACGAGACCGCGAAGCAGAACTTGGTCAAGGCACAGCAGACGAGCAAGGACGCACAGGCTAACGCCGACGCCCTCGCGGAGAAGGCTGCCGAGTCCGCTGCCGCGTATGATGCTCTGAGGGGGCTTACCGTCGATGGCATCCTTGATGGTAGCGTCACGGCGCCGAAGGACGTGGTCGATGAGGTGCTTGCCCTTGCGAAGCAGCGCGCTGATGCTGAGGCGCGTGTTGCCGATACGCGTAAGGCTCTTGATGCGGCTGAGGAGGCGTATGGTACGGCTTCAGCGGCATACGGGAAGGCTCTTGATGCTTATCAGGCGGCTCTTGAGGAAGCGAACGCGGCCGCTGACGCTTACAAGACGCTTGCCACTGAGATTGCCAACCGTCAGCAGGGCGCTCATGGCGGCAATGATAATCATGGCATCCATGGTGGTCATCACGATGGTGGCAATGGCACGAACGGCGGTACCGGTAATGATAGCGGCGTGTCTACCGCTCGTGGTCATGGTCATGGTCACGCTGATTTCTCTAATGGGAGGCATCGTCAGGTCGGGCATGTTTCCAACGGGCGTGCGGCGGCATCCTCTCACAGGGCGAAGCCGCGCTATGTCGTGCTTGGAGAGCAGCCTGACGCTTCTATCACCGTTGCCTCTGACAGCACGAACGGTCAGGCTGCACCGTCGGCATCAACTGATGCCGCCTCAGACGCAAAGCAGGACGTCGTCACCGTCACGAACGACACGAAGGATACTGACAGCAAGACGAATGGCAGCAGCTCCGGCAAGACCACGGGGAAGCAGAAGGATGCCACCCCGACGAAGTCCGATGCCGACAAGGATGGTGACACGGGCATCAACCCGGCTGTCCCGATTATCGGCGTGGCAATCGTTGGTGGTTCCGTCGTGGCGACCGTGTATGCCTCCAAGCGCAAGAAGAATGGCGATAGCGAGGACTCTGCGGGCGCCGCAAGCAAGCAGTAGCCATTAGGAGGGGACGACATCCCCGATTCATTCTTCGTCTGGGGAGGGGGGCAGAGCGTTGCCTTCCTCCCCATTCTCATGCGTCGTATAATGAGACAGTGGCAAGTGGAGATTCGACAGGGGAGACGAGCAGCGTGAGAGCGTCCAATGCTGGCATTGCCCAAGGCACATTGCATAATGCCGCGACCACGGGCATAGCCGTCACGTTCGCCCCGTCGGCGTTACCAGACGATGTGGTAGCGACCGCCATACTTACGCACGCAGCGCATGATGACGCATGGTATGACAGCATGGCAACGTTGATATGGAAGGCGATGTCTCTGTGCCCGCCGGCTCCTGCCGTGCGTCACGCCTATGGGCGCATCGAGACGACCCCACGCTCGGCGGCATGGGTGGTGTCGCTCTCTGACGAGATTGCGGACATGACCATGCTTGATGATGGCGAGTGCCTGCAGCTGATGGGACACATCGCTGACGCTGCGGATTGCACAAGGCATCATGCTAGCCAGCATGTACGCTCTGCGGCGTCGCTCCTCGCAATCGCAAGGGCGTACTCCCTGCATGCGGACGGCGAGCCTCGCTGGCATGCGGAGCTGCGCGGCGACGACGCCATGGTCGGGCAGCAGGCGTGGCGTCTGCTCATGGACGTGCGTGATGATGCGATCGGCATCGCCAGGCTCCGCACCATGCGGGCGCACGTTCCACGCGTCGTGTCTGACGCCGAGCGGTCGCATCGTGGCTTCGCTGGGCAGTTCCTTGCAGCGGTCGATGATGCGATCGCAAGGCAGGAGCGGCGGACGCGTGCGTATGATGCCATGGGCAATCCGCTCTGAGCATGCCACCAAGGGCAGGCAATACGCCCACAAACAGTTCCTTCATGCATTCCGTCCTTCCGTCCCCATCGGCTTTCTGTTTGTGTTCTTTTCGTGTCCGTCTGCTGGACGTCTTGGATGACACAGGGCATGCGTGCCGATGTGCGATATGATGATGGCTGACGGCATCGTACAGGGACGCGATGCGAATGCGATAGAGAGGAAGGCATCATGACGAGCACAGGTATGAGGCATATGGACGTCAGGCTTGGCAACGGGGTGACCGTCGAGACGTGGGTGCCATCGTGGAAGGTCATGCTTGCCGAGAACAAGTCGGCTATCGCTGCTGTCATTGCGTCTGCCGTGGCGGTGGTGTCGGCGCGCATCGCAATGAGGCATCATCGTTAGATAATTTAGGCGGGACATTATCTTCCCGTTAAAAACGGCTTCCAGCATGCGCGTGAAGGAGGTCTCTCGCCATTGCCTGCGATTTCGCCATTGGCAGGTTGGTCGCCCAATCTGGTCGTGGTGGAATCGTCTGGCATAGCGGAGCCGCATTCCTTGGTGCCACATGCTGGAAGCCTTCAGCAATGGATACCTTGAGAGGCTTGTACATGCCGAATTAGCTTCGCGTATGCGATGAGAAGACGACATGGGCAACTGCCTGCATGTATCGTGTTGCTTCGAGAGGAAAGTCTATTGACGAATGTGTGCGTGAATCAAAGTTCCCTATCTTGTCTCGGTTTTTCCTATCGCCAAGACCATTGCCTAACGCTGGTTGCGTATGATATCGAAGAAGGCTTGTACGTCTTTCCTCATTGAGCTAGTAATCATGTCCTGCCTGATTTCAAGCATAATCGACCGTACACGATCATCGCCAATAGCCCATAACGGGCGAATCGCTCCAGAGAACGGGCGGTTCTCGATTGTGTTATATCCGTAATCGCAGAAATGGCGTACTGCCTGTTCGGCTAACGTGGCTGATGCCGGCATGTCCCGTTGGAAGCCGACGCATACCTGCGGTCGTATCTTGTCCGTTTCATATCCTCGAGGTGTTGCAGAGAAGGTATGGCAATCGATAATCGTCGACTTGCCGCGTTCGTCTAGTTCACGCTCTACGGCATCGGCAAGCGTGTGATGATATTTGCGATAGTACTTCTCGATGACTTCTTGGCGACGTTGCTTGGTGATTCGATGGAAAAGCACGCCGTCGGCATTGTGCGTATAGCATATGCCCATGCCAATTTTCTCCATCTCCTCTTTGGTGCTATCCTCGTAGCGTTCAACGTCGCATATAATACGATCCACGTCACAAGAAACTATGACGTCACTATCGTTGTCATATATAAAGTGAGCGCCAAAATCGCCCATATAGGTCACAGGTCCGCAAAAATCGGCATACTCTTCAGGAATCTCATGCCCATCATGAGGTATTGCGAGGATCATATTCTATGCCTCATCGGGCATCCCGCAGTAGCCCGTAATCGTTCCTACGACGTTCTCATAGAATTCCTTGAGATTGTTGTCGTATTTCCCGTCTTTGACGTCCTTGATTATGACGGTCAGGGAATCGTATGGCGTGCGATCGTCATCACTCGCATATTCCTCGCGTAGACGCAGCAGGTTGGCAACCACCTCGTCTCTTGTGATGCAATCATGCTCTCTTGTCATCTATTAAGTCAACTCCCGGCGTTCACAAATTTCAGACTTAATCTTATGCGAACTGTTTCAAGTGTAAAAGCCCCGAAATCTTCGACTTCGGGATACGTACATTCATGAATTATAGTCTTCGCCTCTTATCGAGCGACGAGTACTGATGCAGGTGGGCAAAATGAGCACAAAACGCACACATAGGGGAACACGCGGACACGGACGCAAGTACAACAGAAGCGGCAGGAAATTCATATTTAATCCAACGCACGATGCAGTCGCGTTCTCTGGAGCGCTCGAAGAGGCAAGGCAATCGAACCCACACGGGTGCTGCGTGAGTCCACAATCGCCGCAGGACCTACGAGACGCCAAAATGTTCCTGACGCAGGACAAGAAGACCGGATTCGCCATCTTGCCTGACGGGGACATCGTTGGCGTTTTCAACGGGAACGCGACGAAGAGGGGCGCCGTCAATGCAATCATGTCCCAAGCGGTTTCCGAAGGCGGCGATCGACTCGACTGCTACGGAATCGCTCTAGCTACAATGTATGCAAGAAACGGATTCGTCCCAGTGGCACGGGTGCCGTTCGCCGAAGAGTACGTGGACAAGACACCATTCAACGAGTTCCTGCTAAAAGAACGCCCTGACGTGTTCGTCATGAAGTACGCGTCAGGAAGCGTCACGATGCCAGACGCCGACACCTTCGCGACGCTTCCGACAATGGAATACGACGATGCCATGCGATATCGCGACTTGCAGCTTAACACCAGATAGCGGCAAGCACAAGGAAGCAAAATGCCATTGGCATGCCGTGATGCTTTTGTTCCGCGCGCCCGCCATCGAAAGTCCGACACACGTCGTACACATTGCTTGCCCTTCCAATCGAATCGTGTTAGAATACGATGACGTATGATAGCCTGTATGTGTGGTACGGAACGATTTTCATACTGGCAGGCTTGCAGCAATCCGATTCCTGAGAGGACGTGGGGAGATGCCGAAGAGAGAGAAGCAAGACGAGAGCAAGATGGACCTCGACGCCACCGTCGGGCAGGACGGGCAGGCGGCATCCTCAGAGGATGCCGTGCCCATTGACCTGGAGAAGCTAAAGAGCGAAGGGCAGCCGTCAGAGGAGGACGTGGCGAAGCGACGCGAGCAAATGGCGGCAGAAAAGGCGTCACGGAAGGAGGAACGCAGGAAGCGGCGTGAGACGTCACGCAACCCGTTCGTCCGCTTCGGTCTGATGATTGGGCGTACCGCGCACGAGATAGGGCAAATCGTGTGGCCGTCAGGCAAGACGACCGCCAAGATGAGTGTCGCCACCGTGATAGTCGTGGTGCTGCTCGCGGCGTTCATCATCGGCATGGACTTCGGCGCGAGCAAGCTTGTCGGCTTGCTGTATTCGCTGCGTCCCTAACGTGGCGTCATGACGGGGTTATTGTCATCCCGTATCAGCGCTTGCCAAATGGCAGCGTTTTCTAGCGTGTTTCCCGAACGGACAAGGAGCTTGAGAATGTCAATCACCAGACGCGCGCAGCATGACGGAAGCGATTCCCGTAACGATAGCGGGACTGGCATCGCCAAGTCGGTCGTGCTCACGCTTGTCATCGTGGCATTGTACCGCATAGGCTCGTGCCTTCCGGTGCCAGGTGTCCCATACCAGTCAATCACGTCGTTGTTCGGCGACGGCGGCGGCGGGCTTACCGCGACGATGAGCCTGCTGAACATGTTCGCAGGCGGCTCGCTGCGATACATCAGCCTGTTCAGCCTGAGCATCATGCCGTACATCACGGCGACCATCATCATGCAAATCATGGCGTATGCCGTGCCAAGCCTGCATGACCTTCAGGAGGAGGGTGAGGCAGGCGCGAACAAGATCAACCAGTACGCCAGGTACATCACGCTTGGGCTCTCCGTCCTGAACGCCATCGGGTACTTCTTCCTCTTCAAGAGCTACGGGGTCACGTTCGTCGGAGCTGACGCACCCGAGTGGATGCTCGACGCGATGTTCATCCTGTCGCTCGTCGGCGGCTCGATGCTGCTCATGTACATGGGCGAGAAGATCAGCGATACGAACCTGTTCCAAGGTGCCTCCGTGCTCATCCTCGTGAACGTCCTGAGTAGCGTCCCGACGGCGTTCTACGAGACGGTGACCACGTCGTCGGACGGCGTCCGCATGACAATCGTCACGCTCGTCGCCGTGCTACTCCTCATTCCGTTCCTCGTCATCATGGAGATGGGACAGCGTCAAATCCCGATTATCTACGGTCGCCAGCGCGCCGTCGGCACCGAGTTCGCAAAGAGGACTACCTACCTTCCGCTGAAGGCGATGGCACAGGGCGTCGTGCCAGTCATCTTCGCGTCAGCGATCACCTATATCCCGCTCCAGCTCTCCGTGTTCTTCCCCAGCAATGCGACTATTCAGAACATCGCGTCGAGCCTGTCAAGCGGACCAATCAGCTGGTCCGTTCAGGCGGTCCTCATCGTCCTGTTCTCGTTCTTCTATGCGGTCGTCGCGATGCGCCCAGATGACATGGCCGATAACCTCGCCAAGCAGGCGGCGTTCGTCAGCTCCCCGAGGCTTCGCCCTGGAAAGGAGACCGCTGATTACATCCGTCACGTCCTCTATCGCATAGTCATGCCCGCGTCCATCGTGCTCGCGGCAATCGCAATCATCCCGAACATCGTCCTGCAGTCGACGAGCAACCCGCTGCTCCGCTCGTTCGGCGGCACGTCGCTGCTGATCATCGTCGGGACGGTCGTGCAGTGCATCATGGCGGTAAGTTCCCAGCGTTCCATGACAGCATATGAGGGTGGACACTTCCGCCGCCATAAGAAGCGCGCGGTTTTTGGGGAGAATGCAGTTACCGACTAGCATTCGTGATATCTTCGATATCAGCGCAATGGACGCCACTAGCATCATGCGATATTGCCAAGAGGCATGCACCGCAGGCGCTGGTGGCGTCGGCATTAGAATGATGATATGACGTACGACAGAAAGGATTCGTACCATGAACTGGTACACGGCAGACCTGCATCTCTATGACCAGAGCATGCTCACGTTCGAACACCAGAACGACCCATCCGTCCCCGAGTTCGGGAACGTCGAGGAAAGGTTCTCGTTCATCAAGGACGGGTGGAACAGACGCGTGAAGCAGGAAGATGACGTCTATATCGTCGGCGATGTCTCGCTCGCAGGGCGGAAAGAGACGATTGCCGCACTGGCGGAACTCAATGGCAGGAAGCACATCATTCTAGGCAATCACGACGGTGGGTGGATGCATTCGCTAGCACGCAGCAAGACAGGCAACGTCATCGATGTGTCCTCAGGTATCAAGCGCATCCGGGACAACGGAAAGGATGTCGTCATGTGCCACTATCCCATCGTCGCTTGGGAGAAGCAGCACAAGGGGTCGTACCTCGTGTACGGTCATCTCCATCACACGAGGGAGGACGCCCTATTCATGGATGGCGGTAGGGAATTCGCAAAGGCATGCGGCATGACAGAATTCAGGGCACTGAACTGCGGCATCATGGTGTGCGGTTACGTGCCGATGTCCCTTGCCGAGCTTTGCATGAGGAACAACGTCGGCGGCATGTGGAGCGATTCTGTGTCGCCGGACTCCGACGAGATTGGCTAACGTGGCGCCAAAGGACGCGAAAGGACTGCTACCATGGATGACGGCGTTGAGGAACGTCAGATAGACCCTGAAGAGCTTCGCGAGGCAATGGCGGAATTCGGTCTATCCGATGGATACACGCATGCTGACATAATGGCATCATATCGTCGGTTGACAAGAAGATACCATCCCGATCTCGCGAAAGGCGAGGATGACAAGGACGAGCGGAATCGCGCGATGAAGCGCGTGAACTCCGCCTGTAAGATGCTGCTCGCATCGCTGTCGATGCGAGCCGATGCCAGCACGCGCATGTCGAACCAGCAAGACGCCATGGTAAGCAGAAAGCCCGCTTCCAGTGACGTCTTCCATTCGGCACCGTCATACGGAGAGCCAAGCGGATGGCAGCACGCCGCGTCCGACGATGAGGAAGAGGCGGGTGAAGGCGACGCTTCGAACGATGGCATCCCGTCAGGGGACGACATCGCGAACATGCCCCTGAGGGACATCGGCTTCGTTGAGTGGCTTCACATGACCGCCAAGAGATGGGAAAACGGCAACATCGACACGGACACGTTCGTCGTCGTGACCATGGTCATGGAAGCGGTCGGCTTAGTCATCGGACTTGTCCTGTCACTGGGTGGCTTCAGTCACGCGGTCGGTGACGCCCTCGTGGCTCTGTCCCTCCTCAACTTCTTCACGAATTCCATCGGGTTGCTCTTCGCCGTGAAGCTTGCTGGGTACGCATTGTCGTTCTTTGCCACGGTGCTCGATGGCATCGCATTCGTCTTCGGGCACGCGAAGAGGTCCTGCGAGGAATAGCGGCAACGTGTGAGGGGCGGAACGCAAGCAATTCCCAGATCGCGTTCCGCCCCTCTTCCGTCTAGTTGTGGGGATTGGCTATTCCACAGCACGTCCTATCGCTTGAGCAGGTTTCTGAAAGCCCGCCCGATTCTTCCGAGGAAACCGGTTTCTGCACCAGCGTGCCGTGCGTTTGCCGCATGGGATTCCGTGCCGATTTCGGTGCGTACCCTGACGTGTCCTGGCATGCCTTCATGGTTCCATTGCGCCTTCGACCTGTGGGCATACACGGGAGTACCATGGATGGCGTCGTCTTCGAGCGTCCCGATGCGTTCGATGACCTCGTCCGGCGCCTTGTTGAACGAGCATGTCTGCGCGTCGTCATTGCATGACATGCGGTCGTTCATGTCGTCCTGCTCAGCCGCCGTCTGTGCCAGTGGCTCGTCAGCGGCTTCCTCCTCCACCTTTGCCTGCACGTCTGACGGCACGACGCCAGATGGAACGCTGGGCATGTCGGGCGTCGCATGCGGCGTCGTGCTCGTGGCGTCGTCTCCATCCTGGACATTGGTGTCTTGTCGTCCGTCATCATGCGCCACGACGTCACCTTCCGTCGCCTTGGCGCTCTCGGCGTGCTTGCCTCCTGCGTCGTCCGATGCAGCGTGTGTTGTCATCTTGTCATCGGCAGTGGCGACCGACGCTGACGGTTGATCAGCGTGCGATGCCGGCGACGGTTTTGCTGCATCATCATGATTGTTGTCGTCAGGCGAATCGACCTTATCAGCTCGTTGCGCCACGGCATGGCTACGTGACGCCTTTACTGTGTCCTTGCTCACCTTGTTACCGTCGTTGCCCGCCATGTCATGGTCATCAGCGACCATGGTGTTCTGAGTTTCCGACATTCCCTTCGGCGACGCGTCTACCACGCTCTCGCCCTTGGTGGCTTTCTTTCCATTGCCAGCATTCCTGCCATGTGCGCGTACTGGCTTCGCGTCCCGCGACGGCTGCTCGGACTCGTGCGACGCTGCAGCAGTGCTTCCGTTCTGACGCTTTTCGTCAGTATTGGAGCCGCGAGAGTCACTGCGCTTCGTCGCCTTTGTGGCTTGCTTCTTGTGCTCGGGCGTGCTTGCCGCCTTGCGGCTTCCTGGCGTCGCCTTGCGGCTGCTGGTGGTGCTGGCAGAGCCCTTGTCACTCTCTGCTGGCTTTGGCACGTCTACTGTCTTCTGTGCCTTACCTGCTGACGGCTTCTGCGTCTTGTCATCTGCGGGTGCTTTGGGCTTCTGTGTCTTGCTCGTTACCGATGCCTTAGCCTTCTGTCCCTTATTCGCCGCTGATGCCTTATCCTTCTGCGTTCCACCTGTCGACGGCTTCGCCTTCTGCCTATTGCCATCTGCGGGCATCTGCGTATTCCCTTCCGTGACTGGCTTTGCGTCCTTGCCGTCCTTTTCGTCGTTGTGCGGTGTGTCCTTTTCGTCATGCCCGTTCGCGGTGATTACCTGCTTCGTCGCCTTGTCACCGTCCCCTTGCCGCATGCCGTGCCTTTCGCCTTCCTTCGCTTCCGTTACCTTCTTGATTGCGTGCGTGACGCTTGCATCTGCCTTCGCGATTGCCTTTGCGGCGGTGTCCTTCGCAAGCGTCAGGGCGCCAGTCGTGCCGTCTCCACTAGCATCACGCTGTGTCGTCTGCTTGCCGTCAGACGTCTTCGCGTCGTCAGGTGCTGTTGCCGCCGTCTCATGGATTCTCGGGTTCTTCTGTCGCTGCGTGTCGTCCTCTGGAGTCGCGCCACGTTTGACGGTGTCCTTGGGCTTGCCGGACTCCGCCTTGTCCCCTGTCTTCTGCGCGCCGGCGTGGGCTTCCTTTCTTTTCATGCCGTTGGCTTTGACACCTACGCTTGTGGCGTTTCCGTCGCCTGCCGTCTTGCCTGCGTGCTCCTTGGACGGCTTTTGCGGTGTGACCGCACCATTCGCGTCGTCGGCGGCATCTGCCTTCGCACACGTCTGCTTCGCCTGTGACGCGGGCGTCTTCGTGTCGCTCGTCGGTTTCTTGACCTTCGGTTTCCCTGTCTCTGTCTCTTTCGCCATCGCGTTCCTTATCTCGTCTTGCGCATTCCTCGCCGCTATGAGGCTATCGAAGTCCCTCTTGAGCTTGGCGTATGCCTTGACCATCCGTTCGTCCGCGAATGGCGTCTCTGGTTCGAGCAGGCATGGCATCTTGCCCTTTGTGCCCTTGAGATACAGGAGCTTGAACTCGGGGTACTTGTTGACGTCTTGGTATATGCGCTGGCGTGCCGCGTTGCATGCGTTCTTTGCCGCCTTGAGCCTAGCGGCTTCTGACGTCGTTTCATTCGCTACCGAGGTCGTCCCCTTTTGCGTCTTGGCATCCGTCGCGTTTGCCTTTGTGACACCATTCGTCGTTGCCTTGTTGTCATCCTTGGTGTTTGCCATATGGTATTGCGCTCCCGTATGTATATCGATACCATCGCGGCATCGCCCTAACAGTTATTCTGGAGTCTATGATTTTCGCGTCGCATCCTAACACGTTCGCTTGCTTTTTGCGCCAGAAACCGGCAGAATGTATCGCGTGTGTATTATTGGGAATTCGGACGTCGGCGCGTTCTGCTTGCCGGCGTGCGTGTCGGCAAGGGGCGTCGGACTTGGTAGTAGGAAGCGAAAACAGCAGCCTCGAGCAGGCGACCGAGCAGGACTACGAGCGGTTCCTGCTCGGGAGCATCATATACGGCAATGCCAGGGAGCGCATGCTGGACGTCATCCGCGTGATTCCGCAGGGGGAGTGCGGCTCGTTCTTCATGAACGCTGACAATCGTGCGACGTATCAGATATTGTGTGAGCTCAGCGTGAGCGACAAGCTTCCGAACGACGCGTTGCTCATAGCGAACGAGATATGGGACCACGTGTCTGGTGACGCCACCAAGGGTAACGGCAAGTATGCGAGCAGCTTCCGCAGCGAGACGGACGTACAGCGCTACGTGTATTCGCTCGGGACGGGTTCGATGCCGGGCATGCAGATGGACGCGTACATGGATTATGCGAATCGCATCCGCTGGAACCATGATAAGGCGCAGTACGTCCTCATTGGCACTGCAATGGCGAATGACGCCCGGCATACGCCGTACTCGGGGATGGACGAGTTCGTGAGCGAGTACGAGTCGAAGGTGAACAACCTCTCGCTCAGCGTTAGGAATTCCGGCGGGTTGCGTCCCGTTGCCGACACGACCGAGTACGTCCGTGGCGAGCTTGCCCGCATGAGGGACTGGCAGCCGATTGACGTTGGTCTGAAGACCGGGATGGACGCGTTCGATGACATCCTCGGCGGGCTGAACCAAGGCGAGCTGTGTGTGCTTGCCGCATCCACTGGGTACGGCAAGTCGATGCTCGCGTCGTCGATAGCCATAAACGTTGCGACGTCTGAGGACCCGAGGTCGGTGATGATGTTCTCCCTCGAGATGATGGACGATCAGATAAGCGAGAGGGCGATTGCGAACATCGGACGCGTGAACATCAAGGAGTTCAAGGGCACTTACGAGCGCGTCGTAAGCGGGTTCTACCGTAAGGCATATCGCAACGGTGACATCATCGAGGAGGCTATGCGACAGCGGCTCATGGCACAGAACGAGCGGCTGCAGAAGGCACTCGAATACTATGAGTCGCTTCCGATATTCACTGACGTCACGCCCGCGTTGAACGCGAACGAAATCAAGTCGATGGTCCTTCAGAAGCAGCGGCAGATAGAGCATGACAGGCATATTCCGCCAGTCGGGCTCATCATCGTCGACTACCTGCAAATCATGTCGCCAGTCGATGCGCGATCGACGAACCGCACCGACGAGGTAGGTGACATGAGCCGCAGACTAAAGCGGCTCGCGAAGGAGACGGGCATCCCCATCCTCTGCCTTGCCCAGCTCAACCGACAGGCTCAGGACGGCGAGCAGCCCTCGCTGTCGATGCTCCGCGAGTCAGGCTCAATCGAGCAGGACGCCGACAAGGTCGTGTTCCTCTGGGGCGAGAACAAGGGCAAGAAGCCGGAGGACTACACGGATGTGCCACCGAGTGCCGACACGTCCCTCGCACAACAGCTTGCATGCAGGCGCGACCAGATGCGTCTGAAGCTCACGGTCGCTAAGAACAGGCAGGGACGGCAGGGAACGTGCGACGTCATCGGCGACTACGAGTTCCAGTACTGCTGCACGCAGTCAGACGAGCACCGACTTGGCAACGAGCCGTTCGACGTGTTCTTCGAGAAGTACTACGTGAATACGCGAAGCGGGCGCGACCTGTTCTGGCCGATGCCGAAGGGAAGGCTGCCCGTCAGCGACTTCCAGTCCATCAGGCACCTTCGCAACCAAGAGATGGTGTACGTCGATTCCGACTATAACGTCATCAGGGGCGTGACGCCATCCCCCAAGGGCGAGGCGTTCGTGACGCAGCACATAGACACGACGAGGCAGGGACAGGCGACACAAGGGAACGGTACGCACCGTGACGCCCAGACTCGTAATAACGGTTCCAGACAGGAAGGACCACCGACGCCGCCGGTAATAGACGACCTGAGCACGTCATTCGACGACGACTCGCCGATTGACTTCTCCACGATTGACGAATACGGTTACTGACGTCTTCACCCACGACGACATGTCATGGCATAAGACAAGGCGGCTCGTAAAGGCACGCAGACGCAATTCCAGGGAGGAAAGTACGCAATGGCAAACGGAAACATCATGAGGCACATCGCATCGGTCGTGCTGTCGGCAGCTGCGACAGTCGGCATGACGCTCGGACTCGCGGTGCCGACGCCGGCATACGCGGATTCTGGCAGGGTCGTGACTATCGGCTCTGACCTTACTGACAAGCAGAGGGAGACGGTCCTGAGCTTCTTCGGGCTGTCAGACGACGACTTGGACGACATGCAGGTAATCAACGTCACGAACCAGGACGAGAGGAAGTACCTGTCCTCTACCGTTCCCGTCTCCGAGATCGGGACGAAGACGCTGTCTTGCTCGTACATCCAGCCGAAGTCGAGCGGCGGCATCAACGTCCAGACCGCGAACCTCACGTACGTCACGAAGGAAGTCCTCTACAACGCGTTGCAGACGGCTGGTGTGGAGAACTGCGACCTCGTCGTGACCGCGCCATACGAGGTTAGCGGCACCGGAGCGCTCACGGGCGTGTTCATGGCATACGAACAATCTGGCAACGCGCTAAATCAAGAGAAGGAACAGGCGGCGACCAAGGAGATGGTCGACACGGCGAACCTCCAGAGCACGTATGGCGAGGCAGCACCTGAGATCGTCAGCGACGTGAAGAATGAAGTCGCAGGCAACCCGCAGCTCACCGACGACCAGATAAGGGACATCATCAAGAAGGCCGCGGCAGCAAAGGGCGTCACCCTTACCGACGGGGACATCGACACGATCCTTGCTATCGCCAAGCAGGTCCAGTCAGGCGGGTACAGCAAGGACGCCTTCTCCAAGACGCTCGAGAACGCCAAGGCAACGCTCGACGGGGTCAACGCGTCCAAGCATGCGGAAGGCTTCGTTGGCGCCGTGCAGTCTTTCTTCGAGTCAATCGGGAGCTTCTTCGTACGCCTGTTCGGCATCGCGAAGGACGACGGCGGCAGCATCATGGACAACCTGAACACGAACGTCTATTCGCTCGATGACGGCACCCAGAAGAAGAAGACAGACGCCGACACGGCAGCGACCAACTCTGACGACGGGAATGCGAACGATACGACGGCGACAAGCAACATGACCGACGGCGCGTCCGACGGCACGAACGGGACGCAGGGCGGGAACGAGAGCACGACCAGCGTCCCTGGCGACGCGCAGGGCAACGCAGGTGGCGATATGCAAGCGAACCGATGACGATAGCGTCGCGGTGACGGCATAGACAACCGACGTGGCACGAACGGCGACCGGTACCTTGCGGCGACCATTCGTGCCACGTCTCGCGTCACGCGATAAGTCGCGGCGTTTTGTCCCTTGCGGTCGAGTCCGAGATGCTGTATGCTATAAGGACGCATGCGGATGCCGATGCCAAGCGAGCGATGCCGCTCGTACGCGCGAGGTGGCAATCTGGCGATCGCATCACGCATGGGCGTATCAGTTCGATGACGAGCGCTCACGACCGACGAAGGAAGGAAGAGAATGGCACACAAGGTTATCACAGGCACGGCGGCTGCAGGCGGTGGCACGACCCGCATTCCGCCAATCGACAGCGGCAACGGAAACACGTGGACGCCACGTCGGCAGGCACGTAAGGTAAGCGGTGCCGCCGGGCGGGACGGCAGGACGGCGTCTGTCCCGGTCATCAGGCTAAGCAATGTCGACGTCGAGTACAAGGACGCCAGCGACCTTACTTTGAAGAACGTCAGCCTGTCCATCTACCCGGGAGAGTTCGTCATTGTCATCGGCATGAGCGGGGCGGGAAAGTCGACGTTCCTCAGGCTACTCAACCGCACGCTCGTCGCGAAGTCGGGCACGGTAGAGATCGGCGGGCAGGACGTCGGCAGGCTTGACGCGGATTCCGTCCCGATGCTCCGCAGGCAGGTCGGTACGGTCTTCCAGGACTACAAGCTGCTCCCGTACAGAACGGCATACGAGAACGTCGCATTCGCGATGAAGTGCGTCGGGGCGTCCAAGCAGGACATCGAGGAGCGCGTGCCTGAGGCGCTCCGCCTCGTCGGGCTTGCCGACAAGATGGACTCATACCCGAAGCAGATGTCTGGCGGCGAGCAGCAGCGCGTGAGCATCGCGCGTGCCATGGTGAACAAGCCGCCTCTTCTCGTGTGCGACGAGCCGACGGGCAACCTCGACCCTGCCATCTCGCTTGGCATCATGCAAATCCTCGAGAGAATCAACGAGTCTGGCGTCACGGTCGTCATGTCCACGCACGACAACCAGATTGTGGACAGCACGCACCATCGCATCATCGAGTTCAGGAACGGGCGCGTCGTCAGGGACGAGCAGGACGGCAACTTCTATGACAAGACGGCGGAGGTATAGGACGTGGCACGCACTAAGGCAAGGACAGAGCGGAACGCCCAGCAGACGCGACAGGCGCATGTAAGCGCGGGACGACACGGTAGTGGCGGGAAGCAGAGTGGCGGCGGCAAGGCAAGGCGGCAGGTGCCTGACGCCCTTGGCGATGCCATCACAGGGCTCAAGAGGAACAAGGCACTGACAATCTGGTCCATCGTTACGATTGCACTGTCCCTGTTCATCGCCGGGGTGTTCGTCGTCGCAGACATCGTCGTCGCAGACGCCCTCGACAGCGTGGAGAACGAGGTCACCATCTACGCGTACGTCGATGACAACGCGTCGCAGGACGACATCAAAGCCTACATGAACACGCTCAGGCAAGACGACAAGGTAAGGGACGTCTCATTCACCACGAAGGACGAGGCATGGGAGGACTACCGCAAGTCGATGGGCGACGAGCTCGCGTCGAACGTGCAGACCGCTCTCGATGGGGAGAACCCGTTGCCAGGCTCCATCGTCGTTACGATGAATGATGCGAACGACGTCGATGGCATGGCGGCGAAGATCGCGAAGAGCGACAAGTTCGCATCGATTGCGGACGGCGGGAAGACGGACGGGAACGTCACGTATGGCAAGCAGCAGGTAAGCCAGCTGCTCAGCTTCACGAACACGATGAGGGCCGTCGGCGTGGTGTTCGTCATCGTGCTCATTGGCATCTCGAGCGTCCTCGTCAGCAACACCATCCGCAACTCCATCACCGTGCGCAGCGAGGAGATTGGCATCATGCGACTCGTTGGCGCGTCCCGAAAGTACATCAGGAAGCCGTTCATCTACGAGGGAATCCTCCAGTCGGCGACAGGCGCCGTCATCGCGGTCGTCGTATTGCTCATCGTCCAGCTCGTCGCCCTCCCGAACGTCCAGCGGACCATCTCGTTCATCCACGTGAACATCGCCGTCTGGGAGTTCGCGCTGATCTACGCACTGCTCATTGCGTTCGGAATCGCGGTCGGCGTCATCAGCACCGACTTCTCGCTGAGGAAACACCTCACCGTGTAACCAGCGAACGGCAGAGATAGCGACGGAATAATAGGCGGGACTTCGTAGGGCTTGGCACTATGCAAGCGAGCGGAGTCCCGCCATTGCCGTAACGGTGCGGGACAGGACGGGACTGCAACAGCAGCATGGCATGCCACTACCCGTCCCGGAGACTGGATGGCAGCAAGCTTTACCGGCGTGCGGCACCGTCGGCAAAGGCATAGAACGCGCAGCGCGGTTTGGCATGATGGTACTGTCAGCGTGGCGCGCGCATGGCGGGGAGAAGGCACAACGGACATTCGGGCAGGGAATGGGCAATGAGTCTGATCGACGCCCTCATCCAACAAAACATGACGTCGGAAGACGACGGACGCGGCGAGCTCTACGAGGTATGCATGAAGCTCGGCACCTCTGAGAAGCCGGAGCAGCGCAAGGCAAGGGTCGCGTCGCTACTCGACACCTGGTATCGGCAGTACGAGCGGTACGGGACGCAGAACAGCGCTCCCACTTTCGCCCTCGAAATCCATGCCCTAAACGACGATTCGAGTGCTCGCAAGCCAGTCGCGCGGGACGGGTTCGATGACGACGTCGTGCTGGACAACCCAATGAACGGGTATGGGACGTACGTGTTCATCCCAGAGCGCATGAGACAATCGACCGTGTCGGTCCTCGGGAACATCTTCACCAGACCGATAGACATCCCCGACGACTTTGACGTCCTGAAGGTCCTGGCGAAGACGTACGTGGGCGAGTATGAGCAGGACGTCCCGCCGATATACACACGGGAACTTGCGATGGACCAGCGCGAGCACTTCCCGTTGCAGTCATGGGACGCGAAGTCGCCAGTCGACCCGATGAACGAGCTGTTCGAGGTGTTCGACAGGCTCAGGAAGGGCGAGTTCGCGGGGATATCGATGCCATGCAGGATGGCGTCAGACTCGTGGAAGATAGAGGGGAACATGCGGATCCGCGAAATCGAAGACCCGAACTATATCGCCCACCCGACGATGATGCAGCGCGTCGTGAACGCACTGAGGGACGACCCGACGCAGAAACGGCAGATGGGCGGACGCGTCGACAGGCTCGCCGGGTATGACAAGCAGTCGCTTGACTACAACGAGACGGCGGAGATAGACGCAATCAAGGGAAAGCAGAACGCCGACGCCTTCAGGTGCACGATACGCGTGTACGCGTCACGCGAGGACATAGCAGACGAGATATGCGGCATCATCCGCCAGAGGACAAGCGGCAGATGGAACAGCCTGCGCATCGCAAGCACGAGGGTGAGACTCGACGACCTCGCCCAACGCAAGATAGGCAGGTCGTCGTTCGTGCTGTCAGCTGACGAGATAGCGTCGATATGGCACGTGCCGGACGACGGTAACCACTCCTTCACGAAGCTCCACAAGGCGCAACCGCAGATATCGACGCCACCGGCATCGGTCGTCATCGTGCCGTCAGGCGGTGACGGAGACATAAAGTCGCTGCTGAAGTCGTACCTGAGGAACCAGACACAAGCGACGAAGAACGCCATCTGATGACGAGACGCCACGTGACGCCACAACGGGACGCCACAACGGCAAGCAAGGCAGACGCAAGCGTGGAGCGCTCTCGTGGGTAATTTGCTGCTAACCTTTTTCTTTACAAATCATGAGAAACGCATTAGACTCTAACATGAGGACATGGGAAGTCAAAAACAGGAGCATAGACATGAGTATGAGAATCAGCGAAGCCGCAAAGAAGATCGGCGTCAGCACAAGCACCCTACGAGCCTACTGCAACAACGGAAGAATCAAATACCGAACTAACCCAGGAGGACAGAGAATCTTCGAGTAAAACGACATCGACGACTTCCTCGGCAAACCACACACGCCAAAGGAAGGCAAAACCGCCTACTACGTCCGAGCATCAGACGGAAACAAAAACACGCTCAAGAACCAAGAAACAGAACTCGCAAACGCCTACGGACCCGACTACATCCTCTACACAGACCGAACAAGCGGACTCAACAAGAAAAGACCAGGACTCACACGAATGATCAACGACCTCGAAAAAGGCAAGATAACGCACATCAAAGCCACCTACCCAGACCGAATCACAAGATTCGGACGAACATACATAGAACACATCATCACAACAGCAGGCGGGGACATCCAATACCTGCACGAACAAGAAAACCTACCAATAGAACAAGAACTACTCAACGACTTCATGAAACTCCTCGCAAGCTTCAGCGGAAAATTCTACAAGATGCGAAGCATGAGCAACCAGAAGAAAGTGCTACAATTAGCCGAACATGAGCTCGAAAAGAAAGAAGAAGAAAAGCAAGGCAGGTAAGAGCAACAATGGGCAAGGCACAACCAAAGGCATACTGGTACAGCAGCCTCACATACACGCTCTCTCAAGCCACCATCATCAATGGAAACATCAGCCATCTCGAGAACTACCTGCAAGATTGGCTCGACAGGAGCATCATCATCCTCAACCGAGCCTCGCAGAACGGCGTCATCCAAGATCTCGCTTATAGGTACGCAGACGGGGACACGGACCTCACGCGAACGAACGAATACGCGAGAAGCGAGATACGGGCAGTGCTCGGGACAGAGGGCGTTCCCGCGTACAAGACACGCAGGTTCTTCGACCTCATCAACCAGCGAGTCAAGGACACGCTCAAGCTACAGGCACAGAACATCTGGATTGCCAGACTCATCAGCGAGAACCCGGACGCCGACGATGGGACGATAGCACGACTGTTCTACGCGGAACACAAGAGGGACGGAAGGATACCAAGCAAGATACCAGTCCCGACAGCCGCGTACATCGAAAGGATACGGGCACGGCTCGCGAAGAACGATGGGCAATTACCGCCAATCAGTCCATTATTCAGGACTCCGAAGCTGCAGCTCAGCCGCACTGACAAGCTCGGTTCCGTGGAATTCGGGCATGACAGGCAGACGATTGTCTTCACCTCACCGACACCTGACGGGACGGTCATCATCAGCTTCCCAGTCCCACAGGATCCCGAGTTCGTGACCGGGAAGGTCTGCATGCCTGATGCGTACGTTGATGGGCATGGGATGATTCGCCTGCAGTTCGCGATCAAGCACAAGGCATGCCAGGCTTACGAGCCTGAGTGCTTCCTTGGCGTGGACGTCGGCGTCCTGTACCCGTTCACTGCCGCCATAGTGTTCCCTGACGGGAGACGATCGCAGACGGTGTACCCGGGTGAGTCGATCATGGACAAGGTTGACCTCATCCAGAACCTGTCCTACCAGAAGGCACGCCTGAAGGTCAAGATTGATCAGAACGCGCGTCCTGCTCGTGCGGTGCATACTCGCGAGCTGTCCGAACGTCAGGGGATTGAGCTGGGTAGGCTTGCTGACAGGATTGGTGTTCTGAAGCGGCGTGTGTGTCAGGATTGTGCTCATCGTGTGGTGGGGATGGCTTTGCAGTATCATGCGGGGATTGCCTTGGAGAGGCTGTCGTGGTCTGTTCCGTCTCATTCGTTCGATCATGCGTTGTTGCAGGATGCGATAGTCAATCTTGCGTTGAGGTGTGGCGTGCCTGTGCGTCGCGTGAGTGCTGCGGGTACGTCTTCGGTGTGTCCGTTTGATGGTGGGCGTTTGGTGCAGGGGCGTTCTCATGCACCTGCTGTGACTGTGTCTGTGTCTAGACCGTGTCGTGTTACGCGTGGTGCGGGTTCTCGTGATCCTTACTTGTGGCGTGGCGTGTCTTGTTTGGTGTGTGGGCGTGTGCGGGATCATGATGGTGTGTCGCCATTAGCGATTGCGGCTCGTGCGTGTTTGGATAGGAAGCGTGCGTGTCATGTGTCTCGTGCGGTGTTTCGTTTGCGTTTTAGGCGTTTGTCGCTGCGTGCTTTTGCCAGTGTCGCGGCGGATGATACCCCTGTCGTGGTGGCGGGGCCTTCGAATCCTGACGTTTCTGGTATTGCACTCCAGAGCGGTCCCTCAGTCCTTGGTAGTTTGATGGTTTGCAAGAATTGTCAAGATACCTAAAGGGACTGAGGGACGGTGCGAACCTACCCAAGTCTTGCGAACGCCTTTCGCGTGGCAAGCAGCGACGCGCCGAGCATCGGCAGTCCGACGATGACGCACGGAACGAGTGCGCGCAGCATACCGACGCCTGCGCACTTGCCGATTATGCCCGTCAGAGCGATTGTGAGCCATTCTGAGACGCCGAAGCATGCGACCGCGACCAACATACCGATAAGCGTCGCCTTGACCGTCAGCATGCCCGAGAACGCGATTCCGCGTCTTCTCATGAGCACGAGCGTCATCGCGTCCGTTATCGCGAAGAACGCCACGGTCGACATCGCTATCAGCCAGAGCATGCCGGTCCACTGTATAGCCATGCATATGACGCATTGGGCGATTCCGCCGATGACGTTCGCCACAGCGAAGTCGGACGCGCAGCCTGACGCCGATGACGCCTTCTGGAGGAACATGCCGACCGCGTAGAACGGGAGCGCGACGGCAAGCCCACTCACGTACTCGGATACCATCCGCATCCCGTTGCCCGAAAGCCCGAGTACGCTCGCGAGGTACGGGGCGAACGCGACGAGAAGCGCCCCCATGGGGAGCATCGTCATGGACTGCCGCGCCATGCCGACGGACATCATGCGCTCACCGTCACGCTTACGCCCATGCACGAACGCGTCGGACATCTCCGTGAACGCCGTCATGGTTATAGGCACGCTGAACACCGCGTATGGCAGCGTGTACCACAACCTCGCGTAATACGTGACGCTCGCCCCCGACGGGTCTATCGCAAGCGAGGCGCTCTGCTGGAACGATGCGGTGACGAACGACATGATCATCACGACGAACGCCGGCACGCCAAGCGCCATCGTCTCGCGCATTCTCGCGGCACGCCATGACGGTCTCCGCGCAAGCGACACGCCGTGCCTCCTGAGAGACGGCATCTGCACGGCGACCTGCACGAGCACCCCGAGCGGCGAGGCGACCGCTATGCCAAGCAGTGCGACGTTCGGGACTGACGGGGCGAGCATGGAATACAGCACGAAGCCCGCCGTGACGACCGCGTTGTTCGCTATTGGCGCGGCGTTGCTCGCTATGTAGTCGCGCTCCGCATTCAGCACGCCTGACAGCACGCTTGACAGCGAGTAGAGGAGCACCTCGCATGCGAAGAAGCGGAAGAACCACACGGCGAGCCCGGTATCGAGGTTATTCCCAGCAGAGAACGACTGCGTCCATATGAGCTGCGTGGCGAAGATCATCGCCAGCACCGTCGCCACGCCGGTGACTGCGAGCACGACGACAGTGAGGCTCGAGGCGTACTCTGATGCACCATCCTTGCCGCCGTCACGCTTCGCGGCGAGATACGTCGGCAGGAACGCGGTGACTATCATCCCGCCAATCACCAGCTCGTACAGCATGTTCGGCAGGTTGTTCGCCACGGAATAGCACGACGCGATTGCTGTGACACCAAGGGCGTAAGCCTGTGCCGTGGTACGGACGAAACCGGTGAGCCTGCTCACAAGGACAAGCACCGATATGGCACGTTCCGACCGCTCCGTGCCGCCTCCTGCCCCGCCATTGGCATTCCCATGGTCATCGTCGGGCGGTGTGGTATCGCCTTGCGTTATCGTTCTACAGTCGCCTGCCGTGTTGCCGTGCCAATGTCCTTGCAGTCGTTCAACAAGCTTGCTCGGCGTGACACTCGTTGTCTTCCCGACCGTCTTGTCAGCTGCTGGGCTTTCAGCACATGTTCTCTCTTCCATGTCCGATTCAATTTCCCCTCTGAGACGGCAAGCATCCGCAAGCGTGACGCGATGTCGTGTACTCATCTCCCGTGCCAAGAAGCGCGTACCATATGACGTGAGACGCACATGGTCGACATGACAATAGCACGTGACGCGGCATTGCCATCATGCGAACATCAGCGATTCCACAGATTTTCCGCAATAATGGGCATGGGCATGACGATATCTGATGCCAATCGTACACGCGATGGGCTGGCATGCCGTCATTGTATCGGCGATGCCAGCCCATCATAAGATGCGGCTGTTTTCTCTCCATCCAGATGTGTGTCTTGTCTTAGAATCCAAGCGATTCCTGCGTGGCAAACCTCATGCCCTGCAGCCCAGTGGTTCTCTTCATTGCCTTCGCGTTCTTCGCGGCACGCTTGAATGCCGTCTCGTTGCCTATAAGGATGATGCGCTTCGCCGCACGGGTGATGCCCGTGTAGAGCAGGTTACGCGTGCACATGATGAAGTGGGCATCCGTCATGACGAGCACGACCGTGTCGCACTGGGAACCTTGGTAGCGGTGGATAGTCGAGGCATAGGCGAGCATGACGTTCTGCTTCGCCTCGCCTATCGAGTAGGTGACATCATCTTCGGTCGAGTCGAAGAACGTGATATGTACGTCCTTGCCCTCTATCCTACTGATTACGCCTTGGTCGCCATTGAAGCAGTCCACCTGATAGTTGTTCTTCGTCTGCGTGACGAAGTCACCAGCCTGCAGCTTCAGGTTGCCCTTGCCGTCGTCCTTGAAACGCCTGTTCATTATCGGGCGGA
>Ga0256406_1000346_pt1 | contig 86955 bp, 95 predicted proteins | sample RumenRJG_03DNA_FD_185986 | JGI IMG/M metagenome (GOLD analysis project Ga0256406, IMG submission 185986) | Bovine rumen microbial communities from Lethbridge, Alberta, Canada - RJG_03 | ecosystem: Host-associated > Mammals > Digestive system > Stomach > Rumen | place: Canada: Alberta | collected...
GGTGGATTTGATGATCACCACCATAGCCGCCACAAGCGACAGCTTGAACATCACATGGAAAATCTGACTGGCGGCACCCCTCCCGTCAGATACCTACCCTGTGTAGTCCCTTGTAAACTGTACTTTTTGAAAATAAAAATACAGAGATTTTTACTCCAGAAAAATTAAAAACAGGGCAGCCTGTAAAAGAAGGCTACCCTGTTTATGTACTTGAAAATACTGGATTTACTTTATTTCATGATATTACAAAAAATATTACATTAATTACGAAAAGATAATTCCAGGTTCACATTATTATTTTCTAAAGTAACATAAAATTTTCATACGAAAAGCGGCCGTGAATTCACGACCGCTTTATTGCTGTAAAAAATAAACTAAATTAGTATGTAATCCCCTGTGCGATCATAGCATTGCAAACCTTCTCAAAGCCTGCGATGTTTGCGCCGGCAACAAGGTCACCACTCATGCCATACTTCTCGGCAGCATCGTAGCAGCTGTGGAAGATAGTCTTCATGATGTTCTCGAGCTTCTGATCAACCTCTTCAAAGGACCATGAAAGTCTCTCTGAATTCTGTGACATCTCAAGACCTGAAACGGCAACGCCGCCTGCATTTGAAGCCTTTGCAGGAGAGAAAAGAATTCCTGCATTCTGGAATACCTTGATGGCTTCAGGAGTAGAAGGCATATTTGCGCCCTCGCCTACTGCAATAGCGCCGTTAGCGACGATTGCCTTTGCAGACTCCTCATCGATCTCGTTCTGGGTTGCGCAAGGAAGATAAACATCAGCCTTTACCGTCCAGATGCCCTTGCAGCCTTCATGATATTCGCTGCCAGGTACTCTTTCTGCATATTCCTTGATTCTTCCTCTCTCGACTTCCTTGATCTGCTTTACAACGTCAAGATTTACACCGCTATTGTCAACAATGTAGCCATTTGAATCGCAGAGTGCAACTACCTTTGCGCCAAGCTGGGTTGCCTTCTCTGTTGCATAGATTGCAACATTTCCTGCGCCGGAAACGACAACTGTCTTGCCTGCAAATGAGTCATTCTTCATGCATTTCAGCATTTCCTCTACATAGTAGCAGAGACCATAGCCTGTTGCCTCAGTTCTTGCAAGAGAACCTCCGAATGAAAGGCCCTTTCCTGTAAGGACGCCTGTGAATTCATTCTGGAGTCTCTTGTACTGGCCGAACATGTAGCCAACTTCTCTTCCGCCAACACCGATATCGCCTGCCGGTACATCCGTATCAGGTCCGATGTGCTTTGCGAGCTCTGTCATAAAGCTCTGGCAGAAACGCATGACTTCCATGTCGCTCTTTCCCTTGGGATCAAAATCGGAGCCGCCTTTGCCTCCGCCCATAGGAAGTGTAGTAAGCGAGTTCTTGAAAATCTGCTCGAAGCCTAAGAACTTGATGACTGAGAGATTTACTGTAGGATGGAAACGAAGTCCTCCCTTGTAAGGTCCGATTGCAGAATTAAACTGAACTCTGTAGCCACGGTTTACCTGGACTTTTCCATTGTCATCAACCCATGGCACACGGAACATGATTGTTCTTTCAGGCTCAGTGATTCGCTCTAGGATAGCGAACTTTTCAATCTGCGGGTTCTTTTCAACAACTGGCTGAAGGGAAAATAATACGTTTCCTGCAGCTTCAAGGAACTCCTTCTGTTCAGGATATCTCTTTTCGAGACCATCATAAACAGACTGCACATAAGTGTTTGAAAATTGCATTGAATCTCCTTCCTTCCACGTCTTTGTGGACAGGATACCGTACAGCATTAAGCCAAAACCAAAAAAATCCTTATGCCAAAACGACATTCCCTTCGTCACGCATCAGGTCCGTCATTCGAGCATAAGGAAATTTAATAAAAATTTGAGCTTAAAAACTATACATTATTAAATTGTAACCGCTGAATTTATAAGAAAATAAAAAACACAGCATTACTATAATAACGAAAATAACAAGATAATGCAATTTAATATTTCAGATTTTACATTACTATATTCCTCTGCCTCAGACTTATTTAATACCTTCAAAAATAAGAAGAATTTCAACGCATGATATCTTTTGCCCCTTTATATCCAAGGCAGCTTTCGCAGGATAATACCGCATCCTCAATTGCCTTAGAAAATACGTGGGATGCGATGGTCCCGACCATGCTAAGGTCAGCTTTTACTTTTCCATAAGACATGGCATAGATTGAATCACCGTCAAACATCGTATGCACTGGAAAAATTGATCTTGCCATACCGTCCTGTGCAAGGGAAGCAATCTTTGTCATTTCAGTCTTATTAAATTCTGCGTTCGTGAGTACGACGCCGATTGTGGTATTCTGATGAAGGTCCTGTGCATGATCCGAGCTGACTGCTCCATTTTCGGATGAGCCAATCGACGAACTAGTTTCCTCATGCATAGAATATGGGCTTGCACTTTCCTTTGAAAAATCCTTATTCATCTTTTCGAAGAATGCCTTCCTCGCATCAATAAGATTTCCATCTTTATCAATAGGACCTGCAATTTCCTTTCCGGTCTCATAATGAAATACTGCGCCATAGGAATTTACGACAGCAATCGCGCCTACCTTTAATTCCCCGATCTGAAGTGCGAAAGAGCCGATTCCGGACTTCATGGCAAATTCATTTCCTAAGAATTTTCCACACGTCGAACCTGCCCCTGCTCCGACTGAACCATGAGAAAAATTCCCGATATTCTCGCATGCCTTAAATCCCAGTGCCTGATCAGGACGCACTTTTTCATGATTCATTTTAATATCAAAAATTGCGGATGCACAGACGATTGGAACAACACCATACGGCGTTTTGAATCCTACATTTTTTTCTTCAAGATACTGCATCACGCCATCCGCAGCTGACAGTCCGAAAGCACTTCCTCCCGTAAGAAGCACCGCATGAACCGCCTCATTTGCTGCAAGCGGATTTAGCGATGCCGTTTCCCTTGATGCCGGACCGCCGCCTCGAATGTCAACTGCTGTCACAGCACCAGATTTACACAGGATTACTGTGCAGCCTGTATGTTCATTAGCGTATTCGGCATTTCCTATTTCAAAGCCGTCGAAATCTGAAATTTTTATTTCTTTCATAGAACCTTCCTATCATAAAACAAAATTGCATACATATTTAATCTTTTTCTATGTGATAAATTATCATAATCTTACAAGTTTATATATGATAAAACGCCATTTTTCTATACTTAATTTTTCTCATACGCTGATACCTTTGGTACGAGCCCAGAGACTGCTCTTTCAGATGGTGCTTTCGTACTTGATTCTTATCAGCCGGCATGGTTCATGCCATAAGAGGCGTTAATATTAGTCTTGAAAAAGGAAAAACTGCAGCAATAGTCGGAGAATCAGGCTCCGGCAAATCCACCATAGGAAGAGCTGTAATAAGGCTGTATGACCCGACAGATGGAAAAATTATCTTTGAAGGAAAAGACATAAGCAAAAAGAAGCTGGATAAAGAAACACGTACTATGCTCCGCCATGATATGCAGATGATATTCCAGGATCCAATGGCTTCATTAAATCCCCGAAAGAAAGTCGAGGACATCATAGGCGAAGGCTTAGATATTCATCACTCTTATAAGACAATGGAGGAAAGGGATGAAAAGATAAAGGCTATCCTTAAGAAGGTAGGACTTGCACCCGAAATTGGCTCCCGTTATCCGCATCAGTTTTCCGGCGGCCAGAGACAGAGGGTCGGAATAGCAAGGGCACTTATCATGAACCCGAAACTCATCATTGCAGATGAATGTATTTCTGCACTTGACCGACACCGAATCCGATCGTTGAGAAGAAACGTATCGCAATGGAATATAATTATAAGACCTCCGGCATAGATTACAACAAAGGCACGCCACACAATGTAGCAGAGACTCATTATGTCTCCTGCACAGATGAGGAATTTGTACAATGGACGAATGATTCGGGACATACTTTATGATGCTGTCTGTCCTCTATATATTCAGCCTGTCAGCATATTTTTCATAAGCTCCACAGTACAAAAAATATTTACTTTTTATTGTCGAAAAACTGTGGAGTATCGTAGTCGACCTTGCCTGCCGACCGGTAATAATTGTTTACAGCCTTTTTGCTGGCACGAACTCTTTTGGCTTTTTCACGGATGTTCGCAAACTTCTTGTCGGCAAGTTCTTTATTTTCCTGTTCCTCGCGCTGAAGCTCGACGGAGAGATCCGTAATCTGACGGATCAGGTCCTGCATCTTCTTGATTTCATCACGATGCTTTTCTTTATTCTGTTTCAGTTCTGCTTCAACATGCTTGAAGGTCTCTTCAAAACCGTCATCCAGGGAATTTAATACATCGATGAGATGATCTTTTTCTTCGAGGCTGTCTTCAAGATCATCAGGTGTAGCCTGCTCACTTGTCAAGATAAGGCGCTGCTTCTTATTTGTCTCCTGAATCTTATGAAGTACCGTGATTTTCTTTTCAAGACTGTCTGAAAGTATCTCTATATACTGGTCGTTTGTCATATTAATTTTTACCTACTGCGGCACCGTTGTTTGTCTTCTTCATTACCTCGACCCAGGTGTCACGCATAGTACGAAGATGTCCGAGAACCTCTTCAAGATCTTTAGGATCCTTTGAAACCTCTGCCTCAAGAAGTCTGTGACGGATATATTTATAAACTTCATCAAAATCCTTCCAGACAGGATACTTATGATTCAGCGTAGCCTGGAATTCCTCGATGATTGCATCGACCTTTTGAATATTGATGTGTGCTTTCTCAATTTCCTTATTTTCGCACGCAACGATAGCGATATTGCAGAACTTAATAGCTCCTTCATAGAGCATCAGCGTGAGCTCTGCCGGGCTCGCTGTCATGATTTTATTATTCTGATATTCTGCATATGGATTTCTAAGTGCCATTATTTCCCCCTGATGATCATGCTTTTTATTTTCCCAAATATTATGAAAAAATAATTTTATTTAAGATGCAGTGTTCCAAACATCTTCACTCAGCCTGCATTTTTTGAAGAATACAGGCTGAAATAATTTCATCAACCCATCATATTAGAAAGTGATGTCGAATTCGACTGAAGCGTTGCCAACGCAGACTCCATCTTTGAGAACTTCTTGTAGTAGCTGTCCTCCATGTCTGAAAGCCTTGTCTCCCAGGTCGAAATGAGGTCTGAATAATTGTCGTATTCCTTCTTCAGTTCCTTGTCATTGTAAATCGTATAAGCGGAACGAAGCGTCGTCGACTTCATCTTCTTATCAAGTGATGTATAAAGGCCGCTCGTTAAATCCTTAAAGAAATTTACGACACTGTCCGGATCTTCAGTGATGGCTGCAAGCAGCTTGTCTGTCTTTGACGAGGTATCCGTATCATCTGCATCGCCATCGATGTGGTATGCATTGTACTCATTCTTTTCAGAACCTAAGATGCCAAGTGTGCTGATACCAAATGAGCTAAGGGACAATGTCTTTGTATTGCCATTTGAGTCCGTGTACTTAAATGACTTTGCCATCGAATTTGTCATGGTTGACATTACGTCATTAAGTGTCGTATCACGACGGAGGAGTGAATCCTTGATCTTCTTCTCCCACTTCTCAACCTCGGTATCGGACATCTTGTCCTTTTCCTCATCGGTAAGCGGTTCATAGCCCTTCGAAGAATCGGCATTGTAAAGTTTTGTCAGATCATTGATGACATCATTGTAATCTGAAAGGAAGTCCTTGATCTTGTCATACAACCCTTGCGAATCTGTCTGTGTCGTAACGGTAATCGGCTTGTCCGTGTCCGTCTTTGCAAGTGCATTGATCGTGAGACCATTTACCGTAATGGCATTTGATGATGAAGTATACTCAACACCATTGAGCTTAATCTTTGAGTCAGCTCCATTTACCTTTGTTGCACCATCAGAAACATAATTCGAAGGATTTTCAACTACATCAGCTGCTGTAGAAACGCTGTCATAAAGGCTTGCTGCAAGTGCTTCAAGCGTCTGGGTGTCAGTAATCTTTGAACCTAAAATCTTGTTGTCTGAAATATAGGTGTTGTTCGTATTAATTTGCTTCTCAGCATCAGAAATCTTCGTATCAAGATCAGACACAGTAGCATCTACATTTCCATTTATAGAATAGTCAGATTCAACACTCTTGAAGAAATCACCCATGCTTGAGTCATTAGCAAACTTAACAAATTTAGAATAATTTGTCTTGAATGTTGCAAGGCCATTGTCTTTACCATCGTCTGAGAGAAGACCAGCATTCTTTGCTTCTTCATTGATTTTATCCGAAAGTGTGCTGAGCTTACTTTCTGTGGTCTTTGTCTTGGTGTCATCCGTTGATGAGGAATATTTATATGTAGTATTCCCGTCATCATCCTTCGTCTCTTCTACCTTGTCATAAATAGTGCCATTATCGTCAATGTAAACTGTTCCAGAATTCTTCTCTGCTAAAGCAAGATATTCTTCCAGCTTTGAAAGGTCTTTTCCATTTGTCGTAGCAGAATTTTCAGCATCCTTTACAGCTGCATATGCATTTGCATATGTCTTTTTCTGATTGTAAGTAGTGATATTCGAGTTCTGCGTAGTATTATCAGTAACGGCATTCCTGTATTTCTCAAGAACACTCTTGATATTATCAATCGTAGCATCCTTGTCGCCTGAAACGTTGTAGGAAGCAAGTTTCTGATAATATGAAAGATCTGCTGTAGAACTCGTTGCAATACCTAGTGCCTTCATAGCAGAGAGGCCTGTAGAATCAGCACCGGTAAGCGAGAAATCATTATCGGCGCCGGACTTCTTGGCATTTACATAAATCCTTCCTGAAGAAGAATCGAAATTTGCCTGAAGACCAGCATCCTTGAGACTATTTACAAAGGAGTTTACTGTCGTGTCTTTATTTACAGTGATGTTTGTGGTCTTGCCACCAGTCGTGACCGCGATCGTGCCATCACCGGAAATATCCATAAGCTCTGAAAGCTTTGTTGCGCCTGTGACCTTTGAAGAATCAGAAGAATCCTTTTTCTTTATCTTGCCGCCTGTGATGTAGCCGGCACTGGCAAGCTGGGTAATTTCAAGAGACTGAGAAACATTTGCAGCATTTGAAGAGGCTGAAACCGTAGCCTTTGTAGCATCTGAAACGGTAGCCTTCTTTGTGGAATAGGCAGATGTGAATCTGAGGCTCGATGCCTTCTGATACAGTGAATAAACCTCTGAGTTTACGGACTTCCATGCATCCTGCTTCCATGAAACCTTGGTCTGAGCCTTTTTATATTTATTGGTCTTTTCTGAATATGAAGATACGAGAGCTGAAACAATCGACTCTGTATCGAGACCGGACGAGAGTCCTGACATTCTGATCGCCATACTATTCTCTCCTACATAAAATTATTTTTCGTTGTCAATTTGAAACTTGATAATTTTCCAGCGTATGCCCGAAATTATCTCTTCTCATCAACAAGGATGCCTGCCATCTCCCACACCTTTGCGATGAGATCGAGTGTCTTCTCTGGCGGATATTCCTTGATGACCTTTCTTGTCTGCTTGTCAACGATCTTTATGGTGACACGATTGGTCTTGTCATGAATTCCGAAAACAGCCTCTGTGCCATAAGCGTGCTTGTTGATATCACTGACTGCATCCTCAATCTGTTTCTGGGATGCCTGCTTTTTCTTCTCATCATCATCCTTATTCGGGTCAGTGGAAGAATCGGAAGTCTTTGCACTTGCTGCAGCGTCTGCAATCGGAACGGCTGAGGTATTGATATTCTCAATGCCTGTATCCGGATTCTTATTCGTCTCACTGGGCTGCGCTGTCTGTGTCACTGCACTGGAAATGCCTGCACTTCCCTGTCCGGCATACCCTGCATCTAATGTTTTGATGTCCATACTATACACCTCCATGTGTCTTCTGCTGCAAGTGCCCGGAAATATGTTTGTCAGGGCATAGTCACAGCTATTTAGCTACTTCTGTAACTATTATCGGACGAAATAATAAAAAATAAATAGAGCCGGACAAAAATATCCGGCTTTTTTTCAGAAAAGATTTTTCAGTTTTGAAATATTGGAAGTATCGAGCGAGTTCTTGTTCTCATCCTGAATCTCTTTATATACTTCCTTCCTGTAAACCGGCACTTCCTTCGGCGCCGCTATTCCAAGCTTCACCTGGTCGCCTCTGACCTCAAGTACCGTAATTTCTATATTATTATTAATAATAAGGGATTCATTCTTTTTTCTTGTAAGTGCAAGCATTAGTTTTCTCCCTTCTTTTCCTTGGCAGCCTTCAGGATATCATAGACAGGGAATCTGACATCTACGTCGTCCTCGACTATGATCTGGTCGCCCTTTAATGTGTCAGTATTTATAATGATAGGCGCCTTGAGATTAATGGACATATCTTCTATTTTCTCAGGAACCTTTACTGTGACAAGGACATAGGTATTTTCCGGTGACATTTCGCCAAGCGGAATAAGTAATTCGTCATTTACCGTAGGATTGTAATCCGGAACGATGTCGTTTGGAACAACTACCGGAAGCGCAAATACAGGCTCATCAAGAGACTGAAGCCACATGACGCCGCCGTTTTCTTCCTTGTCACTGTCAAAAATCAGGGTGAAGCGTTTCATTTCCGGGAAACCGATAAGGCCGCTTGTCAGCGTGATGACCTTGTCATCGCCGACCATGACCTTGCCAAATAAACGTGTTTCTATTTCCATTTGTACTCCTTTATATTCTTAATACTCGTTTCACAATAAATCAACATCCAAATACTCGAGCGCGAGCGCTCGAGTATTACAGCAGTTTCAGTTACTAAATTATGCTACAAACTCGAGCGGATGTACTACATCAAATGTAATTCAGCAGTGTCTGCTGACCGAGACGACCGGCGGCGGTGAGGGATGACTGGTAGGCCGTATAGGCCGAGGTGTATTTCAGAATGATCTCTGAAATGTCGAGGTCGTCGTTCTTGGACTGGAGGTCCTTTACGGTCTCCTGCTGCTCGGACATCCTCTTCTTTATCATATCAAGCTGGTCAGATTTACAGCCGAGCTTTGTCGTAGCCTGTGTCATCTTCTCAAGGTAGTCGCTGCAATGGCCGATATACTTCGAATACAGCGTCTGCATCTGATTGTCAGCTAAGTCTGCTTCCTTCTTCGCTGCTGAAAGCCACTGGTTCAGCTTATCCTGGCTGTCCGTATCCTGATATCTTGAATCATTCAGCATATTCTGAATCTTCGTCACCTTGTCGTTTGCATCAATTGCGGCAGTGACTGAATCCGTCATATCCCGCATGTCCTGCAATATTGACATATCAAAAATATCCGATGCCTCAAGGTTTACAGAAAGCGTCTGATTCTGTGAAACAGTATAATCTATATTATAACTTTTTGCATTACCATTTTCATCAAATCTTTCATATTTTATCGGAGGATCGTTTACTGAGCCCTTGTTCTTGATGAGGTTGCAGTCATAATAAAATTCAGGTCGAAGCTCGCCATTCTTAAAGCCTGTCTTGTCATAGGAAAGATTGACCGACGCCTTCTTTGAAATGAGATCTGCTGAAAAGCTGTGTCCCATTACGATTTCGCCTGTATCCTTTATGATAACCATTCCATTGTCCGGCACATATTTGCCCTTGGCTTCAGAACCATCATCTTTCGTCTGTGTCTTTGACCATTCCAGCCAGTCATCCTCGTTATTAAATACAAGGGCATTCGTAGCGTCTGGTGTCGTATTCGTTCCACCAGAAGAATATTCTGAAAGTGCTATTTCAGTAGTCTGTGTATTGCCATCCGCATCCGTATATGTGTAGTTGATTTTAGAGTCATCTAAGACGTATGAATTTGATGCAGTGTCAAATGCGTATGTTCCGACCTTGTCATTCTTTGAAAGATCATATGCCAGACGGATTCTGTCATAAGTCGAAGACTCAAGATCCGGGATGGAAAGAGACTTCTGGGAAATCTCATCGCTTGTTGAAGGAACAGTCACCGAACCGGAATTATATATTTTTGTATCTATTGACTCAAAAGAAAGTGTCTGGTCAATATTGTACTCTGTATCTGTCTCGTCTGTCGTAAATGCAAGATCACTGTCTGTACGGAAGCCAGTGAAGACCGTTCGTCCTGCAAAGTCGGCATTCCCTTCCTTGTAAATCTGCTCCTGAAGACTCTGAAGCTGCTCCTTTATTGTCTGCCTGTCTGCATTTGTATGCTCCCCATTTGCGCCCTTGTCACATAGCGTCCTCATTGTCGTGATCATTGAGGTCATATTTGTAAGCGCGGTCTCTGAAACATCAAGCCAGGACTCAGCATCAGGAATATTTTTCTCATAGTACTGGTTTACTTTTGTAAGCTGTGTCGATAAACGAAGGCTCCTTACTGCAATGACCGGATCATCTGATGGCTTCTGAATCTTCTTCTGATTCGTCATCTGGTCATTCGTTGTGGAAACAAGTTCCTTTACGGCATTTATGTTGCTTCCCGCATTTTTCATTATCATCTGATTTGTGACACGCATAGCATTTTCTCCTGTCAAACAAAATCATATATTCCCGCTCATGCAGAGACTACCTAACATCTTGCGAGTCCGCAAATGAGCTAATCAAATATCCTTATACTCCTGTATTCAGGATCAGTCTGTCATACATCTCTGTCAGTGTCGAAATGACCTTTGAATTCAGCGCGTATGCATTCTGGAATTTCACAAGGTCGAGTGCTTCCTCATCTTCATCAACGCCGGAAACTGACTGGCGCTGCTTGTAGATTTCTGACTTGATGCTCGCATAATTTTTCTTAAATACCTCTGCCTCCTGAGTATCAACTGTGATATCTGAATAAAGAACCTTCAGGAAGTCATCAGCGGCTCCATCTCTGTAGACCTTCTCTTTGCTTTCGAGAGCCTTCAGTTCATCCATAAGGCTGTATGAATCTACGCCTTCATTCTTGTCTGCATTTGAACCATCATCCGTAGTCTCATATTTCGTAGCTGCAAATAATGCCGGGGACTTGTCAACCATGGAATTTACCGTGACATTTTTTGCTGTCATCCTGTAATAAGATTTGTCGGTAGAAAGCACGGTCCTCCTTGCTTCACCAGTATTGGCATCTACCGTGGTCTTGTCTTCATAACCAGAATCATCAGCTGATGCCGTGACATCATAGTTTAATTTCTGCTCACCATCTGTATCCTGCACCGTAAAGAATTCCTGACCATGGTCGCCGTTTAAATCACGGCCTGTAAGCTCTATGTCATTAAACTTCTTCGTAAAGCTTCGAAGGAAACCATTCAGCTGCGCCTGGTAATATGGAATTCCCTTGTAATTAACGCTTTCACCAATGCTAGCCGTCATGCCTTTTGCTGCTGAAAGCTTGCCCTGATTCATAGGGAACTTGAGCTTGAAATGATAACTTGTGACATTCCCCTCAGCATCTGTTTCAAAAGAAAACGAAGTATACTCCTGCTTGATATTATTCACTGTGATATAGCCCGTTGCCGGCACATTCATCTTGTCAATTCCAGTAATGGATGGGCTTGAAATAATAAGTTCATCGGCAGTAGATGAAGAATCCAGTTTACCGCGGAGATTCTCTTCGTCATTCCCGTCACGGAGTGTAAAGAGTGCCTTCAGTGTTCCGCTTGAAAGGGCATTGGTATTAAAGGTATCTCCGGTCTTCTTCCACCTGATCTCATAGAGCCCGTCGATGTCTGACTGATTATTCTTTTCAGAACGGCTCGTCGCATAAATTTCATTATATCTTTCTGTATCTACCAGAAGATTTCCATTTACCTTCAGTGTATAGGTCGTCGCACCGGTATACATGTCAGGATGCTTTGGATCCGTGACCTTTTCCTCTTCCACTTCAACAGGTACGATTTCCGAAAGCTCATCGACCAGCAGGTCTCTCGAATCCCTGAGTTCATTTGCCTTGCCGCCGTTTGTCTCGATCGTATTGATCTCTTTATTAAGAAGCGCAATCTTCTGCGAAATATTATTTATATTGTCGACGGTCGTCTTGATCTCGTCATTTACAGTCTCCTGAAGATTCTCGAGATTTACCGCAGTGGAATTAAAATAATCCGTAAGCTTCTTCGCATCTGATGAAACTGCCTGCCTCTTTGAGATATCGCCTGCGCTGTTCGAAAGAGAATCAATTTCATTATAAAGCTTGGCGAAGAGCGTCGAAAATCCAGGATTTGCAGAATTATCCACAAAGTACTCCTGAATCTGTGGCATATAATAATTCATCTTCTGGTAGTAACCGTATTTCGTCTGATTTGCCCAGTATTTCTGGTCGTAATATTCATCGCGGCTCCTGACGACTTCCTTTGTCTCAACACCTGCCGACGTGCTGCCATATCTCTGGTAAACACGGAGTGCAGACTGGGTTCCGAGATTGACTGACTGCTTTGAATAGCCTTTCGTATGAACATTCGAGACATTATTTGCCGTCGTATTAATCTTCGCCTGAAAAGCATTCAGTCCTGTATGTGAAATTTCAAGTCCGAAAAACTGTGATGACATATAAGTCCCTTTCTGATTTTCGTGCTATTAATAATCTAAAATAATAAAGGTTCTGCGCAGCTTTCCACGGATTGCTATGCGCTACAGTTAATATATCGGCTAGTTACGTAAGCGAATTCAGTAAATAATCGATCATCGTGCTCACAACATTAATATATCTGCTCGAAGCATTGTAAGCATTCTGGTACTTGATCATGTTCGTAAGCTCATCATCAGAGCTTACCCCGATCACGCCCTGGCGGCTAGACTCGATTGACTTCGATGTCCCGTCAAGGCTTTCAGCTGTCGTTGTATATACAGAGCCTGAATTTGCAAGCTCGCCGACATACTTTGTGTAGAAATCCATAATGCTGCACTTCGTATCATCGGCAGGATTAATCTGGTAATCAATATTTTCCCAAAGAGCATCAATCTGGCTTCCGATATCATAGATGACATTATCCTGATTGGTATTCAGTCTCTTTGAAGGAAGCTCCTCAGGACTGTCAACCAGAGTCTGATTTACCTCGACATTATTCAATGTATAAAGCGAATATCTGTCGTCGGTTGTCTCCGGCCTGTACAAATAAGCCTCCGTAACCGTCTTCGTCGAACCATCGGAATAAGTAATAGTCAATGGGGTATCCAGCGTGATCTTGTCATATCTGTCACCCTGGACTCTTGAGAAAATCTCTTCAGATGGAATCTTGCCAGACGCACCAACGCCAGGATTGATATCATCAAAAATCAGTGAATCGCTCGAAAGGTTCTTCGTCACGCCGCCCTCTGCAGTATATGTAAGAGAAGAATATGCATCCGACGAAATCGTGACATTACCATCAGCATCTACAGAAGCAATATTGTTTCCTCCTGCTGTAACGCCGGTAACTGTCTTCGTGCCTTCGCCGCTTTCAGTAATATAATCATTTAGGCTCTTTGTAGGCGAAAGTAAATCATTTACCTTTGTCATGATCGTGTGGGTCAGCTTATCAAGCTCTGCCTGGCTGTTCATGACTGCAGAACGGCCAATGCCATTTTTGTAGCTCTTTGCAGAGGCATTCTCTATTTCCGTATATCTGCCTACATGGTCTCCTCTTGCAAGAAGAAGTCCCCTGATCTCACCAATATCATTATTTTTTCTGCTCTCAACATTGTCGAGATTGAAAACCGGTGTGTATTTCCCAGTAGATGGGGTAGAAAGCTGTGTCCAGTATGGCGTATAATACCCTGTCTGCTGATCAGCTTTGAGTCCGATTGCATAAGTCTGGTGCTCTGTAATAAAATCCGTACCTTCAAGGCGGACACGTACCACTCCGTCAGCAGTTTCAGAATACTCAATCTTCGCAAGACCTGAAAGCTCATCAAGAAGTGAATCCCGCTGGTCTCTCAGATCCTTTGCAGTCTCAACATGGCCGGCTTCTATTCTCTGGATATTCTTATTCAGCGTGACGATTGATTTTCCAATCTCATTGATGCGGTCTACGTCGTCCTTTATCTTTGTATTCAGCTTCTCCTGATATTCGGTGAGTCCTTTATAGACTGCCTTTGATCTTGAAACAAAAAGCTCTGATTTCTGGATGACAAGGTTCTGGTTTACATCGCTGGAAGGATCCTTTGCGAATTCTGCAAATGCAGTATAAAGATCAGAAATAGCATCTTTAAACTCCGTCCCATTTGACTCCTGAAGGAGGGTCTGGATCTCGTCAATCGCATCGGCATTTGCCTGATAAAAAGACTGCCTGCCATTCTCCGTCCTGTATGCCCTGTCAAGAAATTCGTCCCTTGCATGGATGACCTGGCCTATTTCAAGACCAGTGCCGTTTAACTGTGGAGAAACTGCAGCAGAGGAAAATTTGTTATAATTTGTATCTTGAAAAGCGACCTGCTGACGGACATAGCCTGTCGTATCAATATTTGAGAGGTTGTTCGCGACGATATTCAAGGCATTCTGCGCACCTCGAAGTCCTGACGAACCTACATATAAAGATCCAAAACCATTTGCCATATCTGTCTCTTTCTCAAAAATTAATCAAGCAATTTACACTATTAGCAGCATCGTACATCGCTCATCGTAATTATGCTTTATAAAAACAAAAAGGAATCATATCCTGTAGACTTTTCTCCAGGATAAAAGATTCCTTTAAGATTCCATTCTATTTATTGTTTGAAGTCGAAACCGCTTCGTCCGAGAATGTCCCCGGTATTTTCAGCATCCCTGCCGTAGTTTGCTGTCTCAGGTGCCTGCCGCATGCTCTTGTAAAGAGTGAGATCAAAATCGACCATTTCAATAGCCTGCTCTAATAAGACTTTGTTTTCCTGATTCAGAAACTGCATATTTGTCGCACTCTTTATAAGCTCGTCACGAGCCTCGGTGAGTGCCTGTTTTTCTTCGTCCTGTCCCTTAAGTGAATCGATCACTTCTGTCACTGTAAGGATTTTGTCATCATGACCGAGGACCGACGACATGTCCTTAAGTATCCTCGTCCGCTTCTGCTCTAGAGATTTCAAATGGTCTGACATCTCCTGCTCTTCATCCGTGACGGCGGTAAGGGTAGCTAAGTCTCTGTCGATGACAGCCTGTCGTTTCTTCTGTCCAAGAGAATAAAGGTCATCATAGCCTTTTTTCTCTTCTTCCATTGTGCCCTTTAGCTCTTCTGAAAGACTTGCCAATTTAATGCTCCTTATTCAGAAAAGCTTCAGACAAGCGAATCATATTTCGCAATGAGTACGGAAGCGAAATCATCATAGTCCACGTCCGTATTGTTCTTGTACTTGTCCTTCATTGCAGAAACAACGTCTTCCCTGACATCAGGTGCATCTGCAACAGCTTTCTTTGCTGCAGCGAAGTCCTGGCCGAATGAAGAAATCTGAACCTCATCCTTCCTGCCAGTCTCTGTCTTGTTTACTGACTTTGCTCCGGAAGACCGCTTCGTACCGTAGACCTGCGAAATAGCATTGTACGCATCTACTCTCATACAAAGGCTCTCCTTTCTAAATCAAAAATCTTTATTGTTTCACTAATTGTATCGGTCGATTTGTTCAATACTTAACAAGGATTTTGAAATAAAAAAGTAAATTTCCCATAGCAATGCAGGGAAGATAATGTAAAAAATGCACAAAAATGCCCTTAGACAATGCACTCCATAATTTGCGGCTGATACAAATATTGAGAGTTTTGTCCAAGGACAGATTGCTGCTTATTTAATATGATAAGTATCAATATTCATTTCGACAATATCTATTCATTCACACCGGAAGACTTGGGTCAAATACCATGATTCCGATAAGGCCTGGACCGGTATTTATTGCCATCGTAGCTGAAATCTGCTTTGTATAGATAAGTTCCATGTCAGTAATTCGAGCCTTCAGTTCTTCTACTGAATGAAGCAGCATATCGTGAGCTTTGCCTTCCATGACTGTGACCCAGACATGTTTGTCACCGGCGTGTTCAACCATATCATCGATCAGAAGCCTGTTTGCCTGCTTCGTACCGCGGGCTTTTCCCGCTACATAATATTCGCCATCTTCATTGCAGGAAATAAGAGGCTTCAGCTTCAGGATATTGCCAACCATAGAAGAAACCTTGCCGATACGGCCACCCTTCTGCAGATAGGTAAGCGTGTCCATGTAATAAATAAGATAAGGATCACGGATTTTTTTCTGCATGCCTTCTGTAACTTCTTTAAATGAAAGACCTTTTTCCTTTATCATACGGGCAGCCCAGTAAGCAAAAATTCCGGAGCCGCCTGAAATATTCTTCGTATCAAATACGAAGAATTCAACTCCTTCTATATAATCTGCAGCAAGCTTCATGGCATTGTAAGTGCCGGAGAATTTTGAGGAAATCGCTACAGAAATAATATGCGTATAGCCCTCTTCTTTCAGTTTTCCATACAGACACTTGATCTCATCGATAGTCGGTGTCGATGTCTTCGGAATCTCATCTGGGAATCTGTCATATACCATCATGGGATCGATATCGACATCGTCGAAATATTCCTTTTCAGGATAATATACATGAAGCGGAAGCATCGTAATGCCGTATTCCTTCGCCAGATCCGCAGGAATATCGCAGCCTGTGTCCGCTACAATCGCTATCTTTTCTTCGCTCATCATTCTCTCCAAAGTCAATTTCGCAAACACTGTTGATGTGCTTGCGGTTCGCCGTTTCACGGCGTTATCTGTTAATTAATAACTTATACCTCAGGATGAAAACATTATGCTAGTTTCCTATTTGAAAATCAATAAACTTTCTATTAACTTTTGTTCACAAAATATTCACAAAAATTATTAGCACTCACTCTTGACGAGTGCTAATAATCGTGTTATAACTATACACGATGAAAGGAAGAAAGAAATGAAAAAGAAATCTTCCAGACATCAAAAGTTATTGTTTATTACATATTACATTACTAAAGGAGGTAGTTATTATGTTATTCCCTAGTGTATTTAATGATGGTTTCTTTAATGACTTTATGGATTTCCCAGTTGCTGGAAGCAAAGATGACGGCTTCGGTCATTTCCTTACACCGAACACCATGAATGGCTTCATGAACACCGATGTCAAGGATGCTGGCGATCACTATGAGATGGACATTGATCTCCCTGGCTTCAACAAGGAAGATATTACCGCAGAAGTAAAGGATGGCTATCTCACAGTTTCTGCAAACAAGGCTGAGAACAATGATGAAAAGGACAATGAAGGCCACTACATCAAGAGAGAGCGTTACACAGGCTCAATGTCCAGAAGCTTCTATGTTGGCGAGGATGTCACAGAAAAAGATATTTCTGCAAAATTCAACAACGGCACGCTTTCTATCGCCGTTCCAAAGAAGGATGAAAAGAAGCCGGAAGTTGAAGACAAGCACCTTGTTGCAATCGAAGGATAATTTCACAATTCCACTTTTCTCCTAATCAAAAGGCCGTCCGGCGAAAACCGGACGGTCTTTTGTATTCACGCAAAATAAATAGGCATTCAACTGTAAAAAACACAGCTGAATGTCTTTTTTGTTCCGGATCATCTCATATTCTTAAGCATCTCGATAGCTTCCATGTCATCTGCATTTAGTTTCAGGTTTGCAGTCTTCTTCTCACCGCCAGGTGCAGTCACTGAAATCTCGATGACGCTGCCTTCTTTATAATCATCTCTTGTCGCAGCAAAGAATGAAAAAATCTTCGGATGGTTCTCCTGAAATTTCTTCATAGAATTTGTAAGTTTCATCATATCCATAGGATTCATTGCCGCCCCCTTATTTCTTCTTTGCGGCGTTCTTTCTCTTTAAGGCATCAAGCTGCTGCTTCATTCTCTTCTGCTCAGCTTCCTTGCTGTCCTTATTTTTCTTTCCCATCTTACTCATATATGCCACCTCATTTCTATTATTAACTTTCGTTTCTTCCTGCCGTCAAAAGCAAAGAATCATCTTATTGATGTCAAGATAATTTTTCATCAATTACTTATCATAAAATATTGTAACTGAACGACGTCCGACAGCAACTCTATATATTTACCATCAATTCAATATTCTGTCAAGTTCAAGCGACTCATCACATACCCTTTAATAATGTGAATGAACAAATGATTACGATAATACCAAGAGCGATTCTGTAGTAGCCAAACACCTTGAAGTCATGCTTCTTTACGAAGTCCATCAGGAAGCGAATGATGAAAAGCGAGACTACAAATGCAGTGATGCAGCCAACCAGGAGGACGCCAATCTCATGGCCTGAAAATGCTGCACCGAATTTTGCAATCTTGAGGACCGATGCGCCAAGCATGACAGGGACTGCAAGGAAAAAGGTGTATTCAGCGGCGCAGGATCTTGAGACACCGATAATCATTGCACCGATAATCGTCGCACCGGATCTCGAGGTTCCTGGAAAAATCGCAGCAAAAAGCTGGAAAATACCAATCATAAGAGCTGTCTTCCATGTGAACTGGCTGATCTTCGTGATCGTAGGGCTCATGTCTTTTTCTATATTTTCAACGATAATGAAAACAATACCTACGATAATTAGTGCAAGTGCAACCGGAATCGGATGATAGAAAAGCCGCTCGATGTCATCATCAAATTTGAAACCGACAATTGCAGCCGGTATGCAGGAGATAATGACCATAAGCCACATTCTCCAGACCTTCTTTTTGGAAATGACATGTCCCTCTTTCAAACCAAACGGCCATAGCCTTTTCCAGAACAGAAGAACTACTGCAAGAATCGCCCCAAACTGGATGACGACTTCATACATTGAATAAAAGTCTGCTGATGTATCACGAAACTGAAAGAATGGGATATTGTTTAATAAGAGCATGTGCCCGGTCGAGCTTATGGGCAGCCACTCAGTAATTCCCTCGACAATTCCATAGATAAACGAAATAAAATAATCCATATTGTCCTCACAAAATCAAATATTTACAAAAACAGAAAGTAGTATAACAGATATCACCAGATAATATCATAAATTTTCATAAATTTTCCAAAGAAAAAAGTTAATAAAAATTTAATATGCTTTATGGTTTTAATATTGTATAATTCAATGAGGTTTGTTTTTAGGAGATTATCAATGTTTCGAGCACTTGTTACAGTATTATTCGTATTTGCCTTCATGATCATGTCGCTGGTCCTGCTGCCGGTCATGTGGGTGGTTTCAAAGATAAATCCATCTCTTGCGGAGAAGCAGAATTTTGCAATCGTAATGTGGGGCTTCCGCGTTATACGCGCTGTCTCAGGATCAAAGATGCATGTAAGCGGTCAGGAAAATATTCCTGAAGGCCAGTCTGTGATTTTTGCTGGAAACCACCAGAGCTACTTTGACATTATCTTGGGCTATCCTTATCTTCCAGTCCCGACTGCAATGCTTGCAAAAATCGAGCTTAAGAAATTCCCTATTGTCTCAAACTGGATGAAGAGAATCCACTGCATCTTCATTGACAGAAAAGATCCCCGCCAGGCCATCAAGGCGATTTCAGAAGCAAGCGAGGACATAAAGAATAATAAGACATCTGTCATGATTTTCCCTGAAGGCACTCGCTCTAAAGATGGTGAAGTTCATGAATTTAAGACGGGCTCACTCAAAGTAGCCACAAAGGCAAACTGCCCTATTATTCCTGTTGCCTTCCGCTACAGTGACAGTGTCTGGGAAAAGCACTACAAGAAGCTTGTTCCACAGGATGTTTATATTACATTTCTTCCACCAGTCATTCCAGGCGAACTTGACAAGGAAGAAAAGAAACATATCGGGGATGTCGTACGAGAGAAAATCGTTAGTTATCTCAAATCTACCAATTGATTGCAAAAATTCCTGACATTTGCAGTAAAAGCAATGCCAGGAATTTATTCATTTCATCATGTAACCGATATGATTCGCTACTTAATAGTATATATTAGGCAAGTGCCCGAATTTCCTTAATCAGTTCTGCATACGGTCTGTTTTTTCCGAAAAGCAGATTTGTTCCAAGAACAAAGCCCTTCACCCCCATTGGTGCATATTTTTTTACCTTATCGGCTGTACACGAACCATCCCAGTAAACTTCAAATTTCATATCATCTTTAAGCGAAAGCAGCCTTTCGTATTTCTCACCAACATAGGGAAGAAACATCTGGCCGGCGTTACCAGGATTTACAGACATTACCAATACTTTATCCACAATTCGAAGCATCTCATATACAGTCTCAACAGAAGTGCCTGGATTAATAGCAATGCCAGGTATCATGCCATGGTCTATTACCTTCTGAAGCGTAGTTGATGGATTGTACTCGGCCTCAGGATGAATGTATACTGTATCTCCTTCATGAAGTGCATTAAGGAAAAGATGGATATTATTGTTTGGGTGCTCAATCATCAGATGCACATCAAGTGGCTTGTCTGTAAGAGAACGAACCGCCTTGAGATCATTTAAGGACATGGCAAAATTCGGAACATACCTGCCGTCCATTATGTCTATATGAAAAGAATCGATTCCCGCCTCATCAAGTTCTGTAACCTCCCGCTCGAGATTTCTGAAATCAGCACACATGATGGATGCATTAAGTTCAAAATTCATACCATATCTCCTTTATAACCCCACTACCTGTTTCTTCAAACAGTAATAATTTAGTATTTTATCTCTTATTGAGAAAATATGCAATTCGTGTTAATATTGCTAACTGCAAACACTTACTAAATTTGAAAATCTTCTTAATATTAATTTGAATTGGACAAAGAAATGAGCACACCGAATTATATTTTCATGGACATAGATATGACACTCTGGGATGAATATCTGAATATCCCACAAAGCACCATAGAGGCAATTCACCTCGCACAGAAAAAAGGAAATAAGGTCTTCATAAATACCGGTCGCTCGAGATCGAACACCCACTACAAGCCGCTTTCCGACATTGGGTTTGATGGTATCATCTGCGCCTGTGGGGCACATATTGAAGAGGATGGGAAGATTCTTTCTGAAGTCGTGCTTCCATGGGAAGTAGTGGACAAGGCCATGAAGACCTTTAAGAAATACCATATGCCGGTTGTAGTCGAGGGGCGTGATTTTAATTATCTTAATAAAGGCGACTTTTCAGATGATCCATATGTCATTGCACTGTGGGACCATCTCGGCGATTATGCGAGACCACTTTCGGCAATCGATGAAAAATCAAAGATAAATAAATTTTCTGCGGACATCACTGACATTACAGATTTTCCGAAGGTACAGGAAGCGCTTGAAAAAGACATGCACTTCATCTTCCACAACAGCACGATCATTGAAATGTGCCCGAACGGAGTCTCTAAAGCCTCGGGTATGAAATGGCTTCTTGAGAAAGATAACATTCCGCTTGAAAATTCCTATGCCTTTGGTGACGGCATGAATGACTATGAGATGATTCAGGCAGCAGGCCACGGAATTGTCATGGGAAATGGGAATCCGAATCTCAAGAAGGTCGCTGACTACATCACGACAGATATTCATGATGATGGAATATATAATGCATTCAGGGAATTCGGACTGATATAAAAAAAGTCCTGCAGATTGCTCTGCAGGACTTTTTGTTCTAAAAATAATTTTTGATAAAACTATTTCTGATTCTTCATCATATCGCGAATTTCGGTCAGAAGTTCTTCTTCCTTTGAAAGCTTTTCTTCTTCCTCTTCCTTCTCTTCCTCGTTCTTCTTTGCAAGCTTCTCTGCGTTCTCACGAATCTTGTTCATCGTGCGGATCATGATGAAGAGAATCAGAGCTAAGATAATGAAATTAATCACAGCGGAAAGGAAGGCACCATAGGTAATCGTGGCGCTGCCAATCTTCACGGAAAGATCTTTGAATGAATTCGTCTTTACAAAGATTCCAATAAATGGCATCAGAATATCATCGACAAGGCTGTCTACGATTGCCTTGAATGCGGCACCAATGATGACGCCGACTGCCATATCCATGACGTTGCCCTTTGAAATGAATTCACGGAACTCACCGAAGAAACCCTTTGCAGCTTTCATGCTCTCATCGGCAAGATCCTTGCCGGTCTTCTTTTCTTTCTTTGCCATCTTTTTTCCTCCTTACTATTACATTCATACTCACGTCGCAAAGAAATGAACATCTGAAAACCCGCTCCCGCTTATGACTCGACGTAGCGGCACTAAGCTCGCGCTATATCAAACGCTGCTCGCTAAGTGCCGACGTCCGAGTCATAGTTTTGCAGATGTCTCATTTTTTTACTCCGCTCGAGTATTATGTCAAAGTCATTCAAAATCCCCAAGTGTCATGTCGCGGTTCTTAATCTGCGAAAGGATTGATGTCTCAAATTCTTCGTATGAGATCGTTGCGGACTTGCCGGTGTCACGGTTACGGACGGTGATGTTGCCGGATTCTGCTTCCTTCTCACCAAGGACGAGCATATATGGAACACGGTCAACCTGCTGGGCTTCACGTATCTTGTAGCCAATCTTCTCAGAACGGTCATCAAGCTTTACGCGGACGCCTGCTGCCTTGAGGCTTTCTGCAATTTCGGTAGCGTAAGCCAGTGTCTTGTCCGATACAGGAAGTACCTTTACCTGGCATGGAGAAAGCCATACCGGGAACTTGCCTGCGAACTGCTCAATCAGGATGCCCATGAATCTTTCAACGGAACCAAATACAACACGGTGAATCATAACAGGTGTATGCTCCTTGCCATCCTCACCGATGTAGGTAGCGCCAAAGTTCTTCGGCATCATGAAATCAAGCTGAATGGTTCCGCACTGCCATGTACGACCAATGCAGTCCTTCAGATGGAAGTCAATCTTCGGTCCATAGAATGCGCCGTCTCCTTCATTGATGACATAAGGCATGTTCATCTTTTCAAGGGCAGCCTTTAATCCGTTCGTAGCCTTCTCCCAGACTTCAAGAGAACCCATATGGTCTTCAGGCATAGTGGAAAGCTCTACAAAATATTCAAAACCGAACTTATTATAAACTTCATTGATCGTCTTTGTGATGTGCTCGATTTCTGCCTCAATCTGGTCATCAGTAAGGTATTCATGAGCATCATCCTGGTGGAAGCATCTTACTCTCATGAGTCCGTGAAGCTCGCCAGATTTCTCATATCTGTGTACAAGGCCAACCTCTGCATAACGAAGAGGAAGTTCCTTATAAGAACGTGGCTTATCCATAAATACCATCATGGAACCAGGGCAGTTCATAGGCTTGATGCAGTAAAGTACATCATCAATCGTGGATGTATACATATTATCCTTGTAATGATCCCAGTGGCCTGATGTCTCCCAGAGTGACTGGTTCAGCATAATCGGTGTCTCAATCTGAAGATAGCCGTTTGCATCATGAATCTCTCTCCAGTACTTCATCAGTTCATTTCTGATAATCATGCCGTTTGGAAGAATGAATGGGAAGCCCGGTCCTACATCCTTAAATGTAAAGAGCTCCATCTCTTTTCCAATCTTCCTGTGATCACGCTTTAAGGCCTCTTCCTGCTGCTTTTCGAAAGCCTCAAGATCTTCCTTTGTCTTGAAAGCGATTCCGTTGATACGGGTGAGCATCTTATTATTTGCATCTGCCCTCCAGTATGCACCGGACACTGTCGTGAGCTTGAAAGCCTTCAGTGCCTTTGTATATGTAATATGCGGGCCGACGCACATATCAATGTACTCGCCCTGCTGATAGAATGTAATCCTTGCATCGTCAGGAAGGTCGCCGATGTGCTCAACCTTGTAGGATTCTCCTCTTTCCTTCATGAGCTTTACAGCCTCATCGCGTGGAAGCTCGAATACCTTAAAAGGAAGATTCTCTTTGGTGATCTTTACCATCTCGCTTTCGATAGTTCGAAGATCGTCATCGGTGAGTTTCCGGTCTCCCAAATCAATATCATAGTAGAAGCCTTTTTCGGTTGCAGGTCCGAATGCAAACTGCGCATCCGGATAAAGCCTCTTTACGGCCTGAGCCATGATGTGTGCTGCGCTGTGTCTTAAGACATGAACCTCTTCGTTCTCAGGGCATTCACTGACTGTGCCGTCATTCATAAGAACTTTCATTTTTGAATCTCCTTTTCTCTTTTGTCATTAAATGAGAATTTTTTCATTACAGAATAATGTCTGAAATCAAATAAACAATTCCCAGATAATGCAAGGTACGATTATAACAGATAAACACATAATAATCAAAACTATTTTTATTGATAGCCCACAAAGCATTTAGGCTCAATCTAACATCCCGAATCTTCTTTTATTGAGTCACTACCGATATTTTCTCAAAATAATGCATAAGATTTTCTTCACCGGTCTGCTGCGCAAGAAATGCCGCAAGCATATCTCTCATTTGTTCAGAATGGACAATGATTTCGTCTGCAAAATAAACAGCCGGTGTCTCTGCGACATATTGAAAATTCTTCATTTCCTTGAAGTCATCAGGCGTGAAATCCCGAAGCGTAAATGGCGGAACATAAGTGAGCTTCTCCGTATGCTCCACAAGTTTTTCCGCAAAGAATTTTTCATCTACCGTCCAGGATGAATTCGTGTCATCATACGGAAACTGTATGAAAATCTGATGGGCATTTAAATGTGCTGTATCAAAATCGGCTTCTTTATGAAAAATAATATTTTCATTGAGAAATTCTATCGAAAGATGTTCTCCAGCAAAATCGTAAAATTCCTGAAGAAAATCTTCTTTTGTAATATTCGTCTGACCTGTACCGATCATATTTTCCCTGAAATCTTTGTAATAAACACTAATAGTAACAATGTGGACAGGATCTCCATCTTCTATAGATTTCAAAATGAACGGAAACATTTTCCGAAAACCATCTTCTCTATAAGGAAAGAAATATGACCCTTTAGCACTTTCTTTTGATTCATTTACATTATTTACATAGGGTGCTTTTGGTATTTCATATTCAATTATTCCGTACTTTTCCTTCCACTTCTCGAACCTATTTGAAAATGCAGGGTAATTGTGCTTGCCACCATTCCTGTAAATCGTCATATAATCACCATACTCGACCTTCAGGACATTGTCATATCCTCTGGGTACAGGAACAGTTGTAAATTCAAAAGGCACAGAAACAGTCTCATCAAACCAGTGCTTATTGTGAACATGGTTGCCATGGCCAACCCAGTATGGAAGCAGCACAACCTCTTCGGATTCTTCCGGAGGCACTACTGTTGCAAGCATCTCTTCAATAAGAAGAAGCTGGTGTCGGACATTCCCATCTCTGTCAATCTTAGTATTATACTTTGCCTCTATCGCTTTAATATTCTCTTCATTTGCAATAATACCTTCTTTATCCTGAACTCTCTCCTCGAGCCAGTTCAGTTCATAAATAAGGCTCTTCCTCTGCTCCTCAAAATTCCTGTCAGGGCTGATGTAATCAAGCGGAAAAATATCGACGCCGGTTCGAACCGGGAAGCCATAGAATTTCTCAAGATTTTCATTATCGTCTGGAGATAAATCTTCCGTACAGACATAGGTCGTAAATTCAATATCGTTCTCATCCGTATGAATCGTCACAAGATGAAAAGGCGGCTGTAATTCCTTTTCAGCCACCTCATTAAAAACAGTAAGGTCATCCCGCAGCATTGCCGTATCGAAATCATCATCCCATGGAATAAAGCCCTTGTGCCTGATCGCACCGAGGAGTGAGCCGCAGTCTGCAAAAATCCTGAGATGATATTTGTCACAGATTCTCTTGATTTCTTCATAAATCAGCATCTGCGCTGCCCAGCCATGCTTTATGAAGGTCGGGATGAAAAATCCGTCTCTTACTTCGTCTTCAAAGAAACTATAGGGTATGTCCATAATCACTTCAGTATCATCTTATCAATTGCTTCGCCGCCCTTTACCATAGGGAAGACTAATTCGTCAGAACGGATCATGAATTCAATCAGGGTGATTTTATCTTTGTTGCCCTTGGCTTTTTCAAGGGCAGGGACGATGTCCTTTTCATCAAATACCCTGATGCCCTCTCCACCGTAGCTTTCGATGAGCTTTATGAAATCCGGAACATAAGGCGGACATTTGTCAGATGGTCCCTTGCAGTTTTTCGGGCACTCCGGACGCTGCTTCAGGCAGGTAATCTCGTAACGCTTTCCATAGAAAAGATCCTGGAACTGATGAACCATGCCAAGTGTCTCATTATTCAATAAAACAATAGTAAGATTTACATGGTTGCATACTGCTGTCGCAAGCTCCTGCATATTCATCTGGAAGCCGCCATCACCGGTTATGGAAATGACATCTGATTCCGGACTTGCAAGCTTTGCGCCAATTGCAGCAGGGAATCCAAAGCCCATCGTGCCAAGACCGCCTGATGTAAAAATCGGCCTGTCTTTCTTTTCTGGAAGATACTGCTCTGCCCACATTTGATGCTGGCCGACATCCGTCGTCACGATGCCGGTTGGGAAAACTTTATCGATTCCTTCCATAATCATCTGCGGTGTCATGCCGTGGTCACGGCGCATGCCAAGTGGATGTGCTTCATTCCACTCTTTGATTTTTGAAATCCATTCATCTCTTACAACCTTGTCAGCTGGCTCTTCTGCCCATTCATTAAGCTTACTAAGTGCGACCTTCGCATCGGCAACGACAGGGATATCGACTATGACATTTCTGGAAATCGAAGATGTATCGATATCAATATGAATAATATGCGCATCGGGTGCAAATTCTGAAAGGTCACCTGTAATCCTGTCATTAAACCTCGTGCCGATGGAAAGAAGGACATCGGAATGCGTCATCGCCATGTTTGCAGAATATCTTCCGTGCATGCCGGCATTTCCGACGAAGACCTTTGAATCTGAAGGAATTACACCATTTCCCATGATGGTCGTGACGACAGGAATATCCATAGTCTCTGCAAAGCACTGAAGCTCATCCTCTGCACCGGAAATCTTGACGCCGTTTCCTGCTAAGATGAGCGGACGCTTTGCTGTCTCAATCATCCTGAAGGCTTTCTTGAGCTGACCGATGTGAACACCCTCTGCAGGCTTATAACCTCTTAAGTGAATCTCTGAAGGATAATCCGGGGTTCCCTCCTTAAGCTGAATGTCCTTTGGAATATCGATAAGAACCGGTCCCTTTTTGCCAGTCATCGAGATATAAAACGCCATCTTGATCTTCGTACCGAGCGTCTCGCGGTCACGGACAGTGTAGCCGTACTTTACGATGCCCCTTGTCATTCCGACAATATCTACTTCCTGAAAAGCATCATTTCCAATCAGCGGCTGTGAAACCTGACCTGTAAAAATAATAAGCGGTACACTGTCATAATGTGCATCGGCAATTCCGGTAATCGTATTTGTAGCACCAGGACCTGATGTTACAAGACAGATACCAGGCTTTCCGGTAGCCTTTGCATAACCTTCTGCTTCATGCACAAGTGCCTGCTCATGACGGGCAAGGACGACACGGATCTTCGAAGTCTTATACAATTCGTCAAGAATATCCGTAATCATGCCACCCGGATATGCAAATACCGTATCGACTCCTTCAGCTAAAAGAGCCTTTACAAAAAGTTTTCTGCCTGTTATCTGTAATGCCATTTTTTACAGCCCCTTCACATCATTATTTATATAAGTATTGAAAGTAAACACAATATCAAAATATGTGCTCTCGTCACTCTCGTCTGTGAGAACCCAGTTTTCCTTTTCATCGAGGTTCGGGAAATAGGCATCAGCCTGGTAGCCAAAGTCAATCTTTGTAATGATCGCCTTGCTGCAATATGGCTCAAGCTGCTTATATATGCTCTGCCCGCCGATGATAAAGATGTCATCATCAGGCGTACCCTCGAGACTCTCCTTCAGACCTTCAAGGTCATGAACCACGATGCCGTTTCGAACGACATAGTCTTTATTTCTTGTGAGAATAATATTCGTCCTGTTCGGTAGGACGACGGCATTGGGAAAGCTCTCCAAAGTGCGGCGTCCCATCACGACAGTCTTTCCTGTCGTAAGCCTTCTGAAATTTTTCATATCTTCTGGGATTCTCGTGAGAAGGCGGTTCTCGTATCCGATTGCCCAGTTCTTATCTACTGCTGCGATGAGTGTCATATTTTCTCCTAAACTGCTATTGGTATATCCTTGATCTGCGGGCCGGTGACATAATTTTCAAGGCTCACATCATCTGCGGTGAATTCGTAAAAATCATGGATGTCAGGATTCAGGTGGAAGATTGGTGCAGGGTATGGCGTGCGGGAAATAAGTTCCTTGATGAGCGGCACATGACGGTCGTAGATGTGTGCATCTGCGATGACATGAACAAGCTCGCCGACTTCCATATCGCAAACCTGCGCAATCATATGCATGAGGACTGCATACTGCATGACATTCCATGAATTCGCTGCAAGAACATCATTCGAGCGCTGATTTAAGATTGCATTCAAAATCAGTTTGTCATGACCTGGTTTTTCCGTGACATTGAAGGTCATCGAATATGCACATGGATAAAGATGCATCTCCGAGAGGTCGCTCATCACATACATATTCGTCATGATTCTTCTGGAAAACGGATTATGCTTCAAATCATAGAGCACTCTGTCGACCTGGTCCATATCACCTTCAGCGTAGTGATACTTCACGCCCATCTGATAGCCGTATGCCTTTCCAATGGAACCTGTCTCATCTGCCCATTCGTCCCAGATGTGCGGCTTCAAATCATGAATATTATTTGACTTTCGCTGCCAGATCCAGAGAATCTCGTCCGTACAGCTCTTGATGCCGGTCTTTCGAAGCGTCAATGCCGGAAACTCTTTCGAAAGGTCATAACGGTTTACCACGCCGAATTTCTTAATGGTATATGCACTTGCTCCATCCGGCCAGTGCGGGCGGACCTTCTGTCCTTCTGTCGATGTGCCATTCTCTAAGATGTCCTTGCACATCGAAATAAATATTTCATCTGCTTTACTCATTTTTGTTCCTATTAATTTCTTACATTAAAAAAGTTCCTGGCAGTAATTTCAGGAACTTATTTTTTCATAAATTAATTTTAACATTACCCAATCCTACTGCAAATGGTTTATCTGGCTTTTCTTTTTTCTGTGCCAATATTCTATTCAGCATTTTTTCTTCTTCAGCCTTACCTTCAGAGGCAGACATTTGTAAATAACGCTTTGGAATCTGTAGGGTATCATTCTCCATAATCATAATATCAAACCTCCTTTACCTTTATTTCAAAATGTTTTGATATTTTCTGTAATGCCTCTATCTGCGCATCAAATTCATTATAACCACTTCGAATATTGTTAGCAACAACCAAATTATAATAATCTGGCTCAATTTTTTCATGTGAATCATAAAGAAATATCTTACCATTGTGACAGGCAATTACCCCAAGACCATAATCATTCTCGAAATTCGAATTCAAGTCATTAATACTTGGCGGGAAACTGCTGGGGTGTGAATGCAATGTAAGCAATGATACTCCCTGCTTATTATCCTTATAATTTTCTACTGTTTTCATAGTGTTTGAAGAATAAATTATCATTTTTTCTTGGATATTATCAGTTTCCTTTGCTTCAATACAACAAGTAATTGGATTTATCCAATACATATCTTCTAACATACTTCCATGGTATTTTTGTTTCTTCCACTTCTTTGTTCTTCAAATTTATTTTGCATATCGTCTCAATTTCAAATCAATAATTTCAAGAATCTCCTCCCTGTCACCTTCATTTAACTTTATAAATTTTTCCTGAAGTGAAAGAAGTTCAGAATAATCTTTGAATCTCTTGACAGCCTCGCCAGAACCATCTTTTTCATATTCCAATAATGCATCAGGATCAACATGATAAAGTTTGGCAAACTGAACTAGTTCATCGGAACTTACTTTGCGCTTTCCAGATTCAATTTGACTTAGCGTAACTCTAAGCATGCCAACTGCATTTGCAGCATCCTCCTGCCGCATTCCTGCTGCCTTTCTTGCAATCTTAAGATTTTCTGATATATCAGCCATAGTTATCCTCCGTGTTTCTATGCAATGCTTTTTATGAGTAAAGTATATCATATTTCATATTGTGTGTACATATACTATTTCAATTATTATATAAATGTTGTGTTATATTACATTATGTATCAAAAAAATTTCCAACCTATTCCAGTTGGAAATATATATGCTATCTTTTTATTCACCAATAATTTATGCTGTCTTCTCCACTCCACTCTGTGGCAGGCTCTCAATATTAATTCCCTTGTGCTCGATTTTTTTCCAGCTCTTCTGTGGGAAGAAAAGAGAGACAAGTGAGCAGACAGAATATACAAGCATAAATATCGGGAATGTGAGGAAACCCGATGAAATTTTCTTCATCGAAATATTTGCCTGCTTCATTGCGTACGCTGTGACAAACCATGTTGCAATTACCTGAAGGCCGATTGTCACAAGCCAGAAAATTAAGGTGAGAGGGAAGTTCTTTAGAAGCACAAGGTTAATCCAAATTGAGCATACAAATATGATCGAGTTGGCAGGACCGAGCGTTAGAAGATTTAATATATCGATGAGCCTCTTTGACGGCTTCTCATGGAAAACTTCTGTCCATGACTTGAAATACTTCGGCAGAATCTGATAGGAGCCTGTGCACCAGCGGGAGAGCTGATTTATCATCACGCCGAAATTTGAAGGCTGCTCATCGTAGAAGATAGCGGAAAGATTAAAAGAAGCACGCCTTCCCTTCAGGCATTGCTGAATCGTAAATTCGACATCCTCTGTGATAGTCGTCGTATTCCAGCCTTCCCTAGCAATGATGTCCTTTTTTACGACAAAACCTGTTCCTGTGACAAGCGGAGAAAAACCGAGCTTTTCTCTTGAGTATTCAAAAAGAAAATTATAAAGCACCCAGTAGATTGCATACCAGGATGTGATCGGTGACTTGAAAGAACCTGCTGCACGGCGATTGCCCTGTATGATCTCGTTTCCAGAATTGAGAGACGTATTCATCTGTTCCATAAAATCAGACTTTGGCACATTATCCGCATCAAAGAACATGAAGGCATCAAAATTGTAAAGCCGCTCATCAATTATTTTCTGAAGTCCCCAGGAAAGCAGCGCACCTTTTCCTTTTTTCTGTGTTTCAAGATTTCTTTCAAGGACTGTGACATTATGAAATGATTTTGTGACTTCAACAGTCCTGTCTGTGCAGTGATCTGCGAGCACGAAAATGTGAAAATAACCTCTCGGATACTTTTCGGCATTTATTCCCTGAAGCAGTGCCGGAAGAGACTTCTCTTCATTATGCGCACTGATGATGACAGCAAACTTATTGTATACAGTGATCCTTGCAGGAGCCTTTTTCTTTTGAAGAAGACCGAAACAGGCGACCAGTCCGGACCATGCCAGCACGATATATGGCAGCAGCTGTACTGAGAACAGCGTCACTAAAATCGGCTTGTGAAAAAAATATACAAGAAAATCTTTTATCATCATTTTTACTTTCTCCAAAGCAAATTTATTTTACTATGTAACGATATGATGCTTAGGTTACTGCATAGTTACATTTGGAATGAGACTTATCCCATAAATTAACTATGCAGACATTATAAATGAAATATTGTGTAGCAATTGTAAAGATTTCTTAAGATTTTTGTAATTTTATTTTCGTTCCACTTTTCGCAAATTCTGATAGACATTTTTAGTTTTAGGTGTTATTATGGACTATGTATAAATAGATATTTTATCTTGGGCGAAAAGCGTTTTCCCAGGACAGTATTTTTGCATATTACTTCTCTGCAGAGAATGTCAAAGGATTGACTGAATTACGTCTGCACTAGATTTCACGGAAGAAAGGAGGGGAGCATATGGCAAAGATTGATAATTCTGCATACAATTATTTTCTTCAGGCCTACGGTGACAAGCTTTCGGGCACACGCTTTGATTCTCACAAGCGCGAAGACCTCGAAAAAATCTACAACCGCATCGTTCGAAAGAACCGCTCCACTCCTGTCTACAAGATTACCTTTGACGGCGATGTAAAAAATTTCGCAATTGACTTAAAGGAGCAGTCGCGCTCTACTCTTAATCTCGTCTCTTCCATTACAGAAGATTCCGATGACATCGAGTCTGTCTTCTACAAGAAGATTGCGACCTCTTCAAATGAAGATGCCGTGAAGATCAATTATATTGGTTCTGATGATGCGGACGGGCGTACCGCTTTCACGGTCGGCGTGGATTCGCTTGCCCTTCCGCAGGTCAATACCGGAAACTACCTTCCGATCAAAGGCAATGATTTCGAGGAAGGCACGTATTCTTTCGACCTATCGACACCGTTCAAGTCCTATGAATTTGAATTCAATGTCTCATACGGTGACACGAACAGGGAAGTCCAGTCAAAGATTGCCAGACTTGTGAATTCTTCAAATGTAGGGCTTTCAGCAAAGGTAGTCCGTGACGGAAATGGAAATTCTGCCCTTCAGCTCACCTCAAAGCAGACGGGCCTTTCAGAAGATGAGAAGAATCTTTTCTCAATCAGCTCCGATTCTTCATGGAATGAGATCAACAAGCTTGGCATTGCAAACATCACGCAGCCTGCTTCAAATTCCAGATTTAGTCTCAACGGAAAAGACCACAGTTCTCTTTCAAATACCTTCACGATCAATCAGGAATTTGAAATCACGCTTTCAAATACGACGCCGAAGGACGAGCCTGCGGTCATCGGTTTCAAGGCAAACACCGATGCCATTGCTGACAGCGTCAGTGATCTTCTTACGAGCTACAATGGCTTTATCGCTGTCGGTGAAAAATATTCGACGAGCCACAGCAACAACCAGCTCCTGAATGAAGTCCACGGCATCAGCATGCAGCTTTCTGATGACCTTAAGAATATCGGTGTAAATGAAAATCCTGATGATGGCACGCTCTCACTCGACCGAGAAAAGCTCGCCGACTCTGTCACGAGTGCAAACGCAAAGCACACCTTTAAGGTGCTGAATAAGTTTAAAGACATGCTGACAAAGGAAGCCGGAAAGACATCGATCGATCCTCTGAACTACGTTGACAAGATTACCGTTGAATACAAGAATCCGAAGAATGTTCTGACCGCGCCTTATGCATCATCGATTTATGCAGGGCTGCTGCTGGATTATTCGCTGTGATTTTCAGTCTGCCGGATGCAGATACCCATCTTTATCCACCGTATAATATCCTGTATCGACCAGGACTTTCTGCATATTCTCCTTTGTAACTGCCGTAGGCATCAGAAGATATGATGGTATCGCACCTGTTCCATTGTCATAAGAAAGCGTATCATATGTGCATTTGAACCCCCAGTTGGATTTTCTGATCAGGCTTTCGCCAGGGGTGAGCCCCTTTAATATTTCATCTGCAAGATCTACTGTCACTATGACTTCATTTGAAAGCGCTTTGAAAACGGTCATACTCTGTTTTCCATCAACGATATTTTTAAGATTTTCTTCGTCGCCATCCTGGCCGGTTATGATGACATTGTTTCGTCCCTGATATTCCTCATCAATCGCACGGGTCACGCCGAGAGCTGTGGAATCATTCGCACATACGACGGCATCAAGCCTCTGCCTGTCAGCATAAAATGATTTCAAAATATTCTTCATGCGCTTTTCAGCGTTCGCAGTGCTCCATCCATCTGTAATTACTTTGTCATAATCAGTCTGTCCGGAAACAACTCTTATATTTCCATTATCAATATATGGTTTCAGCACATCATATTCGCCATTATAATAAAATGCAGCATTATTATCTGAGGCATCACCCTCTGCAAATTCAATATTGCGCGTGACATCGTAGTTGGTAAGTCCAAGCGCTTTTACAATGTACTGTCCCTGCAGCTTCCCAACAACGTAATTGTTAAAAGAAACATAATAAGAAATGGCATCTGTATTCATGATTAGTCTGTCATACGAAATAATAGGAATACCAGCCTCTTTGGCTTTATCCAAGGTCTTCGTGAGTGTGCTTGCATCAACTGCCGCGATGACAAGAAGATTCACATGATCGTTCATTAGCTTTTGAATATCCTTATTCTGCTTTTCATAACTGTCATCAGCATAAATAAGTTCGACCTGATAGCCACGATCTTCAAACTGCTTCTTTAATAAGGCGCCATCCCTGTTCCATCTTTCAAGCTTTCTGGACGGTAAGGATATTCCAACAGTTGTATTGTACGGATTAAATGAAGCAGATGTTTCGGTATCTGATTTATCTGAATCTGTGTCTTCGTGATCAGCTTTATTTTCCGTAATTGAAGCACCCACAAGAAGAAATACAAGGAAAGCTGCTGTAATAATTACAGATATGATTCTATTAAAATTTTTCATCTTTGAAAAATCTCCTCAATACTTATCGGGCTGAACCCTTCATGGCAATCTTATTCTTGTACATTAAATTGTCTGCCATCTTCAGTGCCTCTTCAGGTGTGCTTATATCTGAAGCTTTATGTATTACTTTTCCTATTGCTACGCTGACTGGAAACGGAAGAGAAGCCTCATCATTTGCCTCTGAAATAATCTCATAAAATCTCTTCTCTACACGATCTGCTGCTGAAATATCATAGAGACACGCTACAAATTCATCGCCGCCATATCGCCCATAGAAGCCTGCCTGTCCATCTGACGCTTCTTTCAACGCACGTCCTACAAGCTTCAGCAGCTTATCACCGCATTCATGGCCATACTCATCGTTTGCTTTCTTCAGATTGTTTGCATCCATAAAAAAGATTGCATATTCATTAATATTATTTTTTTCAATCTCATGAATTGCCTGCGTAATATAAAGGCGGTTTGGAATTCCGGTAAGCGCATCATATTTTGCCAGATTCTGCAGGGTCGCGTTTTCCTGTTCAAGCTGTCTTGCCCTCATAAAGCGCGACATATAGCTGATCATCAGGGTACTTACAAACACTATGCAAATCGGCATGATAAGATTTATTTCTGCAATAAAATGCGCTTTGTATATTCCTTCACCGGCACTGCTGACAGCTTCATTTCTGATTATTTCCAGAATGACTAATATAAAAATAATAATAAAGCCTATCACCTGAACTCTTCCGGATGCATCCCTTTTATTTTTCATATTGATGAGGACGGCAGCGCAGCTAATCAAAACAATGATGAGTAATATTCTAAATACTGGCACTGAAGAGATTACATTGAAAGGGGATTTTATTATTTCGCCAGTGTATACCGCAGCGGCAAAGGCTGCAAGTACGGCAGTAAAAATTCGAAGAAACAGCTTGGTTCTTGGTTTTACATGCTGGAGGCAGAAATAGCCGGTTAATACTGGCATGATTAGGTATGTAACATAATATTCGCCAAATGCGCAAAGCCTGCTGTTGCCAGAGCACATGTACATAAGGCCAGTATAACAAAGTGCCCAGATGGAACCACCAATGCTGAAAAGCATAAGCATAATACCATCGCCGACCTTATTTCCCTTTAATTGCAATACTATAAGAAGGCTTAATAACAAAAGACTGGTTAAAAAGAAAAAAAGCACCAGGACCAATGTAAATTGTCCATTTAAAAGCACAGGGTACCAAGCTGACTGACTTGAATTTACAACATATACACCATTTATCGTAGATATTGTTTTGTCTTCCAAAGGATCGATTCTGATGTTTACGAAATTCCCCCAGCAATAATTAGGAATCGAAGCTTTTATCATCATGTGTCCTGTAAGATTTGTCGCCAGCCGCTCTGCAGAATTACTACTGTATATGAGCTTATTGTCCGATGCAAAAACCTGGATATTGGCATTGTAATAGCTAAAACAGAGCATGGCAGAAGAAACCCTGCGGCTCTTAGGCAGAGGTACATGCACATAGACATTATCTGTTTCAAGCGGAGGCGAAAAAATATTGCCTGAATAGCTTGTAGTCGTCTGATCTTCATGAATGATGTCAACAGTAAGAAGATCGTCTAGCTTTTCAGCCTCAATGTATTTTTTGCTGGTTCCAAAAAACTGCAGAATTACAGCCAGAATAATATAAAGTAAAATAACAGCAAGCGTCAGTGTGATGGCTGTCCCACGACCATCGTCATGCTCTGACAAATCACCCGGGCGCGCTGAGTTCCTTTTCTTCCCCTTAAACAAAAATCTTCTCTCTCCTGCTTATCTAATGCTTTCTAAATGATGATGTTTACACCCAGGTCACATAATCATCAAGTCATCATAATATTCAGAAAGTCCAACAAGCATTTAAATAATTAAAAGAACCCACACCATTGCGAATTCATGAGACTATCTACGAAAATCAAGTTTATTCTTTTATTGATTTTGTGTCAAGATTTGCTTGAAAATATTATTTGCTTAAATACATTTTTATTTACCAATAATTTTCTTTATTACTTTCGCCTTGACATCCTCATTTATTGTTTTTGCTTCTTCAAGACTCCTTCCTTCAGAATAAAAGTAAAACTTAATCTTCGGCTCGGTTCCGGATGGACGGACGAAGAAGGTCGTGCCGTTGCTTAATACATACTTGAGCACATTCGATGGCGGGATGGCCGGTCCTGTCAGTGTTCTATCGTCTGCTTCTGATGCTTTTGTAAGTGCCACAGGAATTTCTGCCGTACAGCTTGCTGGAAGCTTGATTTCCTGCTGCACACCATCGGAATAGTCGGTGACTGACACTACGTCATAACCTGCAACGTTCTTGAATGGATTTTTGCGAAGGTTCGCCATCATATCAGAAATTTCTTTTTTGCCTTCAAGTCCTTCGCGGATAATGAAAGGCTCATCTTCAGCAAAATATCCGTATCTTGCATAAATTTCCATCAGGACATCATAGAGGGTCTTCCCCTGTTTTTTATAATAGGCTGCCATCTCAGCAACGAGCATGCCAGCGCAGATACCGTCCTTGTCCCTGATGTCCGGGCACGGTGCATAGCCTACGGATTCCTCCCAGCCGAAACGATACTCAAAACCATTTGCATTGAGCCACGGAATCGTGCCGCAGATATTTTTGAAGCCAGTCAGACTTTCTATGAGAACTGCGCCATGGGCCGCTGCAATCCTGTTTGAAAGAGGGGATGTCACGATGGAGCGAACGACAGCGGGGATTTTGTTTTCATCTATTTCAGCATCGTTAGTGTTTGCATTTAATTGTACATTCTTTTTTATATTTTCTACATTAAGTTTCGAAGTACTATTTAACGCTGCATGTTCGGTTGAAGATGCAGTATCATCTGCTCGTTTATTGTCCTCTGCACTCAAAATATAGTCGAGCAGCAGATACCCGGTCTGATTTCCATTCAACGGAATATATTCAGGCGTCTCATCCTTCACAGTAGGCGTTAAATACATGCCATCTTCTGAAAAAATTCCATTTTCATCTGAAACAGCCGGAGCACTTTTCTTTAGTTCAATTGCAAACCTGTCACTGTCTGGATCCGTCGCAAGCAGCACATCTGCACCGACTTTTGCGCCAAGCATTTCAGAAAGCTTGAATGCCTTTGGATCCTCCGGATTTGGATAGCCGACAGTTGTAAAATCCGGATCCGGGTCCTTCTGTTCTTCAACAATGTGAAAATTTGTAAAGCCACGGTCTGCCATCATCGTCCTAAATGGAATACTGCCAGCACCATTTAAAGGTGTATAGACAATTGGAATATTTTTATCAAGCGCGCCTCCATCGTGGAGTGCCATTGCCTCTATTCTGTCAAGATAGGCTCTGTCCTCCTTCTCTCCAAGCAGGGTAAAAAGCCCCTGTTCTTCTGCAATTTTAGGAGGCAGGCGAAGAACAATATCAGACTCTGTCGGATTTTCAAGGTGCGTAATTGAAACCACCTCTGAACCAAAATAAGAAACTTTTTCGATTTCTGCAGCAATGCCATCTGATACTTCTCCCGAAATCTGGCAGCCGTCTGAATAATAAACCTTATAACCATTGTAATCCCTGGGATTGTGAGAGGCTGTGATGTTGAGTCCGGCAGTGGTTTTCAAGTATCTGATCAAGAAAGCGAGCTCTGGTGTCGGACGGATGGAATCAAAGGAATAAACCCTTATACCGTTCGCTGCAAAAATCTCTGCTGAAAGCTCTGCAAATTCCTTTGACTTGTGTCTCGGGTCAAAGGCGATCGCAACTGAAAGTTCCTCCCCTGCCCTCTTATTCTTCAGAAGATAATTTGAAAAGCCCTGTGTCGCACGGCCGATCGTGAGTCTGTTCATACAGTTTGTTCCTGCTTTAAGCTTTCCCCGTAAACCCGCCGTTCCAAAATGAAGTTCTGTAGAAAATCTCTCCTCGATTTCTTTTTCATCACCCTTAATTGACAAAAGTTCCAGACGAAGCAGATTGTCATCCCTCATGTTTTCAATCCACTCATCATATCTTTCCTGTGCTGTCATTATTTTCCCCCTTATATTCTCAAAATATACTACTAATCTTATTTTATATTGCCGAAAATATAAGTCAATTATATATTTTGCCCACTCATCGGAAGCTCATCATATCTCAATATCATATATATCGGCATACCCAATCTCTGTACTGTCTTCCGCATTTTCAAACAGCACTTTCAGACATCCGTCAGCTTTTACCTCTATAACTGTCCCGTCACCACTAATATATTTATCTCCATCATAGTAAGTAATCTCTACATACATGCCTGGATGAAGACGTGAATATGCAAAATTCAGATATTCAAGCTGGTCATCGGAGAGATCTTTTTTCTCCTCATGATAAATCTCCTGCTTTTCAAGAGTCTCATAGAGTCCCTTCAAAGCATTAAACGAAGCATATATTTTCGCATTTCCCGGTTTCATCCTGTCCTCCTGGTATGCAAAATATTCGCACACAAATAAATCTTTTGAGGCATCCTTCAGCCATTTTCCACTCCAAAAATAGAGAAAAAATCACCGCCTACCATAAAAAGATAAGCGGTGTTGAAAAGAGGTCTACAAATGTGACGGTCGCACAGTGATCACGTCAACGATAACAAATCCACCTATATGACATCACGCAACATCGTCAAATGCCTGATCTGCCCTCGAAACAAGTGCCCTTCTCCTATCAGCCTGCCTGGTCTCTTCCGCCTTTTGAATCCTGACTCTTTCTGCACGTCTCTTTGCCCTGAGCGCTTTTTCATGCTGGAAAACACTATCGGTAATAGCATAGGATATCCAGAGGGATGCAACTCCGCCCACCATAAAAAGTCCTGAATGAAGTCCAATATTGTCAATGACCATGACTGCAATGATGCTTGCTACAACTGCTGCACCTAATAAAAATTTCCTGAAACCTTTAACAAATCTATACATAACGGCCTCCTTCTAAAGAAGTAATCTAAAACATAATCTGTATTTCTTCAGCTGATGCCCGTATCATATATCTTAATATCTAAGATGTCAATACTAAATTTTGCGATTTTCGTGCATTTAATTGTCTTAAATTCAAAGATTTTTGCTTGCATTATTTTTATTAACCTGTTATACTGTCAGTGGATTTTTAGATGAACTCCTAGAAAGTCAGGATACAGTATGAACGAGATTGGGATGCTCCTTAAACGTGACCGTACAGCGGCGAAGATGAGCCAGGGCGCACTTTCAAAGGCGCTGGAAGATTATGGCATCAATCTTTCACCAAAGACTATTTCTGGTTATGAAAATGGTGTCAGCGAGCCGAATGCTTCATTATTTCTTATCATGTGCGAGGTTCTTAAGATTGCAGACCCGGTGGATGAATATGCTGGTCTTAGAAATAAAGACACAGCCTGTCTTAATTCTGAAGGCATGGCAAGGGTGCGTGAATACATGAATCTTCTCATGAATGATCCGAAATATCGAACAGATTTTGATGAGGCTGCTGCACCATCTAAATCAAAGCAGCCTGTTGTTTCAATGAAAACTACACGCAAAACCGCTTCAAAGAGCAAATCAGAAAAGATTGTCAGCCTTGAAACACCTGTTGCAGCAAAGAAGAATTCAGACAAGGTCGTCAGCATCGAAAAAGCCGCATCCCTCGCAAAGAAATCTTCTGCAAGGCGCGCCGCTGTCATCCGTATCTTTGACAATGCTGTTTCCGCTGGTACTGGAGATTTCCTCGATTCTGAGAATTATGAGCTGAAGGATGTCGATGAGACTGTTCCATTCGGTGCCGATTTCGGTGTCAGGGTTTCCGGCGACAGTATGATGCCTCGCATTCATGATGGTGACATTATTTACATTAGGAAGCAGGACACACTCGAGAACGGCGACATTGGAATCTTCTCTCTTGATGGGAATGCCTACGTGAAGAAATTAAAGAGCAGCTCAGATGGTCTCTTCCTTATCTCTCTAAACAAAAAATATTCCCCCATCCCTGTGGGAGAATATTCAGACTTCAAAATATTCGGTAAAGCGCTTATTTAAATATCTTAAATATTATATTTCAATTAATATTAGTCCTGGATCAAAACATTCCAGGACTTTTTTCGCATTAAATCATGCCGTTTCAACAGCTTCGGCCTTTTCATGCTTTGCTTCGATCTTTTTTATTAGATAATGATACGCAAAAAATACAAATGTACCGGCACAGATCCATGCGCATGGATCACAGAATACCGCAAGATTATAGGAATGCAGCTTTATAGATACTAATGCACAGACGACTCTTGCGCAGAATTCTACTACGCCTCCAAGCATAGGCAAAAGACCATAGCCGCAGCCCTGCATTACGTTTCTGTATATGAAAATCATACCAAGCGGCACATAGAAGATCGATGCATAGATAATATAAGGTCTTGCCCATTTTATCATCACATCCATATCCGTATCAGCTGTAAAGAAAAGATACATAGTCGGTCTGAGTAACACATTCGTTAATATTATTGCAATCACTGTGTATATGATCATGACAATAAAGGTGCTCTTCACGCCCGCCTTTACTCTGCCAATATCTCCCTTGCCGTAATTCTGTGCTGAGAAAGTTGCCTCGGCCTGACCGAACGTCATATACCCCTGCATCAGAAGATTTACCAGTTTTCCAGCTGCCGTAAATGAAGAAATAGCAACAGAACCGAACGCATTTATCGCTGTCTGCATTACCATTGCGCCGCTTGCAGTAATGGAAAACTGAAGTGCCATAGGAAGACCAACGCCAAGCTGTTTCTTTGTGTCTGGAATATTGATAAAGAAATCCTTCCTCCTTGGCCTTAGAATCGGAAACTTGACCCAGATATATATGCCACAGAAAACTGCAGAAATACCCTGTGCCGCATCCGTTGCAAGGGCCGCACCCATAGTTCCCATCTTAAATACTGCAATAAATAAAAGGTCTAAGAAAATATTTAATGCAGCTGAAAATATGAGGAAAAACAGCGGTGCCGTTGAATTTCCAACAGATCTCAGAAGTGACGAAAACAAATTATAAAACACAATCGTCACTGTTCCCCAGGCAATCCAGATAATATAGTTATAGGCATAATCATATATATTATCCGGCGTATTCATAAGGTGAAGCAGTGGCTTCAAAACTGAAACTCCGACGACGGTTACCACAATTGATGTAATAATTGAAAGTACAATAGAGTTTGCTACGCTCTTCTTCACACCTTCCGTATCGCCTGCGCCAAATCTCTGCGAAGGCAGCACAGCATAGCCCTGGGTAAGTCCTGTACCAAAGCCTAAAAGAAGAAACATAATAGTACCAGTAGAGCCTACTGCGCCAAGAGCATCAGCATTTACAAAATGCCCAACTATAATGGAATCAGCCATATTGTAAAACTGCTGGAATACATTTCCAATAAATAATGGCAGGGCAAAACGCAGTATCAGGGACATGGGGTTCCCCTCTGTCATGTTTGTCTCACGTGACTTCTGCGTTTTAACCTCTTTTTCTTTTGTCACCACTTCTGACATAGAAATACCTCGTAAATAACTATGTAGTGTAATCGGCGTCATTGCCGTGTAATTGTGCAATATATATTAAACTGATAATAAAGTCAATATGAATTTTAATCTTTTTTCAGGCATAAAGAATTACCATGCATGTTCACTTACTATGCCTATAATACTTGCATAAATACAAATAAGCCTATTGAAAGCTGTAAAAAAATAACCGGCGCAGTTTCCTGCACCGGTCTCATAATACATCAGTATCGGAGAAATTTATACAAGCTCGAGAAGAACTTCAAGGGCTCCATCACCCTTTCTCTGACCAAGCTTTACGATTCTTGTGTATCCACCCTGACGATCTGCGTACTTTGGTGCATACTCATCGAAAATCTTGTCTGGAAGGCTGATTTCCTTTGTATCTCTCTTGTGCTCACCCTTCTCAGTAACAGGGTAAAGAACCTTCAGCATCTGACGACGTGCATGAAGTCTTGATGGCTGATCCTTCTTGATCTTCTTGTCAACTGTATCGTATACAGTAACCTTCTTGCCATCTTTTTCTTCCTTGACACGATGTCCGTCCTTGTCCTTCCTCGGAACCTTTGCCTGAACGGTAACTTCATCGAAATTGTCTTTTTCTTTGATTCCAAGAGCAATAAGCTTCTCAGCAATCTTTCTTACTTCCTTGGCCTTTGCCTCTGTAGTAACGATGCGGCCATGATAAATAAGATTTGTTGTCTCGGCACGAAGAAGTGCCTTTCTCTGGTCTGTAGGTCTACTTAACTTTCTGTAACCTGGCATGATAACCTCTCTTTACAAACGCCGCTGTCCGCTCATCGGTCTTATGACAGCAGATTAATGAGTAACACGCCTGCCCGCTCGTCGGACTTATGGCAGCCGCTAATGCTAACAAACTTTCATTTGCTCGCTATAAAACCACCGTTTTACGGCTGATTCTATATTTACTGAATTTCATCAGAATCTTTGAATGAAAGACCAAGCTCGTGAAGCTTTGCTTCAACTTCATCAAGTGACTTTCTGCCAAGATTTCTGACCTTCATCATATCTTCCTGAGACTTCTCTGTAAGTTCTCTTACAGTGCTGATGCCAGCACGCTTCAGGCAGTTGTATGAACGAACTGAAAGTTCAAGTTCCTCAATAGGTGTATCGCCAAGAACTGGCTGAGCCTCCTGAGTATTGTCTGTCATAACCTTGACTTCCTTGGCAGCATCTGAAAGATTGATGAAAAGATTGAGATGCTCTGCAAGTACCCTTGCTGCAAGTGAAACTGCATCATCAGGTCCAAGTGTGCCATTAGTGATGACATCAAGTGTAAGCTTGTCGAAATCTGTCTGCTGGCCTACACGAGTGTTCTCAACCTTCATATTTACACGCTCAATTGGTGTGTAAATAGAATCAACAGCGATCACACCGATTGGTGTATCATCTCTCTTATTCTTGTCAGAAGAAACATATCCACGGCCATTTGTAATGGTAAGCTCCATATAGAGCTTTGCCTCTGGTCCGTTTAAGTGAGCAATCTCAAGGTCAGGATTGATGACTTCAATATCTGAATCAAACTTGATGTCTCCTGCCTTTACGACACCCTCACCTTCATATTCAAGGTAAGCTGTCTTTGGCTCATCTGTCTTTGAATTGTTCTTCAGAGCAAGCTTCTTTATATTCAGAATAATCTCTGTAACATCTTCCTTTACGCCAGGAAGTGTAGAGAATTCATGCTGTACACCATCGATTTTGACCTGGCTTACTGCTGTACCAGGAAGGGACGAAAGCATTATTCTACGAAGAGAATTTCCAAGTGTAATACCATAACCTCTCTCAAGAGGCTCTACAACGAAACGGCCTGTCTTTCCGTCGTCTGAAATATCGGCAACTTCAATATTCGGCTTTTCAAAGTCCAGCATTTACACGCTCCTTCTTATTAATGTTTATGAAGCAAACGGATTGCTCCATTGCTGAGTAATTTAGCAATCCTACGAACAACTCGAATCTCGACGATTTTCTTCAAAAATCGTCTTCTTCTCGTTGTTCTTACGGGGCTCAAAGTGGAATTATTCTTTATACGTAAACGTAACAGAATAATTCCACTTTTATCCCCTTTTGCTTAAGGTTATTTAGAATATAACTCGACAATCATCATCTCATCAACAGGTACATCAATCTGTGCACGCTTAGGAAGAGATGTAATCGTTCCCTTTAAGTTCTCGTGGTCAACATCCATCCACTCAGGAGTCATTCTTCCGCCTGTAACTTCCTGAATGTCCTTGAATCTCTGAAGTGACTTCTTGCCTTCCTTAACTTCGATCACATCGCCAGCCTTAACCTGATATGAAGGAAGGTTGATAGCCTTGCCGTTTACTGTAATGAACTTGTGATCAACGATCTGACGTGCTTCACGTCTTGTACGTGCAAAGCCCATACGGAAAACAACGCTGTCAAGACGGCACTCAAGCATAGTCATCAGGTTCTCACCAGTCATGCCCTTCATACGATCAGCCTTCTCATAGTAATTTCTGAAAGGCTTCTCAAGTACGCCGTAGATGAACTTTGCTTTCTGCTTTTCACGGAGCTGCTGTCCGTATTCTGAAACCTTATGAGCCTGGTGAAGAGGTTTTCTCTTTGACTTCTTGTCTACACCAAGAAACTGAGGCTCAAGGCCAAGTGATCTGCATCTTTTTAATACAGGTGTCTTATCTATTGCCATGATTTAATATCCTCCAAATGTGATTGGCATAAAAAAACATATAACTACTCAGACTCTTCTCCTCTTTGGAGGACGGCAGCCGTTATGAGGTACCGGAGTAGTATCAGTAATAGTAGTAACGTGAATGCCATTTGCTTCGATCGCACGGATAGCTGCTTCTCTGCCTGAACCAGGTCCCTTTACAAGGACATCAACAGTCTTGATGCCTGTAGGAAGGGCAGCCTTTGCTGCTGTCTCTGCTGCTACCTGAGCTGCATATGGAGTAGACTTTCTTGAACCACGGAATCCAAGTCCGCCTGCAGATGCCCAGCTGATTGCGTTGCCCTGTGCATCTGTGATTGTAACTATAGTATTGTTGAAGGATGCCTGAATATGGACCTGACCATGATCAACACTCTTCCTTACTTTCTTCTTACCAGACTTTTTAGCCTGTGAATTTGCTTGTCTAGGCATTATTTTCTCCTTTTAATGAACATTACTTCTTCTTGTTAGCAATGGTCTTCTTCGGACCTTTTCTTGTCCTTGCGTTGGTCTTTGTCTTCTGTCCACGTACAGGAAGTCCTTTTCTGTGACGGATTCCTCTGTAGCAGCCGATTTCCTGAAGCGTCTTGATATTCATAGCAACATCACGGCGAAGGTCACCTTCAACCATGATACCCTCAGCATCGATTGCTTCAGTAATACGCTTTACTTCGTCATCTGTAAGATCCTTGACACGTGTGTCAGGATTTACTTCTGCTCTTTTTAATAATTTATTGCTGGTAGCTACGCCAATACCATAGATATAGGTAAGGCCGATTTCTACTCTTTTGTCTCTTGGTAAATCCACACCGGCGATACGAGCCATATTGCAGTACCTCTTTCTTTCCTGAGTAAATTAAAATTTATAAAACATAAAAAGAATTCCTAAATCAGCCCTGTACTTGCTTGTGCTTAGGATTCTCGCAAATGATACGTATTTTGCCTTTTCTCTTAATAACCTTGCACTTTTCACACATAGGCTTTACTGAAGAACGTACCTTCATCTCGAATTCTCCTTTCCGAACCGTATAAAATTACCCCTAATTAAAAGGGGCACGAAATCAGTGTCCGAAATATTATAATTCGGTGCAACTAAGTTGTCAAGTAAAATTTTATTTATCTCTCCAGACAATTCTGCCCTTTGTAAGATCGTATGGAGACATCTCAACAGTAACTGTATCACCCTGTAAAATTCTGATGTAATTCATACGAAGCTTGCCAGAAAGATGCGCTAAAATTTCATGTCCGTTTTCAAGTTCAACCTTAAACATTGCATTGGGGAGTTTATCAACTACCTTACCCTCAACTTCGATTGAATCAACCTTTGCCAACTTCTCTTCTCCTTAGTGCCTGACTAAATCAACCTAAAACTTTACTTATCTCAGCCGTTACATTCTCAAGACCGATTGTTCCGTTTATCTTCTTCAGAACACCTTTCTTTTCAAAATAATCAACGAGCGGCTGTGTCTGCTCATGGTAAACTGAAAGTCTGTGCTTTACTGTTTCCGGCTTATCATCATCTCGGAGAATGAGTTCCGTACCGCATTTATCACAGATGCCTTCTACCTTTGGCTTAAGAGACTCGATATGATAGGTAGCTCCGCATTTCGGGCAGAACCTTCTGCCCTGCATACGATGAACGATTTCTTCATCTGGAACTTCGATATCGATAGCGAAATCTATTGACTCGCCTCTCTTTTCAAGAGCCTTGTCAAGTGCCTCAGCCTGAGCAATTGTTCTTGGAAAACCGTCTAAGATATATCCATCCTTGCAGTCATCCTTTGAAATCCTGTCTGTTACAAGGTCACAAGTGAGTTCATCCGGAACAAGCTCGCCTTTGTCCATGTAGGACTTTGCCTTTTTACCAAGAGGCGTATTGTCCCTGATATTTGCACGGAAGATATCTCCAGTTGAAATATGCGGGATGTTGTACTTTGCGGTAATTCTCTCAGCCTGAGTTCCTTTTCCTGCACCAGGTGCACCAAGCATTATGATTTTCATAATATCTTCCTTTCACAAAAATCAGCATTATTTGTCACTTAAGAAACCTTTATAGTTTCGAACCATCATCTGAGATTCAATCTGTGTGAGCGTTTCAATGACAACGCCTACAACGATGATGATTGATGTGCCTCCGAAGGAGACATTTGCTTTGAACAGGCCATTCAGCATAATCGGAACGATAGCAACGATTGAGAGTCCGATTGCACCGATGAAAATGATCCTGTTCGCGACCGTCGTAAGATAGTCGCTTGTTGGCTTTCCTGGTCTGATACCTGGAATAAAACCGCCCTGCTTCTTAAGATTGTCTGCGATCTCTAACGGATTAAAAGTAATCTCTGTGTAGAAGTACGCAAACGCGATATTCAGCAGAACAAAAACAGCCGCACCAATTGTATAAATCCAATTGTCTGTATTAAACCAGTTTGACTGGGAAAGTCCTTTAAGTACGCCGTACCAGAATCCTGTACCGTTATTCTTTCCAAGAAGAGCCATGATGATGACCGGAGTCTCCATAATAGACTCAGAAAAGATGACCGGGATAACACCGGCGGTATTCACTTTTAACGGTATGTATGTGCTCTGTCCGCCAACCATCTGGCGACCAACAAGCTTCTTTGAATACTGTACCGGAATACGTCTCTCGGCTGCGTTTAAGATAACTACCATGACAACAACGCCGATGATAATAAGGAAAATAATTGCAGCGGAAAGTACCATTCTTGGAACTGTCTTGCCTTTTACATTGACAAATTCATTCCAAAGAGAAGTCATATCCTGAGGCATACGAGAAATGATATTGATAATAAGTACAATTGAAATACCATTTCCTACACCCTGGAGTGTAATTCTCTCACCAATCCACATAAGGATTGCTGAACCAGCAGTAAGTCCTGCTGTAAGGCTTAAAACACCAAAGAAACTAAAATCATCAAGATATCCGCTTCTTCCGAAGCCGATGCCCATTGCTACAGATTCCATAATGGAAAGTGCAATCGTAAGATATCTTGTAAGCTGAACCAGTTTCTTTCGTCCTGATTCGCCCTCACGCTGCATCTCCTCAAGCTTTGGAAATGCAACAGTAAGAAGCTCTATGATAATAGAAGCAGTAATGTAAGGTGTAATGTTCAGGGCGAAAAGAGACATCTGCTCAAAAGAACCACCTGTAATTGCATCAAAGAAGTTCATTGACGAACCGGCTCTTTCGAAAAGGTTCTTGAATACATCCGGATCAACTCCGGGAAGAGGCATCTGGCAGCCTAACCTTATGACAATAAGCATAAGGAAGGTAAAAAGAAGCCTCATTCTGAGTTCCTTGATCTTGAAAGCGTCTCTAATGCTATTGAACATCAGATCACCTCTGCTTTTCCACCTGCTGCCTCAATCTTCTCTTTTGCGGAAGCTGAATAAGCGTTAACCTTGACATTGAGCTTCTTTGTAAGCTCACCCTTGCCTAAAATCTTTACGCCGTCTCTCTCGTTCTTTAATACGCCAGCGTCCTTAAGAGCCTGAATATCAACATCAGCGCCGTCTTCAAATCTCTTGTCGAGTTCTGAAACATTTACTGAAACGATGTATTTTGTATTTCTGTTGTGGAAGCCCTTCTTAGGAACACGTCTGTAGAGAGGCATCTGACCACCTTCGAAACCAGGTCTTGGTGCACCAGTACGAGCCTTCTGACCCTTGGTACCCTTACCTGCAGTCTTACCATTTCCTGAACCCTGACCGCGGCCTTTTCTGAAATTGTTTGAATGCTTTGCGCCCTCGGCAGGCTTTAAATTGGAAAGATCCATTATGTACCTCCAAGTATATTTATACTTCTTCTACCTTTACAAGATGAGCGACACGGCGAACCATTCCGCGTGTAGTGTCGTTATCAGGTAAAATATTTGATGAGTTTATCTTATGAAGTCCAAGTGCCTCGACAGTCTTCTTGTTCTTCGGAACTGCGCCGATTGTTGACTTAACGAGTGTGACTTTAACCTTCTTTTCTTCTGCCATAATTACATGCCTCCCTTGATTTCATCAACGGACTTGCCTCTTAAACGGGCAACGTCTTCGGGATTCTTAAGCTGTGAAAGTGCATCAATTGTAGCAAGTACAACATTCTGCTTATTTGAAGAACCAAGTGACTTTGTACGGATATTTCTGATGCCGGCAAGTTCGCAGACGGAACGAGCTGGACCACCAGCGATAATACCAGTACCTTCTGGAGCCTTCTTAAGAAGAACTGTTGCACCTGTGTGCTTTCCAATTATGTCATGATTGATTGAACCTGCTTCATTGATAGAAACATTTACGAGATGCTTCTCTGCAGCTTCCTTGCCTTTTCTGATAGCGTCAGGAATTTCAGCAGCCTTGCCAAGACCAGCACCAACACGGCCATTTCCATCACCAACAACGACAAGAGCTGAGAAACGCATATTTCTACCACCCTTAACAACCTTGGTGACTCTCTTTATAGCAACGACATTGTCCTGGAATTCGCTCTCTGTGTTTTCGCGATTATTCTTTTTCATTCGTATCCTCCAGAATAATTAAAACTTAAGTCCAGCTTCTCTCGCTGAATCAGCAAATGCCTGGACCTTGCCGGCATAAAGATGACCACCACGATCGAATACTACAGCTTCAATACCCTTTGCTTTAGCTCTTTCACCAAGGACAGTGCCAAGCTTCTGGGCAGCTTCCATATTGTCTGTATATGTAAGTCCTTCCTTGACTTCCTTGTCGAGAGTTGAAGCGGAGCACAGAGTAACGCCCTTTGTATCGTCAATTACCTGAGCATACATATGCTTGTTGCTTCTGAATACAGCGAGTCTCGGTCTTTCTGAAGTACCAGAAAGAGTGTGACGAAGTCTGTAATGTTTTTTCTGTCTGAGTTCAGTTCTATTCTTCTTCGAAACCATTTTTTGCACTCCTTTCTATTACTTCTTACCAGCCTTACCAGCCTTACGGCGGATGACTTCATCTGCATACTTGATACCCTTGCCCTTGTAAGGTTCAGGTCTCTTCTTATCACGGATATTAGCGGCATACTGGCCAACTAATTCTTTATCAATACCCTTTACTGTGATGATATTGTCCTGTACCTCAGCAGTAACGCCTTCTGGATCTGTCATCTCAACCGGGTGTGAAAATCCAAGATTTAATGTAAGCTTATTTCCAGACTTAGCTACACGGTAACCTACACCGTTAAGCTCAAGCTTCTTCTCGAAACCGTCTGTAACACCGATTACCATATTGTTTAATAAGCTTCTTGTGAGACCATGAAGAGATTTCATTTTCTTAAGATCGTTTGGTCTCTCAACTAATACTTCCTTGCCATCTGAAGTAATTTTCATCTCGTGGGGAAGCTCTTTAGAAATTGTTCCCTTCGGTCCCTTAACCGTCACAAGATTATTTTCTGCAATATCAACAGTAACACCTGCTGGGATTGCGATTGGCATTCTTCCTATACGTGACATGCCCGTACTTTCCTTTCTTTATTACCATACATAAGCTAAAACTTCGCCGCCAACTTTCTTCTCTCTAGCTTCCTTGTCAGAGATAACTCCCTGATTTGTAGAGATGATGGCTGTGCCAAGTCCGCCAAGTACCTTTGGAATATCATCCTTGCCTGCGTAAATACGAAGACCAGGCTTTGAAATTCTCTTAATTCCTGTAATGACCTGATTCTTTCTTAAGCCTTCATACTTAAGGAAGATTCTGATGTCCTTGAAGGCACCATTGTCTACAAGTTCATATTTTGCGATGTAACCCTCATCAAGAAGGATTCCAGCTATTGAAAGCTTCATCTTTGAAGAAGGAACATCAACATAGTCATGCTTTGCTGTATTTGCATTACGGATTCTTGTAAGCATATCAGCGATGGGATCGTTTGTTGTCATTTTATCTTCCTCCAATTACCATGATGCTTTTCTAACGCCAGGAATCTCGCCCTTGTATGCAAGCTCTCTAAAGCAGATTCTGCAGATTCCATATTTCTTGATTACAGCGTGAGGTCTTCCGCAGATCCTGCAGCGTGTATAAGCACGTGTAGAATACTTAGGAGTCTTCTGCTGCTTTAATTTCATAGATTTCTTTGCCATCGTATTTCTCCTTATGTCACTGTGCAAATGGCATACCGAAGAGCCTTAAAAGTTCTCTGGCTTCTTCATCTGTCTTTGCTGTTGTAACGAATGCAATATCCATACCGCGGATTGCATCTACCTGATCATATTCAATCTCAGGGAAGATAATCTGTTCCTTGAGGCCAAGTGAATAATTTCCTCTGCCATCGAAAGAATCAGGATTAACACCATGGAAATCACGTACTCGTGGAAGAGCAAGATTAACAAGTCTGTCAAGGAAATCATACATCTTATCGCCACGAAGTGTGGTCTTAACACCGATTCCCATACCTTCACGAATCTTGAAGTTTGCAATTGAATTCTTTGCCTTTGTAACTACTGCGTGCTGGCCTGTGATTGTCTCAACATCAGCTGCTGCAGACTCAAGAACCTTCTTGTTCTCCTTTGCTTCGCCAAGACCGATGTTTACGACGATCTTCTCAAGCTTAGGAATTTCCATAACATTCTTATAGCCGAACTTCTTCTGCATCTCGGAGGCTATAGTGTTCTGATATTCATCTTTTAATCTAGACATTTAATCCTCCAATCAATCGATTACGCTGCCGTCAACCTTGGCATAGCGAACCTTCTTACCATTCTCGTCAAACTTGAAACCAACTCTTGTGGTCTTGCCATCTTTAAGAAGCATGACATTTGAAATGTCGATTGGTGCTTCATGTTCAACAATTCCACCATTCTGGTTCTGCATTGAAGGCTTCTCATGCTTCTTGATCATATGAACGCCTTCAACTGTAACTCTATGGTTCTTTCTGTCAATATCGATGACCTTTCCCTCATTACCGAGGTCAGCACCGGAGATGACGCGGACCATATCGCCCTTCTTTATCTTTAATGTAGCCATGATGCCCTCCTATTATAATACCTCGGGAGCAAGTGAGATAATCTTCATGAACTGCTTATCACGAAGCTCTCTTGCAACCGGTCCGAAAATACGGGTTCCAACAGGAGTCTTATCATCTTTAATGATGACTGCTGCATTCTCATCAAAACGGATATATGAACCGTCTTTTCTTCTTGTCTTGTTTACAGTACGAACGACAACTGCCTTGACAACGTCACCCTTCTTTACTGTACCGCCAGGGATTGCATCCTTGACTGTAGCTGTGATGACATCGCCGATCCTTGCATAACGCCTTGTAGAACCACCAACGACTCTGATCGTAAGGAGTTCTCTGGCGCCGGTATTGTCAGCAACTTTTAATCTACTTTCCTGCTGTACCATGATAACTCCTTTCTTTACTGTGCCTTCTCAAGTACTTCAACAAGTCTCCATCTCTTGTCCTTTGAAAGAGGTCTTGTCTCCATAACTCTTACCTTATCGCCCTCATGAGCTTCATTGTTCTCATCATGAGCTTTAAGCTTGTATGTCTTCTTAACAATCTTGTTGTAGAGTGGGTGACGAACGTTGTCACGAACTGCTACGACGATTGTCTTGTCCATCTTATCAGAAACAACAACGCCGACACGTGTTTTTCTGAGATTTCTTTCTTCCATTTAATCTTCCTTTCCGTGCCAGTCTTATGCTTCCTTAGCCTTTAAGGTAATAACTGTCTGAATCCTTGCAATGTTCTTTCTGACTTCGCGGATTCTTGCTGTATTATCAAGCTGATTTGTAGCATTCTGGAATCTTAAGTTAAAAAGTTCTTTCTTTGCATCTACAAGATCATTCTGTAAATCTTCAGATGATTTACCTTTAAGATCCTCAAGATAATCTTTAGTCTTCATTTACTGCACCGCCTTCCATCTGTTCCTTGGAAACGATCTTGCAACGGCATGGAAGCTTATGTGTAGCAAGTCTTAATGCTTCCTTTGCATTAGCTTCATCAATTCCGGAAATCTCGAACATTACTCTGCCGGGCTTTACTACTGCTACCCAGTATGCAGGTGAGCCTTTACCTTTACCCATTCGGGTTTCAGCAGGCTGTGCTGTAACCGGCTTGTCAGGGAAAATCCTGATCCATACCCTGCCGCCACGCTTTGTATATCTTGTCATGGCGATACGGGCTGCTTCTATCTGATTTGACTTAATCCAGCAAGGCTCAGTAGCAACGATTGCATACTCACCGAACTGAATTGTATTTCCTCTGGTTGCCTTACCATGCATCGAACCACGGAACTGCTTACGATGCTTAACTCTCTTAGGCATTAACATTTTGGGTGGCCTCCTTCTTTGTGTTCTGAGGCTTCTTCTTCTGAGGAAGAACCTCGCCCTTGTAAATCCAGACCTTAACACCAATCTTGCCGTAGGTAGTGTCTGCTTCTGCAAAACCGTAATCTATGTCTGCACGAAGAGTCTGAAGAGGAATTGTACCTTCATTATAGCTCTCTGTACGAGCCATATCAGCTCCGCCGAGACGACCTGAGCATGATGTCTTGATACCAAGAATGCCTGTCTTTAAGCTTCTTGTCATTGCTGACTTCATGGCACGTCTGAATGATACACGGTTCTCAAGCTGCTCTGCGATGTTCTCAGCAACAAGCTGTGCATCCTTATCAGGCTTCTTTACTTCTTTGATGTCAAGAGAAATCTTCTTCTTGGCATCCTTAGCCTTGCCCTTATTTACAAGAGTCTCAAGTTCAGCCTTAACCTTATCAATTTCTGTGCCGCCCTTGCCGATTACAGCACCGGGCTTTGCTGTATAAACGATGACTCTGAGTCTGTCAGAAGCACGCTCGATCTCAATCTTTGAGATACCAGCCTTGTAAAGCTTCTTCTTAAGGAATTCACGGATCTTGTGATCTTCAATAAGATTGTCTGCGAATTCATCACCTTCAGCGTACCATTTGCTGTCCCAGTCATCGATAACGCCTACTCTTAAACCATGAGGATTGACTTTCTGTCCCATTCTTTCCTCCTTAATTCTTTTCATCCAGAACAATAGTAATGTGGCTCATGCGCTTCTCGATCCTGTAAGCCCTGCCCTGTGCACGAGGCTGAATTCTCTTCATAATAGGACCACGATTTGCGTAGCACTCTGCTACATAAAGGTTCTCTCTAGAAAGACCCTGATTGTTCTCTGCGTTTGCAACTGCTGACCTAAGAAGCTTAAGAACTACTGCTGAAGCATATCTAGGATTGTACATAAGAATTGCTTCTGCTTCGTCAACGCTCTTGCCTCTTATTGCATCAAGTACGAAACAAGCCTTCGAAACGGATACTCTTGCGTAAGATAACTTTGCGGAAGGTCTTGTATCTTTAACTGCATTTCTTTCACGCTTTATTTGCGTTCTATGTCCTTTTGCCATTTTAACATTCCTTCCTTATATTACCTGACACCTGACTTGCCTGCGTCCTTATTGTTTCCATTATGACCATGGAATGTTCTAGTAAGAACGAACTCGCCAAGCTTATGTCCAACCATGTCCTCTGTAATGTATACAGGTACATGCTTTCTTCCGTCGTGAACGGCAATCGTAAGACCTACAAAGTTAGGGAAGATTGTGGAACTTCTTGACCAGGTCTTGATGACTGTCTTATCACCGGACTCATTTGCCTTCTTTACTTTTTTCATAAGGCTCTCTTCGCAATAAGGGCCTTTCTTAAGTGATCTTGACACTTTTTCATCCTCCTTTTATTACTTGATAGCCTTACCATTACGACGACGAACAATAAGTTTATTTGACTGCTTCTTATGATCTCTCGTCTTAAGACCAAGTGCAGGCTTGCCCCAAGGAGTAACAGGACCTGGACGTCCGATCGGAGCCTTACCTTCACCACCACCATGTGGATGGTCGTTAGGGTTCATGACTGAACCTCTGACTGTAGGTCTCCAGCCCATGTGTCTCTTTCTTCCGGCCTTACCAATCTTAACAAGATTGTGATCGCCGTTTCCGAGGATACCGATGGTTGCGCGGCACTCAATAGGAACCATTCTCATTTCGCCAGAAGGAAGACGAAGTGTTGCGTACTTTCCTTCCTTAGCCATGAGCTGTGCTCCTGAACCTGCTGAACGAACCATCTGTCCACCCTTGCCAGGCTTGAGCTCAACATTGTGTACCATCGTACCTACAGGGATGGATGTGAATGGAAGTGTATTTCCAACTCTGATCTCTGCGTTCTCACCGCTCATGACCTTCATGCCATCTGTAAGTCCCTGAGGAGCTAAGATGTATGCCTTTGTGCCATCCTCATACTGGATGAGGGCGATGTTTACGGTACGGTTTGGATCATACTCGATGCCGATGACTGTAGCAGCCATATCGTCCTTCTGACGCTTGAAATCGATAATCCTGTATTTCTGTCTGTTTCCGCCGCCTCTGTGACGTGTAGTGATTTTGCCTTGGTTGTTTCTTCCAGAATGCTTCTTCTTAGGAGCAACGAGTGACTTTTCAGGAGTCTTCTTTGTGATCTCTGAAAAATCAGAACCTGTCATATTTCTTCTGGAAGGAGTATAGGGTTTATATGTTTTGATGCCCATTTCTTTTCCTTTCTTCATTCACCATTTATCGTCTGGTGAGCAACATATTTCTTGGCGCTTACTGCGCCTTCAACTTATAGTCCTGAGAATAACTCGATATCCTTTGAGTCCTCTGTAAGCTTTACGATGGCCTTCTTTGTCTTAGCAGTAGTACCAACTGTAATGCCGCCCTTGGAATTTCTTCTCTTTGTCTTTGTAGGGCAGTTCATTGTGCTTACCTTCTCGACCTTGACGCCGTCGAACATCTTCTCAACAGCTTCCTTGATCTGGGACTTGTTTGCTTCTGGGTGAACAAAAAATGTGTATTTCTTTTCTGCCATCTCACCCATACTCTTCTCTGTGACTACGGGACGGATGATAACGTCATAATATCCAAGTGCTGCCATTATGCGTATACCTCCTCTACCTTCTTTATGGCATCCTGTGTAAATACGACTTTGTCATACTTAAGGATGTCATATGTGCTAAGTGAATTTGAATATGTAAGTCTGACTGTAGGAATGTTCCTTGCTGAAAGAGCTACATTCTCATTTCCATCTTTGTCTGTAAGTACTACGAGAGCCTTCTCAGCCTTTAAGTTTGAAAGAACCTTTACCATGTCCTTTGTCTTTGGCGCATCAAATGAAAGTTCATCAACAACAACGAGCTTTTCATTGTTTACCTTGTCTGTAAGTGCTGAGAAAAGAGCCTTCTGTCTCTCTTTTCTATTCATCTTGAATGAATAATCTCTAGGAACTGGTGCGAATACCATTCCGCCGCCTGTCCACTGAGGTGCTCTTGTTGAACCCTGTCTTGCATGACCGGTTCCCTTCTGTCTCCAAGGCTTTCTACCGCCTCCGGAAACTTCGCTTCTTGTCTTGGCCTTCTGTGTTCCCTGACGCTTGTCTGCAAGCTGGTGAACAACTGCCATATGAAGAAGGTGCTCATTAATCTCTGTACCAAAAACCTTGTCAGAAAGATCGATTGTGCTTACCTTCTCGCCTTCTTTATTTAATACATCTACGCTAGGCATTTCTTATCTCCTTTCCGATTCAGGCTTTAACAGAATCCTTAACGATGATTAAGGCCTTCTTTGGTCCTGGAACTGCGCCCTTGATGAGAAGAAGATTCTTCTCAGGATCAACCTTAACTACCTGAAGATTCTGAACAGTAACTCTTACATGTCCCATATGTCCAGGCATTCCCTTGCCCTTGAATACACGGCTAGGTGTTGAGCAGGAACCATTTGAACCCTGATGACGATGGAACTTTGAACCGTGTGCCATAGGTCCTCTGTGCTGGTTGAATCTCTTGATGGCACTCTCGAAGCCCTTGCCCTTTGAAATACCTGTGCAATCTACATGATCGCCTTCAGCAAATGAGTCAACCTTGATCTCACTTCCTACTTCATAAGAAGAAATATCATCAAAGCGGAACTCTCTTAAATACTTCTTTGGAGAAATTCCAGTCTTATCGAAAAGACCTTTCTGCGCTTTGTTTACGGCATGTCTGTGGGCAACGGTCTTTACGCCGTTCTTGTCCTTTGATACAGTCTTGACCTTTGAATCCTCAAAGCCTACCTGAACTGCGTTGTAGCCGTCATTGTCCTCAGTCTTGATCTGAGTAACAACATTAGGCTCAGCACGAAGTACAGTAACAGGAATGAGTTCGCCGTCTTCTGCGAAGATCTGTGTCATGCCGACCTTCTTTGCTAAGATACCTTTGTTCATACTTTTTCCTTTCTACAGCGGAATGTTCATATCATCTTTGAAAGCGGAACATTCATACTAGAGCATTGCGGCGGTGCGTATATCGCGCACATGCAAGCTATTAATATTTAGAACGGGGTGATTCCCGATTCTATCGAATGGATTGTTTTGACTTATTTCTCTAACATCTTAATCTTGATGTCAACACCAGCAGGCATTTCAAGTCTTGAAAGTGTCTCTACTGTCTTCTGTGAAGGAGAGAGAATATCGATAAGTCTCTTGTGTGTTCTCTGCTCGAACTGCTCACGGCTGTCCTTGTACTTATGTACTGCACGAAGGATTGTGACAACTTCCTTCTTTGTAGGAAGCGGTACAGGTCCGGAAACTGCGTCTCCGTTCTTCTTTACCGTATCAATAATCTTCTGTGCGGACTGGTCTACAAGCTCATGATCATAGGCCTTTAATGTGATACGCATTGTTGCTGCCATTTTAATGTAACTTCCTTTCAAAAATATGTTATGACTTCTGCCTTTATACGCTTCCGGGTGTGTCCTGATTTCTCAGTAAAAAATAACATCTCTATGGTCAAGCCCTAGAAGATGTCCACGCGGTGTTTCTATTGCGCGGGTAGACTTACGCATACGGCCTGTCGTCAGGTTCAACTTGACATTTGCTCAGCGTAAAAACCCGATCCGCCATATCTCACACATGCCCGTACATGCCTTTTAAGAAATACGGTTTGCGGCAACCTCACGCTTCATAGCTATCAGTGTCACAGCAAGTGCTACTATACAACGGATTTATGTAATTCGCAAGTAAAATTTATTTTATTTTGTACTTTTTTCGATACAAAAATATTTTTTCATTTTAGCAACCAATTTCTATAATGTGGTAGCTGTTTTTATAAAAAGGTAACCCGTCCAGATGCTCCACATGGTAAAACAAGCCCTGATGCGCTGACAGGCAGCCCGACTTCATCAGAATCTACATTAAAATCCTTGTAGCCAGCTTCGGAAATTGCCGTTGAAAGCATATAGGTGAGTACGCCTGGCTGGAGGCCAGTGGTATAGGAATTTACAAGGAAGAATAACGGCTTTTCAGAAAGAAGCGATGCGCACTTCTGAATCAGTGGAAAGATCGCATCCTCAATCTTCCAGATTTCACCCTTCGGCCCGCGGCCGTATGAAGGCGGATCCATGATAATTCCATCGTATTTATTGCCTCGGCGGATTTCCCTCTCGACGAACTTTGTACAGTCGTCAACGAGCCAGCGGATCTTTGCATCGGCCAGGCTGGAAGAGTTTGCATTCTCATGTGCCCAGGTCACCATGCCCTTTGAGGCATCGACATGTGTAACGGATGCTCCGGCAAGGGCAGATGCTATCGTGGCGCCTCCTGTATAAGCAAAGAGATTTAAGACCTTTATTTCACGCTCTGGATTTTTTTCTGCTGCACCATTTATAATAATAGAAGAAAACCATTCCCAGTTCACTGCCTGTTCAGGAAAAACACCGGTGTGTTTGAACTTGAAAGGCTTCAGATGAAAGGTCATCTCTTTATTAATAGAAGAAAGTGGATAATGTATCGTCCATTCCTCCGGAAGATCAAATATCTCCCACTCACCGCCGCCCTTGTCAGACCTGTGGTAATGGCCATTTAAGTGCTTCCACTGCGGGATGCTTTTCTTCGTGTTCCAGATGACCTGCGGATCCGGACGGAGCAGTATATATTTTCCCCAGCGCTCAAGCTTCTCGCCATCCGAGCAGTCGAGCACTTCAAAATCTTTCCAATTCTCTGCAATTCTCATGATATTTCCTGTCAGCTCTTATTCTTTTCCTTAAGCAGCGGCTTTAATTTCTTATATACTGCGCTGGATTTCTTCGTGTCCTTGTAAAGCTTTGAAAGTCCATTTGCGATTGATGACTTCGTCTTGTACTGATTAATAATAGAAAGAACTTCTGATGGGTTCTCTTCTTCAGAAACTAATGCGCTGATTTCAGAAAGCGTTGCCAGATCCTTTGAAGCAACCTTGCTCTTCTTGGCGGCTTTCTTTTTGCCAGTGCTCTCAGCCTGATCATTATTTATTTTGACAGAAGACTTTTGAGGGGACTGTACAACCTTCGCCTTCTTCTTCGCATCCGCTCCGGAGAATGAAGCCCTGCGCACCTTGATATCCATATTTTTCCAGAAAGACCGGAGGCAGTCATAACCCGTGTCATGTGAAACAATAATATATTCAGAATCGCCCTGGTATTTTCCAATCAGATATCCTAAATATGAGGTGAGCTGAAAATCAAGTGCATTTTTCGTCCCGGCACTTACCTTCATCGTTTTAAAATTCGCACCCTTCTTCAATACCTCCTCAATAAAGTCGAGCGAAATGTTTTTTCTGTTTTCAGAGAAAAACATGACAATCGTGTCACCCGTTGAGACGCCATCGAGATTCTTCATGTCATCTGTGCTGATATTTTCAAAATCAACAAGAAAGTAATTCATTTTTTCTCCTTACAAAACGATGTCGAAAATGGTTCCTTTCAAAGAAATCCAAACCTTCATATATAATTAGAAGATACTGTCATACAGATCTCTTCCGTACGCTGTCTCCTCCGGAAGCCCCGGGACAATCTTAAACGTGCGCTGTCCTCCTGACATTCTCTCTGCCTTCAGGAATACTGACTCGTCCTTCATATGCTCAAGGACATTCTCTGCAAAGGTAAAGAAATGTGTTACGAAGAAAACTTCAATACCGTCTTCGACAAGTGCATTCACAATTTCACGGCAGATTTCAGAACCTTCCCTTTCATTTGTAGACTGGAAAGATTCGTTAAACAAAATCAGCGCATTGCTTCTGATCCTGTCTGCAATCCCACTCATGCGGAGCAGCTCTTCATCAAGCTTGCCGCTCTTCATCGTCCTGTCCTCAAGCTTTGAAAAGTGAGTGAAGATTCCACTTACCACATGGCTCTCGAAGCTTTGTGCCATGACAATACATCCAGACTGAGCCATCATCTGGGCCTGTCCGATACTTCGAAGAAATGTGGATTTTCCGCCCTGATTTGCACCGGTAATAATATATAGTGATTTTCCTTCAGAATCAATATCATTATGTACTGCATTTTCACCCGAAAGCACAACGGTCGCTTCGCTAAGCCCTGCTATATGGCGTTTTTTCATAGTTGAATCAGAAATCAACGGCATACAGTATGATACATTCTTCTCTTTCAAAGTATCTGTGAGGTTTAAGACACCAATGTAAAATCCAATTTCTGTCTGAAGCCTGAAAAGAAAATCCTTCACATTTCCAGCCGCCTCTGTCAGTGTGTCAACGCTCTGGCTCAGTGCAAGGTTCGTCCTGTCAGAAATATCTTCCATTCCTGATTCATCATTTACAGCCAGCGTCACCTTCGGTGCCATCTTCCATTTTATTTTGTTGTCCTCAGAAGTCTTTCGGAGGAGCTGATAACCTGCAAGCGATGCATCATTATCGAAGGTAAGACCAAGCAGCATTCCATCCTTGAATTCGAGCTCGGACACAAGGTCTTTTGCCTTTCTTATGAAATCGTCATCGATTTCCTCCTTGATTTCTGAAAGCAGTCTGTTCATTCCATAAGAAGAAAATGCATTTTTATTCTGGTCTGCAAATTTGCGAAGCTCCTGTAAAAATGGTATGAAGCCTTCAAGGACAGAAACTGCACTCTGAAATCTCGTCGTAAGAATCTGCGAATTCAGCCAGTAGTCCTGCTTTTTCGTAGCATCAAGAGCTTCGGATGCAATTTCATAAAGCTTCTTAAATTCCTTCGGTTTTGCAAATGCATCATTTAGGATTTCCTGACGATATGTGATTTCCGAGCTATCAGTAAGATACCGAAACATTACTTTGCGTACTGCGCCATAAATCACGTCATCGCCCTTTGCCATTGCCTTGAAAATAATGTCCAGTGAAAGATCAGAATTCAGGGGCTCGATTTCTTCTTCAGTCAAATCATCAAGATTGAAATCGCTGTTTTTTAATAAAAGATAGACGTTCATTTTGCAAGCCTTTCTTTTAAATCACTATAGGTAAGATGGTATTTCCTTGCAATATCCTCGGCATAGGCAATGCCATCCGAAGCCCTGCGTGAAATATGATAGCTCCGCTCACCCGGAATATCCTTATTTATCCCGGCAACATAGCTTACCGTATGCTCATCAAATGTCGAAAGTTCATCAAGGAAGGTGACTGAAAGTGCAAGGCATCCTTTTTCAGAAAGATCCTTCATCATAATTCTTCCAAGCTCAAGTGCATCCTTCAGTGTCGTAGAAGAAAATATTTCATTAATAATAAGTACGCTTCGATTTGTGGTCTTTTCAAGAATGGATTTTAACCTTATGAGTTCATCCTTTAATTTACCATCGTGAGCCACTGCATTTTCTTCCATATTAAAATGCGTGAAGATGTGATCGGGAAGGAACATCTTTGCTGCGCTCCCTGGTACTGAAAGCCCCAGCGATGCAAGATAGAAAAACTGGCCAAAGCTTCTTGCAAATGTAGTCTTGCCTCCCTGGTTCGGACCGGTAAGGACGATGATCTTTTCAGGAGAATGAAGTTCAAAGCTGTTTGTCACAGGATGATTTTCTTCGAATACGAGATTTCTCGCAAGCACTAGGTCAAAACAATCTTGGCAGAAAACATCCGTCGTATCGTTTGAAATTTCCGGATAACAGAAAGAAAGTCCTGTCCTTTTTACAGATGAAATATAAGTCTGCCAGGAAAGATAAAAATGAACTTCACGTGAAAAACGGCTGACAGTCTTGTCATTAAAATAAAGATGCTTTGTAATAAATTCATCTAATTCCTTGAATACATCCTTATTCCACTGGGCAATCATGGAATATAAGTCACGGCTCACATTCGGGGAAATCCTGCTCTCACTCATATGCTCGCTCGTATATCTTTTTTCACCATTGATATTGAATCGCGAAAAGAGGCTCTCAATCTCAGTATTCATATTCCGCTGGTCATCAAATGGTCGGATATTGACTGTCCTGTCGCTCACGCGCATGACGACGTTAATATTCTGAAATTTTCCAATGAGATCCTTCGTATCACGGTAAAAATCCTGGAAATCAGGTGATGAAGCATAGTCTGCCAGGTATTCATTAAAAGCCCGAAGGCCCCTCGAAAGAATCCGCTTGCCTCTCACGAAATTTGCCATATTCAAGATAATACGGCAGTACCTGTTCGCAAGCCCGAGTGCACCTGCCTTCAGGTAGTAATCATTCTCAAATCCATGAAGCTTGGAGAGCTTCGTCTGAATCTCTGCCATCTTCTCTTCCGTCTCGTTTATGTTCTCGGCGAAAGAATGATAAAGCTCAAAAAAATCCGCATTGTCAAAATCCCTGCAGATTTCCTGGCGATACCTTACCGCCTCAATATCCGTAAGCGGCTGATAATAGACATCGGAAAAGCCATAGGCTTCATTTGACTTTATGAGCTTATCAAATACCTGGTCAAGATTCAGATCCAAGAATTTTCTCTCACCAGAATCTTCTTTTTCACTACCTTCAACCTGTGGAGATTCATAGAGAATACTGTAAAATTCCTTCATTTAGTCCCCTTTTATCACAATATTTTCTTTATAAACAATGGTAATATATCCCAAAACATATTGCCATTTTCATTGAAAAAAAAAGCAATATTGTTTTCATAAAACTTATGATAATACGAGAACAAAAAATAAACAAGTTAAAAAAACTGAATTATTTAATATTTTCTATTTACACTTGATAACCGTTCAAAAGCCGAAAATATAAGGAAGACGGCAAATGCCATCACAATAAAAAATATGGCAAAATTCTGATTTACTGTAACCGAAAAAAGTCCTGGATTTGCAATTTCTGACGAAAGATAGGTCACTGTAATAAGCATCGTAAGAAAAAACGGAACCGCCTTGATCATCCATTCAGATGAGAACAGCAAAAGTAAAAATATTAATTTCCAGATAGAAAACCCAGTCGAAAAAATCAGAAATGCATCAAAAATATAAATAAACAGACTGATAAAAGTATCTGCATTTTTTTGAATAATTGAGATAAAGAAATCTACAATGAAAATCACAAGCAATATCTTTATTATTGTACTTTGACAGACGGTCTCAAAAAGCTGAACCCATACTGGCTCGACTGAAATATCCTTTGGAGCAGAATAACATAGGAAAACTGCCGCTACGGTAAGCATAATAAAACCTGCGAATGCAAAATAACTTCTATTATTTATGGCAGCACCCATGGGCTTATGAAAGATCAGTTTTCGAAGTTCATGAATGACTTCATCCATTGACTGGTACCGGTCATCAGGATCATAAGCTGTCATTTTTAAGATTATTTTTGAAAAAGCTTCAGAAGCTTTTGACGGAGCAGGAAATTCTGTATCTCGCGAATACTGTTTCTCGATACATGGACTGCTTTCGTCAGAAAATGGAAATCGCATTTTATTCATCAGGACATAGAGTACCATGCCAAGCGAATATTCATCAATAAGTGAGTCATATTCTTCCTCACCATTTATTTTTAATACCTCAGGCGCAGCATAACCATTTGTATATATTGTCGTCTCAGCAAGTCCGGTCTCTGTCACCTTTGACATACCAAAATCGCCAAGACAGTATTTCTTCATGCTCTCATGATAAAAAATATTTTCAGGCTTGATGTCCCTGTGAATCATGCCTTTCTTATGAATGTCCCTGAGTGCTAATGCAATATCAAATGCAAGCGAAAGCACTTCCTTCTCGTTGCCATTATTTAATGCATCCGGCACAAAAAAACTTCTGCCATTTTTCCGGTACTGTTTTATCGGAACAAGTTTCTCCATCAGGATGAATTGAAGGCGAAGAGACTTGGTCTCTGTATTATTACTTACATTCCCGGCCTTTATGGAAGTAATCTGATCTGAATCATCGAAGCCAATATTTAGCTCGATAAATTTGTAAATATGAATAATATGAAAGGTCACGAAACCCTTGACATGATTTATATTCTCTCCAAAGCCATTTTTATCATAGTTCTGCCCGTTGAAACCAATCACCTTCAACGCATATTCAGTATCCGGCTTTCCTTTCTTCTGAACAGCATAAATAAAAGCAGATGAACCCTTTCCTATTTCTATAGGAAATCCGTTTTCTCTTTTCAGAGAATAATCAGAAAAAGGGTATCCCTGCTTTTCAAGTTCATTAAGAATTGAATTTCTTTCAGCTCTATTCCAAATTTCCATAAATCATTTTTTCTGAAAGAGATTCAGATTGCCTTTAAGAAAGAGAATATTATTAGAAACCAGGAACATACCATCTAATGTTCTTTTGAATGCATATAATCCCAGATCCTTAAGTTCAAAATTTATATTGCCATCATTTACTACGAAATCGTTTCTGTTCGTAATATCATATATACGCCAGTCCTCGTCATAGTCCTTCTTCAGGAATACAGCAAAAATCAGAAATCCTGACAGATAAAAGCTGTCGCCACTGCCGAAGACAAGTGTAAATGAATCATCCATAATCTTTGGTGAACGCCGTCCATCGAAGCCGGCATTTATCTTTTTTCCATTTAAATAAGTACCATTCAGACTATTTAAATCAGTGTAAAACCAGATGCCGTCCTTCATCTCAAATACGCCCTGCTCACGGCTGACTGTCTTCAGGCTGACAGAAATATCCGGATGATTGTCCTCAGTCTGCCTGCCGACAGTCCATCTAGGCTTCTCATCGAGATTGTACTCTTTGATTCTTCCACTCTCCAATACAAGTAATTTGTTGCATGAGATTTCACTCATCGTTTATGCCCTCCAATTCTTTCAAAAAATCCTTGACTTCCGGATCATCAAATTCACGGAAAATATCAAGCGTATATCGCAATAAATCATCTGGATCAAAATAGTTTTCTGAACTGTTCTGGTTCGTTTCAAAATGACTGTCCGGACGAAGCCTGCCCTCCATCTCTGCACTGTCAAGTGCAAACATAATCAGCCCTTCAAATGTATTTTTTGAATAAAGCGGCTCCATATGTGCAAGCTGTAAAAGCTCGTCAACCTCCTCATGCGTCATGCTGAGATGAATGCCAAGAGAAATGATCTTGTTCCTGTTTGGATGCCAGGTGCCATTCTTTATTTCATAAACTGTATGCTTTAGTGATGATGACCATCCCTGTCCCAAAGAAAGTTTCTCAATATTTTCAGTATAATTTGCTGCAATAAACATATTTACCGCTGCAAAGAGCTTTGAATATGCTTTTGAAAAAACGTTGCTATTTTCAATGATAAACCGCTGCAATGCATCCTCATTCCTGACTTCGTACAGCTTTTGATTAACGATTTCTGTACTGATATCCGGAGAATCGCTTCCTTCTATATTTAACGTCTCGGCATTTATTTTTTCAAGAATCTCATCGTATTTTTCAGACCTGGTTTCAGGCGGCTCGTTCTTTATTACATAAATCGCCACACAATCACCCAGCGTCTTTGAATAAAGTTCCGAATACCGTCCATATCTCGTAAGGAGCTTATTTGTCTCTGGCAGATCATATCCTGCCACAAGCGCAACTTCAATAAATTTCTCCCTGTCTCTAGGTATAGACCCTTTCAGCCATTTGTCAAGCATTACACGGCTCACATGGCATTTCTCTGCAAATACCTTCTTTGAAAGTGGACTTTCACTTACGATTTCATTAATCTTTTTCTGCCATAGATTTTTCTGATCCTGAATCATGGGTAGCACGACCTCCTTCAGTTCATCGATGTCTTCACATCTGGAAATCTGATCCTTCACAAAAATTGTTTCATTTGAGATATTTATCATCTCGTGCTCCCATGTTATCAGAAAAAAGCTTATTTATTTTGCAGTTCAAGTTTACTAAGTACTTCGAGCCTGTTATAGTAGCTTGCTATCACAAAAACAAATAATGCAGCAAATATGATGCCTATATGATAATCGTATATTTTGTGAAGAAATGCAAGATGTCTTGTAATATTTTGAAGATCAAAAAATAAAAGTCCTATACCAAGAGTGGCAAATGCAAGTGATGCTGTTTTGAATTTTTTATGGATGAAAACCGCTGCAGAAATAAGTATGAGTACAAGCATAATAATATTCCAGAAAGGCAGAGGCTTTGAATGAGGAATAAAGCCTTCGAAGGATAAAAAAGACAAGATCACTGCAGCAATAAAGTCTTCAATATACTGGACCTGATAGTCTTTTTTAATAATGTCCATTTCCAGAAGACGCTCTGCTCTCGTAGATGAGTCATTGCAGGACGCTTTCGCTTTTCCGTCACCACCTGCTTGTGCTGTTATGTCACCACTGGCACGTACTGTTTTATCACCAATGGCCTGTACTGTTCCGTTGCCAATTACCTGTGCTGTTTCATTACCATCATTAATTTCCTGCGCCAATCCAACAGCATCGGTTTCAAAGCTCCTCTGTTTTTTATAGAACTCAAAATTAGAAAAAATCTCATGAATCTGATATATGTCCGAGAACCGATACTTCTGTTCAAAAGCACACATTTGGCGCACAAGATCATTCAATGAATTTGAAAAACTGCTGCACTGTGGAAAAACATAACCTTTAAAAAATAAACTGCTATACTTCCTACAAATGATTTGGAACTTTTTATTTTTGTTCCTCATTCATTTGATAGTTGAAGTATAGCAGTAATTTTTTAAGGGTTTTTCAGCTGAAGTTTACACTAGAAGCATTCAGTGCACGTATCTTGCCCTGTATTCCATATTGATGTCTTTGATTTCCTTCTCACCATTGATGTAGGCTTCATACATGTCTGCCTGACCGCAGGCACCACAGCCATCACATGAACCACAGCCACCAAGGGCTTCAGAAACTATTTTTGCCCGCTCTTCTCGAGTAGTATCCTTTATCAATATACTCTGCATTATTCTGCCTCCAAAACACACGCCCAAATTATCTCTTATTCGACTTCCTCCAGATATGTGCCTTCTCAGCATCAGCGATGAGCTCGTCACGAAGATCTGGATGTGCAATGCCGATGAGGGCTTCTGCTCTCTGCCATGTGGTCATGCCCTTTAAGTTTACCATGCCGTACTCTGTGACTACATACATAGTATTTGCTCTCGTGTCTGTGACTATCGTTCCGTTATCAAGTGTAGGAAGAATACGGCTCTTGAGTTCACCTGTATGCTTGTCCTTAAATGTAGATGAGAGGCAGATAAATGACTTGCCGCCCTTTGAAAGATATGCGCCGATTACGAAATCAAGCTGTCCGCCTGCGCCTGAAATCTGACGGAGTCCTGCCGACTCTGCACCAATCTGGCCATAGAGGTCGACATTAATTGCATTATTAATAGAAATAAAATTGTCAATCTTTGCGATATTGTACATGTCGTTTGTGTAATTTACAGGAGCAGCCATACATGATGGGTTGTCATCAAGGAAATCATAGAGTTTCTGTGAGCCTGATGCGAATGCGTAGGTCTGACGGTAGCGGTCGATATTCTTGTGCGCGCCTGTAATCTTGCCAGCCTCTGTAAGGTCAACGAAGGCATCTACATACATCTCAGTATGAACGCCGAGGTCCTTCAGGTCAGACTCTGCAATCATCTTTCCGACTGCATTTGGCATACCGCCGATACCAAGCTGGAGGCAGGCACCATTAGGGATTTCATTTACGATCATCTCAGCAACCTTCTTGTCGACGTCAGAAGGCTCGCCTGCTGCAGGGATGACATCAAGCGCATCGTCACTTTCGATAATGTAATCAACATCCTTGATATTTACATCTGTCTCAAAACCGCCAAGACAGCGGGGCATGTTCTTGTTTACTTCTACGATGACTACATCTGAAATCTCGATTGCAGCCATAAGGTGTGAAGCGGAAATTCCAAAATTGAAATAGCCGTGCTTGTCCATAGGTGTAGTCATGAGAACGCAGACGTTCATGTGACCGATGTTCTCACGGTAATAACGTGGAAGCTCTGAATACTTGATCGGCATATAGAAAGCTGTATCTGTAGCGCAGAGCCTTCTCTCAATACCTGACATATGAACGGAATTCCATGTGAAGTGCTCTTTCGCATCCTCTCTCTTTAAGACCTCAGGAAGATGCCCTAAAATGCCGCCGTAAAGGTTTACATCATGAAGCTCGTCAGTCCTCTTTGCAAGAGCCCTGTCAAATGCGAATGGAGTATTCTCCGTAAATCCCATCTGTACGAGGTCGCCGCTCTTTACAATCTTTGCAGCTTCATCTGCTGAAATAAGCTTCTTTTTGTATTCCTGTTCAAAATCCATTTTCACTGCCTCCAAATAAAAATACTTTCGGACAAAGCAATTCGGCGAATCAAAATCTAATAAGAAAACACTCCGAATGCTAAACACAACTAAATAAATTTAGCATTATTTCTAATGAATTTCAATATTATAAAAGCTAGATGCAGTGTTAATGTATGTAAAAAGAAAAGCAACACCTGATTACATGTGCTGCCTTATATAAATATTAACTATAATGATTTCTGCCTGAAGAATATTTGGAATATCTTTATAGGCACTATTTCACTTTCCACCCATCGATAGTCTGCTCTTTGCTCGAGAAATTTGCACCGATTTTTATTATTTCCTTGCCACTTGAAATATATGGCACGGCATAGCCCTTATCTTCTATCTGTGAGAGGGCTTCATCTGCGGACTTATCCTGCTTGAATTCAAAAATATAAATATATTTATCCGTCTCTATTATGCAGTCGCTCCTGCCCCTCGATGAGTGCACTTCTGCTCTGACATACTGTCCCAAAATAGTAAAAATAGCATAGAGGATATTCCGCCACTGCTGCTCGTTCGATGGCACTTCACCTTCATAATACGGTATGCTTGCAAGCAGTGCCTTTATCATAGTCATAAATGATTCCAAATCTCTATTTTCAAGATACCCCGTCATTCTATCTGCACTAAAGCCATTGTCAGGAGCCTCATACTTAGGACTTGAAAGCGGGATCAGGCATTCAAGGAACCCGTACTTAACTTCATTATTTGGAAATGCGAGCTTATATGACTTGAATTTTTTATCGTATCCGACAATTGTGAGATAGCCCGCTTGATAAAATAGGGGTATGAAATCTGCCTGGTCCGCACGGTAATTTTCCATCCTACCCTTTGTCGCACTGATTCCATCCGTAAGCTCGCTTACCGGCCTGCCGGATTTCATGATAGTATTTATAAGAAATGTAGGCGTTCCAGTGCCGAACCAGTACATCTCAAAATCCTTACCTTCAAAGCAGTTAAGAAGGCTGAATGGATTATATACCCCTACTCCACCTGCACTGAAATGATAACCATCATAATTCTTCTTTAATTCATCTAAGCATTCTACTTTAGAAATATCATTATATTTTGCGAGCTCGTCTATTTCCGGTAGAAATGCATTCTCGAGTTCATCTTCTGTAATGCCACAAATTCCAGAAAATTCCTCTCTTAAAGAAATATCATTAAGCTGATTCAGATCAGAAAATAATGAAATCTTACTGAACTTTGTGACTCCGGTAATGAAAACCATTTTTAAATATGGATCGGCATCCTTCAAAGATCCATAGAATCCTTTTAGTTTGTCTCTGTTCTTTTCTTCCAAATCATTATTTACGGATAGATTGTCAAGTAATGGCTTGTCATATTCATCAATTAATATGACAGATTCCTTCCCTGTTTTTTCCTTTATGCCAGCAACGAGATATAATAGCTGCATACCATAGGAGTCTTCCATGTTTCTATTAATTCCAAATCTCTCATAGCTGTCTCTTAAAATGGAATTCAGCATCTTGTCAAGCTCATCTTTTTGCCTGTAATCGCCTGTAGCAAAGCTAAAATGAAGAACTGGGTACTCTTCCCAAGGGGATTTGCTCTTTTCTTCAAATTCAGAGATTTTTAATCCTTTGAATAATTCCTTCTTCCCCTCAAAATATGCTTTCAGTGTTGATAAAAAAAGGCTTTTTCCAAAGCGTCTCGGACGGCTTAAGAAATAAAAAGTTCCGCCATCCAAAAGAGCAGGTATATACCCCGTCTTGTCTATATAAATAAATTCTTCTTCTATTATTTTTTCAAATGACTGCACACCTATTGGAAGTTTTCTCATACCAAAACCTCAAAAAAATAATAATTTTTATAATTATAACATCTAGTCATTGAATTTTCATTAAAATATTCATCAATGTCTATCTGCTTTTCAGTATTACTAACACGAGCTCAGGCTGGTTATTTATCCTTACTGGAATAATGCTGTTCCCAACTCCCCTGCTTACAATCATCGTAGCATTGCCTTCTTTATATTCGCCCAAATCATATTTTGGAAACATTCCCTGGTCCGGTGCATAAAGCCCTCCGATGAATGGAATCCTCACCTGTCCGCCGTGCGCATGGCCAGTTAGTACGAGTTCTATACCTGATGATACATAATCTTCAAAAATCTCCGGTCTGTGTGAAAGGAGGATAGAATATTTTCCTTCCGTATCAAGCTCTCTTAAAAGCGGCTTTACATCCTTATTTATCAGTCCGTTTTCCTTCCTTGCAAATTCCAAATCATCTATTCCGATAAGTTCAATACTATCACCTTCTTTGTTTAAGTCTACTGCCTTGTCATGAAGGACATTTACACCGGTTTTTTTTAATCCATCTTCCAGCTGTTCAAATGATTCAGTACCCTGAAGCCATGCCTCGTGATTCCCAGTCACATAATAGCACGGTGCTATGTTCTGAAGAGACTCTGCACTTCGGATGTCATTTGAAGCATTTTTTTTTCTTCTCATTTATGCTCCTTCAATATTAGCACGAAAGCTACTGTCAAAACCGCGGCTATGAATACATATGGTCCTTCACATATAAGGAATCCAATGATTCCCTTTGAGAATGCCATATCCCCATAAGTCTCCATGAAACCATGACGTGCCCTGACGGCATAAAATATATCAAATAAGATACAGCTAGAATAAATTATTATTACAAGTATCCGTTTTATTATTTTCTTCATGATTATTAAAATGCATTCCAGATAATGGCATAAACTGCATCCATGTCATCACCAAGTCCTATGCCAATTCATCTCGTACCTAATATTCTGCCCTCTTTCAATAACATAATGTTGCTTTATTTCTTTTGCACCTCCAATTATCACAGAACGTTTGCTGATGAAAGACTTTCCTTCAGTTTATTCACGGCCTGGGTACCCTGATTATATGGCTGGCCAAAACGGGTAAAATTTAGTTAATTTTTTGTTAAATCCCATATTTTCAACATTTTTTAGATGAATTTCATAAACAGTTTGCCTTAATTTATCTAAAATTTTACGATTCAAATCTAAACAAATATTATTCAAACTAGAATAATTGCACTAAAATAAATCTGTAATGATTCTAATTAACAATTTTTTAATTATGCCCATAAATATGCTATAATACTGAAATATTATTTGAGTTTTTTTGAAAGGAAAAATTATGGAAAAAGAAGTATTAAAATCAGAAAATGCACCAGCTGCACTTGGACCTTATTCACAAGGAATAAAGGCCGGAAATACGATATATGTTTCAGGACAGTTAGGACTTGATCCTGCAACAGGAAAATTCCCTGGAGATGATGTCGAGTCACAGACGCACCAGAGCCTAAAGAATATTGAAAACATCCTTAAAGAAGCAGGCGCTTCCCTTGCCAATGCAGTCTCTGTTACGGTTCTTTTAGATGATATTTCAGATTTCTCTGCAGTAAATAAAATATACAGTGAATATTTCACTGAACCTTATCCTGCCCGCGCATGCTTCGAAGTCGCAAAGCTTCCTGCAAATGCAAAAATCGAAATTCAGGTAATAGCCGTAAAATAAAAATTCCCCAGTGCTTTCACACTGGGGATAAAAGAAATATGGAAACCGAACTGAATTCAGCCTCTATCAGATGAATTTTTCGTCGACGATTGTGAGGACTTCGTCAACCTTTGCAAGCTCTTCTCTTATCTGGTCTGCAGTGATGATGAGAGGCGGAGTGATAAGGAACATATTCTCATGACCGAATGTCATGAAGCCACGCTCCTTAAGCATGCCGAGGATCTTTCCCATGATTCCTTCTGGATCTTTTCCAAACGGAACTATTGGCTCTCTTGTCTCCTTGTCCTTTACAAGCTCTACGCTTGAGAAGAGACCGATGTATCTCACATCGCCGACGCACTTATGGGAAGCCTTTATCTTTTCAAGCTCTTCGCCTAAGACTTTTCCTACTTCCTGTACATGCTCTTCCATATTGTGGTCAAGATAATAATGAACACATGCTACACCTGCAGCGCAGGCAAGAGGATGACCATTATATGTAAGACCGCACTTAAGGACATGATCATCAAAGTATGATGCAATTTCCTTGCTTACTACGACACCGCCGAGCTGTACATATCCGCAGGTAACGCCCTTTGCAAATGTAACGATATCAGGCTTTACATCAAAATTCTGGAAAGCAAACATTTTTCCTGTACGGCACCAGCCTGCCATTACTTCATCGCAGACCATCAGGATTTTGTACTTGTCGCAGATTTTTCTGACACCAGGAAGATAATTCTTTGGCGGAATGATGACTCCGTTCGTACCTGTGATTGTCTCCATGATGATAGCTGCGATATTGTCCTCGCCCTCATACTGAATCTGCTCTTCGAGTTTTCTGAGCATAAAATCGCAGTACTCATCCTCTGTCATAGGAAGATTGTCCCTGTAATAGTAAGGTGTAGGGAATTTTATAAATCCTGGAATACCTGGCTCAAGAGGGAATCTCCTCTGCTCGCCTGTGAGATTTCCTGCACCGAATGATGAACCATGATATGAACGATATCTTGAGAAAATCTTATTTCTCCCAGTATACATTCTTGCAATCTTTATGGCATTTTCATTAGCATCTGCACCTGCATTTGTGAAGAATACCTTGCCCATATTGTCAGGCATCAGGCTTATTATCAATTCTGCAAGGTCAGCCCTGTCCTTATCGCCATAGGCCTCGCTTATGAAGGCATATCTCTTAAGCTTTTCTGTGATGGCTTCATTGATTTCCTTATTGCCATAGCCTACATTTGAATTTACATGCATGGCTGACATGTCAGAATATCTATTTCCATCATAGTCATAGATATATATACCTTCCGCATGCTCGATTGGAATAGGATTTAGATCTTTCTGCTTGTTCCAGGACTGCAGAACATACTTCTTCTGCTTTGCCTTAATCTCATCAGATTCTGCTGACATTTTCTGCTCCTCTCATACTGAAAAATTAATCTGTGAATTTTGTTTTTACAAATGCCGCAATCATATCGGCCGCATCATCCCTCTTCATTCTGCCCGTATTTACGACCATGTCGTAATTGAACGGGTTATCCCACTTCTTACCATCTGTGTAGAAATTATAATATTTAGATCTGTATCTGTCTGTAGAACGGACAAGCTTCGTCGCCCTTTCCTTTGAGACATGCATCTTCTTCATAATATCTTCAACACAGACTATTTCAGGAGCTTCCACGAAGACTGAAAGCACATTCGGGTATTCTGCCAAGATATCATCAGCACATTTTCCCATAATGATGCAGCTTTCAGACTTCGCAAGTGAACGGATCAAATCTGCCATGATATTAAAAATATTGACATCTGAAATAAAATCCTTTTCATGTGGCTCCAGTACTCCTGTAGCAGGCATTGCCCGAAGGAAGTTCGCAATGTACTTTCCTCTCAGCTTTTCATTTGTCTCTACAAAAACACTTTCATCAATTCCACTGCGGTCGGAAGCCATCGTGATGAGCTGTCTGTCATAGCAGGGAATTTGTAGCTGTTCAGAAAGCCTCATGCCGATTTCCTTGCCTCCGCTTCCGAAGCCTCTTGCTATTGTAATGACATAATTTTTCATTTCAGGCTCCCTTCAAAAAATTGTTAATCAAAGTCCTTTTTCATCAACCTTAAGAACTGCATTAAGCATTACTGATGCGCCTTCTGTGCAGTGCTCAGGTGAAGAATACTCATCCTCGCAATGTGAAAGACCATCTTTTGACTGAACGAAGATCATTGTTGCAGGAAGCATGTATGCTGCAAACTGAGCATCATGACCAGCACCCGAATGAATATACTGATGTGAAACACCGAGCTCTTCGCAGGATTCCTTTACATAGCCGACTAATGTCTTATTCCAGTAAACTGTATCTCTGTTCCATGCCTTCTCTACCTTGCATGTGCAGCCTGACCATTCCTTGTCAGCGCAGCCCTTTACAATTTCAAGAACCTGGTCAAGAACCTTTGGATCTTCATGACGGCAGTCAAATGAGAATTCATAATAATCAGGTACGCAGGTATGAACATTAGGATGACACTCAACCTCGCCTGTCGTATAAACAAGCTCGTCATATCCTAAAGCATCAATCTTCTCATGAAGATAACAAAGTGCCTGAGATGCTGCATAGAAAGCATCCTGCCTCTTCTTCATAGGGAATGTGCCTGCATGTGTAGTACGGCCATAGAACTTAAGAGTGTAGTTAAACATACCAAGTACGCAGTCAACGACACCGATGTCGTTTCCATTATCTTCAAGAATAGGTCCCTGCTCGATATGTGTTTCGAAGTAGCACTCATACTTGTCAGGACTTAGTCTATACTTCTTGTCACCCTTGAAGCCAGACTTGTCAAGAGCTTCACCGAATGTAGTAGTATGGTCGATGATTGACTTTGAAGCCATCATATCTTCATATTTGAAGCCTGTCTTTATTGTATCAGGAAGATAGTCATAACATACGATGCCTGAACACATCATAGCTGGAAGATAAAGTGAACCTTCCTCGTTTGTCCATACCATTGCAGTAAGAGGATGCTTGTGAGGAATATTCTTCTCTACTACTGTTTCGAGAACTTCCATTGCACTCATGACACCGAGGATACCATCGTAGTTTCCGCCGTTCCTGACTGAGTCGCAGTGGGATGCCATGACGATTCTCTTTGCATTTGGATCAGAACCAGGGATTGTGGCATACATATTTGCAACATCATCGATTTCGATTTCTGCGCCGATTGCCTTCATTCTCTTTATGAATTCATTTCTTGCCTGAATAGCAGCAGGAGAAAGTGAATATCTTGTGATTCCGCCGTGGCCTGCATCGCCATACTGTGAAAATGTCTTAATCTTGTCTGTCATTCTTTCCAAACTTGCTGTATACATATTAAACACCAACCTTTCTAAATTGTGTTTGTAGAAATATTTTTTGAGCTAATGCTCAGTGTTACTGATAATAAATTTTTACGCGGCAGCGCTCTTCATTCAGCCTGCCTTAAGGGAAGCCTTGTCTACTCTCTTGCCCGGGCTTATAGAATTTGCCGGACATACGAGCATGCATAGCTGGCAGCCTACACACTTCTTTGGATTCATAATAGGTTTCTTTGTCTTTTCATCCAGAACTAATGCCTGATGTCCGCCATCGAAGCATGAGATAACGCACCTGCCGCAGCTAATGCAGGTTTCCCGGTCAAACTTTGGAAACTCTATCGTAGAACGATTGAGCTCGTCTGAAGAAACTATCTGTGGAAGCGCTTTTCCGATGAGTTCATTTATACTCTTCATTCCGGCTTTAGCAAGGTAGTCCTTCATTCCTTCTATCATGTCTTCAACGATTCTGTAGCCATATTCCATGACTGCTGTCGTGACCTGGATAGTGCCGGCACCGAGGCTCATGAATTCTGCTGCATCGATATAGTTTTCAATGCCTCCCATAGCGCTTATAGGCTTTCCAGAAATTTCAGGGTCCTTCTCAAGATCTGCCGTGAACCTAAGTGCAATAGGCTTTACAGCCTTTCCAGAATAGCCGCTCACACAAGATTTTCCATCGACCTTTGGCTCACTTATAAATGAGTTCAGGTCAATATTCATGATGGATTTCACTGTATTTATAAGAGCTATTCCGTCTGCCCCAGATTCTAGTGCGGCCCTTGCAGGAACTGTCATATCAGTGATATTGGGAGTCATCTTTGCAAGGATAGGTTTCTTTGTGCCCCGCCTTACTGCAGCTGTAAATTTCTTCACGAGCTCTACATTTGTTCCGACATCAGAGCCTAAATTCTCGCCCACCATCTGCGGGCATGAAAAATTTAGTTCCAGGATGTCTGCTCCGCTTTCATCACAGACCCTTGCCAGGTATTCCCATTCTTCTTCATCCTGTCCCATGATTGAGGCAATCAGAAGCTTTGATGGGTAATCTCTCTTCAGGTCTCTGAAGAATTCAAGATTTTCTTCAAGCGTGTGAGTAGATGTCTGCTCTGCATTCTTGAAGCCTATCATTCTCGTGTCTTCCTTTGTGAGAGTGGAAAACCTCGGGCTCACTTCATCTGGTATGAACTTACATACTGTTTTGAAGCAGACACCGCCCCAGCCAATATCAAAGGCCTTTTTAACCATCTCATAGTTGCTGCCGACGACTGAAGATGAAAGAAGGAAAGGATTCTCAAGATGAAATCCACAGAAATCTGTTTCAAGGGAAACATCCTTTGTATCAGGAATCTCCTTCTCAGTCTCGCTTAAGGATTCAAGGCAGCCTATAATGTCGACTGCATTATCTATCTTACCTCTAACGCACTCATTCATGCATTTCCCGCTGCAGCTCGTGCAATCTATTTTTTCTGGCATGAGGCGGAGAGCTCCGTCCTCATTTTTGAAATATAGTGCTCTTAAAATTCTGCCACAATCAATTCCGGAATTACACGCCTTTGTGCAAGCTGGATCTGAACAGAGTAGACATCTCGATGCTATTAGTCTCGCTTTTCTCATTCCGTCCTTCATAAAAATCACCCTCAATCCAAAAAGGTTATTTTTCAGCTTCTAGGTATTCTGTGTACGAACTTGCCCATTCCAGGCTTTCCTACGAATTCGCCGTCATCATATACAAGGTTTCCACGAAGGAAAGTCTTTACAGGATAGCCGTGAAGTGACTTTCCTTCCCAGATGGTGTGGTCATAGTCGCTGTGCATATTGTTTACGCTGATTGTGAAATCCTTTGTAGGATCATAGAGAACGATATCAGCGTCCTTGCCAACCTCGATTGCACCCTTGTCAGCACATCCGAATATCTTTGCAGGATTTGTAGAGCAAAGCTCTACAGCTCTCTCAAATGTAATCTTTCCTGAATTTGCTGCATCAAGCATATAAGGATAAAGGTTCTCAACACCGGCGCAGCCATTAGGAATCTTTGAGAAATCATTTAAGCCCCAGTCTTTTTCAGCCTGCTGGAATGGGCAGTGATCTGTTGCGACTGTATCTATGAAGCCTGCCTTGATTGCCTTCCAGAGAGCCTCTCTTGACTCCTCGCCCTTCATTGGAGGTGAGCATACGAAGTTTCTTCCATCTTCTCTCTTATAAACATCACAGGTAAATTCAAGATACTGAGGACAGGTCTCTACATATATTTCATAACCCTCTGTCTTTGCCTTTATTATTTCATCAAGACCTTCCTTGTCTGACATATGAACGATATATACAGGAGCGTTCATACTCTTTGACCAGTGAACTACTCTCTTGTCTGCCTCAGCTGCAACGAACTCTGGACGGCTCATGTAGTGATACCAGGCAGAAGTCTTTCCTTCCTTTAAGTACTCAGCAGTACGGATATCAATAAGGTCTGGGTTCTCGGCATGAACATTTATCATGGCACCGAGCTCTTTAGCGCGGAGCAGAAGCTGGCAAAGCGTGCCATCATCAACCATCATTCCTTCCTTCTTGTATACGAGGAAGCACTTGAATGATGTGATGCCTTCCTTTACTGCATCTGCCATCTCATCTATTATCTGACCATCATTTAAGTTTGTGATACAGCAGTGGAATGCATAATCAGAACATGCATCCTTCTCACAAATTTCCTTCTTTGAATTTACGAGGCCCATGATTGTCTCGCCCTTGTGCTGAACAGGATAATCAAAGAATGTAGTAACACCTCCGCATACTGCAGCACGGCTGCCTGAAAGGTAGCTGTCTGCTGAAACCGTTCCTCCGAATGGCATCTGCATGTGGGTATGTGCATCGATTGCTCCAGGTAAAACATATAACCCTGTGGCGTCTTCAACCTTGTCCGCTTCAAATGGAAGATCCTTTCCAATTGCAACGATCTTTTCATTGTCAACCGCTACATCAGCCTTAAACTGCCCCTTTGCCGTTACAACGGTTCCACCTTTAATAATTAGATCCATATGCTCATCTCCTTAGTATAAAAAGAATATAAAAGCCCCGACATCAGTCTGTCCTGATGCCATACCAAAGGACATTACAAATGGCATTATCCGTAATGTCCTCTAATACTAATGGGATTGCCCAGAATTATTTCTGGAAGTTCTCAGGCTTGTATACAAGTACGAGACCTGACCTCTGATAAATCTGTGCGATTTCAACAAGGTCCATGCCGCCTGCATCTGCTGCTGCAAGGTTTGTTACCCATGTAACTCCGAAATCAACTGTTCCGTTATTTACGGCTGTTGTCTCAGCGATATCACCGCCACCGGATACGATGTTTACATTGAGACCGACCTGATCATAGTAGCCATTTGCCTGTGCTACATAGTAGCCCATGAACTGTGACTGCGGTAACCACTTGAGCTGGATAGAAACATCCTTCTTTTCAGGTGAGAATGAAGGTTCATCTCCTGCTGCCTTTGCAGCCTCTATGTACTGAGAATCTCTAATGTCATCAAGTGTGAAGCCCTGAAGCTTGTCAGCTGCAGCTGAATCATCAAGCTGAACATACTTCTTTGCCTGATCAAGTGTCTGCTGCATAGCTGTATCATCCATATTACCGATATCAGTAACTGTGTTGCCGTTCATATCAGTCTGAACGAGCTTTGCAACCTCTGATGCCATGTAATTCTGATGATCCTGTGAAACTGAAGAACCAGCTTCATAAACGATTTCAGCTGCCTTTGCAGGATCAGCTACTGCGTCAGCCCAGCCCTTAAGTGAAGCCCAAAGGAAAGCCTTTACAGTTTCAGGATTTTCTTTTGCAAATGCCTTTGTACAGAAGATGTTATCCTCGAGCATTGCAACACCTTCATCGTTCATATCGATGATGCCGATTGAATCGCCATAGCCGTAGCCGCCATCGTAGTCATTCTGAACTAGTCCAAGCTCGTTATAGGTCATTGCTGATGCAAGTGTGATTGAGTCATCATCAAAGCCATCCATTGTGAAGTCTTCTGAAAGGTAATCTGTAGGCTCACCGTACTTCTGAAGTAATGCCTGAATCTCATATTCATTACCGAGACCCCAGTTACCAACCTTTCCGTCCTCAGCTGCTTTCTTGATGATCTCTTCATTTGACATTGTAGAGCCTGTGTCAGATGATTCATCATCAGTTGTTGCCTCAGCTGTATCTGTGCTTTCAGATGCTGTATCTGAAGATGTATCAGAGCTTGAAGTGTCTGATCCGCAGCCTGCAAAGAGAGTTGCTGCCATTGCTGCCGAAAGCAGTACTGACATGAGTTTTTTGTTCTTTACCATAATTCTGTCCTCCTTTTTTAAGCCTTTCTCTGTATTGAACTAAACCGGGACTTCCGGATTGTTCCAAATGGATTTTGTGATGCCTTAATAATTTTTAATGGCACCACCTTCTTACTGGTGGTATCTCTTCATGACGACTGACTGGACAATCATCAGAACCACATACCAGACGATACCTATAAGGCACGCTGCCGAGATATATACCCAGGCTGCAGAATACTGAGCCTTTACTATATTCTCCCGGATCGCCCTTCCGACACCTGCGACATATTCTGCGAAATATTCAGAAACGACTGTCGTCATGATAGATGCTGGAACTGAAACCTTTAGTGCTATGAAAATATATGGCACTGAGTTTGGAAGGCGGAGCTTAAAGAATGTCTTGCCTTTTCCTGCTGCAAATGTCTTCATGAGATCCTCTGCATAAGGCGGAAGCTCAGTAAGTCCTCTGTAAGCGTTTAATGCCATATCTGCTGCGCAGATAAGGATAACGACTATTGTCTTCGAAACGAATGAACGAACCGATGCTTCTTTTGAAACGTCCCTTGTCCAGTTGTTAAGAACTGGGGCAAGAGCAACGATTGGGATTGATGCAAATGCGCCTATTACTGTAAGACCGCCCCAGCCGAAGTTCGGGAAGAATACTGCAAGTATTGCGAAGAGATAACCGACTAAGCTTCCTATGACAAGTCCAAGGAATGCTACTGCCATGGTAATAACCGTATTATCCCAGACAGGTGAAAGATTATCCATTGTAATGGACCAGATCTTTGAAGGCTGCGGGAATGTATTCGTATCCGTCTTAAACCAGGTATTTAATACTCCGCCCTGCCAGAGACCAAAGATTAATAATCCGAAAAGTACTGGAAGAATCACTGTGAGTGCTGCCTGAAGCCTGTCATTCTCAGCAGCTCTCTGCCATATGCTCTTCGGCTTCTTTATTTTCTGTTTTACTGCTACTGCTTCTGCCATATTCTCTTCACCGCCTTTCATTTAGATGCTTTCTTCTCTGCTCGTTTTTCAGGAGAGACTAAAAGCTCGATCCAGCCGATGATGTATGTACTTAGGACACCGACTACTATGCAGAAGAGAACTATGAGCCAGAATACATAAATGTTCATAGCATGCTTAAGTGACTGGGAAAGCATACATCCGAGTCCGCCATCACCCTGAAGGGTATCGACTAGGATTGATGCTGTGATTGCCATAGGTGCTGCGATCTTCATGCCTGTAAAGAAATAAGGCTTGCAACTCGGGATTAGTACTTTTGAGTAAAGCGTTGCCTTGCTCGCTGCATATGTATACATGAGATCGTATTTTTCCTGGGTAACTGACTTGAAACCTGCTAAGGTATTTGTAGCTACTGGGTAGAATGAAAGAATTGCTGCTATTATGATTCGGCTCTTATTGATATCGCCTGTGATTGCCAGAATGATAGGCGCCATGCCAAGTACAGGGATGAGCTGTATGAGCATCAGGTATGGGAAGAACATCTTCTCTACTATTCCTGAAAGCTTCATAAGAAGTGCAAGGATAAATCCTGCTAAAGCTCCTATTGCATATCCTAGAAGTGCTCGAAGGAGTGTGGCGCCGGCTGATGTCCAGACTACCTGCGAAGGAGTCATCTTTCCGGCTGTAGGCTTGGTAGAGAACATAGCCTCAATTACTCCCGAGATGTGAGGAAGGATATTTTCCGGAGTCCTCTTCGTACCTGCGACTACGAATGCTCCTACTTCCCAGGCTATGATAAGAAGGATAATCCAGAAGAGAACAGATACCCATTTTTTCTGTAAGATTTTCTTCATAGAGAACCTCCTTCGAAGCTGTCACGAACCTTCTTTACAAGCTCTACGAAATGAGGAGTTTCCTTTACCGCAAGTGTCCTTGGGTGTGGAATATCAATATCGACAACAGCTGAAAGTCTTCCTGGATGAGGAGAGAGAACGCAAACGCGGTTTGAAAGGAAGACTGCTTCTTCGATATTGTGCGTTACGAATAGAATTGTCTTATTTGTAGCAGCCCAAATCTTTAAGAGATCTTCATGAAGTTTTTCCTTCGTGAACTCATCAAGGGCTGAGAATGGCTCGTCCATTAGAAGTATCTCTGGCCTTAATGACAAAGCTCTTGCAATATTTACCCTCTGCTGCATGCCGCCTGAAAGCTGCTTCGGATAATGCTTTGCGAAATCGGTAAGACCTACCATCTCAAGCATTTCGTCTGCTCTTTTGCTTCTATCTTCCTTTGTCTGTCCCATGATTTCTAGAGGAAGCTCGATATTTTTCTTTACTGTCCTCCAGTCAAAAAGGACTGGCTGCTGGAAAACGAAACCAAATTTCTGAGCGAGGCGGATTTCCTTTGGCGTCATGCCGTCTATCCTGATCTGGCCTTCTGTAGGTTCCTGAAGATCTGCAACTGAACGAAGAAGTGTCGTCTTGCCGCAGCCTGAAGGACCAAGGAGGGCTATGAATTCACCTTTATAAATGTCAAGGTTTACTCCTGTAAGTGCTTTTACATCATTCCCGGAGTTATCTTTGAATGTCACACCGAGATTCTCGATCTTTATCTGTACATCTTTCTTTTCTTCTGTATTCCCGTCAGACATTTCATTACCTCCTGGCTCCTAAAAAAAATAACCCGGCATTGACACTTTGTTTTTGCTCAAGCGTCTTTGCCGGGTTTAATCAATTTCTATTTAATTACTTTTTACTCTTTCGTCCTTTGATGTGGTAAAGGATAAAACTTTTATTTTTTTTATGCTAGTTTCAAAAGCACAAATTTTTTTGTGCAAATGCACATTGGAATTTTTTTGCTTTACTATTTTCAGATTTTATCTTAATAATAGAGCGACTTATAAATATCTATGCAGTCAGCTTCTGTGACTGGTTTCCTCGTATTTGAAGGACTTCCTGATGCGACAGCATCATGTGCCATCTTTTCAATAGAAGAAAAATACTTTTCTTCTTCTACGCCATATTCCTTAAGCGTCGGAACCTCGCAGATCTTCACAAGCTCCTCTATCTTTGAGATGAGAGCTTTTGAAGCTTCTTCATCGCTTGCGCTCTCACTCACGGCACCGATTTCTTTTCCTAGACGACCAAAGCGCTCATATGCTCCATCCAGCGCAAAACCTAAGCACTTTGAAATAAGCATTGCATTTGAAAGACCGTGCGGCACATGGAAAAGCGCGCCGATAGGACGGCTCATGCCATGAACTATTGTGACACTTGAATTGTTTATGCAGACTCCAGCTTCGAATGCAGCGAGCATCATCTGTTTCCTGGCCTCTGAATCACGGCCGTTCGTATAGGCTTTCGGAAGAAATTCAAAAATTATCTTCACTGCAGAAATCGCATATGTGTCTGTGAGATCAAAGGCCTTCTTTGATGTATATGCTTCAACTGCATGCGTAAGGGCATCAAGACCAGTCGATGCTGTAACGCTCTTTGGCATATCATATGTATATGAAGGAACAAGTACAGCAAGACGCGGTACAAGACAGTCACCCTTTAATAGCATCTTAATATCAGTAGCAGTATCAGTGATTACGAAAAACTTCGTCGTTTCAGAACCAGTGCCTGCTGTAGTCGGAATAGCCGTGACATATGGCATGGGCTTTGTGAGCTTTGTCTCGTCAAATGTAGAAATAGGGCCATCCCAGACGCTCATTGCAGCTATTGCCTTTGCAGAATCAAGAGGGCTTCCTCCGCCAATTCCAATAATCTCATCGCAGCCTTCGTTTTTATAAATTTCAACGCCTGTCTTTATCATCACATCATTTGGCTCGCCCGTGATGCCATCGAAAATGACTGGCGTCATAAGTTCCTTATTTAATAAGGAAACCAAATCCTCGACCATAGGAGATTTCCCTACATGTTGTCCTGTGACTATAAGAGGCCTCTTCCCTTCCTTCTTCATATATGGAATTGCATCACTTAATGCACTCTCTCCATATACGACATGTTCTGCAATCGAAAAAACTGACATGGCTTTTCTCCTCTCTATGAATCTTATGACAAACAATATGTCATTTGTGCTCAAAAATAAATCAATTATTGAATTTTAATGCGGATTATAGTATTTTATTTTTTGCTTTTCTATAAACAAAAGCACAAGAAATTTTGTGCAGACGCATAAAAAAATGTTATAATGCAAAAAGTGCAAAGAGGATTGAATTATTTTGGCAACGAAGTCAGAAATACTGATTTCGCTGCCTTTTTTAATTGATTTAAGGTTTATGGCAAAGAATAATAATTTCGGATTTTTTATTGATATTATTTTTTTTGTGGTGAAAAAAAATGGCTGTAGAATTACAAAGACTTATTGAGAAGGTAAGCGGAAAAGACATTGAAATATTAGCAGGAAAAGAAGGAATGGGAAACCTTGTGACATGGGTTCACATGGTAGAAACCACAGAAGCTACGACATTTCTTGAAGGAAATGAAATCGCTGTTACCACAGGAATAGGACTTGCTACTGATGAAGATCTCCTTGAACTCATTACTTCTCTGGTAGATCATCATGCAGCGGCTGTCATTGTAAATGTCGGCCCTTATATCAGCAAGATTCCAAAGAAAGTCTTAGACTATTGTGACGAAAAGAAATTTCCAATTTTCTCTGTGCCGTGGCGAGTTCACCTTGCAGAGATAATCCGTATTTTTACATATTCTATTACAAAAAGCGATCAGGAACATCAGGAATTATCGAACGCCTTCAAGAATGCAATCTTCTTTCCAAAACAGGAAGAGCTTTACATCATCCCTCTCTCCCATCATAATTTCTCATCGTCATGGTCCTATTCTGTCGTCTGTGTGCGCGTCATTTCAGAAGCCGCAGCCGCAGAGCGGGCAGAAAAGCTCGCAAACTCTGCCTCTTCTCATATGAAATATCACTTTGACAAATTCTGCATTTTTGCATACCAGGATGATGTAATCGCAGTAGTCGGTGACTATGATACTTCGACCCTCCATGCATTTTCGGATGAACTCATCTCGTTTCTAAAGAGACTTCTTTCAGACCAGGAAAAAATCTATTACGGCGTCGGAAAAATCACGAAATCCGTCCGCTGCATTTATAAGAGCTACAATCAGGCCCGTTCCATTATGAAGATGCATGAAAAAGGCATTTTCACAGATGAAAATACATATTATGACGAACTCGGAATTTATAAAATCCTGATGAATATTGACGACCCGGAAATTCTATATGAATATTATAAGAAGGAATTAGGTCCATTAGAGACCTATGACTCGAACAACGGGACAGATCTCTATGAAACACTAAAGAGTTTTCTCCTTAAATATAATGGCAGCATAAAGGAAACTGCAGATGCGCTCTTCGTCCACAGAAATACTGTGAACTACAAGCTAAATAAGGTAAGTGAAATATTAAACTGCGACCTCACTGAGCTTTCCACAAGGACAAGGCTCTCTGTCGCCTTCATGGTAAATGAAATACTGAACCCGGATGGGGCATGATTATTTTTCATAGCAGCCCTGCCATATATACTGGAAGATAAATGATGCCGTCATCCATCTTAAAATCTCCTGTATATAAGACATATGGCTTATCAACTTCATCGCTGTATTTATTTATGAACTTTTTTAACGAAGAGAATGTATTTCTTTTAGAAGATTTTACTTCAATCGGGGAAACATTGTGCTTTGATGTAATTTTCCCTTTTAAAATCAGAAAGTCTATCTCCATCCTGCTTTCTTTATCATTTCTTGACGGATTCGAATAAAAATACAGCTTGTGGCCGCTTGCTGTAAGCATCTGTGCCACGATATTCTCAAACAGCATTCCCTCATTTATTTCAAGCTTTCCAAATAATATTTTTTTATATATTTCATTTGAGACAAGGCCATTTTCATCAAATGCGTGGCTTATTAAAAGCCCCGTATCGCCCATATAAATCTTCATTTTGTTCCTGTCTCGGTTCAGCTTGATTCCGACACTAGGCGCCGTGGAATTGTAGCAGATATTACAAATCATAGAATCCTCAAGCCACATAAATGAGCTTTCGTAATCCCTGAATCTTGAACCCGTTCCAAGAGATGAGAGTTTGAATTTCTTTTCATGCTTTGAAAGCTGCTCTGGGATTTCATCAAATATGGATTCTACTTTCATTTCATAGCCTTTCGCATGCTTTGCCATATCTGCCCTATACAAATTTAATATGTCTCTTTTTATCTCATCTGCCGCCTCGAAATTCTTTGTGCCAATATATTTTTTTACCACCTGCGGCATACCGCCCGTAATGAGATACTGGCGGAAAAGCGTCATTGCCTTTCTATGAAGAGCCTGCCCCATTTCCTTATTTTCAATATAATTCTTTCTTATCACTTCATATAATGACTCTTCCCCGAATGCCCAAAGATATTCTTCAAAATCCATTGGATACATCTTGATATGACGTTCTTCCGATGGAATCATAATGTCGGACACATTTTCACAGATTGAAACAAGCGAACCTGTCTCAATATAATCATATCTGCCATCTGCGACAAGATATTTGACAGCGGCTCTTGCACGGGGAAAAAGCTGCACTTCGTCAAGAATAATAAGGGATTCATGCTCATAAAGAGTAACATTAAAAATCGCAGACAAATACATGAAGAAGGAATCCATATCATTAAGATTATTTTCGAAAAGATCCTTTATTTCGTCTCCCGCTTCATTGAAGTCAATAAGAATAAAGGACTTATAATATTTCTTTCCAAATTCTTCAGCTATATAGCTTTTTCCTACACGCCTTGCACCATCAATCAAAAGTGCCGTCTCACCAGCACTTTTTTCTTTCCAGGCAAGCATTTTGTCAAGTATTTTTCTCTTCATAACTATTCCTCATAAACAGCCTATATACGCAGGCTTCCACATTTTCAAGATTAATTATTTATTTAAATTACACGTTTTCAAGATTAATTTTGAGTCAGTATAACACATTTTCAAGGTTAATAAAATACTATTTTCACACTATTTCAAGATTAAGTTCCAGAGCGTTACGCACATTTTCAAGATTTATGCAAATATCACCTTGGGATAGGTTAAATATGGTAAATAGAAAAACTTTACCGATTTCAAGAAAAAAATGTGGGGAAAATGGAGGAAGTTGTGTATAATAATTTAACGAATAATTTAGAGTCCAATTAATTATTAGAGGAATATTTCTAATATGGATGTTCTTACAAAAGACCAGCGACGAAAAGCAATGCAGCATATCCGTGGCAAAGATACAAGCATTGAAGTAAAACTTAGAAAAGCCTTGTGGCATAAAGGATATAGATACAGAAAAAATTATAAAAAATTACCAGGTTCTCCTGATATTGCTATCACAAAAAATAAAATTGCAATATTCTGCGACAGCGAATTTTTTCATGGAAAAGATTTTAATGAAAAGAAAGACAAAATTCAAAAAGGAACACACGGTGACTACTGGGTAAATAAAATCGATGCAAATATTGAGAGAGATATTAGGATTGACAAAGACTTGCAATCTTTGGGCTGGACAGTACTTTATTTCTGGGGAGGAGAAATAAACAAGGATTTAGCCTCATGTATTAGAACTATTGAAGATGAAATATTTAGGAAAAAGATTGAGGAGGGAAAATAATCACTAATATTGATTGACGTGATATACTATATTTGTGACAGAGATGACTAAAGATTATAATAAAGACAAGGAGATAATCAATATGTCATCAAAGTATGAACCCGAGTTCAAACACAAGATCGTAAAACTCCATTTGGAG